>OLSD01000005.1_pt1 | contig 346848 bp, 303 predicted proteins | sample 1672211 | NCBI WGS metagenome assembly OLSD01 (sample SAMEA3136659, study PRJEB25190) | human gut metagenome | reverse complement strand
TGACGAATGATAAGGTATTCAAGGCAGGGTTAAGACGTAAGATGCGAAAAGCAGCCATGGACAGAAACTATCTCGCGTCAGTCCTTGCGGGGAGCGGGTTTTCGTAATCTTGCCCTGCCTGCTCACCTCCTCCAGGCACTTCCACTACATTATGACCTGCTCGGTGCCACCGCTCCTTTTCACTATGACGTTAACCTCCCCTCCTTGACACCATGCTTTTGTCTACATTCTACGCAAACGGCAACTTTTATAACCAGTGTAAAAATAACGTGCCGCAATAGTCATACCTATTAATGGTAAAAAGCTGTCACAATTCATAAAAAACCTTAATATACGCCACCCTAAACATAACCAGCGTTAATGTAAGGTTTTTGTGTGGACTGGCTTCTTGATGTTTTTGCAACCTGGCTCTACGGCTTAAAAGTAATCGCGATAACGTTAGCGGTCATCATGTTCATCAGCGGGCTGGACGATTTTTTTATTGATGTCGTCTACTGGGTACGCCGCATTAAACGCAAGTTGAGTGTTTATCGCCGCTACCCGCGAATGAGTTACCGCGAACTGTATAAACCAGATGAAAAACCGTTAGCGATTATGGTTCCGGCGTGGAATGAAACGGGCGTCATCGGCAATATGGCCGAGCTGGCGGCGACCACGCTCGACTACGAAAACTATCATATCTTTGTTGGCACCTACCCCAACGACCCCGATACTCAACGTGATGTTGACGAAGTGTGCGCTCGCTTTCCGAACGTGCATAAGGTAGTCTGCGCGCGTCCTGGTCCCACCAGCAAAGCCGACTGTCTGAACAACGTGCTGGACGCCATCACCCAGTTTGAACGTAGCGCCAATTTCGCTTTTGCTGGTTTTATTCTGCATGACGCCGAAGATGTGATTTCACCGATGGAATTGCGTCTGTTCAACTATCTGGTCGAGCGTAAAGATCTGATTCAGATCCCGGTGTATCCGTTCGAACGCGAATGGACGCACTTCACCAGCATGACTTACATTGATGAGGTTTCAGAGCTGCATGGCAAAGATGTTCCGGTGCGTGAAGCCCTCGCCGGACAAGTGCCCAGCGCAGGCGTCGGCACCTGTTTCAGCCGCCGCGCCGTGACCGCTCTGTTAGCTGACGGTGACGGTATTGCTTTCGACGTGCAGAGTCTGACTGAAGATTACGACATTGGTTTCCGCCTGAAAGAGAAAGGTATGACGGAAATTTTTGTCCGTTTTCCGGTGGTGGACGAAGCCAAAGAACGCGAGCAGCGCAAATTTTTACAGCACGCACGGACGTCAAACATGATCTGCGTGCGCGAATATTTCCCCGATACCTTTTCGACTGCAGTTCGACAAAAATCTCGCTGGATCATCGGCATTGTTTTCCAGGGCTTTAAAACCCACAAATGGACCTCCAGCCTGACGCTGAACTACTTTCTCTGGCGCGACCGCAAAGGGGCAATCAGTAACTTTGTCAGCTTCCTCGCGATGCTGGTGATGCTCCAGCTTTTGCTGTTGCTGGCGTATGAAAGTTTGTGGCCCAATGCCTGGCATTTCCTTTCTATTTTTAGCGGCAGCGCATGGTTAATGACCCTGCTGTGGCTAAACTTTGGCTTGATGGTTAACCGCATCGTGCAGCGGGTGATTTTCGTCACTGGCTACTACGGTCTGACGCAGGGGCTGCTATCTGTCCTGCGTCTTTTCTGGGGCAACCTGATTAACTTCATGGCCAACTGGCGCGCGCTAAAACAGGTACTTCAACACGGCGATCCACGTCGCGTCGCGTGGGATAAAACAACGCATGACTTCCCCAGCGTGACTGGCGATACCCGCTCGTTGCGCCCGTTAGGCCAAATTCTGCTGGAAAATCAGGTCATCACTGAAGAACAACTCGATACAGCACTGCGTAATCGCGTCGAAGGTCTACGCCTGGGCGGTTCAATGCTGATGCAGGGGCTGATTAGCGCCGAGCAGCTGGCACAGGCGCTGGCAGAGCAAAACGGCGTGGCGTGGGAATCCATCGATGCCTGGCAGATCCCGTCCTCGCTGATTGCCGAAATGCCAGCCTCCGTAGCGCTGCATTATGCAGTACTGCCGCTGCGTCTGGAAAATGATGAGTTAATTGTCGGCAGTGAAGATGGTATTGACCCGGTTTCGCTGGCGGCCCTGACGCGTAAAGTCGGACGCAAAGTGCGTTACGTCATTGTTCTGCGGGGACAAATTGTCACGGGGTTACGTCACTGGTATGCACGCCGACGCGGTCACGATCCGCGGGCAATGTTGTACAATGCGGTTCAGCATCAGTGGCTCACGGAACAGCAGACCGGTGAAATCTGGCGGCAATATGTGCCGCATCAGTTCCTGTTCGCCGAAATACTGACCACGCTCGGTCATATTAATCGTTCAGCAATTAACGTGTTGTTATTGCGCCATGAACGCAGTTCTCTGCCGCTCGGCAAGTTTTTGGTCACCGAAGGCGTTATCAGCCAGGAAACGTTGGATCGCGTCCTGACAATTCAACGCGAATTACAAGTTTCGATGCAATCACTATTACTCAAAGCAGGTTTAAACACAGAACAGGTTGCGCAACTGGAGTCCGAAAATGAAGGAGAATAACCTTAATCGCGTCATCGGATGGTCTGGTTTACTGCTGACGTCTTTATTGAGTACCAGCGCACTCGCAGACAATATCGGCACCAGCGCAGAAGAGCTGGGGCTGAGCGATTATCGCCATTTTGTTATTTATCCCCGTCTCGATAAGGCGCTGAAGGCACAGAAAAATAACGACGAAGCAACCGCCATCCGCGAATTTGAATATATACACCAGCAGGTGCCGGATAATATTCCGCTGACTTTATACCTTGCGGAAGCCTATCGCCATTTTGGTCATGATGACCGGGCGCGGCTGTTGCTTGAGGATCAACTGAAACGTCACCCAGGAGATGCCCGACTTGAGCGCAGTCTGGCGGCTATTCCGGTTGAAGTGAAAAGCGTTACGACTGTTGAAGAACTGCTTGCCCAGCAAAAAGCGTGCGACGCTGCGCCGACCCTGCGTTGTCGCAGTGAAGTCGGGCAGAATGCCCTGCGGCTGGCACAATTACCTGTCGCCAGAGCGCAACTGAACGATGCGACGTTTGCTGCATCGCCAGAAGGAAAAACGCTGCGAACCGATCTGCTGCAACGGGCAATCTACCTGAAACAATGGTCCCAGGCAGATACGCTATACAATGAAGCACGCCAGCAGAACACATTAAGCGCGGCAGAACGCCGTCAGTGGTTTGACGTGCTTCTTGCCGGGCAGCTGGACGATCGGATCCTGGCACTGCAATCACAGGGGATCTTCACCGATCCTCAGTCATATATTACTTACGCGACCGCGCTGGCTTATCGTGGCGAAAAAGCACGCCTCCAGCATTATCTCAATGAAAATAAGCCGCTGTTTACCACGGACGCACAAGAGAAAAGTTGGCTCTATCTGTTATCTAAATACAGCGCCAACCCCGTTCAGGCATTGGCGAATTATACGGTGCAGTTTGCCGATAACCGCCAGTATGTTGTTGGCGCGACGCTACCGGTGCTGTTAAAAGAAGGTCAGTACGACGCAGCGCAAAAACTGCTCGCCACCCTCCCCGCCAATGAAATGCTTGAGGAGCGTTATGCTGTCAGCGTGGCGACCCGTAACAAGGCTGAATCTCTGCGTCTGGCACGATTGCTGTATCAGCAAGAACCGGCAAATCTTACCCGCCTGGATCAACTGACCTGGCAACTGATGCAGAACGAGCAGTCACGCGAAGCTGCCGATTTATTGCTGCAACGCTATCCTTTCCAGGGCGATGCGCGTGTCAGCCAGACTTTAATGGCGCGACTGGCGTCTCTGCTGGAAAGTCATCCTTACCTGGCAACGCCGGCGAAGGTGGCGATTTTATCGAAACCCTTACCGCTGGCGGAGCAACGTCAGTGGCAAAGTCAGTTGCCGGGTATTGCAGATAATTGCCCGGCAATAGTTCGCTTGCTGGGCGATATGTCGCCTTCCTACGATGCTGCCGCCTGGAACCGTCTGGCAAAGTGTTATCGGGACACGCTACCCGGTGTGGCGCTGTATGCATGGCTTCAGGCCGAACAACGACAACCGAACGCCTGGCAACATCGTGCGGTAGCCTATCAGGCGTATCAGGTTGAGGACTACGCCACCGCACTGGCGGCCTGGCAGAAAATCAGTCTTCACGACATGAGCAATGAGGATCTGCTTGCTGCTGCCAATACCGCCCAGGCGGCAGGAAATGGTGCAGCTCGCGATCGCTGGCTACAACAGGCAGAACAACGTGGACTGGGAAACAATGCCCTCTACTGGTGGCTGCATGCGCAACGTTACATTCCTGGTCAGCCGGAACTCGCACTGAGCGATCTCACGCGCTCAATCAATATTGCGCCTTCTGCCAACGCTTACGTTGCGCGGGCGACAATTTATCGCCAACGTCATAATGTCCCGGCGGCGGTGAGTGATTTGCGCGCCGCGCTGGAACTGGAACCGAATAATAGCAACATCCAGGCAGCGCTTGGTTACGCCTTGTGGGATAGCGGTGATATCGCACAGTCGCGGGAAATGCTCGAACAGGCGCATAAAGGGCTTCCGGACGATCCGGCACTGATCCGACAACTGGCCTATGTGAACCAGCGTCTGGATGACATGCCTGCGACGCAGCATTACGCCCGGCTGGTGATTGATGACATTGATAATCAGGCGCTGATAACCCCACTGACCCCAGAGCAAAATCAGCAACGCTTCAATTTCCGCCGTTTGCATGAGGAGGTCGGTCGCCGCTGGACGTTCAGTTTCGATTCTTCTATCGGCTTGCGTTCCGGGGCAATGAGCACCGCTAACAATAATGTCGGCGGCGCAGCGCCAGGGAAAAGCTATCGTAGCTACGGGCAACTGGAAGCCGAGTACCGCATCGGACGCAATATGCTGCTGGAAGGCGACCTGCTCTCAGTTTATAGCCGCGTCTTTGCCGATACCGGAGAAAACGGGGTGATGATGCCGGTGAAAAATCCGATGTCCGGCACCGGTCTGCGCTGGAAGCCGCTGCGCGATCAGATCTTTTTCCTCGCCGTCGAACAGCAGTTGCCGCTGAACGGGCAAAATGGCGCATCCGATACCATGCTGCGCGCCAGCGCCTCATTCTTTAATGGCGGCAAATACAGCGACGAATGGCACCCGAACGGTTCAGGCTGGTTTGCCCAAAACCTGTACCTCGATGCGGCGCAATATATCCGCCAGGATATTCAGGCGTGGACGGCAGATTATCGCGTCAGCTGGCATCAGAAGGTAGCTAACGGACAGACTATTGAGCCTTACGCTCACGTTCAGGACAACGGCTATCGTGATAAAGGCACTCAGGGCGCGCAGCTTGGCGGAGTCGGGGTCCGCTGGAATATCTGGACCGGCGAGACGCACTACGACGCCTGGCCGCACAAAGTCAGTCTCGGCGTCGAGTATCAACATACCTTTAAGGCGATTAATCAACGTAACGGAGAGCGCAACAACGCGTTTCTCACCATTGGAGTGCACTGGTAAATGCGTAAGTTCATTTTCGTATTGCTGACACTGCTTTTGGTCAGCCCTTTTTCCTTTGCGATGAAAGGTATTATCTGGCAACCACAAAACCGAGATAGTCAGGTTACCGATACCCAGTGGCAGGGGCTGATGAGTCAGTTACGTTTGCAAGGCTTCGATACCCTGGTTTTGCAATGGACCCGTTACGGCGATGCATTCACCCAGCCAGAACAGCGCGCGTTATTGTTTAAGCGTGCCGCAGCTGCGCAACAGGCTGGCCTGAAGCTGATTGTCGGGCTGAACGCCGATCCGGAATTTTTTATGCACCAGAAACAGTCGTCCGCAGCGCTGGAAAGCTATCTTAATCGCCTGCTGGCTGCCGATCTCCAGCAAGCCAGATTATGGAGCGCCGCGCCTGGCGTAACGCCGGATGGCTGGTACATCAGCGCGGAAATTGACGACCTGAACTGGCGCAGCGAAGCTGCCCGTCAGCCTTTGCTAACATGGTTAAACAACGCGCAGCGGCTGATTAGCGATGTTTCAGCAAAACCGGTTTATATCAGTAGTTTTTTCGCCGGAAACATGTCGCCCGATGGCTATCGCCAACTGCTGGAACAAGTTAAAGCAACCGGCGTTAATGTCTGGGTACAGGATGGCAGCGGCGTGGATAAACTTACCGCTGAACAGCGTGAACGTTATCTACAGGCCAGCGCCGATTGCCAAAGTCCCGCCCCTGCCAGCGGCATTGTTTATGAACTGTTTGTCGCCGGCAAAGGCAAAACCTTTACAGCGAAACCGAAACCGGATGCAGAGATCGCCTCGCTGTTAGCGAAACGTTCCTCTTGCGGTAAAGACACTCTCTATTTCTCTCTGCGCTATTTGCCCGTCGCGCACGGCATTCTCGAGTATTAAATCTCCTCCAGGTAAGTCGGGTACGACCTGGCTTACCTCTTTCGCTCTCGTCAGAATTCCATCAAGATTAATTGCTAAAAAGCGTGCTAAAGAAAGAAGATCGTTATCGGCGAACGGGCCGATCACTCATGCAGGAAGCATAGATCCTTTGAGCGGAGTTTCTGATATCTGAGGAGTGCGAAATGCAATTGAGCAGCAGTGAACCTTGCGTGGTGATCCTGACCGAAAAAGAGGTAGAGGTAAGCGTCAATAACCATGCTACGTTTACCCTTCCGAAAAACTACCTGGCCGCCTTCGCGTGCAACAATAACGTCATTGAACTCTCAACGTTAAATCACGTATTAATCCCCCACATCAACCGTAACATCATCAACGATTATCTGTTGTTTTTAAATAAAAACTTAACCTGTGTAAAGCCCTGGTCGCGGCTGGCAACCCCGGTTATCGCTTGTCATAGCCGTACACCGGAAGTGTTCCGGCTAGCCGCCAACCACAGCAAGCAGCAACCCAGCAAACCCTGCGAAGCGGAGTTGACGCGCGCATTACTTTTTACCGTATTGTCTAACTTTCTTGAGCAATCGCGGTTTATAGCCCTACTGATGTATATCTTACGCAGCAGCGTCCGCGACAGCGTCTGCCGCATTATTCAAAGCGATATTCAGCATTACTGGAATCTGCGAATTGTCGCCAGTTCGCTATGTTTAAGCCCCAGCCTACTCAAAAAGAAATTAAAAAACGAAAATACCAGCTATAGCCAGATTGTCACAGAGTGTCGTATGCGTTACGCCGTACAGATGTTATTGATGGATAACAAAAATATCACTCAGGTGGCGCAATTATGTGGCTATAGCAGCACGTCGTACTTTATCTCTGTTTTTAAGGCGTTTTACGGCCTGACACCGTTGAATTATCTCGCCAAACAGCGACAAAAAGTGATGTGGTGAAGGGCAAAGCGGAAACGGATAAGACGGGCATAAATGAAGAAGAAATGGCGCGCCCTGCAGGATTCGAACCTGCGGCCCACGACTTAGAAGGTCGTTGCTCTATCCAACTGAGCTAAGGGCGCGTTGATACCGCAATGCGGTGTAATCGCGTGAATTATACGGTCAACCCTTGCTGAGTCAATGGCTTTTGATCTGGTTGCTGAACAAGTGAACGACCGCGTCTGATTTTCTGATTTATTTCGCTATAGCGGCAAACAAACACACACCGCTGCGCGTCTGAATCAAGAAAACCCGTATTTTCATGTATCAAAGTACAATTTACCGCCCTAACGGAAAATTGTCCGCTCCTATGAGACTGGTAACTATGAAACCAACGTCGGTGATCATTATGGATACTCATCCTATCATCAGAATGTCTATTGAAGTTCTGTTGCAAAAAAACAGTGAATTGCAGATTGTCCTGAAAACGGATGATTACCGCATAACCATCGATTATCTCCGAACCCGTCCTGTTGATTTAATCATTATGGATATAGACTTGCCCGGAACAGACGGTTTTACCTTCCTGAAAAGGATCAAACAAATCCAGAGCACAGTGAAAGTGTTATTTTTATCATCGAAATCAGAATGCTTTTATGCTGGCAGAGCGATACAAGCTGGTGCTAACGGTTTTGTCAGTAAATGCAATGATCAGAATGATATTTTTCATGCCGTTCAGATGATCCTCTCCGGATACACGTTTTTTCCCAGCAAAACGCTTAACTATATAAAAAGCAATAAATGTAGTACGAATAGTTCAACGATCACTGTGCTATCTAATCGTGAAGTGACCATATTACGTTATCTGGTTAGCGGATTATCTAATAAAGAAATTGCCGATAAGTTATTACTTAGCAATAAAACAGTTAGTGCGCATAAATCTAATATTTATGGCAAGCTAGGTTTGCATTCAATTGTAGAGCTTATCGACTACGCCAAATTATACGAATTAATATAATATTAATTATAATTGATCATAAATATCGCATCCGCTTTCGCCACACCTGGCCGAACACCGCTGGCTAACGCTCGATAATTGGCAAAAAAGTTTAGTGTGACATTGCCATTTGCATCTACTTCCTCAGTCGGGCTCGCCTCCCCCAGTGCGAGCCGGGAGCGATCGCTATTACGTAATTCGATGGCGACGGTTTGTGCCATTGCGGGATCATCCAGAGCCAGCAGGTTGGTATCGGATGCCGGCGTTCCCGTAAATAAAATCGCAACTGAACCCGGAGGACATCCCTCCAGCCGCAGGCTAAAAGGGACGAGTGCCGTGGTATCGCCAGCGTTCAGTAATTGTGTCGTAGGCCATCTGCCTAAATCTACCGTCTTATCAATATCCGCAGTGTTTACGGTACAGGAGAAATCAACAACGTTACCGTGCAAATTGATATTAATCGTTCCCAAAGGGTCAGCTGCCCATCCACTGGAACTCCACAGTAACCCGCAGAAACAGCTAAAGAGTGCTCTTCTCATTCTCCGTACCTCATTGATAATCGACGCGTAAATACCCCAGCGCGCTAAACGGCCCTTCGGTCGGTTTTTGACCGGTAATACTGATAGGCCAGGCGCGAAGTGTGACATTGGCTGCCGCAGCTGCATCCAGACGGAAAGGAATAACGCTATTGAGATCGTTAGGCGTGATCGGCGTATCGTTCTGATCGGCGACAATAAAACCTAAATCCTGATTGTCCGACACCATCGCCTGACCAGAAACGGCACTGGCTTCCAGACGCATTGTTAAATAAGCCTGCGCAGCAACATTCGTACATTTGACCGCAATGCTCTTGGTTTGCGGCATGACACCAGCAGGTCGATTACCCGGCCCTGCCGCACTAAATAACGATGCGCCGATATCACCAAAATCAAATTCAACAATCTGCCCGGCATTTAATTCGCAGTTTTGCGGTACTTCAACCCGGCCACCAAAACTAATGGTATAAACAGGTGTAACCAACGGATCGTAAGGCGTTGATGTCACATACACGGTAAACATCACCTGTCTGGGGATCTCCACCATGTTAATAAAGGGACGAATAACCTTTAAACGAAATATTAAACGAGAATCCATCACCCCGAATGGAAGGTTTTGCGAAACGTTAGGATCTGTTCCCATCAGAATATAATTTTGCGGGGGGGACTGAATATCCATCACACTATCAACCAGACTCATCGCACCTAATAGATAATCATTTAATTGCATATATTTATAATTATCGATAGTTTCCTGAACAATAAAGTTGGTGACATAACTACGGTATGTATAATTCACCAGCGTACCGGGTGGACAAATTGCTGAGACACCTACCCAGCCGGATTTTTCCGGTAAAACAACAATCTGCCCTGGCTGGTTATTGGTGCTATTAAAGATATTTGAGAGATCATAGTGTTCATCTTCTGCTACGCCAGTACTATTTGCACAAACAGTAGCCCAGGATATGTTTGCCAGACACAAACATGCCATCGCCAATAATAATCTGCAGATTATCTTCATTGATAATTTCCTTTATGAGCCAGGATGTGTGCAAACTGCCGAAATAACAGTGACGGCTTGCTGTAAGCTTTGCTTCGGCAATACATAGTGCGCAATGCAGCGTGAGTTCGCGCCGTCTCCCCACTGAACCAGTAATTCACCAGACAATGGCGCACCACTTAAATAAACTTGCCCGTCATCACCCACATACTGGTTATTCCGATACTGTTTTCCCGTACCAGTGATCCAAACGGCACCGGTTTTCCGCCCTGGGTAACGGTAATGAGCGCCCGCACGCCTATGCGGGTATCAAAATTGGCACGAACCAACGCGCCTTGCGTCGGCACAACGCTGCTAATATTTTTTTCAACATCGATGGAATTCCCCATCGTATTGGTATCAAGCGCGATACGGTTATACCGATAAACCGTGGCATACGGCATCACCGCATAGCCGCGCCAGTCGGTTAAAATGCCAGTTTGATTTTCAATGCGTACACCGCCTGCGCCAGGCGCTTTAATCAAAACATTGGTATCCCCAAAAGGCTGGCTCAGCGTTATGCCATTTTCATGCCCGACCACACCGCCAGACAGCTGCCAGTTAACGTCATGTTGATCGCGGTCGTAGTTATACCCGACCCCCAGCGTAGCGTAAGCGGCCTGCCAGTTTGCCGTGGCGCTGCCCGTATACCCATTATTCGAGGTATCACCCTGGCTTACGTGATAACTCAGGTTGTGGCCTTCCAGTAAGGTCCCACCTACACCTGCCAGCCAGCTATTTTGCCCGTTGCTGTTACGGTTGGCGTTAAAGGAGGCATAAGCGCGGTCGAGCGCATTTTCCCGGGTGTAGCGACGTTTGGTCAGAACATTGAAAGGCACTGAAACATTAAGTCCGACAATACGTTCGTTATCGGGGATCCCTACAGATTCATTCCACGAAAATGAGAGTGAATAACTGATGCCAACCCAGCTGCTGGTATACCCCACCTGATACCAGGTATCTGAATCCGAAGTATTCCAGTATTTTTGATGGGTACCAGAGATATAAAGCGAGCCAAAGTCATTAAGTGATTGTGAAATATTTAACTGCAAACGGTCTTTACGGCTAAAGCGTAAATTGTGGTAATTCACGATTATCGGTTCATCGCGATGCTCACCGTCGTAATCGTAATCATATTCGTACCCCTCCATTCGACGATACGCAACATCATCAAGGGTATAAAAACCTTGTGTCGAATAGCGGTAACCCATTAACTGAAAATTGGTGCCGAAGGTGTTCATCGATTTCGCATAGAGGAAGCGAATGGAATCCCCCTCATGACGACTGTCGTCGGCTAACTGACTGCGCGCATGGGTCACATCCAGCGACACTGCCCCCCAGTTCCCGAGGTTGCGCCCCAGCCCTAATAAAAAGGCGGTGTAATTGGCAGATAATTGCGTCCCGCCGTAGGCAGTAAATTCCTGTGGTAAACCGCCGAGTGCCGTGCCCTGAAAAAAGAAAGGCGATGATTGCTGACTATTACCGCTACGAAAATCGCCCGCCGTCAGGTCAAATTTGAAACGCCCTTCGCGTTGTAAAATTGGCACTGTTGAATACGGGATAGTGTAATTCTGCTGATTACCATCGCGCTCGTCGATGGTGACGTCCAGATCGCCATTTGAAGATGTCGGGTGCAAATCTGTAATTTCAAAAGCGCCGGGGGAAACATAGCTTTGATAGATAATAAAACCATTTTGCCGAATCGTTAGCTGGGCCGCCGTACGGGCAATCCCACGTACCGTTGGGGCAAACCCTTGCTGGCTATCAGGATACATATTATCGGAAGAATAAAGCCGTACACCACGAAATCCAACACCATCGAAAATATCACTTCCTGTATTGCCGTCTCCCATTACCAGTTCACTTTTCAGCGGAATAATGGCACGCTGTACCCAGGTGCCAATATTATTCCACTGTTCTGAATGATATCCATTTCCGCGAAAATAGTTCCAGGAACCATTGTTGCGTAAACGCCACGGGCCAATATTAATCCCGCTGAACTCACTAAAAAAATAGCTATCGTTACCATTACCTCTGTTACCGGTGAAATTATAATTCAGGAGTAAAGCAGGAATACCTTCATCCCACTCTTCAGGCGGAATGTAACCGTGAGCGCTACTCAACAACGCTATCTGAGGAATAGTGATGTTCAGGCGCATCGCTGCAAAATCAAAGTTAATTGTGGCATCAGGTACAGCTTTCAGTAAATTGATGCATTTATTGTTTTGCTGCTGGGCTAACTCGGGAAATGCACTGCTATTAAGGCCAATTCGTTCAAGGAGTACCTGGTTAAAACAGGGCATTAACCCACCTGATTTATCACCTGTATTTTCTGTTGTCGATTCAAATACGATATCCTGTGAACCAATGAACTCATCATTACGCCAGAGATCCACCCGATACACGCGCGCAGGTTGATGATTACCTCTCTCAAAGCGCGATAAATCAGCAACGGATGTGCCATTCTCTAATAAAAATGCCGGGTTGAAATAACTTTCCGCATAGCTTAAAAAGGAGGGTAAAATGGCAAGAGATGAATAACAAATTCCGGCCAGACACCAGGTATACCTCTGCGGAATATCCGTAGTAGTGGGTATTTTCATAATTAGCTCTGATATTGTCAGATGATTCGGTTAGTTTAAGTTCACTTCTCTGACCGGGGTTACTGAACCATAATCATTAACGGTCTGAAATTTCAGCTTTCCCTGCACTCCTGAGGGTAAGGGAATTTGTGAACTAACTCTGGGTGCCGCCATAGCATTCCCCAACTTTTGGCTGCCCACTTGCAGGTTAACGAGGGTGACATAAAAAGGTGATGGATTATGAACATTGATATAGTTACCGGATCGCGAAAACTTGAGTGTGTCCGGCGCTTCTGCGGGTAATTCTTGTAATTGAATTGGACGGAGAAATAATTTCATGCGCGATAAAATCGCCAGTTGCAAAACATTCCTGCCGTTCAATGCATTTTTATCTACCGAAGGGATCGTCTTAACATTCATCCAGAACAGAGACTCACGATCTGCCGCCAGCGGTGGACCGGTGTAAATAATACGCAAGGTATTTTCGCTTTTGGGTTCACTAACAAACAGTGGCGGTGTAATGATGAATGACTTTTCTTTTACACCGCTGCTGTTTTCAATCCACGAATTGACCAGAAAGCGCTCATTGGTATGGCTATTTCTAATCCATACCGCAGTCTGTTTAGCATCAGCGGGATAAATAATACGCGTGGCACCTAATGCGATCCCTCCGGCAGCATGGGCGCTGGCCGAAATGATTAAATAAAATATAATGAGCATCAATAACTTTATTTTAGTCATCATAGTTAATACGCCTTGTGTATTCCTGACGGCAAAAATAAGGAATATAAAGAAATGATTGCTTTGGTTTCTTACAACACATCATTCCCTTTTCATTTAATAAAGCGGCATGATACAAAGTGAACATGATTTCGATTTACATTGCCACCATACCGCTTCAGACAACCGGTACATTACTTTGTTATAAGACGTGATATATAATTCAAAACAACGTGGTTTTGATTATTCATATCTCATAATAAAAGTCGCGTCAGCATTTGCTTGCCCTGCTGATGCACTTGTACCGGTGCCTTTATAACGTGCAGAAAAATGAAGAACGTTGGTCCCGGGGATCAAGTTCTGGTTGGTTGAGAAGCTATTCCCATCAGGTTTGAGAATTGCGGATGTATTATCAAGTATTTCAATACCGACACCCGTTGCTGTTGTTGTATTGGTACTGGATGCAATGGCCAATAAATTATCATTGATTGCATCAGCCTGACCAGAAAATGCAACGGCAGCATTAGCGGCAACAACAGGATCGCAGTCGTTCAACTGAATGGTGAATGGAATTAATGCAGAGGTATTACCAACAGCATTGAAAATATCGGTACGATATTGACCGAGTGTGACAACCTGGTCTGCCGAGTCAGTATTCACTGAACAGGCAGCATTCACCAGTTCGCCTTCAAAGTGAATTGTACCGCCATCTACAACGGCAGCATAACTACCCGTAGCGGCGAATAGTGCGGCAGCCAGCGCAGACGAAATAAATCTTAATTTCATATATATTCCTTCAATCTCATTTATCGACTCCACATCCGTATATAACCGATTACTTTATTTAAGACACTGATAGTAGTAAATTCCTTTTTATCCTCTAAGAATGTCTTAATTGAAAATATGCACTCTATTCTAAAAAATAGAGAGCCCCGTTAGATGAATACTTCCGCGCATAATATATTCAACACAAATATAGACCTGAAGCGGTAAATTACCAGGCTGAAAATTCTTTTTATATTGTCAGGTATTTCTTAAATTATCTTAATCCTTAGACAAGGAAATAAATCAGTTCCAGATTTACAACGCCATCATGGACGAAAAATGAAGCTTTCAGTCTCAGCGACGGTGCGCCTCACCTTCGCAAGAGGTCGCTTCACGCGATAAATCTGAAACGAAACCTGACAGCGCGCCCCGCTTCTGACAAAATAGGCGCATCCCCTTCGACCTACGTAACAGATGGAATCCTCTCTCTGATGGCAGCAAAGATTATTGACGGTAAAACGATTGCGCAGCAGGTGCGCTCTGAAGTTGCTCAAAAAGTTCAGGCGCGTATTGCAGCCGGACTGCGGGCACCAGGACTGGCCGTTGTGCTGGTGGGTAGTAACCCTGCATCGCAAATTTATGTCGCAAGCAAACGCAAGGCTTGTGAAGAAGTCGGGTTCGTCTCCCGCTCTTATGACCTCCCGGAAACCACCAGCGAAGCGGAGCTGCTGGAGCTTATCGATACGCTGAATGCCGACAACACCATCGATGGCATTCTGGTTCAACTGCCGTTACCGGCGGGTATTGATAACGTCAAAGTGCTGGAACGTATTCATCCGGACAAAGACGTGGACGGTTTCCATCCTTACAACGTCGGTCGTCTGTGCCAGCGCGCGCCGCGTCTGCGTCCCTGCACCCCGCGCGGTATCGTCACGCTGCTTGAGCGTTACAACATTGATACCTTCGGCCTCAACGCCGTGGTGATTGGCGCATCGAATATCGTTGGCCGCCCGATGAGCATGGAACTGCTGCTGGCAGGTTGCACCACTACAGTGACTCACCGCTTCACTAAAAATCTGCGTCATCACGTAGAAAATGCCGATCTATTGATCGTTGCCGTTGGCAAGCCAGGCTTTATTCCCGGTGACTGGATCAAAGAAGGCGCAATTGTGATTGATGTCGGCATCAACCGTCTGGAAAATGGCAAAGTTGTGGGCGACGTCGTGTTTGAAGACGCGGCTAAACGCGCCTCATACATTACGCCTGTTCCCGGCGGCGTTGGCCCGATGACGGTTGCCACGCTGATTGAAAACACGCTACAGGCGTGCGTTGAATATCATGATCCACAGGATGAGTAACATGGCGACATTTTCTTTAGGTAAACATCCGCACGTTGAGCTGTGCGACTTGCTGAAACTGGAAGGCTGGAGCGAAAGCGGCGCGCAGGCGAAAATCGCGATTGCCGAAGGCCAGGTGAAAGTCGACGGTGCGGTTGAAACGCGCAAACGCTGCAAAATCGTCGCCGGTCAGACAGTGAGTTTTGCAGGTCACAGCGTACAGATTGTTGCCTGATCCCTTTCCCGGCCTGTATCAACAGGCCGGTTCTCTTTTCAGACTTTTGCCCTCTACGCCCCGTTCATCCATGCTGATAGCATCGACATTTTGCCGAAGCGACCATCATGCCAACCGTTATTACGCACGCCGCCGTTCCCCTATGCATTGGTTTAGGGTTGGGTTCGAAAGTCATCCCTCCGCGCCTGTTATTTGCCGGAATCATCCTGGCGATGCTGCCCGATGCCGACGTCTTGTCGTTTAATTTTGGCGTTGCTTACGGCAATGTTTTTGGTCATCGCGGGTTTACCCATTCGCTGGTGTTTGCGTTTGTTGTCCCGCTGTTATGTGTGCTGATTGGACGTCGATGGTTCAGGGCTGGGCTGATTCGCTGCTGGCTGTTTTTAACCGTCTCGTTGCTATCGCACAGCTTGCTGGATTCGGTAACCACTGGCGGTAAAGGGGTTGGCTGGCTGTGGCCGTGGTCAGATGAACGCTTTTTCGCTCCCTGGCAGGTGATTAAAGTCGCGCCGTTTGCATTGTCTCGTTACACCACAGCGTACGGGCATCAGGTGATTATTTCTGAATTGATGTGGGTGTGGTTGCCGGGGATGCTACTGATGGGAATGTTGTGGTGGCGCAGACGATAACCGGATGCGAAAACTCGCATCCGGCAATAGCGCAATTACTTACGACGCCAGGTGGTCCCTTGCGGGCCATCTTCCAGCACGATCCCCATCTCATTAAGACGGTCACGCGCCGCATCTGCCGCCGCCCAGTCTTTCGCTTTACGGGCATCCAGACGCTGTTGAATTAACGCTTCAATCTCAGCCACTTCGCTGTCGTCTGCCTGCGCGCCGCTTTGCAGGAACGCTTCCGGTTCTTGCTCCAGCAGGCCCAATACGGCGGAAAGTTTACGCAGGTGAGATGCCATTGCATTCGCCGCTGCCATATCTTCTGCTTTCAGACGGTTTACTTCACGCGCCATATCAAACAGCACGGAATAGGCTTCCGGGGTGTTGAAATCGTCGTCCATCGCTTCAATAAAGCGCGCTTCAAACGCTTCGCCACCGGCAGGCGCAACGGTTTTATCTGTGCCGCGCAGCGCAGTGTAGAGACGCTCCAGCGCCGCACGCGCCTGCTTCAGGTTCTCTTCGCTATAGTTCAGCTGGCTGCGATAGTGGCCCGACATCAGGAAGTAACGCACGGTTTCCGCGTCGTAGTATTTCAGCACATCGCGCACGGTAAAGAAGTTACCCAGCGATTTGGACATCTTCTCGCGGTCAACCATCACCATCCCCGAGTGCATCCAGTAGTTCACATACTGACCATCATGGGCACAGGTGGACTGCGCGATTTCGTTTTCGTGGTGCGGGAACATCAGGTCTGAACCGCCGCCGTGGATATCAAAGTGGTTACCCAGCTGCTTGCAGTTCATTGCCGAACATTCAATGTGCCAGCCAGGACGACCCGCGCCCCACGGAGACGGCCAGCTCGGTTCGCCCTCTTTCGACATCTTCCACAGAACGAAGTCCATTGGGTTGCGTTTGTCGTCGACCACGTCAACGCGCGCGCCTGCCTGCAGCTGGTCGAGATCCTGACGCGACAGCACGCCATAAGTTGGATCGGTCGGGACGTCGAACATCACGTCGCCGTTGTCCGCCACATAAGCGTGACCTTTGGCGATCAGTTGTTCAGTGAGTTCAATAATTTCTGCGATATGGTGCGTCGCGCGCGGCTCCATATCCGGGCGCAGAATGTTCAACGCATCAAAATCTTTGTGCATTTCGGCGATCATGCGATCCACCAGCGCCACAAAGCTTTCGCCATTTTCATTGGCGCGTTTGATGATTTTGTCGTCGATATCGGTAATGTTGCGCACATACTTCAGCTTATAGCCGAGGAAACGCAGATAGCGCGCAACCACGTCAAAAGCAACAAAGGTACGCCCGTGACCGATATGACAGAGATCGTAAACGGTGATTCCACACACGTACATGCCGACTTCCCCGGCGTGAATAGGCTTAAATTCCTCTTTTTGGCGTGTCAGAGTATTGAAGATTTTTAGCATCGAAGATTCCGTTTAGACATGTGTGGGTAATTGAGTTGCGTATAATACCCATATTTCCCGCGCGAATCAGCATACATTGCGTGATGATCCGATCGTGCGGTTATGCTATAACACCACCCTATATATGACCCGAACTGGGTTGAAGCACCAATCAAACGGAACAGGATGCAAAAATGGTTACTTTCCACACCAATCACGGCGATATTGTCATCAAAACTTTTGACGATAAAGCACCTGAAACAGTTAAAAACTTCCTGGACTACTGCCGCGAAGGTTTTTACAACAACACCATTTTCCACCGTGTTATCAACGGCTTTATGATTCAGGGCGGCGGTTTTGAACCGGGCATGAAACAAAAAGCCACCAAAGAACCGATCAAAAACGAAGCCAACAACGGCCTGAAAAATACCCGTGGTACGCTGGCAATGGCACGTACTCAGGCTCCGCACTCTGCAACTGCACAGTTCTTCATCAACGTGGTTGATAACGACTTCCTGAACTTCTCTGGCGAAAGCCTGCAAGGTTGGGGCTACTGCGTGTTTGCTGAAGTGGTTGACGGCATGGACGTGGTAGACAAAATCAAAGGTGTTGCAACCGGTCGTAGCGGTATGCACCAGGACGTGCCAAAAGAAGACGTTATCATTGAAAGCGTGACCGTTAGCGAGTAATCGTGGCGACACTCTTTATTGCAGATCTTCATCTCTGCGTGGAAGAACCGGCGATCACCGCCGGTTTTCTGCGTTTTTTAGCGGGGGAAGCCCGCAAGGCCGACGCGCTGTATATTCTTGGCGATCTGTTTGAAGCATGGATTGGCGACGACGATCCCAACCCACTCCATCGCCAGATGGCGGCAGCGATCAAAGCGGTGTCCGATTCCGGCGTTCCCTGTTATTTCATTCATGGCAACCGTGATTTTCTGCTCGGCAAACGCTTTGCCCGTGAAAGCGGCATGACATTATTGCCGGAAGAAAAGGTGCTCGAACTTTATGGTCGCCGGGTGTTGATTATGCATGGCGACACGCTGTGCACCGATGACGCGGGTTATCAGGCTTTTCGCGCCAAAGTCCACAAACCCTGGCTGCAAATGCTATTCCTCGCTCTGCCGTTGTTTGTGCGCAAACGCATTGCCGCGCGAATGCGCGCGAACAGTAAAGAAGCCAATAGCAGTAAATCGCTGGCGATCATGGACGTTAACCAAAACGCGGTAGTCAGTGCGATGGAAAAACATCAGGTGCAAGGGCTGATCCACGGGCATACCCATCGCCCGGCGGTGCATGAACTTATCGCCAATCAGCAACCTGCTTTTCGCGTGGTACTGGGTGCCTGGCATACGGAAGGTTCGATGGTGAAAGTCACGGCGGATGACGTTGAGCTAATTCATTTTCCGTTTTAAAAAACCCGCAACTTTGCTGATTTCACAGCCACGCAACCGTTTTCCTTGCTCTCTTTCCGTGCTATTCTCTGTGCCCTCTAAAGCCGAGAGTTGTGCACCACAGGAGTTTTAAGACGCATGTCTTCCCGCAATAATCCGGCGCGTGTCGCCATCGTGATGGGGTCCAAAAGCGACTGGGCTACCATGCAGTTCGCCGCCGAAATCTTCGAAATCCTGAATGTCCCGCACCACGTTGAAGTGGTTTCTGCTCACCGCACCCCCGATAAACTGTTCAGCTTCGCCGAAAGCGCCGAAGAGAACGGTTATCAGGTGATTATTGCGGGCGCAGGCGGCGCAGCGCATCTGCCAGGCATGATTGCCGCCAAAACGCTGGTGCCGGTGCTGGGCGTGCCAGTACAGAGCGCCGCACTGAGCGGTGTCGATAGCCTCTACTCCATCGTACAAATGCCGCGCGGCATTCCGGTGGGTACGCTGGCGATTGGTAAAGCTGGCGCGGCAAACGCGGCGTTACTGGCAGCACAAATTCTTGCGACTCATGATAAAGAACTGCACCAGCGTCTGAATGACTGGCGCAAAGCCCAGACCGACGAAGTGCTGGAAAACCCGGACCCGCGAGGTGCGGCATGAAACAGGTTTGCGTCCTCGGTAACGGGCAGTTAGGCCGTATGCTGCGTCAGGCAGGCGAACCGTTAGGCATTGCTGTCTGGCCAGTCGGGCTGGACGCTGAACCGGCGGCGGTGCCTTTTCAACAAAGCGTGATTACCGCTGAGATAGAACGCTGGCCGGAAACCGCATTAACCCGCGAGCTGGCGCGCCATCCGGCCTTTGTGAACCGCGATGTGTTCCCGATTATTGCTGACCGTCTGACTCAGAAGCAGCTTTTCGATAAGCTCCACCTGCCGACTGCACCGTGGCAGTTACTTGCCGAACGCAGCGAGTGGCCTGCGGTGTTTGATCGTTTAGGTGAGCTGGCGATTGTTAAGCGTCGCACTGGTGGTTATGACGGTCGCGGTCAATGGCGTTTACGCGCAAATGAAACCGAACAGTTACCGGCAGAGTGTTACGGCGAATGTATTGTCGAGCAGGGCATTAACTTCTCTGGTGAAGTGTCGCTGGTTGGCGCGCGCGGCTTTGATGGCAGCACCGTGTTTTATCCGCTGACGCATAACCTGCATCAGGACGGTATTTTGCGCACCAGCGTCGCTTTTCCGCAGGCCAACGCACAGCAGCAGGCGCAAGCCGAAGAGATGCTGTCGGCGATTATGCAGGAGCTGGGCTATGTGGGCGTGATGGCGATGGAGTGTTTTGTCACCCCGCAAGGTCTGCTGATCAACGAACTGGCTCCGCGTGTGCATAACAGCGGTCACTGGACACAAAACGGTGCCAGCATCAGCCAGTTTGAGCTGCATCTGCGGGCGATTACCGATCTGCCGTTACCGCAACCAGTAGTGAATAGTCCGTCGGTGATGATCAATCTGATTGGTAGCGATGTGAATTATGACTGGCTGAAATTGCCGCTGGTGCATCTGCACTGGTACGACAAAGAAGTCCGTCCGGGGCGTAAAGTGGGGCATCTGAATTTGACCGACAGCGACACATCGCGTCTGTCCGCGACGCTGGAAGCCTTAATCCCGCTGCTGCCGCCGGAATATGCCAGCGGCGTGATGTGGGCACAGAGTAAGTTCAGTTAACCTGGTGCTCATTTGATTGCCGGATGCGGCGTGAACGCCTTATCCGGCCTACACCGATCCGGTACCCATTGTAGGCCTGATAAGACGCGTCAAGCGTCGCATCAGGCATGGTGCACCGATTGCTGGATGCTCTCATCACTACAGCGAAATACAGGTCCCCGCTTCGCCCGCCAGCGTCTCTTCAATTCGCGATAACGCCCCAATCCACGCGGGTTTACCACGGCTTCTGACATAACCACTCACCGCCGTTACCTTCGGCCCCATCGAACCATCGGCTTTGGCAAATGGCGCTAACTCATCCGGTGTGGCATGGCGAATGGCGCGTTGCTGCGGCGTTCCCCAGTTTTCATATACCGCATCAGCATCAGTGAGGATCACCAGCCCATCGGCGTTAATCTGCTCAGCGAGCAACGCAGCAGCGAGATCTTTATCAATCACCGCTTCACTCCCTGCCCCATCTTCCGTCACAGGCACACCGCCGCCGCCACTGCAAATCACCACATGCCCCTCTTTGAGCAACAACTCGATGGCTTCGCTGTCGAGAATTTTACGCGGTTGCGGAGACGCCACCACCCGGCGCAAATATTTACCATCACGTTTCATCTGCCAGCCGTAAGCCGCTTCCAGTGCCTCTTGTTCTTCTGGCTGATAAACCGGACCAATAAATTTCTCTGGCTGCAAAAACGCCGGATCATCAGGCGAAACCTCAATGCGCGTCAGCACCGTCGTCACGGGCGGCATCTGCGGCTGTGCGCTCAAACTCTGCGCCAGCATATAGCCAATCATCCCCTGACTTTCTGCCACCAGCACATCCAGCGGATACGGTTCTACCTCTTTCCACGCCAGATTCTGCAATGCCAGCAGCCCCACCTGCGGCCCGTTGCCGTGAACAATCGCCAGCCGATAAGAACGGGCCAGGCGCGCCAGCGCGGGTACAGCACTGGCGATATTGCGATATTGATTTTCTGCCGTCAGCGCCTCACCGCGCTGGAGTAAGGCGTTGCCCCCAAGAGCTACAACCAGTGTTTTCATGGTTTTCCTTGTAATAATTGTTGACCAAGCCAGAACCCCAGCAGTGTATCTGCCCCTGACGTATGCCCCAGCGCCAGCAGCGAATCAATCGCAACAGCGGTACGTTTCGGGCAACTCAGAGCATGAACAAAGTGCAGGAGTGGCGAGGCGAAATATCCTTGCGCGGCATAACGTAAATAACTGACGCTCACCGCTGTGGTAACGAGTTGCAGATTGTCGGAACAGGCAAAAAACTGGCGACCGGAGCGCGCATCTAAAGCGCCATAATACCAGGCCGCCAGCAGCATTCCGCTCAGCGTGTCATCATGACTCGGCGTTAATCCGGGGCCTTTACCCAGCCAGTGCCGCCAGTCGGTCTTAACGCCATTGAGCGCGGCCTGAAAACAGTGACGAAACTGGCGTAACTCAGCAGGCAGCGGATCGCTTGCCGCCAACGCCAGTGGCCCGAAAAGCCCGGTTTCCTCCGCTCGTTGCATCCATGCAGCTGCAAGTGGTTGAGGATGCGCAGGCGGCGTAATACGCAGCAAACAATAACGCTGTGGCTGTTTAACCGTGAAACGCCCGAGGCGAATCCCTTGAGCCACAACCTGTGGTCGTTCATTGCCGCATAATCCACCGCATAACGCATCGAATTGCGCACGGCGAAGCATCCATCCTCCGGGGCCGAAACCACTACCCTGACGATGCAGCGTTAACAGTTCGCCGCTTTCCGTCATCAGGTTAATCGCCCGCCGCCACACTCCCGCTAACCGCCAGGACTGGCGATAATTCGGTGCGCTACTACTGGCAAGCAGAGGATGGATGATCGTCATTGCGCGTTCCTCAACCAATCCCCATGCTTTCAGCCAGTGCTTCCAGCGCCTGTTCAAAACACGCCAGCGGTGCCCGCACAGTGCCTGCGCCAATCTGCCCGATCCCCGCCTCTTTATGGGCGATACCGGTATTGATGAGTGGCGTAATGCCGGTTTCTACCACGCGACGAATGTCCAGTCCCAGGCACGCGCCCTGAAAATCCCAGCCTGGGATCTGCAACTGCATATTGCGCTCAAGGTAAATTTCCGCCATCTCTTCAGATACCGCTCTGGCCGCTTCCATGCCACCCGCACCGACAAAGCGCGTTACGCCAGGCGCTGCGATCATTGCCGCACCTCCGATACCAAAGGTTTCGGTAATCGCGCTATCGCCCATATCCGGGTTCGCCTGCTCCTGCGAGAAGCCGGTGAAAAACAGACCTTGCGGAGTGTTTACAGGCGCAGTAAACCAGCGTTCGCCCAGCCCGCTTACCCGAATCCCGAACATATTGCCGTTGCGGGTCATTGCCGTGACGATGCTGCCTGCGCGGATCATCGCGCCAGCATCCATCGCCGCCTTGCAGTAAGCCATCGCGAGGTTGAGGAAGAACTGATCGGTCACGCTGAGGAAATCCATCACTTCGGCGATGTGCTGTTTATCATGATCGAGGCGAGCAATTTGTGGGGCCAGCGCACGCATTAACAGTGCAGAGGAAGCAATATTGCGTTGATGGAACTCATCGCCCATCGTAATGCCCTGCGCCATCATCGCCGTGAGATCGATACCGCGCTCCATGCGCCCCAGCGCCGCGCTTAATACTGGCATTAACACATCGCGCATCCAGCGATGGCGAGTCAGGACATCTTCGCCGTAAGCGCCAAAACGCATCACTTTGCCGATACCTTCGTTGAGGTTGCAGTACGCCCGGTTGCCGTCGGTCACGTTCTCGACCACCAGCATCGGCATACTGGCAGAAGTAATACCGCCCATTGGACCGACGGCATTCACATGGTGACAAGGAATGAAGTTCACCTCCCCCTGCTCCAGTATTGCCAGCGCCTGCGCTTCATCTTTCACCCAGCCTTCGAACAGACATGCGCCCACGCACGCCCCTTTCATGGGTCCGGTCATCTCCTGCCAGCGCATTGGCGGCCCGGCGTGAAGCAGTGTTTTGCCCTCGTTTAGTTCGCTGATAAGTGAAGAAGCCGGTTGCACATCCAGCCAGTGTGGACGAGCGCGACGAATTTGTTCGATAACCGCAGCATTGGCTTGCGCTACTGATGTAAACATGGGAACCCCTTATTGCAAACGTTCTAATAAACGAGCCAGTTTTTTATTGCCGCCGGCGACTGGCGACCATTGGTAATGCACAACCGGTTTGCTGGCGCTTTGTAGCTCCAGCGCAAAGCTGCGTAATCCGATGTTAATCACGGCGACGTTTTCCAGTAATGACGGTGTGTGTTGCTGAGTGGCAGGCGAAAGCGGACGAATCAGTGCCGCCGCCAGCAAGGTGGCTTCCGGCAGCGAACTCACTACCGCGATCCCTGCATCTTCCAGCGTGGCGATTTGCTGCGAGCGGCATTGCGGGTCACGTTCAGTGCCTGTCACCGTGGCAATGGCATACAGTGGTTGATTGTCTGAACGCGCGGCACATGCTTTTTGCCAGGCGCTTACCAGCGAGGCGGCAGGATCGGCGGTCGCACCGAAGCCAATCACGACATCAAGCAGCAATACGCGCACTTGCGGTTTAGCGCCGAGATCGGCAATTAACTGGTTGCGTAAGGCTGGGTCGATCATCGGATGGGGACGCCCGACGGTGTAGAAATCATCGCCGAGGTCAATAATCTGGTGACCATCGGCGTCGAGCATCATGCCGTGATGATGGGTATCGTCGGCTTCCACGCCAAGGTGTCCAGCAAGTAATCCCGCCGCTTCGGCAGCCAGCGTACCGCCGGTATACAAACCGCAAATAAATCCGCTGCTGACAGGCGCTATTGCGTTACGTCGCGCCGTGACACGTGAAAGCAGGCAAGCCAGGCGTGCGGCCTCATCCAGCGAGGAGGCAAACCAGACATTCTCGTCGCGGGCCACCGCCGGGGTATAACCTAAAAACAGCGCCACCGTCGGTTTGCCGGTTGCTTTCATGGCATTAACAATTTTCAGACGCACAGCTTCGGCAGGCGGTTTTGAAACAAATGCCAGCACTTCGCTTTTCTCGTCTGCACTGAGCATTTCCAGCGCCGTCAGCGCACTGATGCCGCCTACTTCACGGCTGAGGTCGCGCCCGCCAAGGCCAATCGCGTGAGTAATTCCCTCCCCTGCCAGCGCAATCTGCGAGCACAGCTCCTGAATCCCGGTACCGGAAGCGCCAATGACGCCAATGTTGCCTTCCGGCATCACGTTAGCAAAAGCCAGCGGCGTGCCGGCAATCATCGATGTACCGCAGTCCGGCCCCATCACCAGCAAGCCTTTTTCCCGCGCGCGGGTTTTAAGTTGGATTTCATCTTCCAGCGTGACGTTATCGGAGAACATCATCACGTTGAGGTTGCGATCCAGCGCCTGGTTCGCCAGCTCCGCCGCATACTCACCAGCCACTGAAATCAGCGCCAGACTGGCGTCGGGTAATTTCTGACAGGCACTGTCCCAGCGACGCACCTGCGTCAACGCCTGGCTGCTGCCTGCCCCCTGCGCCAGTTGTTTTAGCGCCTCTTCAAGCTGCTGCATAATCGCCTGCGCGATCCCCGCATCCGCCGCTTCGCTACGAATTGCCACGCAAATATCGTTCGGCGTGGCGTTATTAAAATCGTCATGCCAGAAACCTGTGGTATCTAATAACGCTTTATTGGCGGGCGTACCCATCATTACGGAAACATCATCAACATTTTCTGATTCGCTGAGTTTTCGTGAAATAATCATTAAACTGACCGAATCCTGAAAACACCCTTTTTTAATAAAGGCGTGGATCATAACAACTCCTTAAAAATTGCACCCATGGCAATTGCACGAGCAGTGTTAATGTGGCGATTACGGTATCGATGACAACGGGTAAATAAGGTGATGAATATCACACAGGGATTATTAACAAAAGAATTCAAATATCCGCCATGCTATTACGTGTTATTTTTTAATAAGCGTGGTTGTTTTAAAAACCAGGTTAAAAGCGAGCGGATTATCAAATAAATTCTAACTATATTTTTTTGCCTGTCTGGATCACATAATCCAGATATTTTCCCTGTATGTTAATTGCAGTCATGCTTCACACCGTCGTTAAAAAGGAAGACAGATGAAAATCAGTCGGGAAACACTCCACCAGCTAATTGAGAATAAACTCTGCCAGGCTGGGTTAAAACGTGAGCACGCTGCAACCGTGGCTGAAGTATTGGTTTACGCCGATGCCAGAGGGATCCACTCTCATGGCGCGGTGCGCGTGGAATACTACGCGGAACGCATTTCAAAAGGCGGTACCAACCGCGAACCGGAGTTTCGTCTTGAGGAAACCGGGCCGTGCTCGGCAATTTTACATGCCGACAATGCCGCCGGACAGGTCGCGGCGAAAATGGGTATGGAACATGCCATCAAAACCGCCCAGCAAAATGGCGTTGCGGTGGTCGGTATCAGCCGGATGGGTCACAGCGGCGCAATCTCTTATTTTGTGCAGCAGGCAGCCCGCGCCGGATTAATTGGCATTTCGATGTGCCAGTCCGATCCAATGGTGGTGCCGTTTGGCGGCGCGGAAATTTACTACGGTACTAACCCACTGGCCTTTGCCGCGCCGGGAGAAGGCAACGAGATCCTTACCTTTGATATGGCGACTACCGTACAGGCATGGGGAAAAGTGCTCGACGCCCGCTCGCGTAATATGTCTATCCCGGATACTTGGGCGGTCGATAAAAACGGTGCACCAACAACCGATCCGTTCGCGGTACATGCTCTGCTCCCCGCCGCCGGGCCGAAAGGGTATGGCCTGATGATGATGATTGACGTCCTCTCAGGCGTCTTACTCGGCTTACCGTTCGGGCGACAGGTTAGTTCGATGTATGACGATTTACACGCCGGGCGTAATTTGGGGCAATTACATGTAGTTATTAACCCGAACTTTTTCTCCTCCAGCGAATTATTCCGTCAACATCTTAGCCAGACCATGCGCGAATTAAATGCCATTACCCCCGCGCCCGGTTTTAATCAGGTTTATTATCCCGGACAGGATCAGGATATTAAACAACGCAAAGCCGCCGTCGAAGGCATCGAAATTGTTGATGATATTTACCAGTATTTAATTTCCGACGCGCTTTATAACACGTCATACGAAACGAAAAATCCCTTTGCGCAATAATTATTGAGACAGGACTTTCTTATGATTACACATTTTCGTCAAGCCATAGAAGAAACGCTGCCCTGGCTTTCCTCTTTTGGCGCTGACCCAACGGGTGGTATGACCCGTTTACTTTATTCGCCGGAATGGCTGGAAACTCAGCAGCAATTTAAAAAAAGAATGGCAGCAAGCGGGCTGGAAACACGTTTCGATGAAGTGGGGAATTTATATGGTCGCCTGAGTGGCACCGAATATCCACAAGAAGTGGTTCTGAGCGGTTCGCATATCGATACCGTGGTTAACGGCGGTAACCTCGACGGGCAATTCGGCGCGCTGGCGGCGTGGCTGGCAATTGACTGGCTGAAAACGCAATTCGGCGCGCCGCTACGTACGGTCGAAGTGGTGGCGATGGCAGAAGAAGAAGGCAGCCGCTTCCCGTATGTCTTCTGGGGCAGTAAAAATATCTTTGGGCTGGCGAATCCTGACGACGTGCGGAATATCTGTGATGCCAAAGGAAATAGTTTTGTCGATGCGATGAAGGCTTGCGGATTTACTCTTCCGAACGCCCCACTAACTCCGCGTCAGGATATTAAAGCCTTTGTTGAACTGCATATTGAACAGGGCTGTGTGCTGGAAAGTAATGGGCAATCAATTGGCGTGGTGAATGCAATTGTCGGGCAGCGTCGTTATACGGTAACGCTGAACGGCGAATCAAACCATGCAGGCACCACGCCGATGGGTTATCGTCGTGATACAGTTTACGCTTTCAGTCGCATTTGCCATCAGTCGGTCGAAAAAGCGAAAAGGATGGGCGATCCGCTGGTTCTGACCTTTGGCAAAGTAGAGCCGCGCCCGAATACGGTAAATGTGGTGCCGGGTAAAACCACGTTCACCATTGATTGTCGTCATACCGACGCTGCCGTGCTGCGCGATTTCACCCAACAGTTAGAAAACGACATGCGGGCGATTTGCGATGAAATGGACATTGGTATTGATATCGATTTATGGATGGACGAAGAACCCGTGCCGATGAATAAGGAGCTGGTCGCCACCCTGACAGAATTGTGTGAAAGCGAAAAACTGAATTACCGGGTGATGCACAGTGGTGCCGGGCACGACGCGCAAATTTTCGCGCCTCGCGTACCAACCTGCATGATTTTTATCCCCAGCATCAACGGGATCAGCCATAACCCGGCGGAACGCACCAATATTACCGACCTTGCCGAAGGGGTCAAAACGTTGGCACTCATGCTTTATCAACTTGCCTGGCAGAAATAAGGAGTTATAAATGGGATATTTAAATAACGTCACCGGTTACCGCGATGATTTACTGGCTAACCGTGCGATTGTGAAACACGGTAATTTCGCACTGTTAACACCAGACGGTCTGGTAAAAAATATTATTCCGGGCTTTGAAAATTGTGACGCGACAATCCTCTCCACACCAAAGCTGGGTGCCTCTTTTGTTGATTATCTGGTCACACTGCATCAAAACGGTGGCAACCAACAGGGCTTCGGTGGCGAAGGCATTGAAACGTTCCTGTATGTGATCTCTGGAAATATCACTGCCAAAGCCGAAGGCAAAACATTTGCCTTAAGCGAAGGTGGCTATCTTTATTGCCCACCAGGCTCCTTAATGACGTTTGTTAACGCCCAGGCCGAAGACAGCCAAATCTTTTTATATAAGCGCCGCTATGTTCCGGTAGAAGGCCATGCACCGTGGCTGGTTTCTGGTAATGCCAGCGAACTGGAACGCATTCACTATGAAGGTATGGATGATGTGATCCTGCTGGATTTCCTGCCCAAAGAGTTAGGTTTTGATATGAACATGCATATCCTCTCTTTTGCGCCAGGTGCCAGCCACGGTTATATCGAAACACACGTTCAGGAACATGGTGCCTATATTCTTTCCGGTCAGGGGGTTTATAACCTCGACAATAACTGGATCCCGGTGAAAAAAGGCGATTACATCTTTATGGGCGCTTATTCTTTACAGGCTGGTTATGGCGTAGGGCGTGGTGAAGCGTTCAGCTATATTTACTCGAAAGATTGCAACCGCGACGTAGAGATTTAAGTCATACCACTCGCCTGATTATTTTTAGCTATGTTGGATTTTGCCACGGTTTATACCGTGGCTTTTTTTGTAACATTGCCTGATGCGCTTCGCTTATCAGGCCTACATGATCTCTGCAATATATAGAATTTGCGCGATTTTCAGGAAGGATATAGTACTCATGCCGCATCCGGCATGAGTACTGCGCTCTTATACGAAATAAATAGCATCCGCTTTAAAGGCAAGAGTCAGTTTTTAATTCCCTGACCTATTTTAATGGCGCAGGCAATATTTCGCGCGCTGTTGAAGAGATTGGTTTCACCGCTGGCGAGCACTTCGGCTAAAGGTGCCAGACGTGGCAAAATGCTGAATACCGCGTCAATGCCGTACTGGTGTACCACTTCCACGCCATCACCCAATACGCCAGCAATTCCAATCACCGGTACATTAAACTGTTTCGCCACCGACGCCACACCCAGCGGCGCTTTACCGCCTGCCGTTTGCGAGTCGATGCGCCCTTCCCCGGTGATCACCAGTGCTGCGCCCTGCACTGCCTGCGCAAGATTGACTGCATTCAACACAATTTCAATGCCCGGTTTAATATCCGCATTGAGAAATACCGCCGCCGCAATACCCATACCGCCCGCAGCGCCGCCGCCCGCCATCTGACAGACATTAATTTCAGTTTGCTGTTGTAAAACACGGGCGTAATTTTGCAGCCCCTGTTCCAGCTCTTCGACCATCTCCGGCGTTGCCCCTTTTTGCGGGCCAAACACCGCCGCCGCGCCGCGTGCCCCTACCAGCGGGTTATCAACGTCACATGCTACTTCAATATGGCTGTTCGCCAGACGCGGATCGCATTCCTCCATCTCAATGCTTGCCACGCGCGCTAAATTGCCGCCGTTAGCTGCCAGCACCTGACCGTCGGCATCGAGAAAACGCACACCAAGCGCTTGCGCCATGCCCATACCGCCGTCGACCGTCGCACTGCCGCCAATGCCGAGAATAATATGGCGAATGCCGTTATCCAGCGCATGACGAATTAACTCCCCCGTACCAAAACTGGAGGCCAGCAACGGATTACGCTTTTCAGGCGCGACCAGCATCAGGCCACTTGCTGCCGCCATCTCAATCACCGCCGTTTTCCCGTCGCCGGTAAGGCCATAAAAAGCATTCACTTTTTCGCCCATCGGCCCGCAGACTTCAAGCGTCACGATGTTGCCGCCCGTCGCGGCGACCATCGCATCCACCGTTCCTTCGCCGCCATCCGCTATCGGCAAACAGATATAGTTCGCATCGGGAAAGAGGGTCGAAAACCCGGCTTTAATTGCCTGACAACATTTTTCTGCACTTAAGCTCTCTTTAAAAGAGTCTGGCGCAATGACAATCTTCATTATCAATCCTTTTTCAACAAATTATTCGATACGTTCCCACGGAATAAGGTTATCCATAAGAACAGCCAGTAAAATCCCGACCAATAAGCCGTTACTGAGCAGAGGACGAAGCGTTAATGGAAGGTCTTGCAGATACACAGGCGGTAATGCCATTAAAAATATGCCGACAAATAACGGCAATGCGAGTCGATAAATATTGCGAGCGGTAAACGTTATTTGCTGGCTAAACACCAGCGCGGAAAAGAGTAAAGGCAGATAAGAAACCAGCATGACCGCGCTACTCACGGGTAAAGGGATACTGCAAAACAGTCGCGTGAGTGCCGGAACCAGCGCCACCAGCAGGCAAATAACGCTGCCATAAATAAACGAACGCCGCGTGTAATCGCCAGTCTGGGTTAATAAACCAATGGATGAAACAAACGGTGAAAATGGAATTACTGCCAGCGGTACGGTTATCAGTGTCATAAATCCGGTCGCCACAAAGCTACGACGATAACGCGTATTCCCCGCGCCCTGCTGCGGATAAAAAACATCCGTGCCCCGAATCGCACCGTAGGTATTGCTGATATTTACCAGACCTGTAATCACCGCCGTCAGAATAATCCCCGGCGACAAAGCACCGCCACTGCCGAGCGGGAACCACTGCCAGTGCAACTCACCGGAGAGCGAGTGCGAAGAAGGAAAGCAAAAATACCACAACAACCAGCCGGTTATGGTGCCGACTAGCAGGCCATAACGGGCAAAACGTTGCGGCAGGAAGATAATCATCCCCAGTACCAGGCACATCACCGCCACCGAGAGCGCGAACGGTGGTAACTGAATTTTAAAATTTGGGTCGGCTATGCCAAACGGCAGTCCGAGCATACCTTTGAAAAAGATAGTGGTCAGCTGCGCGCCTAGCATCAACATAAACAAGACCATCACCGACGGCGTAAATAACCGTGCCAGGCGATGGCCTAATCCGCTAAAACCAATCAACATCGTCAGCACGCCGGAGAGCGCAATCCCCACCGCCAGGCTGGTAGCGATATCGTTGATCGGTGTCCCGCGCGATGCTTCGCCAAGGGTGATAGTAAGGATGGTTCCCCACCACAGGCCACCCGGCCCTTCCATAATAGCGCGACGATGACCGCAGAACGCCTGAGCGAAGCAGGCCAGTGCGGTAGCAAGAAAAGCATATTGCGTGAGCGTAAGCAGGCTACTTTGCGGCAACTGAAAAGCAGAAAGTAGCGTAGGAGGAACCACAACCGTGTTGCAAAAAATAAAGAAAAACCACTGAAATCCTGATAACAGGCTTTCGCGGCTGACTGCAAAATTGAACATAAACACACCTTAACCGGAGAATGCCCGCCGCAAGGACGGGCATTGCAGGGGCCAGATTACTGCTGATGTTTAAGGATAAATTGACCTTTCGGCGCAACAGGGAAGCCCTGTTCAATGTCGTAAATCACATCACCACGTAAGATGGTTTTCGTGATACGCGCGCCAATGGTACGGCCAACATACGGGCTGACTTTGTGGCGATATTCCAGATCGTCATTGGTAAGAACATAGCTGCTATTCGGCTGAATGAAGACGAAGTCGGCATCTTTTCCTGGGGCGATACGGCCTTTTTGCTGCAGACCGAAAATATCTGCTGCGTTAGTCGCCATTAATTTGCCGAACATTGGCAGAGACATTCCGCGTTTCTGTACCGCTTCATCGAACATCACGTCCATACAGTTTTGCAGACCGGCAATACCGCCCCATGCTTCCATGATGTTGCCGGCTTTCATTTCCGGAGGGCATGGTGAGTGGTCGGAAACCAGGCAGTCGATTTCACCGTTAAACAGTTTTTCCCACATGCCTTTCTGGTTTTCCAGATCGCGGATCGGCGGTGAACACTTCGCCAGAGTGCCGATTTCTTCGAACTGATCGGTATCCAGTACAAAGTAATGCGGGCAGGATTCACAGGTAACATCCTGACCTTCCTGACGTGCACGAGTCACTTCTTCAACACCTTCCGGGCTGCTGATATGGCAAACGTGCAGACGGCAACCGGCAACTTTCGCCAGATACAGCACGCGGCGAATCGCTTCCACTTCGGTAAATACCGGACGCGAAGCCACATAGTCATGGGCAGTTACGCGACCTTCACGTTTCGCTTCTTCGCCCAGTGCGTCACAGATCAGCGCGTTTTCGCAGTGCACCAACACCGGCTGCCCCAGTTCGCCCAGCTTCTGCGCACCTTTGAAGAACTGCCAGTCGTTTACATCACGGAAGTCGTTGTCGATACCGCGATCGCCACAGGTCGCAACGAAGCATTTGAAGCCGACAACGCCCACTTCATCCAACTCATGCAGACGATCAATGTTGTAAGACACCAGGCCACCGAGTTGTGCCGCATCGATAGTCAGCTTGCCTTTAGCGGCATCGAACTTCAGTTCAATTGAAGCACGGTCAACCGTTGCAGGCAGCTGGTTGAGCGGCATTTCGATCATGGTGGTGATACCACCTTTTGCCGCTGCGCGAGTACCGGTTTCATAACCTTCCCAGTGGCTACGACCCGGTTCAGAAATATGGGTGTGCGCATCAACCATGCCCGGCGAAACCACCAGACCAGACGCATCCATAACTTCTTTTGCATCGCCCAGATCCTGACCGATAGCAGCAATTTTTCCGCCTTTAACGGCGATATCTACAACGCGAGCTTCGTTTTCTAAAATAACGGTGCCGTTTTTAATGATTAAATCAAAAGACATAACAAACTCCTTGTAAAATACAGATTGGTTTTTAACTCAATGTTCAATATCGGGATTAATTAACCTATGGTTTTTTGCTCTCCTGTTTTTTCTGCTGTTGTACGTTTCTTTAATAAGGCGTAGGCCGCAAAGGCGACGATGACGCCGACAAACCATGAAACACGCGATAACGGTTCCATAAAGGGAATAAACTTACCGCCAAGAGATAAAATAACGGCCACCAGAGTTACTGAAAACGCAGTGAGGTTAAAACCGTTATCGTAATATTTATAATCGCCAGGTGCGGTATACAGTTCATCAAGATTAATTTTCCCACGCATCACCACAAAATAATGCGCCATCATGACACCAATTACCGGACCAAGCATTCCGCCGATAATATCGAGGAACAGATAAATACTGTCCTGATTTTCCATTAATTTCCACGGGCAGATCAGCAGGCTGATAATACTGGCAATCAGTACGCCGTTTTTATAAGTCAGTTTCGTCGGTGCAATAGCGGCAATCTGATAACCGGCAGGAATAATATTACCGGTGGCGTTAGTGGAGATAGTCGTCATCAGAATAACCAGTACCGCAAAGAACGAGGCGAACAAGCTGTCCCAACGCTGAACAATATCCAGCACGTTCCAGGTATCAGCGCCGTAATGAATACTGGCTCCGGCAATAATACATACCCCCGCGACCGCAAACAGAATATAGGCCACAACTAAACCCAGCGTTTGCCCCAGCGCTTGCTCACGAAACGAGTGGGCGTTTTGCGTAAAGTCGGATGCGCTCACCGCCGGTGCCGCCCAGACCGCAACTACCGCGTTTATCACCACCAGGAACAGGAAGCCACTGTTTTCTGCTTTCTGAATACCGCTCGGAATGTAGTCAAAGATTGGACCGAGCCCGACCAGCGAAATCGCCCAAATCGCCATACCGCCGAAAACGATATAGATGCACGGGTTAAGAATGGCAGTGAATTTATTTAAAACTTTGCCACCGCCAAAACCTATACCAACGTTGACCAGCCAGAAGAGTAAGAAAGTAATTAAGCCCGGTAGAGAAAGCCCTAACAGCGTGAAATCACCACCGAGAGTTAAAAATCCCGGCCAGATTTTGCCAATCAGAATCAAGCAGGCCAGTGACCCCGCGTAACATTGCAGGCCAAACCACATAATGGCAGCAATACCGCCTCTTAATAATCCGGGAAACAGTGCGCCACGTACGCCGTAAGAAGCACGCAGGATCATGGCAAACGGTACGCCGTATTTACTGCCCGCAGCGCCGTTTAATACCATTACCGCGGCAATGAAAAAGGCGCTGAGGATAATTGCCAGCATAATACTAAAGGTAGACAAGCCGAGAATAAAAAAGCCGCCGACCATCACATAATTGGGAACGTTATGAACCGAACCCATCCATAAGGTAAAATAGTTAAATGTTTTCCAGGTCCGCTGGCTTTGCGTTTTCGGCAATAGATCTTCGCTATAGCCGCGTTGCTGGAATAGTTTTCTCTGATGTTCCATAAATCCCTCTTAATTTCACGTATCGAATAACGTTGTTTTAATCTAGCTATGAGGAACAAATAAAATAAAAATATTATTTTTAATACTGAAGCAACATCTTTGGCTGCTTTCTTTTTTAATATTGCTGGCCGATTCATTTTCTGATATCGGCCATTTTTATTGCGGGTATCAGGCCAGTTTATGGTTAGCCATTAATTCCAGCGCCTGCACTAACGCAGAGTGATCCAACTGGCTGCCACCATTTGCCGCACAGGTATTAAATAACTCCTGGCAGGTCGCAGTGTTTGGCAGGTTCAGCGCAAGTGCTTTCGCACTTTGCAGTGCCAGGTTGAGATCTTTCTGGTGCAGAGCGATTTTGAAGCCCGGATTAAAGGTGCGTTTAATCATACGCTCGCCGTGAACTTCCAGAATACGTGAGGAAGCAAAGCCGCCCATCAGCGCCTGGCGCACACGTACCGGGTCCGCACCGGCTTTTGAAGCAAATAGCAGGGCTTCAGAAACCGCTTCAATATTGAGCGCCACGATAATCTGATTTGCCACTTTGCAGGTTTGACCGTCGCCGTTACCGCCCACGAGGGTGATATTTTTACCGAGCAGTTCAAAAAGCGGTTTAACACGTTCAAATACCGCTTCATCACCGCCAACCATAATCGACAACGTCCCTTCACGCGCACCGATTTCACCGCCGGAGACTGGCGCATCGAGATAATCGCCGCCCAGTTCATTCACCTGACGAGCGAAACGCTTAGTTTCAATCGGGGAAATGGAGCTCATATCAACAATGGTTTTGCCCTTCAGCGAGGCTTTGGTACAACCATTTTCACCGAACAGAACTTCTTCAACCTGTGGTGTATCTGGCACCATAATAAAAATGATGTCCGATGCTTCCGTTACCTGGCGCGCAGTTTCAACACTGACGGCACCCAGTGACAGTAATTCATCAGCAACCGGACCAATGGTTGTGACATGCAGTTGATGACCGGCACGCGCCAGATTAATGGCCATCGGTGTACCCATAATGCCTAAGCCAATAAATCCCAGTTTCATAATTAACCTCTTTTAAATTTCGCTTTTCCTGAATTCAGACAACACGATCCCCTGCCAACTTAGCGGCCTAAAAAAGCATTGCCTGAACAGCGTTACGTTTTAACGGTACGGATCCATCCAGCGTAAACCGGCTTCCGTGGTGGTTTGGGGTTTATATTCACACCCAACCCAACCGTTGTAGTCAGAATTTTCGATTACCTTAAAGAGATAATCATAATTAATTTCTCCGGTCCCCGGTTCGCCGCGATGCGGATTATCAGCAATTTGCAGGTGGCCAATTTTATCGGCCCACTGAGTCATGGTGTTGGTTAATTCACCTTCCATCCGCTGCATGTGATAAATGTCATACTGAATTTTCAAATTGCAGCAACCAACATCATCAATCAATTTCAGCGCCTGCCGAGTTCCGGTGAGATGGAAACCAGGAATATCAAAATGGTTAATAGGTTCAATCAGTAATAAAATATCTTCTTTCATCAGCATATTCGCGGCATAACGCAGGTTTTCTACAAGCGTTGCGTGAATCTGTTCACTGCTGAAACCAGCCGGCGTTTTACCGACCAGACAGTTAATTTTTTTATTCCCCAGCGCACGGGCATAACGAATCGCTGCTGCTACGCCATCCCGAAACTCTTCTTCACGGCCAGGAATACAGGCAATACCGCGCTCCCCCGCCGCCCAGTCACCCGCCGGTAGATTGTGCAGCGTATGTTCGAGTTTATTACTCGCCAGCACCTGTTTTAATTCTTCAATGTCGTAGTCATAAGGAAACATAAATTCAACGCCGCGAAAACCACACTGCGCAGCTTTCTCAAAACGGGCGAGAAAATCATATTCTCCAAATAACATCGATAAATTAGCAGAGAAACGTAACATTATTTATCTCCCTTATTCATAGTGCATGAAGCAGGTTTCAGTCGGTGCGTCCGCTGCGTTATCGGCGATATCTTCAAATTCCATGACGTTATCCAGTTCGCTGCCCATCGAAATATTGGTCACACGCTCGAGAATAACTTCCACGACTACCGGTACCCGATATTGCGCCATTAAGGCTTTCGCCTGTTCAAAGGCTGGCGCAATATCTTCCGGTTTGAAGACGCGAATCGCTTTACAACCTAAACCTTCCGCTACTTTTACGTGGTCGACGCCGTAACCGTTCACTTCGCTGGAGTTGATATTCTCGAAAGCGAGTTGCACGCAGTAGTCCATATCAAACGCGCGCTGCGACTGGCGAATCAGCCCCAGATAAGCGTTGTTGACCAGCACATGGATGTACGGAATGTTGAACTGCGCGCCAACAGCTAACTCTTCAATCAGGAACTGGAAGTCAAAGTCGCCAGAAATCGCCACCACATTGCGTTTCGGATCAGCGGCACAAACCCCTAGCGCAGCCGGAATCGTCCAGCCTAACGGACCAGCCTGACCACAGTTGATCCAGTGGCGGTCTTTAAAGACATGCAGCATTTGTGCCGCAGCGATTTGTGACAGACCAATGGTGGTGACATAACAAACATCGCGACCAAAGGCTTTGTTCATCTCTTCATACACGCGCTGCGGTTTCACCGGCACGTTGTCGAAGTGGGTTTTGCGCAGCAAAGTGCGTTTACGCTGCTGGCAGTCGGCGACCCATTCTTTACGACACGGCAGACGACCCGCTTTTTGCATCTCCTGCGCCACTTCAACCAGCAGTGTCAGCGCCGCTTTAGCATCAGAGACAATACCGAGATCCGGACACAGCACGCGACCAATTTGCGTCGGCTCAATATCAATATGAACGATTTTGCGCCCTTCGGTGTATTTCTCTACCGAGCCGGTATGACGGTTAGCAAAACGGTTACCGATACCAAACACCATGTCAGACGCCAGCAGCGTTGCGTTACCGTAACGATGCGCGGTTTGCAGACCCACCATCCCGGCCATCAGTTCATGATCGTCCGGGATACAGCCCCAGCCCATTAGCGTTGGGATCACCGGAACGCTGGTCAGTTCAGCAAACTGTTGTAACAGTGCAGCTGCGTCAGCATTAATTACCCCGCCCCCGGCAACAATCACCGGACGTTCGGCCTGGATTAACATTTCTACAGCTTTTTCGATCTGCATACGGCTGGCAGCAGGTTTGTAGACCGGCAGCGGTTCGTACATGTCAGGATCAAACTCGATTTCCGCAACCTGAACGTCGAACGGTAAATCCACCAGTACCGGACCCGGACGACCAGAACGCATCAGGTGAAATGCCTGTTGCAGCACGCGAGGCACCAGCGCCGCTTCACGAACTGTAACCGCCATTTTGCTGACCGGTTTAGCAATTGCTTCAATATCTACGGCCTGAAAATCTTCTTTATGCAGACGGGCGCGCGGTGCCTGGCCGGTAATGCACAGAATAGGAATGGAATCAGCAGAAGCGGAATAGAGCGCGGTGATCATGTCCGTGCCCGCAGGACCGGAAGTCCCCAGACATACGCCGATATTCCCTGCCGTTGCGCGGGTATAACCTTCCGCCATGTGCGAAGCACCTTCCACATGACGCGCCAGAATGTGACGAATACCGCCGTGCTTACGCATCGCTGAGTAGAACGGATTGATTGCAGCTCCCGGAACGCCGAAGGCGGTGGTGATACCTTCTTTCTCCAGCACATACATTGCCGCGTCAACGGCTCTCATTTTTGCCATTTTATTCCTACCTCTATTAATTGGAAAAATTTTCCAACTTTCAAATTTTGTCAAAAAAACCCGCTCCGCAGAGCGGGATGCGACAGACACTATGGATGTGCTTTCAGTCCCAACGCCGTGCTGATATCGCGGGCGGTGTCTCTGACCAGCTCACCCTGACTGACAAAACGATCTTCTGTCAGTCTTGATGAAGGCCCGGAGATGGAGATAGCGGCAACAACACTACCTACATCATCGTAAATTGCTGAAGCTATGCAATTCAGACCTACAACATGCTCTTCTTTATCTACGGTATAGCCCAGTTCACGCGCTTGCTCCAGGTCCTTCAGTAAGGTGGGCATATCCACAAGCGTAGTTGGCGTAAACTGCTGCAAACCGGTTTGCAGAATGATGCTCATCAACTCCTCTTCCGCCAGCGGATAAAGCAGCGCTTTGCCCGCACCGGAAGCATGCAGTGGCAGACGACTGCCCAGTGGCGCACACATCCTGACCATCGATTTACACTCTAGCTGACCAATTAATACTGCTTCATTGCCGTTACGGATCGCGACATTGACCGTTTCGCCGGAAAGTAACATCAGGCGGCGCATAAACGGCCCGGCGACGGAGAGGACATCGCGGTTATGGATGTACGCCGCACCGACGTTAAAGACACCTAATCCTATATGCCACCAGCCTAACTGACTGTCCTGATAGACAAAATCCGCTGCCTGTAAAACCTTCAGCAAGCGAAAGGTCGTGGAGAGCGGCAAATCCAGATTGAGAGAAATATCGCTAACCGACGAACTTCCCCCACTTTTTTCCAGATATTGCAGAATCGCAATTCCCCGCTCTAACGCCTGTGCGCCCTTCTGTGCCACAGGCTCCGCCTGTCCTGGCCTGCCGCGCCGTCTAACTTCCGTCATACCTACGTTAACTCCGACCTACAAGTGAGCATAAACAATGAACAATTAATTTATCTTATGCAAGTCGGTTGCAGGCGTCACGCAAAACAGAGTTCCTGTTCAGGAATACTTTCAACATCACAGTTGTCACTGCCGCCGCGATCGATGGTCAGAAAATCGGTGACGCGCTGCCAGGCGAAAAGTGGGTGATGCCAGACGTTACGATGGTAATTCACCCCCTGTTCACCGTTGGTGATAAACGCCCGCAGGGTTGACAGGTCTGGTTTGTCGTCACCTAACGCCACGACCACCACAAACACTTCACCTTTCATCGGGATAAAGGCCTGAGTACCCAGCGGATGACGTTCGAGTTCGTGAATGGTCAGCGGTAGATTCGCCGGTTGCGCGCGGTTAATGCTGATAAGCGTACGGTCTTGCTCAAGAATCTCAACCAGCGCCAAATCGTGGTAACGCTCCACCAGGCCATTGTTAATATGGAAAAAATCCCGTTGCTGCGTTTCGATTACGTCGCCATAAGCACTAAAGGCTTCCTGACTTAACGGTAATACCTGAAGTTTCATCTTTTTGTCCTTGTAACATAATTCCGTTCAACCACCGCCGACCGGTCAGCTTGGTTTCAATAACAGGCAATCTAAAACCTTAAGAGAACAACTTCAATACAAAAGTTGGAATATTTTTCCAAAACTAGATTTAGTCCACAAATTGAACAGGGTTATCATGTAAAAATACTGATAAATCAGAGGATAAGAAAATCACGCAACTTGCGGATTTAAAAGGGGATACCTGAAGATGTTCGATCCAGAAACCTTGCGGACTTTCATTGCGGTTGCTGAAACAGGAAGTTTTTCAAAAGCGGCAGAACGATTATGTAAAACCACAGCGACGATCAGTTATCGCATTAAACTTCTGGAAGAGAATACCGGAGTAGCGCTGTTTTTCCGCACGACTCGCAGCGTGACGTTGACAGCGGCTGGCGAGCATCTACTTTCCCAGGCCAGAGACTGGCTGAGCTGGCTGGAAAGTATGCCAAGCGAGCTGCAACAGGTGAATGATGGCGTGGAACGCCAGGTGAATATTGTCATCAACAACCTGCTCTACACCCCCCAGGCCGTCGCCCAGTTGCTGGCGTGGCTGAATGAACGTTACCCCTTTACCCAGTTTCACATCTCCCGACAAATCTATATGGGCGTCTGGGACTCGCTATTGTACGAAGGTTTTTCACTGGCTATCGGCGTCACGGGAACCGAGGCGCTGGCAAATACCTTTAGTCTTGATCCCTTAGGATCGGTGCAATGGCGCTTTGTCATGGCGGCGGATCATCCGCTGGCGAACGTTGAAGAGCCGCTAACAGAAGCGCAGTTGCGGCGCTTTCCGGCGGTCAATATTGAAGACAGCGCCCGCACCTTAACCAAACGCGTCGCCTGGCGATTGCCAGGGCAAAAAGAGATTATTGTTCCTGATATGGAAACGAAAATCGCCGCCCATCTGGCGGGCGTTGGCATTGGTTTTTTGCCAAAATCACTTTGCCAGTCAATGATCGATAATCAACAACTGGTCAGCCGGGTAATCCCAACGATGCGCCCTCCTTCGCCATTGAGTCTGGCATGGCGCAAATTTGGCAGCGGCAAAGCGGTAGAAGATATTGTGACCTTGTTTACCCAACGCAGGCCGGAAATCAGCGGATTTTTAGAAATTTTCGGCAACCCACGCAGTTAAAAATCAAGTTTCCTTGCGCGTTGGCGCGTAAAATAGCGCGCAAGCTGATTTGAGGTTCACTTTTAACTATGCAAGAGAGACACACGGAACAGGACTATCGTGCCCTGCTGATTGCTGATACGCCCATTATTGATGTTCGCGCCCCTATCGAGTTTGAGCACGGCGCAATGCCCGCCGCTATCAATCTGCCGTTAATGAATAACGATGAACGCGCCGCCGTTGGCACCTGCTATAAACAGCAAGGCTCAGACGCAGCGCTGGCGCTGGGACATAAACTGGTGGCGGGTGAAATTCGTCAGCAGCGCATGGACGCCTGGCGGGCAGCGTGCCTGCAAAATCCGCAAGGTATTCTCTGCTGCGCCCGTGGCGGTCAACGTTCACATATTGTGCAACGCTGGTTGCATGAAGTGGGGATTAATTATCCGCTGGTGGAAGGCGGTTATAAGGTACTGCGCCAGACTGCGATTCAGGCGACCATTGAACTGTCACAAAAACCGATAGTGCTGATTGGCGGTTGTACCGGCTGCGGCAAAACGCTGTTAGTGCAGCAACAGCCGAACGGTGTTGATCTGGAAGGGTTGGCGCGTCATCGCGGTTCGGCGTTTGGTCGCACCTTACAACCACAACTTAGCCAGGCGAGTTTTGAAAACCTGCTGGCTGCCGAAATGCTAAAAACCGACGCCCGTCAGAATTTGCGCCTGTGGGTGCTGGAAGACGAAAGCCGGATGATCGGTTCGAATCACCTGCCGGAATGTCTGCGCGAGCGAATGACTCAGGCGGCGATTGCGGTGGTAGAAGATCCGTTTGAGATCCGTCTTGAACGCCTGAACGAAGAGTATTTCTTGCGTATGCATCATGATTTTACCCACGCTTATGGCGACGAACAGGGCTGGCAGGAATATTGCGAATACCTGCATCACGGACTTTCGGCGATTAAGCGTCGGCTGGGGCTACAGCGATATAACGAACTGGCTGCAAGGCTGGATGCAGCACTGACAACGCAACTCACCACCGGCAGCACCGACGGTCATCTGGCCTGGCTGGTGCCGTTACTTGAAGAATATTACGACCCGATGTATCGCTATCAGCTTGAGAAAAAAGCGGAAAAAGTTGTCTTTCGCGGTGAGTGGGCGGAAGTGGCGGAATGGGTTAAGGCGCAGTGATGGGCGGTATTCTGAAACGGCGATTGTCGTGAGAACAGAATGGTTGCACCAGAATACAGATATAAAAAAACCGACATGACAGTCGGTTTTTTTATTTTTTCCGCCCAAGACTTGGTGGTTCCGGGCAGAAATGAAACAGTCCTCATCTAGCAAGTGAATTATAAGTCAGGATGCCTACATTTCAAACAGCTATGTTGGCGATACAATCCCAACGCTAGTAGTGATACTGCCTCAAGGGATTACCGCAGTGCGGAAAAGTACTTTTAAGTCCTGGTCAGGATACAGGTGGTGCTGATTCTGGTGCTCTAATTTGGAGAGAGGCAGTCCTCATCTAGCACATGAAGAAAATCATAGTTACAGGCAACGTAAGGGTAAGCTGTGATTGTCTTTCTCCCTTAAGGGAGCAACGGATGAAAACTTTTCTCGATAAAGTTCTCATCGTTCTTAAGGCGCTAATCGCGCTGCTGGAACTGATCCGTCAGTTTATTGAATAACTGAGGAAACGTAGCTAAGGCCGAAGGTTTACCACCTTCGGCCTTTAAAAAAACCGACATGACAGTTGGTTTCATATTTATTGCCAAAATGCACACTGTTCATGCCAGATGCGGCGTAAACGCCTTATCCGGCCTACACAATCTTGAAAAATCAATATATTGCACGCTCTTCGTAGGCCTGATAAGCGTAGCGCATCAGGCAATCTAACGCCTGTCATCACCCCGCAAACTGCCTGAACAGCGCCTTACCCTTAACCAGTCGCGCACCCAGCCAGCCGCCGAAAAGCGACAGCAGCAGCGCACCGCTGCACGGCAGAACAATCCACAATCGCCAGTCTGGCTCCCACGGAAAATCAAACACTTTCGCCTGCAACACTGCCAGTGCCGTTTCCGCACCAATTGCGGCCACCAGGCCGGAAAAAAACCCAAGCATGGCGAACTCACACCACAATGTCGTGCGCAGCAGTTTTTTCCCCGCACCGAGTGTGCGCCATACCACCAGCTCCTGATGACGCTGGCGCATTCCCACCTGCACCTGTGCCAGCAACAGCAACATACCGCAGGCGGTGACCAGCACCACCATCACCTCCAGCGCCCGACTTACCTGCTCCAGCACCTGACCGACCTGTTTTAAAATCGCGCCAATATCTAACAGGCTAATGGTCGGGAACTGGCGGTTGAGTTGCGTCAACATGCCGTTGCCATTCTCCCAGCGGAAACTGGTAAGCCAGCTCTGCGGTTGCCCGTCTAATGCCCCTTCCGGGAAAATAAAATAGAAATTAGGCCGCAGACTTTCCCAGTCCACTTTGCGCAGGCTGGTCACTTTAGCGCGGAACTCCTGGGTATCGCCCATAAAAGTCACGGTATCACCGAGGGCAACGTTTAAGCGTTTCGCCAGCCCCTCTTCCATCGACACTTCATCGGCTTTTGGCGGCCAGTTACCGGCGACAATCGGATTATGATCGGGCCGCGTATTTTGCCAGGTAAGATTGAGTTCGCGATTAAGCGCCTCATCTTCATTACCTTCTGTCGGCTTATCGTTAATCGCCGTCAGCCGCGCCCGCACTACCGGATAAAATGATTCCGGGACTATATGATGTTCCGCGAGGAACGCTTTTAGCGGTGCTACCTGTTCTGTGGCGATGTTAATTAAAAAGTAGTTCGGGCTTTCTGGCGGTAGCTGCTGCTGCCAGCGGTCGAGCAGATCGCCACGCAATACCAGCAACAGCGCCAGCAGCATAAAGGAGAGCGAAAATGCCGAAAGCTGACTTAACGTTGACCACGGCTGACGTAACAGGCGGCTAACCGCCAGGCGCAGAGGCAGCGATTTCAGCGTCATGCGGCGAAGTACATTCAGCAGCATCCAGCCCAGCACACCGCACAGCAAAGCCAGTACTACCGCGCCCGCCAGCACCGCCCAAAGCAGCATGCTGCCACCCATTAATCCGGCGAGCAGCAGCACAACCACCACACTGACAATCGGCAGATAAAACTTCAGCGGCCAGACGTTCGCTACCACATCATTACGTAATACGCGTAAAGGCTGCGTTGCCAGCAACAAGCGGTATGGTCGTAGCCCCACCAGCAGCGAGATGACCGTCATGGTGCCAAGCGCCCACAGCCACGGCCAGAGGCTGGCTGGCGGTAGTGCAGCAGGCAGAACGGGCTTGAGCAGCACCATCAACACGTTTTCGAACAACAGACCTATGGCCCCACCGGTAACGGCTGAAAGCGTCAGCACCATCAACCACTGACCGACGATTAGCTTACGCAGTTGCGCTCGCCCTGCCCCCAGCGTTTTGAGGATCGCCACCAGATCGTAGCGACTGCGACAGTAATGATTCATCGCTACCGCCACCGCTGCCACTGCCAGCAGCAAGGTCAGAAGCGCCGAAAGCAGCAGGAACTGTTGCGAGCGTTCCATCGATCGCCCCAGCGCGCCTTCGTCCTGTTCCAGACCGTACCAGCGTTGTTCGGGTTTAAGCTGAGGTAACAACCATTTCTCATAGCCGTCGAGCTGGTTCTCGTTGCCGCCGAATTTATAACGCCAGGTGACCCGACTCCCCGGCTGCACGGCTCCGGTTTTATCGACATCCGCCAGATTCATCATCAGACGCGGAGCCATCTGGAAGGGGTTAAAACCGGAATCCGGTTCCTGAATCACTTCTCCGGCAATCCGCAAGGTGGCATCGCCCACGTCAATGGTGTCGCCCGTTTTCAGGTTAAGCAGTGCCATCAGGCGTGGGGCCAGCAATACGCTGCCCGCCTGCGGTTTCAGGCCAGGGGGATTAGTTTGCAGATCGCCATACATCGGGTAGATATCATCCACCGCTTTGACGTTCGCCAGCTGCGGTGTGTCGCCTGCAAAGGTCATTGTGGCGAAAGTCAGCTGCTTGCCGACTTTCAGGCCGCGCTTTTGCGCTTCCTCCAGCCACGCTTGCGGCACTTCGCGTGAACTGCGCAACGCCCGATCGCCCGCCATAAACTCACGGCTTTGCTGGCTTAAGCCCTTCTCCATGCGATCGCTGATATTGCCCAGCGCCAGCACGCAGGCCACCGCCAGGCTTAGCGCCAGCCAGACAATTAATAGCGACGGCGAACGCCATTCGCGCCAGAACCAACGTGCAATCATGCTTCCTCCTGCAACTGCCCGTTCACCAGCCGTAAGCAGCGGTCGCAGCGTGCCGCCAGTTGCAGGTCGTGGGTCACCATAATCAACGTGGTGCCATGTTCACGGTTGAGGGAAAACAGCAGGTCGGCAATTTTATCGCCCGTCTGGCGGTCAAGGTTGCCGGTGGGTTCGTCGGCAAACAGCACATCAGGTCGACCATTAAAGGCTCGTGCCAGCGCCACTCGTTGCTGTTCACCGCCGGAAAGCTGTGCCGGAAGATGATCCAGACGTTTACCCAGCCCTAACTGTTCGAGCAACGCTTTCGCCCCGTTACGACTTTCCGCGCTACTCTCACCGCGCAGCAGAGCCGGAAGCTCGACGTTTTCCAGCGCGTTAAGGGTAGGAATTAACATAAATGACTGAAAAACAAAGCCGACGTGCTTCGCGCGCAACTTTGCCCGCGCTTCTTCGTCCATATTATGTAGCGGTTGTCCCACCAGACTCACTTCGCCACTGCTGCCGTCATCAAGCCCGGCGAGGATCGCCAGCAAGGTTGACTTACCCGATCCCGACTCGCCCACCAGTGCGATGGTCTCGCCACGTTTGACAACCAGCTCAACTCCGGTGAGGATGGAGAGTTCATGCTCCCCCTGACCGACGGACTTCTTAAGATGATGAACTTCAACAATGTTTTCCGCTGGCATTTGCCCTTCCTGTTCCTGGTCCTGTTAACCTTCCGTGCCGCCGCAGCGGACACGTTATTGATTCTGGGTGATAGCCTGAGCGCCGGGTATCGAATGTCTGCCAGCGCGGCCTGGCCTGCCTTGTTGAATGATAAGTGGCAGAGTAAAACGTCGGTAGTTAATGCCAGCATCAGCGGCGACACCTCGCAACAAGGACTGGCGCGCCTTCCGGCTCTGCTGAAACAGCATCAGCCGCGTTGGGTGCTGGTTGAACTGGGCGGCAATGACGGTTTGCGTGGTTTTCAGCCACAGCAAACCGAGCAAACGCTGCGCCAGATTTTGCAGGATGTCAAAGCCGCCAACGCTGAACCATTGTTAATGCAAATACGTCTGCCTGCAAACTATGGTCGCCGTTATAATGAAGCCTTTAGCGCCATTTACCCCAAACTCGCCAAAGAGTTTGATGTTCCGCTGCTGCCCTTTTTTATGGAAGAGGTCTACCTCAAGCCACAATGGATGCAGGATGACGGTATTCATCCCAACCGCGACGCCCAGCCGTTTATTGCCGACTGGATGGCGAAGCAGTTGCAGCCTTTAGTAAATCATGACTCATAAAGCAACGGAGATCCTGACAGGTAAAGTTATGCAAAAATCGGTCTTAATTACCGGATGTTCCAGTGGAATTGGCCTGGAAAGCGCGCTCGAATTAAAACGCCAGGGTTTTCATGTGCTGGCAGGTTGCCGGAAACCGGATGATGTTGAGCGTATGAACAGCATGGGATTTACCGGCGTGTTGATCGATCTGGATTCGCCAGAAAGTGTTGATCGCGCAGCCGACGAAGTGATCGCCCTGACCGATAATTGTCTGTATGGGATCTTTAACAATGCCGGATTCGGCATGTATGGCCCCCTTTCCACCATCAGCCGTGCGCAGATGGAACAGCAGTTTTCCGCCAACTTTTTCAGCGCACACCAGCTCACCATGCGCCTGTTACCCGCGATGTTACCGCACGGTGAAGGGCGTATTGTGATGACATCATCGGTGATGGGATTAATCTCCACGCCGGGTCGTGGCGCTTACGCGGCCAGTAAATATGCGCTGGAGGCGTGGTCAGACGCGCTGCGCATGGAGCTACGCCACAGCGGAATTAAAGTCAGCCTGATCGAACCCGGTCCCATTCGTACTCGCTTCACCGACAACGTCAACCAGACGCAAAGTGATAAACCAGTCGAAAATCCCGGCATCGCCGCCCGCTTTACGTTGGGACCGGAAGCGGTGGTGGACAAAGTACGCCATGCTTTTATTAGCGAGAAGCCGAAGATGCGCTATCCGGTAACGCTGGTGACCTGGGCAGTAATGGTGCTTAAGCGCCTGCTGCCGGGGCGCGTGATGGACAAAATATTGCAGGGGGGAGTTGAAGCGCGCGCTTAAGCCCCCATGTCAAAGAAAATATCGACAACAGAGAGCGACTCCATGTCCGTAGAAAATATTGTCAACATTAACGAATCTAACCTGCAACAGGTTCTTGAACAGTCGATGACCACTCCGGTGCTGTTCTATTTTTGGTCTGAACGTAGCCAGCACTGTTTGCAGTTAACCCCGATCCTGGAAAGCCTCGCGGCGCAGTACAACGGGCAATTTATTCTGGCGAAGCTGGACTGCGACGCGGAGCAGATGATTGCCGCCCAGTTTGGTCTGCGCGCGATTCCGACCGTGTATCTGTTCCAGAACGGGCAACCGGTAGATGGCTTCCAGGGGCCGCAACCGGAAGAGGCGATCCGCGCCCTGCTGGATAAAGTGCTGCCGCGCGAAGAAGAGCTGAAAGCGCAGCAGGCGATGCAACTGATGCAGGAAGGCAATTACACCGATGCCCTGCCATTGCTGAAAGACGCCTGGCAGTTGTCGAATCAGAACGGGGAGATCGGCCTGCTGCTGGCAGAAACGCTGATTGCGCTGAACCGTTCTGAAGATGCGGAAGCGGTGCTGAAAACCATTCCGTTGCAGGATCAGGACACCCGCTACCAGGGGCTGGTGGCGCAAATCGAACTGCTGAAGCAGGCGGCTGATACACCGGAAATTCAACAGTTGCAACAGCAGGTGGCGGAGAATCCAGAAGATGCCGCACTGGCGACGCAACTGGCTCTGCAACTGCACCAGGTTGGGCGCAATGAAGAGGCGCTGGAGTTGCTGTTCGGGCATCTGCGTAAAGATCTCACCGCCGCAGACGGTCAGACGCGTAAAACGTTCCAGGAGATCCTCGCTGCGCTGGGTACGGGTGATGCACTGGCGTCGAAGTATCGCCGCCAGCTGTATGCATTGTTGTATTGATATTCCGTTGATCGGCACATGAACCACAACGCCGGATGCGATGCTGCGCATCCGGCATCGCATTATTTCTTCTTCAATTGCGTCACCACCAACTGGTGGCGCGAATTATAAAACTTACGATAGGTTAAATAGCAGGCAATAATGGTCGACAAGCTGGCGGTTGAGAGCAGCATAAAGGTCACCATAATCTGATATTTAATCGCCTTCACCGGATCAATCCCGGCAAATATCAGCCCGGACATCATTCCTGGTAAACTCACTAAGCCAACCGTTTTTGCTGAATCGACCGTCGGAATTAAAGCCGCGCGAATACTGTCGCGAATCAATATCGCTGAAGCCTGCTTCGGCGTCGCACCAAGACTCAGTTTCTCCTGAATCTGTTGCTGTTCGCTAATGACCCGTTGCCCTAAATTGTTGTAACACAACCCCACCGCTACCATGGCGTTACCGGCAATCATCCCGGCGATAGGGATCACCTGCATCGGGATAAATTCAATCGACCCTGAGAGAATCAGCACCGCCAGGGTAATTCCCGCCCCGACCGTAATGGCAACAAACGATGAGATAAAAGCTTTAGCAATATATTTACTGCGTTTTTGCGCGTTCCACGCCGCATTAAAGCAGATAAATAACACCATCAATAATGTCAGGCTGGCATCATCCACGCTGAAAATATACTTCAGCACATAGCCGACAATAATCAGCTGAATTATCGCTCGCCCGACGCTCCAGAGAATATCTTTCTCCAGCGCCAGTTTTTCTTTATGGCTAATTAAGATTGCCACCACCACCAGCATTAATGCCAGTGCTAATGATTCGTTAGTAATATTATGCGAGTTCATAGCGTGCTTCCTGCATTTCTCCGGCATGCGGTTGCAGTGTAATCACTTTATCCGCATGATTAATTTCGTCTTTATCGTGTGTCACCCACAGCACGGCAATATTTTGCTCGCGCACATAACGATGGATCATCTCATTGACGTTATGTTTATTACTTTCATCCAGCGCACTGGTTATTTCATCCAGCAATAAAACCTTCGGCATAAATTGCAGGTTACGAATCAATGAGATGCGTTGTTTTTCACCACCAGATAGCTCGGCGATATCCTTCGTCAAAATGCTGTCCGGCAAAGCGAAGCGTTCGAGAAAATCGAGAAAAATGGCCGGGTCAGGCTGCTGGTTACGGATCTGCCAGGGAAAGATCAGATTATCGTATACCGTATCGCCAAACAGCGTCGGTGTCTGGGCGCAGTAAGAGACTTGCTGGCGGTAGATTTCTGGCTTTAGTGTGCTGACATCCTCCCCTTCAAACAGTAACGTTCCGCTGGTTGGGCTGATCAATGAAGCAACTATTTTTAGCAGCGTACTTTTGCCACAACCAGAAGGACCGGTAATTAACTTAAATTCGCCAGCACGCAGCGAAAAATTGATGTTATTAAGAATCTTCGTATCACCCGCCAGATATCCTACGTTTTGTAGCTGAAGCAAAGGACTATTTTCCTGCATCGCTGTTCCCTTTTTCTGATTTTTACTAAAAACAGTTTATCCTTCGCAGGAATAAGGGGGAACTCTCTTTCAGTAATCAGGTATAATTTGTTTAATCAAGCAGCAATTTTGCTGATTATGGACGGTACAACAGGAGGTTTTTCCGATGCTTATCTTTATCCCGATTCTCATTTTTGTCGCGCTGGTCATTGTCGGCGCGGGCGTCAAAATCGTGCCGCAGGGCTATCAATGGACGGTAGAACGTTTTGGTCGCTATACCAAAACGTTACAGCCGGGGCTCAGTCTGGTGGTGCCGTTTATGGATCGCATTGGTCGCAAGATCAATATGATGGAGCAAGTGCTCGATATCCCTTCCCAGGAAGTTATCTCGAAAGATAACGCCAACGTTACCATCGACGCCGTGTGCTTTATTCAGGTGATTGACGCGCCACGCGCGGCTTATGAGGTCAGCAATCTGGAGCTGGCTATCATCAACCTGACCATGACTAACATCCGTACCGTGCTGGGTTCAATGGAACTTGATGAAATGCTCTCTCAGCGCGACAGCATCAACTCACGCCTGCTGCGTATTGTCGATGAAGCCACCAACCCGTGGGGGATTAAAGTCACCCGTATTGAAATTCGCGACGTGCGCCCACCGGCAGAGCTTATCTCTTCAATGAACGCGCAGATGAAAGCGGAACGTACCAAACGCGCTTACATCCTTGAAGCGGAAGGGATCCGTCAGGCGGAAATCCTCAAAGCCGAAGGTGAAAAACAGTCGCAAATCCTGAAAGCGGAAGGCGAACGTCAGTCGGCGTTTTTACAGGCTGAAGCGCGTGAACGTTCCGCTGAAGCAGAAGCCCGCGCCACCAAAATGGTGTCTGAAGCCATCGCCTCAGGTGATATTCAGGCGGTGAACTACTTCGTAGCGCAGAAATACACCGAAGCGTTACAGCAGATCGGTTCGTCCAGTAACAGCAAAGTGGTGATGATGCCATTAGAGGCCAGCAGCCTGATGGGGTCGATTGCCGGGATTGCCGAGCTGGTGAAAGACAGCGCCAACAAACGGACTCAGCCATGATGGAGTTAATGGTCGTTCATCCACATATTTTCTGGCTCAGTCTCGGCGGTTTGCTGCTGGCAGCCGAGATGCTGGGCGGAAATGGTTATTTGTTGTGGAGCGGCGTGGCAGCGGTGATTACCGGCCTGGTGGTCTGGCTGGTGCCGCTGGGTTGGGAGTGGCAAGGGGTAATGTTTGCCATCCTGACGCTGCTCGCCGCCTGGCTGTGGTGGAAATGGTTGTCGCGGCGGGTGCGCGAACAAAAGCACAGCGATAGTCATTTAAACCAGCGCGGGCAGCAGCTGATTGGCCGACGTTTTGTGCTGGAATCTCCGCTGGTCAACGGGCGCGGTCATATGCGCGTCGGTGACAGTTCATGGCCTGTCAGCGCCAGCGAGGATCTCGGTGCAGGTACGCATGTTGAAGTCATTGCGATAGAAGGGATAACCCTACATATCCGAGCCGTCTCGTCTTAATCACCCTGCCCGATGATGACAGCAGCCGGAGAGATTTTCGATAATCGGGCAGTCGGCGCTGTCATCGCCAGGGCAGGCATTCGCCAGTGCCAGCAGCTGGTCGCGCATGGATTGCAGCTCCTCAATGTGTCGTTCGATCTCCGCCACCTTCTCCAGCGTGCGCCGTTTGACGTCGGCGCTGTGCCGCTGCGGGTCGTTAAACAGATTCACCAGCTCGCCGCTCTCTTCCAGGTTAAAGCCCACCTGCCGTGCCTGGCGCAGTAAGGTCAGTTCGTTGAGATGCTGCTGCGTGTAGGTGCGATAACCGTTTTCGCTGCGCATCGGCGGCGTCACCAGCCCCTTCTCTTCATAGAAGCGAATGGCTTTGCTAGTCAGGCCGGTAATTTTTGCTACATCGCTGATGTTCATCGTTCGCGCAACGCCTCCTGTGCTTTGTTAAAGGGTTTCAACAGATATTCAAGCACGTTTTTTTGCCAGTGCGAATATCGACCGCCACCACAATAATACAGGAAGTACTGCGCACAGAGAGATGTTATACGGTTTTATTGCGCTTCATGACCATTGCCACAATAAGGCTGAGTAAGAGTGAGCCAATAATCCATATCAACGCACGGCTCCCCTGGGACCACAGACTGTAGATAAAGCCAACGATCACCAACAACATCACCAACGTACCAACGATAAGAATCGGCAACGAGGCGTGAATATCATGACGCAGGCGGATCGCCACCACAAACACCGCCAGGTAGCAAATCAAAAAGGTGGCGCTGGCAACACTGGCGAGTGAGCCTAAATTTAGCGCCGCCGTCATCAGCATAATCAACACCACGACAATGATGTTGCCCCAGGTACTCTGCCGCCACAGGGATTTATTCATTAGCTTCGGCAGTTCGCGTTCGCTGCCCATGTTGTCCATGATGTTAAACACGGCGAACAGGTTCGCGTTAATGGCTGAAGCCGTCGCCAGTAAAGCGCCGATGACGACGATCACATAACCCACATGTCCGAGCAGCGGAGAAGCAGCCTGCGCTACGGCGGTATCGGCATATTTTTCTAACTCTAATGCCGATACATCGCTAAGCAAAACCAGTGCCAGCGAGATATAAAGCAACGTGGTAACGCCAATCGCCACCAGAAACGCCCGCGGCATAATGACCTGCGGATCTTTCACTTTATCCGCCGCGTTCGCCATCATGCCAAAGCCCGCATAGGCAAGGAAGGTTATCCCGATACAGGAGAAGAACGCACCGGAGCTGGGGGGCGCAGAGACGGAAATATGCGCCGGTTGCAGCGACCAGACACCGGCAATAATCAGCAATAACAGGATCATCATTTTAATGCCGACGAGGATCACTTCCAGCCGCCCTACCGCATGGTTGCTTAAGGAGTTGAAAAGCGTCATCACCGCAATGATCCCCAACGCGTAGAGCAAAATAAGGTGCTCCTCCTGGCTGCCTTCATGCAAAAACTGCACGGCATAAGCGCCAAAAGCACGGGCGACCATGGCGATGCTCACCGCCAGCGTCAACAGGTACAGTAACGAGAGCGCCAGCGAAAAGACGCCGTTGCCTAATCCGCGACGAAAGAAGTCGATAATGCCGCCATTGCTGGGATAGCTCGCCCCCAGACGCGCATAGGCATAACCGGAAAACATCGCCACAATACCGCCAAAAGCAAAGGCGACCCAGGTCGAGGCTTCCATCAGCAACGCAGCCTGCCCCAGCAGCGCGAAGATCCCCGCCCCCACCATTGCCCCAATGCCGATGGAAACGACGTTCCATAGACCGAGGGGTTTGTTACCGTTATTACCTTCCGTGTTCATCATGATCAGCCCTTAAACACGTTATAGCCGAGTTGCTTAGCGACCGATGCCACCATTTTTTGACCGCGAACACTGTTGCCTTCTTCGTCCAGCGGTGGTGAGAACGCGGCAATTCCCATCACACCAGGGACTACCGCCAGAATACCGCCACCTACACCGCTTTTGCCCGGTAAACCAACGCGATATGCCCAGTCACCGGAGCGACCATACAGCCCTTCCATCATCATTTCGGCCAGAATGTACGGCACGTTATCGGCCTGAAGAACGCGTTTATGCGTCAGCGGATTCACTCCCCCCGCCGCCAGCGTCGCGCCAAGTGTTGCCAGTTCAACAGTATTGAGGAGCGTGGAGCACTGACGGGTGTACACGTCACAGGCTTCCATTGCATCACAATAGAGATATCCGGCGGAGTACAGCAGCCAGGCAATGGCCCGGTTATGGAAGTTGGTTGTTTGTTCCGACTGGTTGACTTCGTCAGAGAGCGCTACCTGCTCACCAGCCAGTTGCTGTTGGATATGTAAAATTCGCTGCCAGCGTTGTTCAACATTTTCAGCGTTAATCAGGCTGGTGGTGGCAATGGCGCCAGCATTTACCAGTGGCGAAAGCGGTTTGCCGCCATGCAACTCTAAGGCGATAACTGAGTTAAAGGGCAATCCGGTCGGGTCAGCGCCAATTTTGTCCTGTACCGCCTGCGGGCCGACATCCTCTAACGCAAGGGCTAACGTACAGACTTTCGAGATGGATTCCAGCGCAAAGCGGTAATCACTGTCACCCGCACTATAGACCTTGCCATCGCAGGTCACGATAGCCACTGCCGCCAGTTGACCAGGCACATTCGCCAGAAAGGGAATGTAGTCGGCATTTTGACCGCCGTTAAGTGAGTGAAATTGGGTGTAAGCCTGATCCACTGCCTGCTGTAATTTGTTTGCATCTAACATCTTTTGTTAACTCCTTTTTATAGATGCGGGAGGTAATTCCTCACCCCGGTGCCGATTTTGAGGCATCCTGATTTAACTTAGCACCCGCAACTTAACTACAGGAAAACAAAGAGATAAATGTCTAATCCTGATGCAAATTGAGCCAATTTTTTAATCTTTACGGACTTTTACTCGCCTGGTTTATTAATTTCTTGACCTTCCCCTTGCTGGAAGGTTTAACCTTTATCACAGCCAGTCAAAACTGTCTTAAAGGAGTGTTTTATGTCACAAATTATCGACCTGACCCTGGACGGCCTGTCCTGCGGTCACTGCGTTAAACGCGTGAAAGAAAGTCTCGAACAGCGCCCGGATGTGGAACAAGCGGATGTGTCTATCACTGAAGCGCACGTTACCGGGACTGCCAGTGCAGAACAGCTGATCGAAACCATCAAACAAGCGGGTTATGACGCATCTGTAAGCCACCCAAAGGCTAAACCGCTGGCGGAGTCATCAATCCCGTCGGAAGCACTGACAGCGGTTTCTGAGGCGCTTCCGGCAGCGACCGCCGATGACGATGACAGCCAGCAGTTGCTGCTGAGCGGCATGAGCTGCGCCAGCTGTGTCACCCGCGTACAAAATGCGCTGCAAAGCGTACCGGGCGTCACTCAGGCACGGGTAAACCTGGCGGAGCGTACTGCGCTGGTGATGGGCAGTGCCTCCCCACAAGATTTAGTGCAGGCGGTGGAAAAAGCGGGCTACGGCGCGGAAGCGATTGAAGATGACGCGAAACGCCGTGAGCGCCAGCAGGAAACCGCCGTTGCTACGATGAAGCGCTTCCGCTGGCAGGCAATTGTCGCACTGGCGGTGGGTATCCCGGTGATGGTCTGGGGGATGATTGGCGATAACATGATGGTCACCGCTGACAACCGCAGCCTGTGGTTGGTTATCGGCCTGATAACCCTGGCGGTGATGGTTTTCGCCGGCGGCCATTTTTACCGCAGTGCATGGAAAAGCCTGCTGAACGGTGCAGCGACGATGGATACGCTGGTGGCGCTGGGAACGGGTGTGGCGTGGCTCTATTCGATGAGCGTCAACCTGTGGCCGCAGTGGTTCCCGATGGAAGCGCGGCATCTTTACTATGAAGCCAGTGCGATGATTATCGGTCTGATTAATCTCGGCCATATGCTGGAAGCGCGCGCACGTCAGCGTTCTTCTAAGGCGCTGGAGAAATTACTCGATTTAACCCCACCGACGGCGCGCCTGGTTACTGACGAAGGTGAAAAAAGCGTGCCTCTGGCGGAAGTGCAGCCAGGTATGTTGCTGCGCCTGACGACCGGCGATCGCGTGCCGGTAGATGGCGAGATTACCCAGGGCGAAGCATGGCTGGATGAAGCGATGCTGACGGGCGAACCAATCCCACAGCAAAAAGGCGAAGGCGAAAGCGTCCATGCCGGGACAGTGGTACAGGACGGCAGTGTGCTGTTTCGTGCCAGTGCGGTTGGCAGCCATACCACGCTGTCACGGATCATTCGCATGGTGCGCCAGGCCCAGAGCAGCAAGCCAGAAATCGGTCAGCTGGCGGATAAAATCTCAGCCGTATTTGTACCTGTGGTGGTGGTGATTGCGCTGGTCAGTGCGGCAATCTGGTACTTCTTTGGTCCGGCACCGCAAATTGTTTATACCCTGGTGATTGCCACCACGGTACTGATTATCGCCTGTCCGTGTGCGCTGGGGCTGGCGACGCCGATGTCGATTATTTCCGGCGTCGGGCGGGCGGCTGAGTTTGGCGTGCTGGTGCGGGACGCCGACGCGCTGCAACGCGCCAGTACACTCGATACCGTCGTGTTCGATAAAACCGGGACGCTGACCGAAGGGAAGCCGCAGGTTGTCGCAGTGAAAACGTTTGCTGATGTTGATGAAGCGCAGGCATTGCGTCTGGCGGCGGCACTGGAGCAAGGTTCCAGCCATCCGCTGGCACGGGCGATCCTCGATAAAGCAGGTGATATGCAGCTGCCGCAGGTCAACGGTTTCCGCACATTGCGCGGGCTGGGCGTGAGCGGTGAAGCTGAAGGTCATGCGTTATTGCTGGGCAATCAGGCGCTGTTAAATGAGCAACAGGTTGGTACCAAAGCTATCGAAGCGGAGATTACTGCTCAGGCATCGCAAGGAGCAACGCCTGTGCTGCTGGCGATTGACGGGAAAGCAGTAGCCCTGCTGGCTGTACGCGATCCGTTGCGTAGTGATAGCGTGGCGGCGCTGCAACGCCTGCATAAAGCGGGATATCGTCTGGTGATGTTGACCGGGGATAACCCAACCACCGCCAATGCGATCGCCAAAGAAGCTGGAATTGATGAAGTGATTGCCGGAGTGCTGCCGGACGGTAAAGCCGAAGCGATCAAACGTCTGCAAAGTGAAGGACGTCAGGTGGCAATGGTGGGCGACGGCATTAACGACGCGCCAGCGCTGGCCCAGGCGGATGTCGGCATTGCGATGGGTGGCGGCAGTGATGTTGCCATTGAAACCGCGGCGATTACCCTGATGCGCCATAGCCTGATGGGCGTTGCGGATGCGCTCGCGATTTCCCGCGCAACGCTGCGCAACATGAAGCAGAACCTGCTCGGTGCCTTTATCTACAACAGCATCGGTATTCCGGTCGCCGCCGGTATTTTGTGGCCGTTTACTGGAACACTGCTTAACCCGGTAGTTGCCGGAGCGGCAATGGCGCTCTCGTCGATTACCGTAGTGAGTAACGCCAACCGGTTGCTGCGGTTTAAACCGAAGGAATAAGTACGTCATTGCGGATGCGCTGCTTTAGGGCGGCGCATTTGGCATCGACGCATGACTGCCGGATGCGGCGTAAACGCCTTATCCGGCCTACGGTTCAGGCACAGGTTTGTAGGCCTGATAAGACGGGTAAGCGTCGCATCAGGCAATGGTGCTCGGATGCCGGATGCGGCGTAAACGCCTTATCCGGCCTACGAGATGAAGCGATGTTTTGGCCTTACGCGACCTTTTTTGCACGCTCTTCACGGCGTGCCAAATATTCAGCCACTGTTTCAATCCGTCCCAATTCTTCCTGGGTGCGCATGTTGTTTTCAACTTCCCAAAGATCAACTGCCGCCTGGAGGTTTAGCCTAAAATCGACTGTGGTATCAAAAACTTTCGCCAGACGGAATGCCATCTCAGTGGTGAGTTTACGATTGTTATTGATCAGTGCACTGACGCTATTACGATGAACATGCAGCAACTCTGCTAACTCATTGATTTTCAAATCGAGCGGTTCCAGATATTCATAGAGAAGAATATCTCCGGGTGTCGTCGGTTTTCTTGTTGCCTGTTTCATGGTTTTTAACTGTTGCTTCCCTGTGAATAGCGATGCAAGAACATACTGAATCATACAAACACATTAAACAAGTCCCCAACTCCATTTGCGCCATCCCTCACCGCGCGCTAGCATGATATTTCACAAAGGGAGGTCGTATGGATCTGTTGTACCGGGTAAAAACGCTTTGGGCCGCGCTGCGCGGTAATCATTACACCTGGCCTGCCATCGATATCACCCTCCCCGGCAATCGCCATTTTCATCTGATTGGCAGTATTCATATGGGTAGCCACGATATGGCTCCCCTGCCCACCCGTTTGCTCAAAAAGCTCAAAAACGCCGATGCGCTGATCGTCGAGGCGGATGTTTCCACCAGCGATACGCCTTTTGCTAATTTGCCTGCCTGCGAGGCGCTGGAAGAGCGCATTAGCGAGGAGCAACTCCAAAATCTGCAGCACATTAGCCAGGAGATGGGCATTTCTCCCTCACTCTTTTCTACCCAACCGCTGTGGCAAATCGCGATGGTTCTTCAGGCGACGCAGGCACAAAAACTGGGGCTGCGGGCAGAATACGGTATCGATTACCAGCTATTGCAGGCGGCGAAGCAACAACATAAACCCGTGATTGAACTGGAAGGGGCTGAAAACCAGATTGCCATGTTGCTCCAGCTCCCTGACAAAGGACTGGCGCTGCTGGACGATACGCTGACCCACTGGCATACCAACGCACGGTTGCTGCAACAAATGATGAGCTGGTGGCTGAATGCGCCGCCGCAAAATAATGAAATAACGCTGCCCAATACGTTCAGTCAGTCGCTGTACGATGTGCTGATGCATCAGCGAAATCTCGCCTGGCGGGATAAATTACGCGCCATGCCGCCGGGGCGATATGTGGTCGCGGTCGGTGCACTACACCTGTATGGAGAAGGGAATTTGCCGCAAATGTTGCGCTAAAAAAATGGCCAATATCGCTATTGGCCCGTCAAAGAGGAATTTCATTTTTTTATTATTATGCCGTCACTTTAAGCGACGGTGTAACTCGATTGTCGCTCAATCTCACCATCCTGCCAATACTCTTAGGCAAGATGACTCTTTTTTTTGGACCGCCATCAGGCGTATGCTTGCTTCGTTTTTTTGTTTAAGGCAGGAAAATTACCATGACACCCGCAGTTAAATTACTCGAAAAAAACAAGATTTCGTTTCAAATCCATACCTACGAGCACGATCCGGCTGAAACCAATTTTGGCGATGAAGTCGTCAAAAAATTAGGTTTGAATCCGGATCAGGTCTACAAAACGCTGCTGGTGGCAGTGAACGGTGATATGAAACACCTTGCCGTGGCCGTTACGCCGGTCGCAGGTCAACTGGATCTTAAAAAAGTAGCAAAAGCGCTGGGTGCCAAGAAAGTTGAGATGGCCGATCCGATGGTCGCGCAGCGTTCGACGGGATACCTGGTTGGGGGGATTAGCCCACTGGGGCAGAAAAAACGTCTGCCAACGATTATCGACGCCCCCGCACAAGAATTTGCCACTATTTATGTTTCCGGCGGCAAGCGCGGACTGGATATCGAACTGGCGGCAGGCGATCTGGCAAAGATCCTCGATGCCAAATTTGCTGATATCGCCCGCCGCGATTAAGCATTGTGCCGGATGCAAACATCCGGCACTTTCGGATTACTGCCAGCTCACCTCACCTTTCGGTTCATAAACACTCACATCCAGCGGCGAGCTTTTCTGGATATACGCTTTCAGCACTTCGGCATCAATAAAGCCGGTATTCACATAGCCCGGTTTGTTATCAAGGCGCGGATATCCATCACCGCCGGTGGCATTGAAGTTTAATGTCGCCATACGGTAAGTTTTCGCCGGATCGACCGGTTCGCCTTTGATTTTAAGGTCGTTCAGTTTGCCGTCTTTCGCCACAAAGCTAACGTTGGCAAATTGCGGGTAGGCACCTGAATCTGGCTTCATCTGCGCGACGGCGGTAAGGTAATCAATCACCTCTTTACCGGTCATGTCGGCATACACCACCACATTGCCGAATGGCTGCACTTTCAGCACGTTTTTATAGCTGATATCGCCTGCTTCGATAGAATCACGAATTCCGCCTCCGCTCATCACCGCAAAGTCGGCACCAGTGCGATCCATTTGGGCTGCCAGAATCAACCGCCCCATATTGGTCTGTACAAAACGCACTTTGTCACGATCGCCTTCCAGACGACCATTGGTTTCGCCTATTTTCACTTCCAGCTGCGCTTTGCCTTTGTTCTGGAACGGTGATAACAGCGAGATCATTTGCTGGTTTTCAGCGATTTCAGGAGTGTAAAGCACGCGCTCGCTTTTCCCGTCTTCCCAGGTCACTTTCTTCTTCAGGTTCACCGGAATCAGCTGGTAGTTAACCATTTTCATTTCGCCATTACGAAACTCAAAATCAGCCCGTCCCACGTATTTGCCCCACTCATGCGCCTGCACAATCCAGATGCCGTTTTGTTGATCTGGTTTGCATGGCGTACCCGGCACGTAATCGACCTGTTTTTTGTTTTTTGTTTTCTGCCGCCATGCAGACCGGATCTTGCGAGTGACCACCGACGATCATCGCCAGCGATCCGGCAGGCAGCGCGCGTGCCATCTCCACATCGCCCGGTGCGTTAGAGCCGTGCTCACCATTATCGTAATGCCCCATATGGGTCGCCGCGATAATAATGTCTGGCTTTTCTGTCTGTTGCAGCTCCTGAATCACCAGCTTCGCTTCATCGGCGGGCTTACGAAATTCGATATCAGTGAAGTATTCCGGGTTACCAATTTTTGCTGTGTCATCGGTTGTCAGCCCAATAACGGCAATTTTCAGATCCTGACGCTTAAACAGCGCCCACGGTTTAAACAGGCGCTCGCCAGTACTTTTCTGGTAGATATTCGCGGAAAGCAACGGGAACTTGGCCCACTTTTCCTGCTGGCGTAATACGGTGAGCGGATTATCAAATTCATGATTACCGATCGCCATCGCGTCATAGCCCACCAGATTCATACCGCGAAAATCAGGTTCGGCATCCTGTAAGTCAGACTCGGGCACGCCAGTGTTAATGTCGCCACCGGAAAGTAGCAGCACGCTACCGCCTTCAGCCGCAACCTCTTTGCGGATACCATCCACCAGCGTTTTTTGCGCCGCCAGACCATATTCGCCATATTCATTGCGCCAAAAATGCCCATGATGATCATTGGTATGCAGAACTGTAATTTTGTAGGTTTTATCCTGCTCATACGCCAGAGCAGTTTCACTCGCCAGTGTAAATGTGGTTAACAGCGCTAACGCCACGCCCCGCTGCAATAATTTCATACTTCTCTCCCTGACCTGATTTCAACGTGTTGAAAAATAGTATGACGCGACATCATAGACAAGTCTGCGTCCGGTGAAGATAAATCTGCATCCAGATTAGAAATTCTGTATTCGGCGTTGAGACTTCCTTCAGACGACGCATACAGGTATGTTAGTCGGGTAATAATCACAAATAAGATCATTCTTTACATCGCAACCCTGAAAAAGTGACTTTCCTATGGCAATGAGTGAACAACCCCAGCCTGTGGCGGGCGCGGCTGCGTCAACGACCAAGGCCCGAACATCGTTTGGTATTTTAGGTGCTATCAGCCTCTCACATCTGCTGAACGACATGATCCAATCGCTGATTCTGGCGATTTATCCGCTGCTTCAGTCAGAATTTTCTCTGACATTTATGCAGATTGGCATGATAACCCTCACCTTCCAGCTCGCCTCTTCGCTACTGCAACCAGTGGTCGGCTACTGGACCGATAAATATCCGATGCCGTGGTCGTTGCCAATTGGCATGTGCTTTACCTTAAGTGGTCTGGTGCTGCTTGCGCTGGCGGGCAGTTTTGGCGCAGTTCTGCTGGCGGCGGCGCTGGTCGGTACCGGTTCATCGGTCTTTCATCCGGAATCTTCTCGCGTAGCCCGTATGGCTTCCGGCGGGCGGCATGGCCTGGCGCAATCTATCTTTCAGGTCGGCGGCAACTTTGGCAGTTCCCTGGGACCCTTGCTGGCGGCGGTGATTATCGCGCCTTATGGCAAAGGCAACGTTGCCTGGTTTGTGCTTGCGGCACTGCTGGCGATCGTGGTGTTGGCGCAAATTAGCCGTTGGTACTCGGCACAGCACCGAATGAATAAAGGAAAACCCAAAGCGACGATTATCAATCCACTGCCGCGCAACAAAGTGGTACTGGCGGTCAGCATTCTGTTAATCCTCATTTTCTCGAAATATTTCTATATGGCGAGCATCAGCAGCTATTACACCTTTTATCTGATGCAAAAATTCGGATTATCTATCCAGAATGCTCAGCTTCATCTGTTTGCCTTCCTGTTTGCCGTTGCGGCAGGTACGGTGATCGGCGGGCCTGTAGGGGATAAAATTGGGCGGAAATATGTGATTTGGGGCTCTATCCTCGGCGTTGCGCCGTTTACGCTGATTTTACCCTACGCCAGCCTGCACTGGACGGGGGTTTTAACGGTGATTATTGGATTTATCCTCGCTTCGGCATTCTCTGCCATTCTGGTCTACGCTCAGGAGCTACTTCCGGGACGTATCGGTATGGTTTCTGGACTCTTTTTCGGTTTTGCTTTTGGCATGGGAGGTCTGGGAGCGGCAGTTCTGGGGCTTATCGCCGATCACACCAGCATCGAGTTAGTCTATAAAATCTGTGCTTTCCTGCCACTATTGGGGATGTTGACCATATTCCTGCCTGATAACCGGCATAAAGACTGATTTCATTGCAGCCAAAGGCAAACTTTGGCTGCATCGTTTTACAGTCGCCATAAGCCTTTCCTCTGTTAAACCGCCTTCTGTTTTCCGATCCGTGCTTTTTTTGCAGCTAATTCCATTTTTCTGCAAAATTCAATAATTATTCATGAACATCATCAATGAAATTGTCATAAACTATTACCTGTAATTTTGGTTTCCCCGGCCAAAAATGGACAATAACCACCAGGAAAAGGAGACGGAATGCATCACGCCACCCCGCTTATCACCACCATTGTTGGCGGCCTTGTGCTCGCCTTTATCCTCGGCATGCTGGCCAATAAACTACGTATTTCTCCTCTGGTGGGATATCTGTTAGCGGGTGTGCTGGCAGGACCATTCACTCCGGGCTTTGTTGCCGATACCAAGCTTGCGCCGGAACTGGCTGAACTGGGCGTTATTTTGCTGATGTTCGGCGTCGGTTTGCATTTTTCGCTGAAGGATTTGATGGCGGTAAAGGCCATCGCCATTCCCGGTGCGATCGCCCAGATAGCCGTGGCGACGCTGCTGGGTATGGCGCTCTCTGCCGTGCTGGGCTGGTCGTTAATGACCGGTATCGTGTTCGGTTTATGTCTTTCCACCGCCAGTACCGTGGTGTTACTGCGCGCACTTGAAGAACGGCAATTAATTGACAGTCAGCGTGGGCAAATCGCCATCGGTTGGTTGATTGTGGAAGACCTGGTAATGGTTCTGACGCTGGTGTTGCTGCCCGCAGTGGCAGGAATGATGGAACAGGGCGATGTGGGCTTTGCCACTCTTGCAGTCGATATGGGGATCACCATCGGCAAAGTGATCGCATTTATCGCCATTATGATGCTGGTAGGTCGCCGTCTGGTGCCGTGGATTATGGCACGCAGCGCGGCAACCGGTTCTCGCGAGCTGTTTACCCTGTCGGTGCTGGCGCTGGCGTTAGGGATTGCCTTTGGTGCGGTAGAGCTGTTTGATGTCTCCTTTGCACTCGGTGCGTTCTTTGCCGGGATGGTACTGAACGAGTCTGAACTGAGTCACCGTGCCGCCCACGATACGCTGCCATTGCGCGACGCGTTTGCGGTGCTGTTTTTTGTCTCCGTCGGGATGTTGTTTGATCCGTTAATTCTGATTCAGCAACCGCTGGCAGTGCTGGCGACGCTGGCGATTATTCTGTTTGGTAAGTCGTTAGCCGCATTTTTCCTGGTGCGACTGTTTGGTCACTCCCAACGTACGGCATTAACCATCGCCGCCAGCCTGGCGCAGATTGGTGAGTTCGCGTTTATCCTGGCGGGACTGGGAATGGCATTGAATTTACTGCCGCAGGCCGGACAAAACCTGGTACTGGCAGGGGCGATCCTGTCGATTATGCTCAACCCGGTACTGTTCGCACTACTGGAGAAATATCTGGCGAAGACCGAAACGCTGGAAGAGCAGACGCTGGAAGAGGCAATCGAAGAAGAGAAGCAGATCCCAGTGGATATTTGCAACCATGCGCTACTGGTGGGTTACGGTCGTGTAGGCAGCCTGCTGGGGGAGAAATTGCTCGCCTCTGATATTCCGCTGGTGGTGATTGAGACGTCACGAACCCGTGTTGATGAGCTGCGAGAGCGCGGGGTCCGCGCAGTATTGGGCAATGCGGCGAACGAAGAAATTATGCAACTGGCGCATCTGGAATGTGCAAAATGGCTGATCCTGACGATTCCCAACGGTTATGAAGCAGGCGAGATTGTGGCATCTGCCCGCGCGAAAAACCCGGATATTGAGATTATCGCCCGCGCCCATTATGACGATGAAGTGACGTATATCACCGAACGTGGCGCGAATCAGGTAGTGATGGGTGAACGTGAAATTGCCCGTACTATGCTGGAACTGCTGGAAACGCCACCGGCGGGTGAAGTGGTGACGGGGTAAACGGTGGTTGCCGGATGTAAAATATGAAAAATATGTAGGCATGATAAGACGCGCCAGCGTCGCATCGGGCATCGAGAGCCAAATGCCAGATGCGGCGTGAACGCCTTATCTGGCCTACGAACCGACGATAACTTAACGATCCCAGTAAGACTCTTCCAGGCTGTCTTCACGCTCCGGCAAGCCGCGCGTTAAACGAGGTGAATGCTGGTTCAGTACCTGATAGCTCACACGGTTAGCATATTTACACACCTGCGCTAACGATGAATAAGTTAACCAGGTGAATTTATGTTTGCTGGAGTTTGGTACGTTGCTACGATGGTAGCTGTTGGCGGTAATGTCATGCAGCAACGCTGCCAATGCGCCATCCCCCGCTCCATTAGTGTTCATGATTTTTTCCGGCCCGCCCATGTACGGCGCAATGTGCGAATATACACGCAGCGGATTCTGGCAATCCTTGTGGCGCATGGCGCGGCTAAACTCATACTGGTTGAATTCCGCTATAGCGCCCGGCAGCAGCGGATGCTGGGTTTTACGTTTCGCTTCGTCTTCGGTAAAGCCCGCCATATACAAGCCGATTGGCCCGGCGGTGCACAGCACCAGATCTACCCAGTCCAGCGCCTTGTCAGATGCCAACAACGGATCGCTTTCTCCGGTCAACGCTTCGGCTTCATCTTCGTTCATCGCAAGGATAGAGACGTGGTCTTTGAGGAATTGCTGCCACCACTGCGGATTCTCGGCAATGACAAACTTAGTTCCCAGCGTCAGCACCACCGGTACGTTATATTTCTTCGCGTACTCAATGGCTTTCATGGTTGCTTCCGGCATGGGTTCACCCGGCTTGCAACGCACCAGATAAGAGGTGAGAACCAGAGCCGAGGCTCCGGCAATCACATCTTCCGGAATACTTTCAGCCCGCAGCTGGTTCATGTGGCCAGGGCTGATAGCAAAGGTACGTTCCCCGGACTCGCCAATCAGCGTAAAGCAACGACCAATCGGGCCATCCACGCCTTGTAGATAGTTAAGATCGGTACGGCTGGAGGTGTTACACAGGTAACGATAGGCATAGCTGCCAATTTCAATATTGCTGCACATGACGCCCAGCAGCACCGAACGGTCGTCCGCGAGCACCGAGTAGTTATGCATGGTGTTACCAATGGTGCCACCCGCAAACTGATGGGTAATCAGGTTTTTCTGTTTTAGTTCCTGATAAAGCGCTTCGGCTACATCATCCTCAATCACCAGTGAATGCCCGGCGCTTAATCCATAACGCTCAATGAATTCATCATCCACTTTCGCTTCAATATCGACCAGCGTTTGATCGATACCCACTACCCAGGCAGCGCTGGTTTCGTTTTCTGGCTGGAATTGCTGAAGCAGCGGATCGCGTGCATTTACGGGGAAGTAATGTTTGGATTTACGTTTACCGGGAAATTTCATGGTTGTTTTTACGGGTGGTTAACTGAGCGGCGAATGTTAACACAATCTGACGGGAGCGCGCGAGACGCAGCCAGTTTCAATATCAGCAGGCGGGATCGCATTTTCATGGCAGTGGTTCCTTACAATGACGTAATTTGAAAGGAGTTTTTGTATGAAGCCGGAAAACAAACTACCTGTTCTGGACCTTATTTCTGCTGAAATGAAGACCGTTGTGAATACTCTTCAGTCGGATTTACCGTCCTGGCCCGCAACGGGAACGATTGCTGAGCAACGACAGTATTACACGCTTGAGCGCCGATTCTGGAATGCGGGCGCTCCAGAAATGGCAACCAGAGCTTACATGGTTCCAACAAAATATGGGCAGGTGGAAACACGTCTCTTTTGTCCGCAGCCAGATAGCCCGGCGACGCTATTTTATTTGCATGGAGGCGGTTTTATTCTCGGCAATCTCGATACCCACGATCGCATCATGCGCCTGCTGGCAAGCTACAGCCAATGTACGGTGATTGGTATTGATTACCCCCTTTCACCTGAAGCGCGTTTTCCGCAAGCGATAGAGGAAATTGTGGCTGCTTGTTGTTATTTCCACCAGCAGGCGGAGGATTATCAAATCAATATGTCCCGCATTGGCTTTGCCGGTGATTCCGCAGGTGCCATGCTGGCGCTCGCCAGTGCGTTGTGGTTGCGTGATAAACAGATCGATTGCGGTAAAATTGCGGGTGTTTTGCTGTGGTATGGGCTTTACGGATTACGGGATTCCGTGACTCGTCGTCTGTTGGGCGGTGTCTGGGATGGCTTAACGCAACAGGATTTGCAGATGTATGAAGAGGCGTATTTAAGCAACGACGCGGACCGCGAGTCACCGTATTACTGTCTGTTTAATAATGATCTCACTCGCGAAGTTCCGCCCTGTTTTATTGCCGGGGCGGAGTTCGATCCGCTGCTGGATGACAGCCGTCTGCTTTACCAGACGTTAGCGGCGCATCAGCAGCCCTGTGAGTTCAAACTCTACCCAGGTACGCTGCATGCCTTTTTGCATTATTCACGAATGATGAAAACCGCCGACGAGGCTCTTCGCGACGGCGCTCAGTTCTTTACCGCTCAGCTTTAGCGATACGCGGCAACAAGATTAGCCATCATTTCGATATGTTCCGGCGTGGCATTAAGCGCTGGAATATATTCATATTTTTTCCCGCCGGCACCGAGGAAGACCTCACGGTTTTGCTCGGCAATCTCTTCCAGCGTCTCCAGACAATCCGCAGCAAAGCCCGGGCACATCACCTGTATATGACCTACGCCTTTTTCTCCGAGCATTTTCAGCGTTTCGTCGGTATAAGGCATCAGCCAGGGTTCCCGGCCAAAGCGCGACTGAAAGGTCATCATCACTTTTTCCGGTGCCATCCCCAGTGCGGAAGCCAGTTCGCGAGTCGTTGTGCGGCAACGTTGCGGGTAATCATCGCCTTCATCTGCATAACGCTGGGGAATGCCATGATAAGAGAGCAGCAGCAGATCCGGTTCGCCATGTTTGGCAAAAGAAGCGCGTACGCTGTTCGCCAGTGCATTAATGTAATCGTGGTTATCGGCGTAATCACGAATAAACGATATCCCCGGAATGCTACGTTTGCGCGCCAGAATGCGTGCCAGTTCATCCCATACCGCACCGACCGTAGAACAGGAGAATTGCGGATAAAGCGGCAGCACCACAATATGATCTACATGCTCTGCCAGGAGTTCATCGACGGCGCTTTCCAGTGATGGCGAGCCGTAGCTCATGCCCAGCGCTACGGGCGTATCCGGTAAACGTTGTGCCAACGCCTGCTGTTGCTGGCGGCTGTAAACCATCAGCGGCGAGCCGTCTTCCATCCAGACCGAGGCGTACAGCTTCGCCACACGCGGCGAGCGCAGCGGCAAAATCACGCCGCGCAGCAACGGCCACCATAACAACCGTGAGGTATCAACCACGCGTCTGTCGCTTAAAAATTGTTTCAGATAGCGTTTTACCGCTTCAGGTGTGGGGGCATCGGGCGTACCCAGGTTTGCCAGCAGGATACCGGTTTTAGTCTGACGCATTACCGCCTCTTATCGATTCAACTTGTTGATAATTGTAGCGGAAAAGTGAGGAAGAAGAACTAATTGCTGTGAGAGGTCAAATCAGAAAAAGGAATAGCGCAGATTGAGGTTTTTGTAAAAGGCCGAATGAATATCCGGCCTGAGATTGCTGATAAGTTTGCTTGTGCGGGCCTGTTCCCCTCACCCTAACCCTCTCCCCGAGGGGGCGAGGGGACTGTCCGTGCGCGCTTTCGAATTAGCCGAGGATTTTTTCTAGATCAGCGCGAACTTCAGCAACCGGCTTGGTGCCGTCAACTTTCGCGTATTTGGTGTTACCCGCTTCCGCTTCTTTGGAGTAGTAGCCGATCAGCGGTGCAGTCATCTGATGGTATTCAACCAGACGTTTACGCACGGTTTCTTCCTGATCGTCTTTACGGGTAGTCAGTTCTTCACCGGTAACGTCGTCTTTGCCTTCTACTTTCGGCGGATTGAATTTAACGTGATAAACACGACCAGACGGCGCATGAACGCGGCGGCCTACGATACGATCAACAATCAGTTCGTCCGGTACGTCGAATTCCAGAACGTAATCAACATTGATGCCCGCTTCTTTCATCGCGTCTGCCTGCGGAATGGTACGCGGGAAGCCGTCCAACAGGAAACCATTACGGCAGTCTTCCTGAGCAATGCGCTCTTTAACCAGCGCGATCACCAGTTCGTCGGTGACCAGTTTGCCAGCATCCATAATGTCTTTTGCTTGTTTACCCAGCTCGGAGCCAGATTTGACCGCAGCACGCAGCATATCGCCAGTGGAGATTTGCGGAATACCATATTTCTCCATGATGAACTGAGCCTGAGTCCCTTTCCCCGCGCCCGGAGCGCCAAGCAGAATGATACGCATTGCGAAAATCCCCTTAAAATGTGTCGAATTTTTTGAAAAAGCGATAAACGATACCACCAACAGGCGATTGCCTCAAGAAAGGCACCTGAGGCTGAAACGGTTAATGGCGAGATAATTTGCGGAAAGTGCAGATGATGAAAAGAAAAATGCCGGATGACACAAAGGTCATCCGGCATGACATCAGGAAACCAGCAGCTGGTTCATACGACGAATAAACAGGTTCGGATCTTCCAGCGTGCCGCGTTCTGCCAGCAGCGCCTGATCCAGCAGCAGTTCTACCCACTCGCTGAACTTCGCTTCATCTTCAGTATCTGCCGCACGTTTCACCAGTACGTGATCCGGGTTCAGTTCGAAGATGTATTTCACTTCTGGCACTTTCTGGCCCGCCGCAGCGAACAGTTTCGCCATCTGAGTGCTCATTTCGTCCGCGTCGGTCGAAACGATCGCTGGCGTATCGGTCAGACGGTGAGTCAGACGGACATCTTTCACGCGCTCGCCGAGCAGGGCTTTCACACGGTCGATGAACGGAGTCAGTGCTTTCTCCGCTTCTTTCGCGCTCTCATCAACTTCGTCAGCCAGTTTTTCCAGCGACTCGTCAACTTTAGACACCGACTGGAACGGTTTACCGTCGAACTCAGTCAGATAGTTCATCATCCACTCATCGATGCGGTCGGAAAGCAGCAGAACTTCGATGCCTTTCTTACGCAGCAGTTCCAGGTGCGGGCTGCTCTTCGCTGCCGCATAGCTGTCTGCAGTGATGTAGTAGATTTTCTCCTGCCCTTCTTTCATGCGGGAAACGTAGTCTTCCAGAGACACGGTCTGCGCAGAAGAATCGGTATAAGTAGAAGCAAAACGCAGCAGTTTGGCGATCGCTTCCTGGTTAGCGAAATCTTCCGCCGGACCTTCTTTCAGTACCAGGCCAAACTGTTGCCAGAAGGTCTGGTATTTTTCCGCGTCGTCTTTCGCCAGTTTTTCCAGCATTTGCAGCACACGCTTGGTCAGCGCATTGCGCAGGTTACGCGTTACCGTGCTGTCCTGGAGGATTTCACGGGAAACGTTCAGCGGCAGATCGCTGGAGTCAATCAGACCACGCACGAAGCGCAGATAGTTCGGCATGAACTGTTCTGCGTCGTCCATGATGAACACACGCTGGACGTACAGTTTCAGGCCGTGTTTATGATCACGGTTCCACATATCCCACGGAGCCTGGGACGGGATGTACAGCAGGCTGGTGTACTCCTGCTTACCTTCAACGCGGTTGTGGCTCCAGGTCAGCGGATCATTAAAGTCGTGGGCGATGTGTTTGTAGAACTCTTTGTACTCTTCATCGGTGATTTCCGACTTGTTACGAGTCCACAGCGCCTGCGCTTTGTTGATTTTCTCCCAGGAGATAACGGTTTCGCCGTCTTTCTCTTCGCGTTTTTCGATCTCTACCGGCAGCGCGATATGGTCGGAGTATTTGCTGATGATGGAACGCACGCGCCAGTCATCGAGGAACTCGTCTTCGCCTTCACGCAGATGCAGGGTGATTTCAGTACCACGATCTTCTTTGGTGATGTCGGCAACGGTATATTCACCTTCGCCAGCCGATTCCCAGAAGACGCCGTTTTCTGGTTTTTCGCCTGCCGCGCGAGTACGCACGGTCACTTTGTCGGCCACGATAAACGCAGAGTAGAAACCAACACCAAACTGACCGATCAGCTGGCTGTCTTTCGCCTGGTCAGAACCCAGGGATTCGAGGAATGATTTGGTACCGGATTTAGCGATAGTCCCCAGATGGTCAATCACTTCGTCGCGGGTCATCCCCACGCCGTTATCGGAGATGGTCAGCGTGCGCTTGTCTTTATCGAAAGAGACACGAACGCGCAGTTCGCCATCACCTTCGTACAGGTCCGGGTTAGATAGCGCACGGAAACGCAGCTTGTCCGCCGCATCGGAGGCGTTAGAGATAAGCTCACGCAGGAAGATTTCTTTATTGGAATAGAGAGAATGGATCATCAGGTGCAGAAGCTGTTTCACTTCTGACTGAAAACCACGAGTTTCTTGTCCTTTCATGTAGGTCTACCTCAATAATGCCATTTTAAGGTTAAAAACAGGATGAGGGAGAGATGGGGACAAGGGAGAATAATTTCAAGCGAGAGCAGGTGATCCTGCTCTCGTTTGCTTAAAAACGAATCTTATGACGCCCGGCAAGGGAGTGTGACAGCGTGGTGCCATCGACCATTTCCAGTTCGCCGCCAACCGGTACGCCATGAGCGATTCGGCTGGCTTCCACGTCATATTGCGCGCAAAGCTCGGCAATGTAGTTAGCGGTAGCTTCACCTTCAACCGTGGGATTGGTGGCGAGGATCACTTCAGTGATTTTTTCCTCTGCCAGACGCTGTTCCAGACGATCAAGGCCGATATCATCCGGACCGATGCCGTCCAGCGGTGACAGGTGCCCCATCAACACAAAATAACGGCCTGAAAACTGCCCCGTCTGCTCAATGGCGTAGATGTCCGCCGGACTCTCCACCACACAGATTTGACCGTTTTCCTGACGACGCGGATTCGAACAGATGTTACAGACTTCCTGTTCGGTGAAAGTGCGGCAATCGGCGCAGTGGCCGATTTCCGACATCGCCCGGGTGAGCGCCTGCGCCAGACGCATCCCGCCGCTACGATCGCGCTGAAGCAGCGTGAACGCCATACGCTGCGCCGACTTCGGGCCAACGCCCGGCAGACAGCGCAGTGCTTCCATAAGCTGTGTTAACAGCGGGCTGGTTTGCATCAGAACGGCATCTTAAAGCCAGGCGGCAGCTGCATTCCGGAGGATACAGAGGCCATTTTTTCTTTCTGCGTTTCTTCAATACGACGTGCTGCGTCGTTAAATGCTGCAGCCACCAGGTCTTCCAGCATCTCTTTGTCGTCTTCCAGCAGGCTCGGGTCGATCTCTACGCGACGGCAGTTGTGTGCACCGTTGATGGTCACTTTTACCAGACCTGCGCCAGATTCGCCGGTGACTTCCAGCTGCGCGATCTCTTCCTGCATTTTCTGCATTTTTTCTTGCATCTGCTGGGCTTGCTTCATCAGGTTACCCAGACCGCCTTTACCAAACATAGGTTTCTCTCTCAATCACGTTAAGGATGACGAACGTAAGCTGTGCTTACGATCAAATGGGGCGGATACTTTCTTCATCCAGCTCCGCATCGAAGAACCGACGCAGGGTCTGAATATTATTATCCGCAATAATGGACTCGCGCGCCTGCGCAAGTTTTTCTTCGTATATCGCCTGACGCCACTCCAGCGGCGTACGCACCGCGGGATTATCATCTTCAACGATAGTCAGTTCAACCGTTGAACCTTTTAACGTGCTCAACGCTTCAGCCAGTTTTTGCTGTGCACCGCGGTTGTTCAAATGCCGCTGAGAGGAGCGCAAATGCAGACATACTGCGTTGTCGCTCTCCTCTTTCCAGGCATTTAAGGCCACCTGTTCGACCAGTTTTGGTAGCGAAAGTTGACTCACCTGTGCCGCCCACGCGTCGCGCTCAATGGCTTCTGCCGCCAGCTTCGCCGCCAGTTCCGGCGTTTTTTCATGTTCCAGCGCTTTTTTCAGCGCCTTCGGCGTGGCGACCACTTCTTTTTGCTGCATCACTGGAGTGGTAGCCTTCCAGCGATACGCTTCTTTTTTGGCTGGCGCTTTTTCCAGCGCCGATGGCACCGGACGCGCCTGAACGCGATCGGTGACCGAAGCCAGTCTTTCCAGCGCAGCGTTATTCACCGGCCGCGCGCGGGTAGCGGCTGCCGGTTCACTCTTTTTTGCTTTGGTTGCTCCCTGCACGCGCTGCAACTGCTGGCGCGCCGCCAGCACCTGGCTGGTGGTTTCCGGGAGCGGTACAGTCGGTGCCTGCTGCGGCGCTGATTGCGGTTGCGGCGGCACCTGGGTTGGCGTCATTACTGCCGTTGGCGCGACGGGCGCAAAGGACTGGCGTGGCACTTCTGGCTCAGGCAGAGGCATACGTGGATGGAACGCCAGCGCGCGCAGCAGCGTCATCTCAACGCCCATGCGGCGGTCCGGCGCATACGGTAATTCTTTGCGACCAATCAACAGCGTCTGATAGTAAAGCTGAATATCCGTCGGCGGTATGGTGCGCGCCAGTTCACGCATCCGCAGCTCAATGGCGGCCATGTCGTTGCCAAGTGCAGCAGGCGAAAGTTGTACCATCGCAATACGATGCAACAGGCCGAGCATTTCCACCAGCAACGCTTCCCACTCGATACCACGGGCAGCGGCTTCATTAATCAGCGCCATTACGCGCTCGCCGTTGGCCTCGACCATCGCTTCAACCAGCGACAGCGCCTGATCGTCGTCAAGCGTACCCAGCATCGCACTGACTGCCTGGGTTGAAACCTGGCCGTCACCGCTGGCAATCGCCTGGTCGGTCAGACTTAAGGCATCTCGCAGGCTGCCTTCAGCGGCGCGCGCCAGCAATTGCAACGCCCGCGGCTCGTGAGCGATATGTTCTTCGTTGAGGATGTGCTCAAGTTGATGGCGAATTTGCTCGACATCCAGCGCCTTGAGATGAAATTGCAAACAGCGCGACAAAATCGTCACCGGCAATTTCTGTGGATCGGTCGTCGCCAGCAGAAACTTAACGTGCTCCGGCGGCTCTTCAAGGGTTTTTAACAGTGCGTTAAAGCTGTGGCGCGACAGCATATGCACTTCGTCGATCAGATAAACTTTGAAACGACCACGCGCCGGAGCGTACTGGACGTTATCCAGCAGGTCGCGGGTATCTTCAACTTTGGTGCGCGAGGCGGCGTCGATTTCAATCAGATCGACAAAGCGCCCCTGCTCGATTTCACGACAGTTATCGCACACGCCGCACGGCGTCGCGGTAATGCCGGTTTCGCAGTTTAGCCCCTTCGCCAGCAGTCGGGCGATAGAGGTTTTTCCGACGCCACGGGTACCGGAAAAAAGATAAGCATGATGAATACGCCCTAACGACAAGCCGTTCGCCAGTGCGGTCAGCACATGTTCCTGGCCGACGACGTCAGCAAAGGTTTGTGGGCGCCATTTTCGGGCTAAGACCTGATAACTCATTGGCAGGCTCTGAAACGCTGGAAGGTGGATTCACGAAGGGGTAATGCTAACACAGCCCCGTCAGAACGGCGAGGCTGAATGCACATCTTGTGCTGTCCGTAGCGTGGGCAGCACAAGACTGGCGATAATTAATGGCCCGGGAACGGGACAAGGCTGTAGCTGGTAATGCCCTGTTTTTCGAGACGCTGTTCGCCGCCGAGATCGAACAGGTTGATAATGAACGCAGCGTCAGCCACTTCACCACCCAGACGACGGATCAGTTTAACGGTCGCTTCGATAGTGCCGCCGGTTGCCAGCAGATCGTCCACCACCAGAACTTTGTCGCCCGGTTTGATGGCATCAACGTGGATCTCCAGCTGATCGGTGCCGTATTCCAGGTCGTAAGTTTCACTGATGGTTTCACGCGGCAGTTTGCCCGGTTTACGGACCGGTACAAAGCCAACGCCCAGACCCAGAGCTACCGGAGCGCCAAACAAGAAGCCACGCGCTTCGGTGCCGACAACTTTGGTAATGCCCGCATTTTTGTAACGCTCAACCAGCAAGTCGATGCTGAGAGCGTAAGCTTTCGGGTCTTCCAGTAAGCTGGTGACATCGCGGAAAAGAATGCCGGGTTTTGGGTAGTCCTGAATGCTTTTGATGCTATTTTTGAGATACTCAAGCTGCTGTGCAGTCGCGGTCATAAGTGTATGCCTGCTTGTTACGGTGGTACTCACGGCGCGTTTTAAACGTATCAAAAGTAACAGTTGTTTAACCTTTGACCGCCTGCGCCTGTGCTCGAAAACGCCAGAATGTACTGGCTGTACGCAATAATTGCAACTGCGATTGTTGTGCTTCAGTGCTTTTCTTGCTTTTCATCAATCACCGGAATTCGCCACATATAGAAAAGCAAACAGGCGAGAATTACCAGCAACATGATGCGCACCCATGGCATCTGGACGAACCACAGAGAAATGGCAAACGTGAGCAAAATAAGCAAAATCGCCCGCGGTTTGACGCCGCGCGGCATCGCATGATGTTTCTGCCAGAAACGTAGATAGCTGCCAAACCATGAGCGGTACAGCAACCAGGCGTGAAAGCGCGGGGAAGAACGGGCAAAGCACCAGGCCGCCAGCAGGATAAACGGCGTCGTCGGTAATACCGGTAATACCACGCCCAGCGTACCCAGCACTACCGCCAGCCAGCCAATGATGATTAAAATGATTCGTTGCATATTGAGTGTTGTCAGCTTACAGAGTGGCTACTTTAGCATAACAATTATCATTTTCATTGAGGTCTTATCGTGAAAACCGCCCTGCTGCTGGAAAAACTGGAAGGACAGCTCGCTACGCTGCGTCAGCGTTGTGCCCCGGTAGCGCAATTTGCCACGCTAAGTGCCCGTTTTGACAGACACCTTTTTCAAACCCGTGCGACAACACTGCAGGCTTGTCTCGATGAGGCGGGCGATAATCTGGCTGCGCTTCGTCATGCAGTTGAGCAGCAACAGCTGCCGCAAGTGGCCTGGCTGGCGGAACATCTGGCGGCACAACTGGAAGCCATCGCGCGTGAAGCCTCCGCCTGGTCATTGCGCGAGTGGGACAGTGCGCCACCGAAAATTGCCCGCTGGCAGCGTAAACGTATTCAGCATCAGGATTTTGAGCGGCGGCTACGTGAGATGGTTGCCGAACGCAGAGCCCGCCTGGCGCGGGTGACCGATCTCGTGGAACAGCAAACGCTGCATCGTGAAGTGGAAGCCTATGAAGCGCGCCTGGCACGCTGCCGCCATGCGCTGGAAAAAATCGAAAACAGGCTAGCGCGCTTAACCCGCTAGCAATGGAGAGAGTATGTCACTGGAAAATGCCCCTGACGATGTCAAACTGGCTGTCGATTTGATTGTGCTGCTGGAAGAAAATCAGATCCCAGCCCGCACCGTGCTGCGCGCGCTGGATATTGTAAAACGCGATTATGAAAAGAAATTAACGCGCGATGATGAGGCGGAAAAGTGAGAAATAAATGGGGCCGCTAAATGTCCCCTAAGATTGTGGGCAAACGCAAAACTGCCTGATGCGCTACGCTTATCAGGCCTACACCGCTCCTGCAATACATTGAATTCTTGCGGTTTCGTAGGCCGGATAAGGCGGTCACGCCGCATCCGGCATGAACAACGCGCACTTTGTCAGTAATCTCGGGGCAACTAAATGTCGCCCCCTTTGGTTATTACCCTACCGCTGGCGTCGGGTCATCGCCTTTGTAGTCGCGTTTGACTTCCGTCACCTCATCGCCCTTCTCGTTGTGCAGATGCACTTCAAGCTGGTTAAAGGCAATGTTGATGTCGTTTTCACGGCACAGCTGATCGATAGTACGGTTCAGCTCATCGACAGTACGACTACGGTCACGCAGTTCACGCACATACAGACGCAGCTCATGATCCAACGTGCTGGCACCAAACGCCGTAAAGAAGACTTCCGGCATTGGTTCGTGCATCACCCTTGGGTGCTCAGTCGCCGCCTTCAGTAACACTTTACGCACTTTTTCCAGATCGGAGCCATAGGCCACGCCGAGACGGATCACCAGACGCGTAGTAGTGTCAGTCAACGACCAGTTGATCAGACGCTCGGTAACAAACGCTTTGTTCGGGATGATCACTTCTTTGCGATCGAAATCGGTAATCGTTGTCGCACGAATACGGATCTTACTTACCGTCCCCGAGAAGCTACCAATGGTTACCGTATCGCCAATACGCACCGGACGTTCGAACAGAATGATCAAACCGGAGACGAAGTTACCGAAAATTTCTTGTAAACCAAAACCAAGACCTACGGATAATGCTGCGGCCAGCCACTGGAGTTTATCCCAAGAGACGCCCAGCGATCCGAACACCGTCATCGCACCAACGGCAATAATGATGTAGTTAAGGATGGTAGTAATGGCATACGACGCGCCCTGACGCATATTCAGTCGCGAGAGCACCAGCACTTCCAGTAAACCAGGCAGGTTGCGAATCAACGCCCAGGCCACCATTGAGGCGATAATCGCAAACAACAGACTGCCCATGGTGACGTTTTTCACCACCGCAGCGCCAGCTTCAGTGCCGTTGTAATGCCAGAGCGTGATGCTGTCGAGATAGCTGAACACGGTGATCAAATCGGACCAAATTGCCCAGAACATGACACCGAACAGCGCAAACATCAGCAACATGGTAATACGCAGCGTCTGCTGGTTAACCTGTTCCAGTGCAATGGTGGGTTCTTCCGGCGGTTCGGCACCTTCTGCGCCCTCTTTCACCAGATTCTGCCGACGCGCCAGCGCACGACGCCAGGCGATACGCCGCGCCGCTACGCTTAAGCCGCGCAATACCGTCTGGTAGAGCAAGTTCCAGATGATCACCAGATAAACGGTTTCAATCCAACGCCCGGAGAGGCGCAGCGTGGTGTAGAAATAACCCGTGGCAGTCAGCACCATCAATGCAATCGGGATAATCGACAGCACGGTAATGGTGACCAGTCGCATGGTGTGCGACTCTTTATCACGCCAGCTTTCGCGGCACATTGGCCATACCAGGAAGGCAATCAGCAGCAGGTTGAAGAAAATCATCGCCTGCCCCAGCACATCATCCATCAGATGCAGCGGGGAAAGTTCTGCCACCACAGACCAGAAATGGATAGGCAGCAACGCGAGACTGATGCGGACAATTTGCCGACGCCAGTGGCTGGTCTGCTGCTCCGGCATGCCGAAGTGACGCACGGCAACGCCATTTTTCTCCAGTACCTTCCAGCACAGGCCAAACACCAGCCAGAAAATCGCCAGTTTTTTACTGAACGACCATAGCAGTTCGCTGATGTTGAGCTGCATGGTCAACAGAATCAGGCCAACCGCGAGAATAATCAGGCACACCGGCAGCGCGCGGATCAGGTCGATAAGGATCGCTTTTGGTGTGTTGAGCTGGCTATCGTTACGCAGGGAACCCACAGCGGAAGCCAGTTTCTGTTGATACGCTTTCAGCCAGCCCAGACGCCAGTGGATCAGCCCGGCAATCAACAGCAGCGGCAAACCGGCGAGGAAAGCGATAAAAACGGCAGGCCAGGCTTTTTCCCAGTTCACCGTGATTTTCATCGACTTAAATTCATCTTTCAGGCTTTGCGGGAACGCTTTGATCCAGTCCCAGTCCATTGGACGGTTACTGTTCACCCAAAAGATTTGCTGAGTCAGGATGGATTTCAGGTTTTTCGATACGCTCATTAACTGCTGCTGGTTGATTTGCAGGTTAATGGCCATCATCAGCTGGTTACCCAACTGTTTGTTGAGTTGATCCAGCAATTCGCGACGCATATCAACCACTTGCAATAACGCATCGTGAACTTCGCTGTTGACTTCGTTGGTGTGACCTTCTTCCAGTTTGTTGACGAACGCATCGCTCTGGAAGAGTGCATCACGCTGCTGGTTAACTTCAAACTGTTCGAGACGCAAATCCGCGATGCGGTTGGTCATGTTTTCCAGTTCATCCGCCGAGGGCAGCGTTTGTTGTTGCTGGTAAAGGATACGAGACAACAGCAGGCTGCCCTTCAGGACGGCAATCTGCTCTTTAATATTGCGTTCCGATTGCAGCGCCCGCTCCAGCCAGTTTTTGACTTTAATGTTTTGCTGCATCAACTGATTACCGTTTTCAGTCGCGGTAATCAGACGCTGACTTAACTGCTGGTTAATTTCCAGTTCCTGTTTCACCAGCGGATTAGCCTGAATACGCGCGGCTTCATCCGGGGAGACGGCTTCCTGCGCCGTTTTTTCAGTTAAAGTCAGGCGCTTGCTGTTTACCGCTTCTTGCAACAGCTGCAACTGGTGCTCCAGACGGGCGCTGTTCGCCGTCACGTAATCACGTTGCTTTTGCAAGGTATCCTGCAAGACGGTGTTCCCTTCCAGGCTTTTACGCTGCTGGTCAATCTCCGCATTCAGCAACGCCTGCTGAGCCTGCATTAACACTTTCTGGCTGGGACGTAAGGCAGTCTCGCCGACATCAGTCCCATCCAGACGACTGCGAATTTGTTGCAGCTGCTGCGAAGCGTTATACATCGCATTTTGCACGCGTTCGGGCTGCGTCTGTAACGAAACCAGCTGGCTGTTATAAGACGCCAGATCGTTTTGTGCGTTTTGCAAATCGTCCAGCGCCTGGGCAACGCGAGTTTCCAGCTGGCGCAACGAAAGCGTACTCAGAATTTTGCGCGTTTCTTCGTCGTTATCGACATCGCTAAGTGCTGTTAACGCCGCGGTCGCCTGGCGCATTTTTTCCGGCGCTTCAGCGACTTTTTGCCGTAGCTGAACTGTCTCTTCTTTTATGCGATCGATTTTATCGAGGGTGGCTAATGTATCTGTCAGATCCTGCTGCACCAGTTTGTCCTGAGCAGAAAGATCTTTTTGTTTATTTAGTGAGTCAAGTTGCGCCTGCAGGTCCGCTTTTGTCGGCAGATCACCATTCGATGACGCCCGCGCAAACGCCGTGTTCTGGCATAACAAGACAAAAACAAAAGCAATAAATGCTGAAAAAACAAAATGCCGTGATCGTTTGTAATACTGGAACATAGTCATGATGAATGAAGGTTTCTGAACCTGAAGAACGACCTGAAAAAGTCAAACCGCAAGAATATCACGACGCAGTGAACCAGAATAGCAACGACGAAAATGTCCAGGAAAAATCCTGGAGTCAGATTCAGGGTTATTCGTTAGTGGCAGGATTACGAAGCGTGGGGCACAGGAGATACATCTCCAGTAAGATGGCGACGTAATCGCGGGCTTCTTTTTTAAGATCAAAAGATTGCGGGGCAAAGAGCCAGTTTTCCATCAGGCCGGAAATATAGCCGCGCATAATAATTGCTGCCCGACGCGTCATTAAATCCGCAGGCAACATTTTCGCTTCAATACAATGTTTTAACGTTTGTTCTATACGGTCATAACTTTCCAGACAGAGATTACGTTGTGCCTGTTGCACAACAGCCATTTCTCCGACAAATTCGCATTTGTGGAATATAATCTCCATCAATAATCGACGTCGTTCTTCTGTCACCGTGGATTCAAGAACATGAATTAATATCTCTCTTAATACTGAGAGTGGATCGCCAGGGAATTTTGCCTGATACTCAAGCTCTAGTTCACCAATATTGGATTCTGACAGTTCCCAGATCTCACTGAACAAATCCGACTTGTCTTTAAAATGCCAGTAGATTGCACCGCGCGTAACGCCAGCTGCTTTTGCAATCTCGCCCAGCGAGGTGGATGATACCCCCTGCTGTGAGAAAAGACGTAGAGCCACATCGAGGATGTGTTGGCGCGTTTCTTGCGCTTCTTGTTTGGTTTTTCGTGCCATATGTTCGTGAATTTACAGGCGTTAGATTTACATACATTTGTGAATGTATGTACCATAGCACGACGATAATATAAACGCAGCAATGGGTTTATTAACTTTTGACCATTGACCAATTTGAAATCGGACACTCGAGGTTTACATATGAACAAAAACAGAGGGTTTACGCCTCTGGCGGTCGTTCTGATGCTCTCAGGCAGCTTAGCCCTAACAGGATGTGACGACAAACAGGCCCAACAAGGTGGCCAGCAGATGCCCGCCGTTGGCGTAGTAACAGTCAAAACTGAACCTCTGCAGATCACAACCGAGCTTCCGGGTCGCACCAGTGCCTACCGGATCGCAGAAGTTCGTCCTCAAGTTAGCGGGATTATCCTGAAGCGTAATTTCAAAGAAGGTAGCGACATCGAAGCTGGTGTCTCTCTCTATCAGATTGATCCTGCGACCTATCAGGCGACATACGACAGTGCGAAAGGTGATCTGGCGAAAGCCCAGGCTGCAGCCAATATCGCGCAATTGACGGTGAATCGTTATCAGAAACTGCTCGGTACTCAGTACATCAGTAAGCAAGAGTACGATCAGGCTCTGGCTGATGCGCAACAGGCGAATGCTGCGGTAACTGCGGCGAAAGCTGCCGTTGAAACTGCGCGGATCAATCTGGCTTACACCAAAGTCACCTCTCCGATTAGCGGTCGCATTGGTAAGTCGAACGTGACGGAAGGCGCATTGGTACAGAACGGTCAGGCGACTGCGCTGGCAACCGTGCAGCAACTTGATCCGATCTACGTTGATGTGACCCAGTCCAGCAACGACTTCCTGCGCCTGAAACAGGAACTGGCGAATGGCACGCTGAAACAAGAGAACGGCAAAGCCAAAGTGTCGCTGATCACCAGTGACGGCATTAAGTTCCCGCAGGACGGTACGCTGGAATTCTCTGACGTTACCGTTGATCAGACCACTGGGTCTATCACCCTACGCGCTATCTTCCCGAACCCGGATCACACTCTGCTGCCGGGTATGTTCGTGCGCGCACGTCTGGAAGAAGGGCTTAATCCAAACGCTATTTTAGTCCCGCAACAGGGCGTAACCCGTACGCCGCGTGGTGATGCCACCGTACTGGTAGTTGGCGCGGATGACAAAGTGGAACCCCGTCCGATCGTTGCAAGCCAGGCTATTGGCGATAAGTGGCTGGTGACAGAAGGTCTGAAAGCAGGCGATCGCGTAGTAATAAGTGGGCTGCAGAAAGTGCGTCCTGGTGTCCAGGTAAAAGCACAAGAAGTTACCGCTGATAATAACCAGCAAGCCGCAAGCGGTGCTCAGCCTGAACAGTCCAAGTCTTAACTTAAACAGGAGCCGTTAAGACATGCCTAATTTCTTTATCGATCGCCCGATTTTTGCGTGGGTGATCGCCATTATCATCATGTTGGCAGGGGGGCTGGCGATCCTCAAACTGCCGGTGGCGCAATATCCTACGATTGCACCGCCGGCAGTAACGATCTCCGCCTCCTACCCCGGCGCTGATGCGAAAACAGTGCAGGACACGGTGACACAGGTTATCGAACAGAATATGAACGGTATCGATAACCTGATGTACATGTCCTCTAACAGTGACTCCACGGGTACCGTGCAGATCACCCTGACCTTTGAGTCTGGTACTGATGCGGACATCGCGCAGGTTCAGGTGCAGAACAAACTGCAGCTGGCGATGCCGTTGCTGCCGCAAGAAGTTCAGCAGCAAGGGGTGAGCGTTGAGAAATCATCCAGCAGCTTCCTGATGGTTGTCGGCGTTATCAACACCGATGGCACCATGACGCAGGAGGATATCTCTGACTACGTAGCGGCGAATATGAAAGATGCCATCAGCCGTACGTCGGGCGTGGGTGATGTTCAGTTGTTCGGTTCACAGTACGCGATGCGTATCTGGATGAACCCGAATGAGCTGAACAAATTCCAGCTAACGCCGGTTGATGTCATTACCGCCATCAAAGCGCAGAACGCCCAGGTTGCGGCGGGTCAGCTCGGTGGTACGCCGCCGGTGAAAGGCCAACAGCTTAACGCCTCTATTATTGCTCAGACGCGTCTGACCTCTACTGAAGAGTTCGGCAAAATCCTGCTGAAAGTGAATCAAGATGGTTCCCGCGTACTGCTGCGTGATGTGGCGAAGATTGAGCTGGGTGGTGAGAACTACGACATCATCGCAGAGTTTAACGGCCAACCGGCTTCCGGTCTGGGGATCAAGCTGGCGACCGGTGCAAACGCGCTGGATACCGCTGCGGCAATCCGTGCTGAACTGGCGAAGATGGAACCGTTCTTCCCGTCGGGTCTGAAAATTGTTTACCCGTACGACACCACGCCGTTCGTGAAAATCTCTATTCACGAAGTGGTTAAAACGCTGGTCGAAGCGATCATCCTCGTGTTCCTGGTTATGTATCTGTTCCTGCAGAACTTCCGCGCGACGTTGATTCCGACCATTGCCGTACCGGTGGTATTGCTCGGGACCTTTGCCGTCCTTGCCGCCTTTGGCTTCTCGATAAACACGCTAACAATGTTCGGGATGGTGCTCGCTATCGGCTTGTTGGTGGATGACGCTATCGTTGTGGTAGAAAACGTGGAGCGTGTTATGGCGGAAGAAGGTTTGCCGCCAAAAGAAGCTACCCGTAAGTCGATGGGGCAGATTCAGGGCGCTCTGGTCGGTATCGCGATGGTACTGTCGGCGGTATTCGTACCGATGGCCTTCTTTGGCGGTTCTACTGGTGCTATCTATCGTCAGTTCTCTATTACCATTGTTTCAGCAATGGCGCTGTCGGTACTGGTAGCGTTGATCCTGACTCCGGCTCTTTGTGCCACCATGCTGAAACCGATTGCCAAAGGCGATCACGGGGAAGGTAAAAAAGGCTTCTTCGGCTGGTTTAACCGCATGTTCGAGAAGAGCACGCACCACTACACCGACAGCGTAGGCGGTATTCTGCGCAGTACGGGGCGTTACCTGGTGCTGTATCTGATCATCGTGGTCGGCATGGCCTATCTGTTCGTGCGTCTGCCAAGCTCCTTCTTGCCAGATGAGGACCAGGGCGTATTTATGACCATGGTTCAGCTGCCAGCAGGTGCAACGCAGGAACGTACGCAGAAAGTGCTCAATGAGGTAACGCATTACTATCTGACCAAAGAAAAGAACAACGTTGAGTCGGTGTTCGCCGTTAACGGCTTCGGCTTTGCGGGACGTGGTCAGAATACCGGTATTGCGTTCGTTTCCTTGAAGGACTGGGCCGATCGTCCGGGCGAAGAAAACAAAGTTGAAGCGATTACCATGCGTGCAACACGCGCTTTCTCGCAAATCAAAGATGCGATGGTTTTCGCCTTTAACCTGCCCGCAATCGTGGAACTGGGTACTGCAACCGGCTTTGACTTTGAGCTGATTGACCAGGCTGGCCTTGGTCACGAAAAACTGACTCAGGCGCGTAACCAGCTGCTTGCAGAAGCAGCGAAGCACCCTGATATGCTGACCAGCGTACGTCCAAACGGTCTGGAAGATACCCCGCAGTTTAAGATTGATATCGACCAGGAAAAAGCGCAGGCGCTGGGTGTTTCTATCAACGACATTAACACCACTCTGGGCGCTGCATGGGGCGGTAGCTATGTGAACGACTTTATCGACCGCGGTCGTGTGAAGAAAGTTTACGTCATGTCAGAAGCGAAATACCGTATGCTGCCGGATGATATCGGCGACTGGTATGTTCGTGCTGCTGATGGTCAGATGGTGCCGTTCTCGGCATTCTCCTCTTCTCGTTGGGAGTACGGTTCGCCGCGTCTGGAACGTTACAATGGCCTGCCATCCATGGAAATCTTAGGCCAGGCGGCACCGGGTAAAAGTACCGGTGAAGCAATGGAGCTAATGGAACAACTGGCGAGCAAACTGCCTACCGGTGTTGGCTATGACTGGACGGGGATGTCCTATCAGGAACGCCTCTCCGGCAACCAGGCACCTTCACTGTACGCGATTTCGTTGATTGTCGTATTCCTGTGTCTGGCGGCGCTGTACGAGAGCTGGTCGATTCCGTTCTCCGTTATGCTGGTCGTTCCGCTGGGGGTTATCGGTGCGTTGCTGGCTGCCACCTTCCGTGGCCTGACCAATGACGTTTACTTCCAGGTAGGCCTGCTCACAACCATTGGGTTGTCGGCGAAGAACGCGATACTTATCGTCGAATTCGCCAAAGACTTGATGGATAAAGAAGGTAAAGGTCTGATTGAAGCGACGCTTGATGCAGTGCGGATGCGTTTACGTCCGATCCTGATGACCTCGCTGGCGTTTATCCTCGGCGTTATGCCGCTGGTTATCAGTACTGGTGCTGGTTCCGGCGCGCAGAACGCAGTAGGTACCGGTGTAATGGGCGGGATGGTGACCGCAACGGTACTGGCAATCTTCTTCGTTCCGGTATTCTTTGTTGTGGTTCGCCGCCGCTTTAGCCGCAAGAATGAAGATATCGAGCACAGCCATACTGTCGATCATCATTGATACAACGTGTAATCACTAAGGCCGCGCAAGCGGCCTTTTTTATGCATAACCTACGAACATTAAGGAGTAATTGAACCACCAACTCAGGATCTCATACGAAAACCAGTATTAACCACGGATAAAATTCATAAAAAATACTGATTGTTAGTTAATTTATATTAAGTAGCGCTAATAGATTTAATAATCCATAATCATTTAGAGGCTATTCTTAATTATTTGCGGTAATTCTTTATTCATTCCTCGGTTATTACGTCATATTCAGAGCAATCCTGGTATTAGTGTCACCAATTTCATCTGGCGATAATCCTGAAATGTTATGAACAGTTCGAGCAAACTGCTTTTACCTGCTGCGGGTTAGTGCTAGTATGAAAAAGTGAGTCCTGTCCCGATTCCTTCCTAATTGTAATTTTTCGTAATAATGCGATGAAAACCTGCAAAGAGTGGCTTATAGTTAAGCTAACAAACGAGAGGGCAAGTCCAGGTCAGTAAGTTTTTTCCATCCCGAAAGGTGTCCGTTAGTTCAACCGCTAAGAAGGGGACGCGTTATGGATGAATACTCACCCAAAAGACATGATATCGCACAGCTTAAGTTTCTCTGTGAAACCCTGTATCATGACTGCCTTGCAAACCTTGAAGAAAGCAATCATGGCTGGGTTAACGACCCAACCTCGGCGATCAACCTCCAGTTGAATGAACTGATTGAGCATATTGCGACCTTCGCACTTAATTACAAAATTAAGTATAATGAAGACAATAAGCTCATTGAGCAGATCGACGAATATCTGGATGACACCTTTATGTTGTTCAGTAGTTATGGTATTAATATGCAGGATCTTCAGAAATGGCGGAAGTCAGGTAATCGACTATTCCGTTGTTTTGTCAATGCGACGAAAGAGAATCCTGCGAGTTTATCTTGTTAGAATTATTACAACCATGGGTAGAAGTATGTCCGAAAAACCTTTAACGAAAACCGATTATTTAATGCGTTTACGTCGTTGCCAGACAATTGACACGCTGGAGCGTGTTATCGAGAAAAATAAATACGAATTATCAGATAATGAACTGGCGGTATTTTACTCAGCCGCAGATCACCGCCTCGCCGAATTGACCATGAATAAACTGTACGACAAGATCCCTTCCTCAGTTTGGAAATTTATTCGCTAATAAATAATTCGCTTTCGGAGCTATAACCGGCTGTTTATTAAGAATTTTATACTTTTTCGCCATGAAGACATACCCTATGTGATCTTTATCACACAGATGTAATGGGAACGTTCTCTTCACTGACTTTTCGTCTTACTGTGTTGCCGCATTTTCAGCAACCGGAGGTCAGTAATGAGCACAGAAAAAGAAAAGATGATTGCTGGTGAGTTGTATCGCTCGGCAGATGAGACGTTATCTCGCGATCGCCTGCGCGCTCGTCAGCTTATTCACCGATACAATCATTCCCTGGCGGAAGAGCACACATTACGCCAGCAAATTCTCGCTGATCTATTCGGTCAGGTGACAGAGGCTTATATTGAGCCAACGTTTCGCTGTGACTATGGCTATAACATTTTTCTCGGTAATAATTTTTTCGCCAACTTCGATTGCGTGATGCTTGATGTCTGCCCTATTCGCATCGGTGATAACTGTATGTTGGCACCAGGCGTTCATATCTACACGGCAACACATCCCATCGACCCTGTAGCACGTAATAGCGGTGCTGAACTGGGGAAACCCGTCACCATCGGTAATAACGTCTGGATTGGCGGACGCGCGGTCATTAACCCTGGTGTGACCATTGGTGATAACGTCGTGGTAGCCTCAGGTGCAGTTGTCACAAAAGATGTCCCGAACAACGTTGTCGTGGGCGGTAATCCAGCCAGAATAATTAAAAAATTGTAATCGGTTTTTCGCAACTGTTATGCAAAATTGTGGTAAATCTGTTACTTCCCCTCTACTATTCCCACGTTAAAATAGGGTGTTCCCTGGAAAGTTGCAGATACCACGAAGGCAAACGATGACCGAAATACAACGCCTGCTGACCGAAACGATTGAGTCTCTGAATACCCGCGAAAAACGCGACAACAAACCCCGCTTTAGTATCAGTTTTATCCGTAAACATCCGGGGCTGTTTATCGGTATGTACGTTGCTTTTTTTGCCACCCTGGCGGTGATGTTGCAGTCCGAAACGCTTTCAGGCTCTGTCTGGCTACTGGTTGTATTATTTATCCTGCTTAATGGTTTCTTCTTTTTCGATGTCTACCCACGCTACCGCTATGAAGATATCGACGTGCTGGATTTCCGCGTTTGCTATAACGGCGAATGGTACAACACGCGCTTTGTACCTGCCGCGCTGGTTGAAGCCATCTTGAACTCTCCGCGTGTCGCGGATGTTCATAAGGAACAACTGCAAAAAATGATCGTCCGTAAAGGTGAACTGTCTTTTTACGATATTTTTACCCTCGCTCGCGCCGAATCAACATCTTAAGTTAGGGTTACATACCAGGCGTAAAGCTCTGCGCCTGGTCAAATGACAATGATCGTTTCCACCCATCACTTCATGAAATACCAGCTCTACCTCCTTATCTCCTGCCAGCCTTTTTCCACAATCAGATATACTTTCCCTACACTGTGTTAATAAGGATATGCTGGTGAGAACACGACATCTGGTCGGCCTTATTTCGGGAGTACTGATTCTTTCAGTATTGCTGCCTGTCGGCTTAAGCATCTGGCTGGCCCATCAGCAGGTAGAAACATCGTTTATTGAAGAGCTGGATACCTATTCCTCCCGCGTCGCTATTCGGGCCAATAAGGTGGCGACACAAGGGAAAGATGCGCTGCAAGAGCTGGAAAGATGGCAAGGCGCTGCCTGTAGCGAAGCCCATCTCATGGAAATGCGTCGGGTATCTTACAGTTATCGCTATATTCAGGAAGTGGTTTATATCGATAACAACGTTCCCCAGTGTTCGTCTCTGGAGCATGAAAGTCCGCCCGATACCTTCCCCGAGCCAGGTAAAATTTCGAAAGATGGTTATCGTGTCTGGTTAACATCGCATAACGATTTAGGCATTATCCGTTACATGGTCGCCATGGGAACGGCACATTATGTCGTCATGATCGACCCCGCTTCCTTTATTGATGTCATTCCCTATAGCTCATGGCAAATTGATGCCGCCATTATTGGCAATGCCCATAACGTTGTCATAACCAGCAGCGATGAAATTGCTCAGGGAATTATTACCAGGCTACAAAAAACACCCGGTGAGCATATCGAAAATAATGGAATCATTTACGATATCCTGCCCTTCCCGGAGATGAATATTTCGATCATCACCTGGGCTTCAACGAAAATGTTGCAGAAAGGCTGGCATCGGCAAGTCTTTATTTGGTTACCGCTCGGGTTGGTGATTGGCCTGCTGGCAGCGATGTTTGTGCTGCGTATTTTGCGCCGTATCCAGTCACCGCATCATCGGCTGCAGGATGCTATCGAAAATCGTGATATTTGCGTGCACTATCAGCCGATTGTCTCCTTAGCCAATGGCAAAATTGTCGGTGCTGAGGCACTGGCGCGCTGGCCGCAGACAGACGGTAGTTGGTTGTCACCAGATAGTTTTATTCCGCTGGCACAGCAAACGGGCCTTTCTGAGCCATTGACGCTACTGATTATAAGAAGCGTCTTTGAAGATATGGGCGACTGGCTGCGTCAGCATCCACAGCAGCATATTTCGATCAATCTTGAATCCACCGTGCTCACCTCGGAAAAAATCCCGCAATTGCTGCGTGAAATGATCAATCACTATCAGGTTAATCCCAGACAGATCGCGCTTGAACTCACTGAACGCGAGTTTGCCGATCCGAAAACCAGCGCCCCGATAATTTCTCGCTACCGGGAGGCGGGCCATGAAATTTATCTTGATGATTTTGGTACGGGATATTCAAGTTTAAGTTATTTACAGGATCTGGATGTCGACATTCTGAAGATCGATAAATCTTTCGTTGATGCGCTGGAATATAAAAATGTCACGCCGCATATCATCGAAATGGCAAAAACACTGAAACTGAAAATGGTAGCGGAGGGAATCGAAACCAGTAAACAAGAAGAGTGGCTACGCCAGCATGGCGTGCACTACGGTCAGGGCTGGCTCTACAGCAAGGCATTACCGAAAGAAGATTTCTTACGCTGGGCCGAGCAACATTTGTGAATTTTTGGGCTGACGGCACGCCGCACAGCCCGTCACGCTACCTATTCGTCGATGATTGACTCGAATCCGCCATAGATCATTCGCTTGCCGTCAAACGGCATGGACTCGCCGAACTCTTTCATCCGTGGGTCCGACATCATCTTTTGATTAGCAGCGTCGCGGACCTCTTTTGAAGGGTATTCAATCCAGCTAAAGACAACCTCTTCATTCTCTTCCGCTTTCACCGCCATACGAAAATCGGTCACTTTGCCATCCGGTACATCGCTGGCCCAGCATTCGACAATACGAAGCGCGCCAAACTCTTTAAACAATGGCGCAGCCTTAGCGGCCATTTCCCGATAGGCATCCTTTTTATCGGCAGGAACGGCAACCACAAAACCATCAACATACTTCATCAGACATACCTCCGAAGCGTACTGCGCAGCCAGACAATTCTTGCGACGTCAGTTGTGGTTAAAGTTTAGCCATGTTGGGTTTTTTTGACGAAACGGTGGGAGGCAGAAATGGGTGGGGGCCCTGCCAGCTACATCCCGGCACACGCGTCATCTGCCTTGGCTGCTTCCTTCCGGACCTGACCTGGTAAACAGAGTAGCGTTGCGGGAGAACCAACAGAGCCCCCATTGAGAGCGTTGAGAACCAACGCGCAGGCGCATTATCACTGCTGCCCCGGCTAATTGCAACCCATCGCGTGCCAGATGCTGGTTTCTTGCGCAATGCGACTTCACTCGGGCGTTTTTCCAGATTATGCTGAAAAATTACCTCAGGAAAAAAAGATGGAAAAAGAAGATTCATTTCCCCAACGCGTCTGGCAAATCGTCGCCGCTATTCCCGAAGGCTATGTCACCACTTACGGTGATGTGGCGAAACTGGCGGGATCGCCCCGCGCCGCGCGCCAGGTGGGCGGTGTGTTAAAGCGTCTCCCTGAAGGCAGCACCTTACCCTGGCACCGGGTGGTTAATCGCCACGGCACAATTTCGCTAACCGGACCGGATTTACAGCGTCAGCGACAGGCATTACTGGCAGAAGGTGTAATGGTATCGGGAAGCGGGCAAATCGACTTGCAGCGTTATCGCTGGAACTACTAACCCTCTCCGGGCGGAGAGGGTTAACGTCGCTTAATATTGCGTAGGAGCTGGAACTGCCGAAGACGGATTCACCTGAGTTGGTGAAGTCGAAGGTACGGTAGTCGTTGCGCCACCGCTGGCCTGAACCGGCACGGCGGTTTGCTGTACCGGCACCAATGTCAGGTCGGCTTTAGTTCCGCCCTGGTTGATCACCGGCTGAACGGTATCGGTGATAAATACCAGTTTGTCATTCACGGTAATCGCCGCACTCAACAGAATACGCGCGTTCGGCTGAACATCTGCCGGGTTAAATGGCAGAACAAAGCTGAATGGTGACTGTTTACCTTCGGTACGCACCGCTTTCTGCGCCAGCACTTTTGACGGTGCATCGGCTAACGACGCGTCAGAAAGTGTCACGGTCAGCACAGCATCAGGCGGCAGTGCGACTTTCTGACGGATCCAGACGGTACCGGAGACATTCGGTTGCTGGATAGCAGGTTGTTGTGTTGCTGAAATAGACGTATTTGCAGCCGGGGCTGGCGTCTGAATATCCGCGCTTTTATCTGCGCAAGCCGCCAATGCAATCGCAACCGCTAAACCACTGGCCATGTGCACGAGTTTCATTCATTTCTCCTTATTATCAATGCACCAGCGGGCTAACTTTCCTCGCCGGAAGAGTGGTTAACAAAATAGTAACGTCAACAAGTGTGGCACACATCACGCATTTCTGCCTGTAATTAGCCCGTAATTCAGACCATTGCACCCATCGGACCAGTGGCAAATTTGCGTTATACTCAACTCACTTTGGCTTGCTGCGGCAGCTTTGTTACTGGAGAGTTATATGAGTCAGGCGCTAAAAAATTTACTGACATTGTTAAATCTAGAAAAAATTGAGGAAGGACTCTTTCGCGGCCAGAGTGAAGATTTAGGTTTACGCCAGGTGTTTGGCGGCCAGGTCGTGGGTCAGGCCTTGTATGCTGCAAAAGAGACCGTCCCTGAAGAGCGGCTGGTACATTCGTTTCACAGCTACTTTCTTCGCCCTGGCGATAGTAAGAAGCCGATTATTTATGATGTCGAAACGCTGCGTGACGGTAACAGCTTCAGCGCCCGCCGGGTTGCTGCTATTCAAAACGGCAAACCGATTTTTTATATGACGGCCTCTTTCCAGGCACCAGAAGCGGGTTTCGAACATCAAAAAACAATGCCGTCCGCGCCAGCGCCTGATGGCCTGCCTTCGGAAACGCAAATCGCCCAATCGCTGGCGCACCTGCTGCCGCCAGTGCTTAAAGATAAATTCATCTGCGATCGTCCGCTGGAAGTCCGTCCGGTGGAGTTTCATAACCCACTGAAAGGTCACGTCGCAGAACCACATCGTCAGGTGTGGATCCGCGCAAATGGTAGCGTGCCGGATGACCTGCGCGTTCATCAGTATCTGCTCGGTTACGCTTCTGATCTTAACTTCCTGCCGGTAGCTCTACAGCCGCACGGCATCGGTTTTCTCGAACCAGGGATTCAGATTGCCACCATTGACCATTCCATGTGGTTCCATCGCCCGTTTAATTTGAATGAATGGCTGCTGTATAGCGTGGAGAGCACCTCGGCGTCCAGCGCACGCGGCTTTGTGCGCGGTGAGTTTTATACCCAGGACGGCGTGCTGGTTGCCTCGACCGTTCAGGAAGGGGTAATGCGTAATCACAATTAAAAAAATAGCCGGAGGTGAAAACCGTCCGGCTATTTTTTGCAGTGCTTGTTACGCGTTATAGGCATTCTCGCCGTGGCTGTTGACGTCCAGCCCTTCTCGCTCTTGTTCTTCCGGCACACGTAGGCCAACCGTCAGATCCGCCAGTTTGTAGCCAATAAATGCCACCACACCGGACCAGACGATCGTAATGGCGATGCTTTCCAGCTGTACCAGCAACTGATGGCCCATCGTCACACCTTCAGCGAAGCCCACGCCACCCAGCGAACTGGCGGCAAAAATCCCAGTCATGATACAGCCGACAATGCCACAAACGCCGTGCACACCGAAGACATCGCAGGGATCATCCACCCGCAGCAAGCGTTTGAGCATAGTAACGCCCCACAAGCCCGCCAGACCAGCTACCACGCCGATAATCAACGCGCCGCCAACCCCAATGTAGCCACACGCTGGCGTCACGCCGACCAGACCGGCAATCGCGCCAGAACACGCTCCCAGCAGAGAAGGCTTACCACGCAGCGCCCATTCACCGAAGATCCAGCCAAGAATTGCCGCCGCCGTTGCGACCACAGTATTCACAAATGCCAGTGCCGCGATTTCATTCGCCGTGCCCGCTGACCCGGCGTTAAAGCCAAACCAACCAATATAGAGAATGGCAGTACCAGTGAAGACCATTGGCAGGTTGTGCGGTTTAAACGCCTCTTTGCCGAAGCCCACGCGTTTGCCTATCAGATACGCGCCCACCAGACCGGCGATTGCGGCGTTAATATGCACCACCGTGCCACCCGCGAAATCCAGCGCACCGTGAGAAGCCAGCAAACCACCGCCCCACACCATATGCGCAATCGGAATGTAAGAGAGCGTCAGCCATACCACCACGAAAATCAACACAGCTGAGAAGCGGATTCGTTCCGCCAGCGCCCCAACGATCAAGCCGACGGTAATGCAGGCAAACGAGCCCTGAAACGCCACGTGGATATACTGATAAATGCTGCCCATCACCGCCGTCAGTTCGATGTTTTTTAGCATCAACCAGTTAATGTTGCCGAAGAAGTTGTTGCCCTCACCAAACGCCAGCGAGTAACCGTAAACCACCCAGAGAATACAGACCAGTGCAAACGTCACCGTCACCTGCGTCAGCATCGACAGCACGTTTTTGCCGCGAATCAACCCACCGTAAAACAGGGCAATCCCCGGAATAGTCATAAACAGCACCAGCGCAGTACAAATCATCATAAACGCATTGTCGGCTTTATCGGCCACCGCAGGTGCAGCCATTACCAGTCCCGGCAGCATCGCCAGTGAAGCAAGCCCAGTTTTTATCGTCGCTATCTTCATTTTTCGTTCCTGTTGCTGTGTGCCAGAGATTACAGCGCCGCTTCGTCGGCTTCGCCGGTACGAATACGAATGACGCGTTGCAATTCAGCGACGAAGATTTTGCCGTCGCCAATTTTTCCGGTGTAAGCCGCCTTACTGACGATATCGATCACTTCATCGAGTTGGTCATCAGCAATCGCCACATCAATTTTTACTTTTGGCAGGAAGTTGACGCTGTATTCCGCCCCCCGGTACAGCTCGGCATGCCCTTTCTGACGCCCGAAACCTTTCACTTCGGTGACGGTCAGGCCCTGAATACCAATGGAAGATAACGCTTCACGAACGTCTTCCAGCTTGAATGGTTTGATTATCACGGTCACCAGCTTCATAGATCCCCTCCGGTCAGAATTCGGTAATGGTTCTGCTACACGAAGAAGATATTGCAAGCGGTGTGCCAGAAATGAAAAATGAGAAAGAGAGCAGGAAGTTAAGAAGATTGAAAATGAAAACGCACTATGACAGTGCACAGTGCGTTACATTTTTGCACCAACGATGAAATATTGCGCTATTCAGGCGCTCAATGATTCCTCTTCACGCACGCTGGCTGCCAGCTCTTCGCCCGCAAGTTGCAGTTGATACATCTGCCAGTAGCGTCCCTGGGCCGCCAGCAGTTGCTGGTGAGTGCCCTGCTCCACGGCTTGTCCACGATGAAGCACCAGAATGGTGTCGGCATCAACAATAGTTGATAAGCGGTGAGCAATCACCACCAGCGTGGTATGTTCACGCACCGCCGCCAGAGCATGTTGAATCGCCTGTTCAGTACCGGAGTCAATGCTGGCGGTTGCCTCATCAAGGATCAGGATTTGCGGCGTCTCCACCAGCACGCGCGCCAGTGCCAGCAGTTGCTTTTGCCCGACTGAGAGATTATTTCCCTGCTCGCCCAGCGGCGTATAAATACCATCACTCATGCTGCGCGCCAGCTCCGCCAGTTGCACGGTTTCCAGCGCCTGCCAGACGCGTTCTTCGGAGATATCACGTCCCAGCGTCACGTTGGCGAGGAAGGTATCCGCCAGCACCACCGGATCTTGCTGCACCATTGCCACGCCCTGGCGCAGCGCGCTGTGACTTAGCGAACTTAATGGACGACCATCAAGGCGAATCTCACCTTCCGTTAGCGGGTAATAGCCCATCAATAAACTGGCGAGGGTGCTTTTGCCACTGCCGGTATGCCCGACCAGCGCCACAAAGTTACGCGAAGGCACAGAGAGATTAATGTTCTTTAGCACCAGATTGTCATCGCGATAAGCAAATGACACGTTATCGACTTCGATGGTGCCGCTCTGTAACGGGCGATCATCATTGCCATATTGCTGGCGCGGTCCGTCCATCAGTTCAAACACGCGCTCACCAGCAACAACAGCCTGTTGCAGCATCGCCTGCTGCGTGGTCAGTTCGATTAAGGGTTCGTTAAGTCGCCCAAGATAGCTGATAAACGCATATAACACGCCCACTTCAATGGTGCCGCTGGCGGAGAAGCCAAACAGCATCAACAAGCCACAAAGAATGAGCGATGAAAACAGACTCAGCAGCGGACGCAGCAGAAAACCGTCGAGGCGCAGGGTTTGCATCCTCGCCATATAGTGTGAACGACTGGCCTCACCCATACGTTCGCCAAATCGCGCCTGCTGACGGAACTGCTGGATAACGCTCATGCCATTGATGATTTCGTTAAAGCCGTCGTTGATATCCGCCAGATAGGCGCGCACACGACGGACAATCGGCGTGCTGTAACGTTGATATATCACCATTACCACCAGCACTACCGGGAAAATCATTATCGCCACCAGCGCCATTCGCCAGTCGAGGCTGAACATTGCCACCAGCATCGCGCCCACCAGTGCGGCGCTACGCAGGACAGTTGCCACTACGGTAACGTAGAGATCGCGGATCACTTCAGTGTCATTAGTGACGCGGGAAATCACCTGCCCGACGGGTTGGGTATCAAACTCGCTTAATGGCTGGCGTAACGCAGCATCCATCACGTCGGTACGCAACTGTTGCACTACGCCTACTGCCGCCCGATTAAACAGCAGCGACTGCGCGTAATGTAGCCCGGCGGCAAACAGTTGTAGCCCAACATACGCCGCCGCCAGCCCTGCAACCATTTTCAACGGCAGGTTATTTTTCGCTACCATATTGTCGATAAAATAGCTGATAAGCAGCGGCCCACTGACTTCTGCCGCTGCCGCAACCCACATCATCAGGACCGCAATCCCCAGCGGTTTCCGCCACGGCGAACCGTACGCTAACAGACGCTTGAGAGTCGGCCACAGTTGGCTAAAACTACGCATCGACGGCCTCCTCGCGAATTTCCGGAACGTCGTCGAGCGCCGCCTCCAGTTGTTGATAGCGATACATATCGCGATACCAGCCGCTTTGTTGCGCCAGCTCATCATGATTGCCACGCTGGGCGATATGTCCGTGCTGCATCACAATAATTTCACTGGCTTCCGTCAGTGCCGAAAGGCGATGGGCACTGATGATTACCGTTCTTCCCTGTCCCCACTGACGCAGGTTATGCAGGATCTGGTGCTCTGTGCGTCCGTCCACCGCCGAAAGCGCATCATCAAGGATGAGGATTTCCGCGTTGACTAATAACGCTCGAGCAATGGAGATACGCTGTTTTTGCCCACCGGAAAGCATCACGCCGCGCTCGCCCACTTCTGTATCGTAACCTTGCGGCAGACGCAAAATATCGTCATGTACGCTGGCTAACCGCGCTACGTGTTCAATCTCTTGCTGGGTGGCATTCGGGCAACCCAGCGCGATGTTATTCGCCACGGTGTCAGAAAAAAGGAATGGCGTCTGGCTGACCACCGCCAGGCGGCTACGCCAGCTATCGAGTTGTAACTTCGTCAGAGGAATATCATGAAAGCGAATATCCCCCTCGCTGACGTCGAAATGACGCTGAATGAGCGACAACAGGGTACTTTTGCCGGAACCAGTCGGCCCGCAAATACCCAGCATCTGACCGGGTTTCAGGGCGAAATTGACGTTTTCCAGCGCAGGATGGTCAGTCTGCGGATACGTGAACTGGTGAATATTTACATCCAGTTCGCCACGCCCTTCCGGCACGGGTTCGCTACCATCGTTCACCACCGGTGCTTCCGCCAGCATCGCGCGAATACGGCTGTACGCAGCACTACCACGTTCCACAATGTTAAACATCCATGCCAGCGCCAGCATTGGCCAAATCATCAGACCTAAATACATCATAAAACTGGTGAGCTGGCCCAGCGTTAAACTGCCCTGCACCACCATCCAACTACCGCCGCCAATCGCCAGCAAGTTCGCCATACCAATCGCGATATAGATGGTCGGGTCGAAACGAGCATCAATACGCGCCACCCGCATGTTTTTTTTGCCGGTATCTTCGGCATCCGCGGCAAATAACGCCGACTGGCGATCTTCCAGACCAAAGGCTTTGATCATGCGAATACTGGTGAGGCTTTCCTGGGTGCGGTCATTAAGACTAGAAAACGCCGCCTGTGCCAGCTTAAAGCGTTCATGCAAGGCATCGCCGTTGCGCTTAATCATGATCGCCATCACTGGCATCGGTAACAGGGCAAATAAGGTCAACTGCCAGCTAATTTGCGTAGACATCATAATCAACACAGCGCAGCCCATTACCAGTGAATCCACCAGCGTCAGCACCCCTTCTCCGGCGGCAAACACGACGCGATCGACGTCATTAGTCGCACGAGCCATGAGGTCACCCGTGCGATGACGCAGGTAAAACTCAGGATGCTGCCGGCTTAGCTGACGGTAATAATCTTCACGCAGTTCAACAGCCAGTTGATAAGACGCACCAAACAGCAATACCCGCCAGACGTAACGCAGGAGATAAACCACAACGGCAATCAGCACCATGGTGGCGATCCACATCAGGATCTGCCCGGTAGTAAAGTGTTGTTCTGTCACGCCATCGACAACAATACCAACCACTTTTGGCGGAACCAGTTGCAGCATCGCGATAATGACAAGCAAGGCGACAGCCCCGAGATAGCGACGCCATTCCCGACGGAAATACCAGCTTAATTGAGCAAATAATCGCACGCGTTGTGTCCTGACCTGATTCTGGATATTTATTCGATGGGTAAAGAAGTGGTGTATTTAATCTGTTCCATCGCGAAGCTGGAAGTGACGTCCGACAGCCCCGGCACGCTGTTTACCAGACGCTTATAAAACTCGTCGTAGCGTTTCATGTCGGCAACCTGGACGCGCATCAGATAATCGTATTCACCAGCCATGCGCCAGAACCCCAGCACTTCTGGCATTTCGGTAACCACCGTGACAAAGCGGCAATACCATTCGCTGCTGTGATGTTGCGTTTTTATCAGCACAAAGGCGGTCAGGCCGAGGCCTATTTTTTCCGGATCCAGCAGGGCGACTTTGCCGATAAGGATACCGTCGTCCTCCAGCCGTTTCAGGCGCTTCCAGCAAGGGGTGGTTGTCAGATTAACGGCTTCAGCCAGTGCCTGCAAAGAGAGGGTGCAATCCTGCTGCAGTAAGGCCAGCAGCTTACGGTCAATTTTATCTAACATAGCCCTTCCACGGAGAATTTTTTTCTCTTTTAATTCTATTTTAAAGGTGAAATCGCGACAATTTATTCTGTGCGGTTTAAACACCACGGCACAAAATGACAAATTCAACGCAAAAAAAACCGGGCAATTGCCCGGTGCTGGAAGGGATCTCGTTATTCGGGGGAATAAGGTAGATGTGGATAGTCCAGCCAGTGCGTCAAATAGTGAGAGACAGCCTGATTTCGGCAATGTCCAATCACCGGTAAATGCGGGAGCTCCGCGCGCAGTTGCGGCATCGCATTGCCCATAATAAAGCCGCTACCGACGCTGCCTAACATTTCGCGATCGTTCATCGCATCACCAAAGGCCATGCAATCGCGCAACGATAAACCTAAATGTTGGGTCAGCACCGTCAATGCAGCGCCTTTATTGCAGCCCACCGGCAGCACTTCGAGGCAATCCGTGGCGGAAAAACACAAATGTGCACGCTCGCCTAATGCTTCGTATAGCTGGATCTGCAAGCGTGTAAGATCGTCGTGATCGCCACAGAAGCAGATCTTGGTGACGCTGCCGAGTGGCATTTTTTTGACATCAATTATCTGATAACGAAAACCGCTATAGACAAATGCCTGCAACAACGCAGGGATCTCTTTCCCGGTAAACCAACCGTCGTCATTGAAGATATGCATGCTGGCTCGGGTATCCCATTGCTGATACAGCACCAGCTCCGCGACATCCGCAGGTAAATCATCACGATGTAAAAGTTCACCTTCCAGAGAATGCACGCGCGTTCCGTTGCCGGTAATCAAATATGCATCCAGCGATAGCGCCCCGAGAATATGCTGCATCTCCAGCGCATGACGCCCCGTGGCAAAAGTGAGGGTAATGTCGCGTTCACGCAGTCGCGCCAAAGTAGAGAGGGTTTTCTCACCTAAATGATGGTCAGGCATCAATAAAGTGCCATCCATATCAAATGCTGCCAGACGAGCCATTTCTTTCTCCACTCTGTGACACGGTTAATGGTGATTGAGTATCACCTGATATATACGGAAGTAATAGTGAATAGTTAAATAATATTGTTCCGGGTTTATATGCGATTGCTCAACCGTCTTAACCAGTATCAACGTCTGTGGCAACCTTCAGCCGGAAAGCCGCAAACCGTCACCGTCAGCGAACTGGCCGAACGCTGTTTTTGCAGCGAACGCCATGTTCGTACGCTGTTGCGTCAGGCACAGGAGGCGGGATGGCTGGAGTGGCAGGCGCAGTCAGGACGCGGAAAGCGCGGACAATTACGCTTTCTGGTCACGCCGGAATCGCTACGCAATGCGATGATGGAACAGGCACTGGAAACCGGAAAGCAGCAAGATGTGCTGGAGCTGGCGCAACTGGCCCCAGGTGAGCTGCGCACTCTGTTACAGCCGTTTATGGGCGGACAATGGCAAAACGATACACCCACGTTGCGTATTCCCTACTATCGCCCGCTCGAACCGCTACAACCAGGCTTTTTGCCCGGCCGTGCCGAGCAGCATCTCGCCGGGCAGATATTTTCCGGCCTGACCCGCTTCGATAATAATACTCAGCGCCCGATTGGCGATTTAGCGCATCACTGGGAAACCTCTACTGACGGGTTACGCTGGGACTTTTATCTTCGTTCAACCCTACACTGGCATAACGGCGATGCAGTAAAAGCCTCACACTTACACCAGCGATTATTGATGCTGTTACAACTGCCAGCACTGGATCAATTATTTATTAGCGTGAAGCGTATTGAAGTCACCCATCCGCAGTGTCTGACCTTCTTTTTACATCGCCCCGATTACTGGCTTGCGCACCGGCTGGCGAGCTATTGCAGCCATCTGGCGCATCCGCAATTCCCACTGATCGGCACTGGTCCTTTTCGCTTAACACAATTCACAGCGGAGCTGGTGCGCCTGGAGAGCCATGATTATTACCATTTGCGTCATCCGCTGCTTAAAGCGGTTGAGTACTGGATAACTCCGCCGCTTTTCGAAAAAGATTTGGGAACCAGTTGTCGGCATCCCGTGCAAATCACCATCGGCAAACCGGAGGAGCTGCAACGGGTCAGCCAGGTCAGTAGTGGCATCAGTTTAGGTTTTTGCTATTTAACGTTGCGCAAAAGTCCCCGACTCTCCCTCTGGCAGGCGCGAAAAGTGATCTCCATTATTCATCAATCCGGTTTATTACAAACGTTAGAAGTCGGAGAAAACCTGATCACCGCCAGTCATGCATTACTGCCAGGCTGGACTATTCCGCACTGGCAAGTACCGGATGAAGTCAAACTACCGAAAACCTTGACGCTGGTTTATCACTTACCGATAGAACTTCATACCATGGCAGAACGCCTACAGGCGACACTGGCAGCGGAAGGCTGTGAACTCACAATTATTTTTCATAACGCAAAAAACTGGGACGACACGACCCTACTGGCACACGCAGACCTCATGATGGGCGACAGATTAATTGGCGAAGCACCGGAATATACTCTGGAGCAATGGCTACGTTGCGATCCACTATGGCCACATGTTTTCGACGCTCCAGCATATGCACATCTGCAATCGACGCTGGACGCGGTGCAAGTAATGCCTGATGAGGAAAACCGATTTAATGCCCTGAAAGCGGTTTTTAGCCAGTTAATGGCAGACGCGACGCTGACGCCGCTGTTCAACTATCACTATCGCATTAGTGCCCCTCCCGGCGTGAACGGTGTGCGACTGACACCGCGCGGCTGGTTTGAATTTACCGAAGCCTGGCTTCCCGCGCCGTCGCAATGAATAGCTGGTCCGGGTTAATCGCAGGCGTTACCATAACGCTTTTATTGTTCAAGCAGGATTATCTATGAAACGTGCTGTCGTTGTGTTCAGTGGAGGCCAGGATTCCACCACCTGTCTGGTGCAGGCATTACAACAATATGATGAAGTCCATTGCGTGACGTTCGATTACGGTCAGCGACATCGCGCAGAAATCGACGTGGCACGCGAACTGGCGCTGAAACTGGGAGCACGCGCGCATAAGGTTCTTGATGTAACGCTGCTCAACGAGCTGGCGGTCAGCAGCCTGACACGTGACAGCATTCCGGTGCCTGATTATGAACCTGAAGCCGATGGCATCCCGAATACGTTTGTCCCAGGGCGTAATATTTTGTTCCTGACGCTGGCGGCAATATATGCGTATCAGGTAAAAGCAGAAGCCGTAATTACCGGCGTCTGTGAAACGGATTTCTCCGGCTACCCGGATTGCCGCGATGAGTTTGTGAAAGCACTAAACCATGCCGTCAGTTTGGGCATGGCGAAAGATATTCGTTTTGAAACGCCGCTGATGTGGATTGATAAAGCGGAAACCTGGGCGCTGGCAGATTATTACGGCAAACTGGATTTAGTCCGTAACGAAACGTTGACCTGCTATAACGGCATTAAAGGCGACGGTTGCGGTCATTGTGCGGCATGTAATTTACGCGCCAACGGTTTGAATCATTATCTGGCCGATAAACCGACGGTGATGGCAGCGATGAAGCAGAAAACCGGGTTGAGGTAATTATTCCGGGTGTCGCCGGATGCGGCTTGAGCATCCGGCACCACAAAACGTTTACTTAACCATCTGCTCCAGCTTTTCGCGCAATTCCCCTTCCAGAGCTAATGCTTTCTGCGTTTTAAGATCAATACAAACAAACGTAATAAGCGCATCCGCTACCACCTGCCCTTCCGGCTCCAGTGTAATGACCTGGCTTAAGATGCCGCTTTTACCGTTTAATTGCTGCAACTGACTGGTAATAGTTAACAGGTCACTTAATACCGCTGGGCGACGATAGTTAATATTGATATTGACCACGACGAAGGCGATGTTATGGGCCGTCATCCACTGAAAACTGTCGCTATTTTCCAACCCATCCCAGCGGGCTTCTTCGAGAAATTCAAGGTAGCGGGCGTTGTTGACGTGCTGGTAAACGTCGAGATGATATCCACGAACTTTGATTTGTGTTTGCATAGCGCAATAACCTTACGTTGTTGTTATAAGTACAGAGGTCATAACTGGTATGACCTCTTCAGTCTGGCAAAAAATTGCCACTATGCAAATTAATTACAGGGTTAATACCGCCAGATTACGTTCCACCAGCGAATTGCCCATCCCCGGCACCTGCTTTAGATCCTCCACCGTTTTAAACGGACCGTACTCTTCGCGATAACTGACAATCGCCTGCGCTTTCTTCAGGCCAACGCCATTCATCGCGCGGGCTAGCTCTTCCGCGCTGGCATTATTAATGCTGACCCGGGTGCCTTCTTCGTCACTGGCTTTCGCCGGTACTGCTGCTTTACTTTGTGCTGCAGGAGCTTCCGCTTTGGTTTCTACCGTTGTCGGTTTCGCCGCAGGAGCTGCCGCCAGCGCGCTATGAGACATTCCGGCACAAGCCAGAGACAGGGTAATGAGCAGTGCTTTAATTCCGTGTTTCATACTGTTTTCTCCTTGTTTGTTAACAGTGGAATCACCTTAACGGCAGTGAAAACAGTAAACAAATGGCAATGTTCAGAAATGGAAAAGGCCGCGAAAGCGACCTTTTCTTGTTACAGCTGCAACGCATTTTTTTGCGAGGCGGCTTCAGGATTATTGCTGTTCCAGCGCATCGCCAATTTTGATTTTCGCCTCTTTACGCAGGTTACTCATCAGAGCTTCAAAGACGATTTGTGCGTTGTTCTGGGTGATACCCTGCACCATCGCTTTTTTCTGATCTTCCGGCATTGAACCTTGTTTCACTTCATCCAGCGCCAGCAGAACCACATTACCTTGCATATCGGTCGCCATACCGTAGCTCGGTTTGTCTTTCGCTGGCAGTGGCAGTGCAAACGCCGCCTGGCTAATCGGGTCACGACCGGAACGGCTTAAGGTTTTCGGCTCGCCAAATTTCAGACCGGCAGCCTGCATAGCTTCCGCACCTTTGCCGGCTTTCAAATCAACCAGCAGTTTCTCAGCATCCACTTTCGCCTGTTGTTCAGCTTTGTTGTGCTGAACCAATGCCTTAACTTGTTCCTGAACATCTGCCAACGGTTTCACCGCTTCCGGTTTGTGCTCGCTGATGCGCAGCACGAATGCGCGGTCGCCGTCTACGGTGATGATGTCAGAGTTGATGCCCGGCGCGCCGTTTTCACCTACCAGACCGCCGTTAAAGATAGCGTCGGCAACCGGCTTGAAGTTCAACTCTTCCGGCAGGTTATCTTTGCTGAACCAACCCGTCTGAGTGGCTTTAACGCCGGCAGTTTGCTCTGCACCGGCCAGAGACTCGGTGTCGTTGCTTGCCGCATCGCTCACTTTCTGCTGCAGCGCATAGTACGCATCGAGGGCTTTTTCGTGTTTCACTTTCGCCGCAATGTCGTCACGTACTTCGTCTAACGATTTCACTTTCGCTGGCTGAATGTCGTCCAGACGTACAATCAGGAAACCGACCGAAGATTTGATGACACCAGACAGTTGCCCTTTTTCTTTCAGACCAGCATTTTTCAGTTCGTCGGGGATAGTGGCATCTTCTAACCAACCCATATCGCCGCCGTTACGGGCAGAGATAATATCGGCAGATTTTTCTTTGGCTAATGCAGCAAAATCACCGCCTTTATTCAGCTCATCAAGTACCGCTTTCGCTTCATCTTCAGTTTTGGTCTGGATGATGCTGTAGCGGGTACGCTGCGGCTGGGTGAATTGATCCTGATGCTGATCGTAGTAGCTCTGGATATCCGCATCGCTAACCGGTTGCTGCATCGTTGCGGCATCCAGCTTGATGTAACTCACGCGGAATTGTTCCGGCGTCATGAAATTGTTTTTGTTTTGTTCGTAGTAGCTGGCAATCTCCTGTTCGGTCACAGGCTGCTTCGCCGCCAGCGCGTTAACATCGATAGTCGCCTCACGCACCACGCGTTGTTGCGCGACCAGTGCCGCCAGCTCGTCGGTTTCACCTTTCAGCATAAAATCGGTACCGGCAACACCGTTAATCAGCTGTTGGGTAGTGAGCTGGTTACGCAGCGCCTGGGCGTACTGATCGGCGGTCATCCCCATCTGGTTGAGGATACCGTTATAGCGGCTGTTATCAAATTTGCCGTCAACCTGGAAGGCTGGGGTCGCGAAAATCGCCTGTTTAACCTGCTCATCACTGATACCCAGTTTCAGCTCACGAGCGTACTGATCCAACAGCGCCTCGTCGATCAGACGATTCAGCACCTGTTGACGCAGGGTTTTCATATAGCCTTCGTTCGCTGCCAGCTCGGAGTATTGATCGCCCAGCTGTTGCTGCATGCGATTACGCTCGCTGTTAAAGGCGTTCTCGAACTGCCCACGGCTGATTTCCTGGTCATTCACTTTTGCGGCGTAGTTATTGCCTCCGCCAATCAGGTAACCACTCACGCCGGTCAATATGAACGACACGATAATGATACCGAAAATAATCTTGAGCACGAGACTGTTTGCAGCCGTGCGTAAGCTGTCCATCATGGTGTAACAACACTCCGCTGTAGATGACTGTGTACCTCACGCAACGTATCGATGCGCGCAAAGGCCTATTGTGACAAGAAACGGGGGCAATTGTCAGCCCACAAGACGCAGAAAGTCACCGAATACAAATAAAAAAGGCACATCAGTAGATGCGCCCTTGAACTTCGTCACATCCCCACCGGGGACAACGCTTAGTTTACCGCGTCTTTCAGTGCTTTACCTGCACGGAAGCTCGGTACTTTAGCAGCAGCGATGGTGATCTCTTTACCGGTCTGCGGGTTGCGGCCAGTACGGGCAGCACGCTCTTTAACGGCAAAAGTACCAAAACCTACCAGTGCTACATCATCCCCTTCTTTCAGAGATTCAGTTACGGAAGCAATAATAGCATCTAACGCACGGCCAGCCGCAGCTTTAGAGATATCAGCCCCTGCAGCAATCTTGTCGATCAATTGAGATTTATTCACTCTTCTCTTCCTCTTTATAATTTATATCGCACTTGAATCCTTCAAGGTACGAACGCGCAGCAGTTATATCAGGCCAGCCATCCCCTTACAACACCCCTTAATAAGGGCAAGCCCGATCCGCCATCTAACTTAGCGAGACAAAAAAAGGCTGGCAAGCCCGAATTAGCCTGCCAGCCCTGTTTTTATTAGTGCATTTTGCGCGAGGTCACTATTTTGCAGTCACAACCTGCATGCCAGACGGTTCATTTTGCAGCGCCAGAGTCAGAACTTCCTCAATGCGCTTCACAGGATGAATGTCCAGATCGGCAATTACGTTGTCAGGAATCTCTTCCAGATCGCGTTTATTTTCGAACGGAATTAGCACTGTTTTAATCCCGCCGCGATGCGCTGCCAGGAGTTTTTCTTTCAAACCACCGATCGGCAGTACCTGACCACGCAGAGTGATCTCACCGGTCATTGCCACATCGGCACGAACCGGGTTACCGGTCAGGCAAGAAACCAGCGCGGTGCACATAGCAATACCGGCACTCGGACCATCTTTCGGCGTCGCACCTTCCGGTACGTGGACGTGGATGTCACGTTTTTCGTAAAAATCAGGGTTGATCCCCAGTTTTTCCGCACGCGCACGAACCACCGTTAACGCCGCCTGAATAGACTCCTGCATCACTTCGCCGAGCGAACCGGTATAGGTCAGTTTGCCTTTACCCGGAACACATGCGGTTTCAATGGTCAGCAAGTCACCGCCCACTTCCGTCCACGCCAGACCGGTTACCTGACCGACACGGTTTTCGTTATCAGCGCGACCATAGTCGAAACGCTGAACACCGAGGTAGTCATGCAGGTTATCGCCGTTAATTTCGATATGTTTTAATGACTTATCGAGCAGTAACTGCTTAACCGCTTTGCGGCACAGTTTGGAGATTTCACGCTCCAGACCACGCACGCCCGCCTCACGGGTGTAGTAACGAATAATGCCGATAATGGCGCTATCGTCGACGGTCAGCTCACCTTTTTTCAGTGCATTACGTTCAATCTGCTTCGGCAGCAGGTGACGTTTGGCGATGTTCAGTTTTTCATCTTCGGTATAACCGGAGAGGCGAATCACTTCCATACGATCCAGCAGCGCTGCCGGAATGTTCATGGAGTTCGACGTCGCGACAAACATCACGTCGCTGAGATCGTAATCCACTTCCAGGTAGTGGTCGCTGAACGCTACGTTCTGCTCTGGATCCAGCACTTCAAGCAGTGCGGAGGCCGGATCGCCACGCATGTCAGAAGACATTTTGTCGATCTCATCGAGCAGGAACAGCGGGTTTTTCACGCCCACTTTCGCCATTTTCTGGATCAGTTTACCCGGCATAGAACCGATGTAAGTACGGCGGTGACCACGGATTTCCGCTTCATCACGCACGCCGCCCAGCGCCATACGGACATATTTACGCCCGGTGGCTTTGGCGATGGACTGACCAAGAGAGGTTTTACCTACCCCCGGCGGCCCTACCAGGCAGAGGATCGGTCCCTTGATTTTGTTGACACGGCTTTGAACCGCAAGGTACTCAAGGATGCGATCTTTCACGCGCTCCAGACCATAATGGTCGGTATCAAGGATTTCCTGCGCCTGACGCAGGTCTTTTTTGACCTTGCTGCGCGCATTCCACGGTACCTGTACCATCCAGTCGATATAACCACGCACTACGGTCGCTTCTGCCGACATCGGAGACATCATTTTCAGCTTCTGCAACTCTGCTTCCGCTTTCTCTTTTGCTTCTTTCGGCATCTTCGCCGCGTCGATTTTGCGCTTCAGGGCTTCGTTTTCGTCCGGCGCGTCGTCCATTTCACCGAGTTCTTTCTGAATAGCTTTCATTTGCTCGTTCAGATAGTACTCACGCTGGGATTTCTCCATCTGCTTTTTAACGCGGTTGCGAATGCGTTTCTCAACCTGCAGCAGATCGATTTCCGATTCCATCATTGCCATCAGATATTCCAGACGTTCGTTAACGTCGGACATCTCCAGAACGGACTGTTTGTCAGCCAGTTTCAGCGGCATATGTGCAGCAATGGTATCCGCCAGACGCGCCGGATCGTCGATGCTATTCAACGACGTCAGCACTTCTGGTGGGATTTTTTTGTTCAGCTTGATGTAGCCTTCGAACTGGCTGATTGCAGTACGCACCAGCACTTCCTGTTCTCGCTCATCAATGGTCGGCGACTCCAGATACTCCGCCTTCGCAGAAAAGTGTTCGCCATTGTCAGAGAGCGCAGAAATACGCGCGCGCTGTAACCCCTCGACCAGCACTTTGACGGTGCCGTCAGGCAGCTTCAGCATCTGCAATATAGAGGCCACGGTCCCGACGGTGAAAAGATCGTTTACACCCGGCTCATCCGTTGAAGCTTCTTTCTGCGCGACCAGCATAATTTTTTTATCATGGTCCATCGCCGCTTCCAGACAACGGATAGATTTTTCCCGCCCGACAAATAAGGGGATGACCATGTGCGGATAAACCACCACATCGCGCAGCGGCAATACGGGGATTTCAATGCGTTCAGAACGCTCAGGATTCATAGAGCTCTCTCTTAGTTTAATTTCCGCCAGGTAATCAGATGACACGACTGTGCTTCACGCCATCTATTAACATGTACGTCAGTATATGGGGATGTTTCCCCCACATTCAACGCCGAGAATAGAGGAAAAATTAAAGGGGAGATAAAATCCCCCCTTTTTGGTTAACTAATTGTATGGGAATGGTTAATTATTCACCAGATGCCTGTTGCGCTTCCGGCTTGCCATAAATCAGCAACGGTTTGCTTTGACCATCAATTACCGACTCGTCGATAACCACTTTTTCGACGTCTTCCATGGACGGCAGATCGTACATGGTATCGAGCAGTGCGGCTTCTACGATGGAACGCAGGCCACGGGCACCGGTTTTACGCGCCATCGCTTTCTTAGCGATAGCATCCAGCGCCTCGTCACGGAATTCCAGATCCACGCCTTCCAGATTAAACAGCGCCTGATACTGCTTGGTCAGGGCGTTTTTCGGCTCTTTGAGGATCTGAATCAGAGCTTCTTCGCTCAGTTCATTCAACGTTGCGACAACCGGCAGACGACCAATGAACTCAGGGATCAGACCAAACTTGATCAGATCTTCCGGTTCAACCTGCGCCAGCAGCTCGCCTTCGCTTGCTTTGTCGGACTTCGCTTTTACCGTCGCGCCAAAACCAATGCCGGAGCCGGTTTCTACACGATGGGAAATCACTTTATCCAGACCGGCAAACGCACCGCCACAAATAAACAGGATCTTAGAGGTATCAACCTGCAAGAATTCCTGCTGCGGATGTTTACGCCCACCTTGCGGTGGAACAGCAGCTACCGTACCTTCGATCAGTTTCAACAGTGCCTGCTGTACGCCTTCACCGGAAACGTCTCGGGTAATGGACGGGTTGTCTGACTTACGAGAAATCTTGTCGATTTCATCGATGTAGACAATACCACGCTGTGCTTTCTGGACATCGTAGTCGCATTTCTGCAACAGCTTCTGAATGATGTTTTCAACGTCTTCACCCACATAACCGGCTTCGGTCAGTGTAGTCGCGTCGGCCATGGTGAACGGAACATCCAGCAGGCGCGCCAGCGTTTCAGCCAGCAGCGTTTTACCGGAACCGGTCGGACCGATCAGCAGAATGTTACTTTTGCCCAACTCGACGCCATTGCTGGTATCGCCGTTGCGCAGACGTTTGTAATGGTTGTATACCGCGACCGCCAGCACTTTTTTCGCCTGTTCCTGGCCGATAACGTAATCGTCCAGGTGGTTGCGAATTTCATGCGGCGTCGGTAGCGCACTGCGTTCACGATGCGGTGCAACTTCTTTAATCTCTTCGCGAATGATGTCGTTACATAAATCAACACATTCGTCGCAGATATACACGGATGGACCGGCAATCAGCTTGCGCACTTCATGCTGGCTTTTGCCGCAAAAAGAGCAATACAGCAATTTGCCTGAGCCATCTTTGCGTTTATCTGTCATGGGTCAAAACCTCTTCTTTGTTCTTTGTGCCGCACACGACGACGCAAATGCCATTCTCAGGCGCAAGCCGCTTACAGCGTTGTGCCGCCCTGGATAAGTATAGCGGCACAGTTGCGCCTCTGGCATCAATTACGATGGGTCAGAATCGAATCGACCAGACCGTATTCCACCGCTTCAGGGGCGGAAAGGAAGCGATCGCGCTCGGTATCACGTTCAATCTGTTCTAATGATTGACCCGTATGAAGCGCCATAAGTTCATTCATGCGCCCTTTAACTTTCAGAATTTCACGGGCATGAATTTCGATATCGGTCGCCTGGCCCTGGTAGCCGCCCAACGGTTGGTGAATCATCACGCGCGAATTCGGCAGGCAAAAACGTTTACCTTTTGCCCCTGCGGTCAGCAAGAAAGCGCCCATCGAGGCCGCCTGGCCCATACAGATGGTGCTGACATCAGGCTTGATAAACTGCATGGTGTCATAGATAGACATCCCGGCAGTGATCACCCCGCCTGGGGAGTTAATGTACAGATAGATATCTTTTTCTGGGTTTTCCGCTTCCAGGAACAGCATCTGCGCCACAATCAGGTTAGCCATGTGGTCTTCAACCTGGCCAGTCAGAAAAATGACGCGTTCCTTAAGTAGACGAGAATAGATATCAAAAGAGCGCTCACCGCGTGAGGTCTGTTCAATGACCATCGGCACCAGCGCCATATGGGGTGCAAAGTTATCTCGTTCGCCGCTGTATGACATTTCCGTCTCCTGGATAAAATTGAAAAAACCTGCTGTACCGATTGTAACCTTATGGACGGATTATCAGCTAGTCCCTGTGTTATGGGTACGGCATCACCATATTTCAAGCATAACAATCTTTTGTTGTTACGCTAACACCGAAAGAGGCTTTTCGCACGGTTCCATGCAAAATTCATGACAAAAAAAAGCCCACCACCTGGCGGTGACGGGCCTTTGTGCGAATTTAGCGCGTTATGCTGCGTAAATTACGCCTGCTGGTTCATCAGCTCGTTGAAAGTGGTTTCTTTTTCAGTCACTTTCGCTTTCGCCAGTACAGCTTCAACAGCCTGTTCTTCCAGAGCAACATTGCGCATGTTGTCCATCAGTTCTTTGTTTTTGCTGTAGAACTCGATAACTTCTTTCGGATCTTCGTACGCAGAAGCCATCTCTTCGATCAGGCCTTTCACGCGCTCTTCGTCAGCTTTCAGCTCGTTGGTGCGGATAACTTCGCCCAGCAGCAGGCCAACAACTACGCGGCGTTTAGCCTGTTCTTCGAACAGTTCGCGCGGCAGTTCCAGAGCTTGTTTTTCGTTGCCACCGAAACGCTGTGCAGCCTGGCGACGCAGAACGTCGATTTCGCTGTCGATCAGCGCAGCCGGTACGTCGATGTCGTTAGCTTTTACCAGACCTTCGATCGCCTGAGACTTAACGCGGTTACGGATGGCGCTCTTCAGCTCGCGCTCCATGTTTTTACGCACTTCAGCGCGCAGACCTTCTACGGAACCATCTTCAACGCCGAAACGTTTGATGAATTCTGCAGTCAGTTCCGGCAGTTCACGCTCTTCAACTTTCTTCAGGTTGATAGCGAATTTCGCTGCTTTACCTTTCAGGTTTTCTGCGTGGTATTCTTCCGGGAAGGTCACGTCGATGGTGAACTCTTCGCCAGCTTTGTGGCCTTTGATACCGTCTTCAAAGCCCGGGATCATACGACCCTGGCCCATCGCCAGTACGAAATCAGACGCTTTACCGCCTTCGAACTCTTCGCCGTCTACAGAACCGGTGAAGTCGATGGTTACGCGGTCTTCTGCTTCAACAGCGCCGTCTTTTTCTTTCCAGGTCGCCTGCTGTTTACGCAGAGTATCCAGCATGCCGTCAACGTCAGCGTCGGTCACTTCAACGATCGGTTTTTCAACTTCGATCGCTTCCAGACCCTGCAGTTCAACTTCCGGATAAACTTCAAACTCTACAGAGTAAGTAAAGTCTTCACCCAGCTTGTATTCGCCCGGAACATAAGTCGGTGCGCCAGCCGGATTGATTTTTTCTTTAATGATGGCGTCAATGAAGTTACGGCTCATCAGGTCACCCAGAACGTCCTGGCGTACAGACGCGCCATAACGCTGAGCAACGATATTCATTGGCACTTTGCCTTTGCGGAAGCCGTCAATACGTACTTTTTTCGCAACGTTGACCAGCTCGCTTTTAACAGCGGTCTCGATGCTGTCAGCAGCGATAGTAATCGTTACACGGCGGCCAAGGCCTTGAGTGGTTTCAACTGAAACTTGCATCTTGTTACCTCAAAAAATCACAGTGCTCGGTCAACTCTTACCCCGCAAGCACAGGTTGTTGGCTTCGCGGAACCGGGATGTTCTTATAATCAATCACATTCCCTGTTACCAGAATCATCCCGAAAGCATTCAAATAGGACGCGGCATTATAGCGGCATCACTTTTATGAGTCGAGAACGGTTATTGCGCGCTGTCGCGTATTTTTTCACAATTCCCGGGCAATTTTCGTCTGAATGCTGGGCAAAAAGCGCAAAATCCAGACAAAACAAAACGGCCCGCAGGCCGTTTTTCATAAAATCTTTAGCAACATACTGGAAAAGCGCCGACAGTTGCAAATGCGTTTTTACGCGATGCTTCCTGCTCCACGACAGGGAGGAGAGGCAAAGACGGTGTCCTGCAACCCTTCCCACTCCTTAATAGTGTAAGTATGCAGAGCCAGCGCATGAACGGTAGTAGAGAGTTCCTCCGCTAAAGTACTGTAAATCATTCGATGACGATTCAGAAAACGTTCACCCGTAAAACGATCGCTGACCAGCACAACTTTAAAATGGCTTTCAGAGCCGGCTGGGACATTGTGACGATAGCTTTCATCCACTACTTCGAGGAATACGGGTTGGAACGCCGCCCTTAATTTTTCTTCTATCCGCTCACGTATCATCATGAAATATCTCCTCCGACAACGCTGAGATGTCATCCATCCCTTTAAATACTAGCCGCTTTTACCGTTTCCATTGCAGCTTAACAACAAATATTTAGGTTTCGTCCTGGTTTTTCCGTCAAGCGTATGAAGTTTACTGATTTAAAGATTGAAACACAGGCCTCGCATCAGTGTTTCTTTTACCAGGGGCGATTATTTCGTCAACATGATGAATTTACATGCCTTACCCACTTCCCCTCGCCGTTGGCAATGTTATGATGGCGGGAATTTTTACCAAACACGCTTAAGAGTCTCTGAGAGCCCGAACATGTTCAAAAAAATCCTCTTCCCGTTAGTTGCTCTGTTTATGCTTGCAGGATGCGCAAAACCGCCAACAACTATTGAAGTTTCCCCGACGATTACACTGCCACAGCAGGATCCAAGCCTGATGGGCGTCACCGTAAGCATTAATGGTGCCGATCAGCGTACCGATCAGGCGCTGGCAAAAGTCACCCGCGATAATCAAATCGTTACCCTGACCGCCTCCCGCGATCTGCGTTTCCTGCTGCAAGAAGTGCTGGAAAAACAGATGACCGCGCGTGGTTACATGGTTGGTCCGAATGGCCCGGTTAATCTGCAAATCATCGTTAGCCAACTGTATGCTGACGTGTCCCAGGGCAACGTGCGCTACAACATCGCGACCAAAGCGGATATCGCCATCATCGCTACCGCGCAGAATGGCAACAAAATGACCAAAAACTATCGTGCCAGCTACAACGTTGAAGGTGCGTTCCAGGCCTCCAACAAAAATATCGCCGATGCGGTTAACAGTGTGCTGACCGATACCATCGCTGATATGTCTCAGGACACCAGCATCCACGAATTCATCAAGCAGAACGCGCGTTAATTTCTACCCTCTGGCCCGGTGCAAGCCGGGCCTGTAGACGCCCATGTCCAGTCAATATTTACGTATTTTTCAACAGCCGCGTTCAGCCATATTGCTGATCCTGGGTTTTGCTTCCGGGCTACCGCTCGCCCTGACATCCGGTACCTTACAGGCCTGGATGACGGTCGAGAATATTGATCTCAAAACCATTGGTTTCTTCTCTCTGGTAGGCCAGGCTTACGTTTTTAAATTCCTCTGGTCACCGCTGATGGACCGCTACACGCCCCCATTTTTTGGGCGGCGGCGCGGTTGGCTGCTCGCCACGCAAATCCTGTTATTAGTCGCCATTGCGGCGATGGGTTTTCTCGAACCAGGCACCCAACTCCGCTGGATGGCGGCGCTGGCGGTGGTGATCGCTTTTTGCTCGGCCTCTCAGGATATTGTCTTCGATGCGTGGAAAACCGATGTGCTCCCGGCAGAAGAGCGTGGTGCGGGCGCGGCAATCAGCGTGCTGGGTTACCGTTTAGGGATGCTGGTTTCCGGCGGCCTAGCCCTGTGGCTGGCAGATAAATGGCTGGGCTGGCAGGGCATGTACTGGTTGATGGCGGCGCTGTTGATCCCCTGTATTATCGCGACGTTGCTTGCACCAGAACCAACCGACACCATTCCTGTGCCCAAAACGCTGGAACAAGCGGTTGTTGCACCTCTGCGAGATTTCTTTGGTCGCAATAATGCCTGGCTTATTTTGCTTCTTATCGTGCTGTATAAGCTGGGCGACGCATTCGCCATGAGCCTGACAACCACGTTTTTGATTCGCGGCGTCGGGTTTGATGCGGGTGAAGTAGGCGTGGTAAACAAAACGCTTGGCTTACTGGCGACCATTGTGGGCGCATTGTACGGTGGGATTTTGATGCAGCGCCTGTCGCTGTTCCGGGCGCTGCTGATTTTCGGCATTTTACAAGGTGCGTCTAACGCTGGTTACTGGCTGCTGTCGATTACTGATAAGCATCTCTACAGCATGGGCGCAGCCGTCTTTTTCGAAAACCTCTGTGGCGGGATGGGCACATCAGCCTTTGTCGCGCTGTTAATGACGCTGTGTAATAAGTCATTTTCCGCTACTCAATTTGCCCTGCTCTCAGCGCTTTCCGCTGTAGGACGAGTTTATGTCGGCCCCGTGGCGGGTTGGTTTGTTGAAGCACACGGCTGGTCGACATTCTATCTATTCTCCGTCGCCGCTGCCGTACCGGGGCTTATTTTGCTGCTGGTTTGCCGCCAGACGCTTGAATATACACGAGTAAATGACAACTTTATCTCCCGTACCGAATATCCGGCAGGTTATGCCTTTGCCATGTGGACACTGGCGGCGGGCGTCAGCCTGTTGGCCGTGTGGTTACTGCTGTTGACGATGGACGCGCTGGATTTGACGCACTTCTCTTTCCTGCCTGCTCTGCTGGAAGTCGGGGTTTTAGTCGCCCTTTCTGGCGTCGTGCTTGGTGGTTTGCTGGATTATCTGGCGCTACGAAAAACGCATCTGACGTAATCTGTAAATATTATTTAGCTGTAGTAATCACTCGCCGTAATTATTACGGCTAAATAAACATCAGTATCGCTTAATAATATTTGTTCTTTTGTGCGGCTTAGCGTTTGGAAATTATTGACGCCATTTATAAATTCTATTTTTCTTACACGATTCAGCTAATGAGTCTTTATTTTCTCATCACCCAGTTGTCACTCCAATGATAATTATTTGTTAAATAATTGTTTTATTTCGCATTGGTTATACCAATTGCCCGCCCAGACTCCTTCTGCACTCCCCTTTTGTTATAACGCCCTTTTGCAACAGCTTCTTAAAATCAACCTGATATGTTTTGCAACATATGTGACCTGACAGCCAAATCCAAGTAACAGGAATTTAATCATGTTTACAGTAATGTAACCTTCCCGTAAAATGCCCACACACTTTAAACGCCACCAGATCCCGTGGAATTGAGGTCGTTAAATGAGACTCAGGAAATACAATAAAAGTTTGGGATGGTTGTCATTATTTGCAGGCACTGTATTGCTCAGTGGCTGTAATTCTGCGCTGTTAGATCCCAAAGGACAGATTGGTCTGGAGCAACGTTCACTGATACTGACGGCATTTGGCCTGATGTTGATTGTCGTTATTCCCGCAATCTTGATGGCTGTTGGTTTCGCCTGGAAGTACCGTGCGAGCAATAAAGATGCTAAGTACAGCCCGAACTGGTCACACTCCAATAAAGTGGAAGCTGTGGTCTGGACGGTACCTATCTTAATCATCATCTTCCTTGCGGTACTGACCTGGAAAACCACTCACGCTCTTGAGCCTAGCAAGCCGCTGGCACACGACGAGAAGCCCATTACCATCGAAGTGGTTTCCATGGACTGGAAATGGTTCTTCATCTACCCGGAACAGGGCATTGCTACCGTGAATGAAATCGCTTTCCCGGCGAACACTCCGGTGTACTTCAAAGTGACCTCCAACTCCGTGATGAACTCCTTCTTCATTCCGCGTCTGGGTAGCCAGATTTATGCCATGGCCGGTATGCAGACTCGCCTGCATCTGATCGCCAACGAACCCGGTACTTATGACGGTATCTCCGCCAGCTACAGCGGCCCGGGCTTCTCAGGCATGAAGTTCAAAGCTATTGCAACACCGGATCGCGCCGCATTCGACCAATGGGTCGCAAAAGCGAAACAGTCGCCGAACTCCATGTCTGACATGGCAGCGTTCGAAAAACTGGCCGCGCCTAGCGAATACAACCAGGTGGAATATTTCTCCAACGTGAAACCAGACTTGTTTGCCGATGTGATTAACAAGTTTATGGCTCACGGTAAGAGCATGGACATGACCCAGCCAGAAGGTGAGCACAGCGCACACGAAGGTATGGAAGGCATGGACATGAGCCACGCGGAATCCGCCCATTAAAGGGGTTGAGGAAGAATAAAGATGTTCGGAAAATTATCACTTGATGCAGTCCCGTTCCATGAACCTATCGTCATGGTTACGATCGCTGGCATTATTTTGGGAGGTCTGGCGCTCGTTGGCCTGATCACTTACTTCGGTAAGTGGACCTACCTGTGGAAAGAGTGGCTGACCTCCGTCGACCATAAACGCCTCGGTATCATGTATATCATCGTGGCGATTGTGATGTTGCTGCGTGGTTTTGCTGACGCCATTATGATGCGTAGCCAGCAGGCTCTTGCCTCGGCGGGCGAAGCGGGCTTCCTGCCACCTCACCACTACGATCAGATCTTTACCGCGCACGGCGTGATTATGATCTTCTTCGTGGCGATGCCTTTCGTTATCGGTCTGATGAACCTGGTGGTTCCGCTGCAGATTGGCGCGCGTGACGTTGCGTTCCCGTTCCTCAACAACTTAAGCTTCTGGTTTACCGTTGTTGGTGTGATTCTGGTTAACGTTTCTCTCGGCGTGGGCGAATTTGCGCAGACCGGCTGGCTGGCCTATCCACCGCTATCGGGAATAGAGTACAGTCCGGGAGTCGGTGTCGATTACTGGATATGGAGTCTCCAGCTATCCGGTATAGGTACGACGCTTACCGGTATCAACTTCTTCGTTACCATTCTGAAGATGCGCGCACCGGGCATGACCATGTTCAAGATGCCAGTATTTACCTGGGCATCACTGTGCGCGAACGTACTGATTATTGCTTCCTTCCCAATTCTGACGGTTACCGTCGCGTTGTTGACCCTGGATCGCTATCTGGGCACCCATTTCTTTACCAACGATATGGGTGGCAACATGATGATGTATATCAACCTGATTTGGGCCTGGGGCCACCCGGAAGTTTACATCCTGATCCTGCCTGTTTTCGGTGTGTTCTCCGAAATTGCGGCAACCTTCTCGCGTAAACGTCTGTTTGGTTATACCTCGCTGGTATGGGCAACCGTCTGTATCACCGTGCTGTCGTTCATCGTCTGGCTGCACCACTTCTTTACGATGGGTGCGGGCGCGAACGTAAACGCCTTCTTTGGTATCACCACCATGATTATCGCCATCCCGACCGGGGTGAAGATCTTCAACTGGCTGTTCACCATGTATCAGGGCCGCATCGTGTTCCATTCTGCGATGCTGTGGACTATCGGTTTTATCGTCACCTTCTCGGTGGGCGGTATGACTGGCGTGCTGCTGGCAGTACCGGGCGCGGACTTCGTTCTGCATAACAGTCTGTTCCTGATTGCGCACTTCCATAACGTGATCATCGGCGGCGTGGTCTTCGGCTGCTTCGCAGGGATGACCTACTGGTGGCCTAAAGCGTTCGGTTTCAAACTGAACGAAACCTGGGGTAAACGCGCGTTCTGGTTCTGGATCATCGGCTTCTTCGTTGCCTTTATGCCACTGTATGCGCTGGGCTTCATGGGTATGACCCGCCGTTTGAGCCAGCAGATTGACCCGCAGTTCCACACCATGCTGATGATTGCAGCCAGCGGTGCAGTACTGATTGCGCTGGGTATTCTCTGCCTCGTTATTCAGATGTACGTTTCTATTCGTGACCGCGACCAGAACCGTGACCTGACTGGCGACCCGTGGGGTGGCCGTACGCTGGAGTGGGCAACCTCTTCCCCGCCTCCGTTCTATAACTTTGCCGTTGTGCCGCACGTTCACGAGCGTGATGCATTCTGGGAAATGAAAGAGAAAGGCGAAGCGTACAAAAAGCCTGACCACTATGAAGAAATTCATATGCCGAAAAACAGCGGTGCAGGTATCGTCATTGCAGCTTTCTCCACCATCTTCGGTTTCGCCATGATCTGGCATATCTGGTGGCTGGCGATTGTTGGCTTCGCAGGCATGATCATCACCTGGATCGTGAAAAGCTTCGACGAGGACGTGGATTACTACGTGCCGGTGGCAGAAATCGAAAAACTGGAAAACCAGCATTTCGATGAGATTACTAAGGCAGGGCTGAAAAATGGCAACTGATACTTTGACGCACGCGACTGCCCACGCGCACGAACACGGGCACCACGATGCAGGCGGAACCAAAATCTTCGGATTTTGGATCTACCTGATGAGCGACTGCATTCTGTTCTCTATCTTGTTTGCTACCTATGCCGTTCTGGTGAACGGCACCGCAGGCGGCCCGACAGGTAAGGACATTTTCGAACTGCCGTTCGTTCTGGTTGAAACTTTCTTGCTGTTGTTCAGCTCCATCACCTACGGCATGGCGGCTATCGCCATGTACAAAAACAACAAAAGCCAGGTTATCTCCTGGCTGGCGTTGACCTGGTTGTTTGGCGCCGGATTTATCGGGATGGAAATCTACGAATTCCATCACCTGATTGTTAACGGCATGGGTCCGGATCGCAGCGGCTTCCTGTCAGCGTTCTTTGCGCTGGTCGGCACGCACGGTCTGCACGTCACTTCCGGTCTTATCTGGATGGCGGTGCTGATGGTACAAATCGCTCGTCGCGGCCTGACCAGCACTAACCGTACCCGCATCATGTGCCTGAGCCTGTTCTGGCACTTCCTGGATGTGGTTTGGATCTGTGTGTTCACTGTTGTTTATCTGATGGGGGCGATGTAATGAGTCATTCTACCGATCACAGCGGCGCGTCCCATGGCAGCGTAAAAACCTACATGACAGGCTTTATCCTGTCGATCATTCTGACGGTGATTCCGTTCTGGATGGTGATGACAGGGGCTGCCTCTCCGGCCGTAATTCTGGGAACAATCCTGGCAATGGCAGTGGTACAGGTTCTGGTGCATCTGGTGTGCTTCCTGCACATGAATACCAAATCAGATGAAGGCTGGAACATGACGGCGTTTGTCTTCACCGTGCTAATCATCGCTATCCTGGTTGTAGGCTCCATCTGGATTATGTGGAACCTCAACTACAACATGATGATGCACTAAGAGCGGCGGTTATGATGTTTAAGCAATACCTGCAAGTAACGAAACCAGGCATCATCTTTGGCAACCTGATCTCGGTGATTGGGGGATTCCTGCTGGCCTCAAAGGGCAGCATTGATTATCCCCTGTTTATCTACACGCTGGTTGGGGTGTCACTGGTTGTGGCGTCGGGTTGTGTGTTTAACAACTACATCGACAGGGATATCGACAGAAAGATGGAAAGGACGAAGAATCGGGTACTGGTTAAAGGCCTGATCTCTCCTGCTGTCTCGCTGGTGTACGCCACCTTGCTAGGCTTTGCTGGCTTTATGCTGCTGTGGTTTGGCGCGAATCCGCTGGCCTGCTGGCTGGGGGTGATGGGCTTTGTCGTTTATGTCGGCGTTTATAGCCTGTACATGAAACGCCACTCAGTCTACGGCACATTGATTGGTTCGCTCTCCGGCGCTGCGCCGCCGGTGATTGGCTACTGTGCAGTAACCGGCGAGTTCGATAGCGGCGCAGCGATCCTGCTGGCTATCTTCAGCCTGTGGCAGATGCCTCACTCCTATGCCATCGCCATTTTCCGCTTTAAGGATTATCAGGCGGCGAACATTCCGGTATTGCCAGTGGTAAAAGGCATTTCGGTGGCGAAGAATCACATCACGCTGTATATCATCGCCTTTGCCGTTGCCACGCTGATGCTCTCTCTTGGCGGTTACGCTGGATATAAATATCTGGTGGTCGCCGCGGCGGTTAGCGTCTGGTGGTTAGGTATGGCTCTGCGCGGTTATAAAGTTGCTGATGACAGAATCTGGGCGCGCAAGCTGTTCGGCTTCTCTATCATCGCCATCACTGCCCTCTCGGTGATGATGTCCGTTGATTTTATGGTACCGGACTCGCATACGCTGCTGGCTGCTGTGTGGTAACAAAACCTCTCAGTTAAAAAGGTGCTACGGCACCTTTTTTCTTAGCATTAGAAACATATCCCTCTCGAAATATTTACTAAAAAATCCGCATGTTTACCCCATTCGTTTGCCGCTTTACACTAGTCGCGAATTTAAAACAGAGGTGGTAATGAACGATTATAAAATGACGCCAGGTGAGCGGCGCGCGACCTGGGGTTTAGGAACCGTTTTCTCGTTGCGCATGCTGGGCATGTTTATGGTTCTGCCGGTTCTGACCACGTATGGCATGGCTCTGCAAGGTGCCAGCGAAGCATTAATCGGTATTGCCATTGGTATTTATGGTCTGACTCAGGCCGTTTTTCAGATTCCGTTTGGCCTGCTTTCCGACCGCATTGGTCGCAAACCATTAATTGTCGGTGGGCTGGCGGTGTTTGCCGCCGGTAGCGTTATCGCTGCGCTTTCTGACTCCATCTGGGGAATTATTCTGGGCCGGGCGCTACAAGGCTCCGGTGCGATTGCCGCTGCCGTTATGGCGCTGCTTTCCGATCTCACGCGCGAACAAAACCGTACCAAAGCAATGGCGTTTATCGGCGTGAGCTTTGGCATTACCTTTGCCATTGCGATGGTGCTTGGCCCGATCATCACTCACAAACTTGGGCTGCACGCGCTGTTCTGGATGATCGCTATTCTGGCAACAACCGGCATTGCGTTGACCATTTGGGTTGTGCCCAACAGTAGCACTCACGTACTTAATCGTGAGTCCGGAATGGTGAAAGGCAGTTTCAGTAAAGTGCTGGCGGAACCGCGGCTGCTAAAACTCAACTTTGGCATTATGTGTCTGCACATGCTTCTGATGTCTACGTTTGTTGCCCTGCCCGGACAGCTAGCTGATGCGGGGTTCCCGGCGGCTGAACACTGGAAGGTCTATCTGGCGACGATGTTAATCGCCTTTGGCTCGGTCGTGCCTTTCATTATCTACGCTGAAGTTAAGCGCAAAATGAAGCAAGTCTTTGTCTTCTGCGTCGGGTTGATCGTGGTTGCGGAAATTGTGTTGTGGAACGCACAAACGCAGTTCTGGCAACTGGTGGTCGGCGTGCAGCTTTTCTTTGTGGCGTTTAATTTGATGGAAGCCCTTCTGCCCTCACTTATCAGTAAAGAGTCGCCAGCAGGTTACAAAGGTACGGCGATGGGTGTCTACTCCACCAGCCAGTTTCTTGGCGTGGCGATTGGCGGTTCGCTGGGCGGCTGGATTGACGGCATGTTTGACGGTCAGGGGGTATTTCTCGCTGGCGCAATGCTGGCCGCAGTGTGGCTGGCAGTCGCCAGTACCATGAAAGAACCGCCGTATGTCAGCAGTTTGCGCATTGAAATCCCGGCGGACATTGCCGCAAACGAAGCGTTAAAAGTGCGTTTGCTGGAAACTGAAGGCGTCAAAGAAGTGTTGATTGCAGAAGAAGAGCATTCAGCTTATGTGAAAATCGACAGCAAAGTGACAAATCGCTTTGAGGTTGAACAGGCAATTCGTCAGGCATAAAAAACGCGGCGAATTGCCTGCTGCGCTACGCTTACCAGGCCTACAAAGTTCTTGAGTTACAAACCGTTGTAGGCCGAATCAGGCGTTCATGCCGCATCTGACATGAACAAAACGCACATTGTCGCGATTAATCGCGGAAGTTTTTGAACTGGAACGGCTGGCCGAGATCGCCACCACGTACCATCGCCATGACAGCCTGCAAATCATCACGAGATTTGCCAGTCACACGGATCTCATCGCCCTGAATTTGCGCCTGCACTTTCAGTTTGCTGTCTTTAATCATCTTGACGATTTTCTTCTGGGTCGCGCTCTCAATGCCCTGTTTCAGTTTCGCTTCCACAAACCAGGTTTTACCGCTATGAACGATATTTTCCGGTACATCCAGTGAACTGCCTTCAATGCCGCGCTTCAGCAGCTTGGCACGCAGAATATCCAGCAACTGATTGACCTGGAAGTCGGACTCGCTCAACACTTTGATGGTTTTGCTGGCGTCGTTCAGCTCAAATGAGGCTTCAACGTTACGGAAGTCAAAACGGGACTCCACTTCGCGACTCGCGTTATCGACCGCGTTACGTGCTTCCTGAAGATCAACTTCAGAGACAATATCGAAAGATGGCATCTTTTCCTCTCCCTTCATTTTTGATGCGAAGCATAATACCTGCAAAGTTAAATAACCAACAGTCCTGCACCAGGACGTATCCCTTAATTGTGCATAGTCGCAACAGCATGCACAATTAAGGGATAGCCTTATTGAACACCCGGAGTGGTTGCGGGTGAGGAGGAACAATGAAAATTACCGTATTGGGATGCGGTGCCTTAGGGCAATTATGGCTTACAGCACTTTGTAAACAGGGTCACGAAGTTCAGGGCTGGCTGCGCGTACCGCAACCTTATTGTAGTGTGAATCTGGTTGAGACAGATGGTTCGATATTTAACGAATCGCTGACCGCCAACGATCCCGATTTTCTCGCCACCAGCGATCTGCTCCTGGTGACGCTGAAAGCATGGCAGGTTTCCGATGCCGTCAAAAGCCTCGCATCCACACTGCCTGTAGCTACGCCAATACTGTTAATTCACAACGGCATGGGCACCATCGAAGAATTGCAAAACATTCAGCAGCCATTACTGATGGGCACCACCACCCATGCCGCCCGCCGCGACGGCAATGTCATTATTCATGTGGCAAACGGAATCACGCATATCGGTCCGGCACGGCAACAGGATGGCGATTACAGTTATCTGGCGGATATTTTGCAAACCGTGTTGCCTGACGTTGCCTGGCATAACAATATTCGCGCCGAGCTGTGGCGCAAGCTGGCCGTCAACTGTGTGATTAATCCACTGACCGCCATCTGGAATTGCCCGAATGGTGAATTACGTCATCATCCGCAAGAAATTATGCAGATATGCGAAGAAGTCGCGGCAGTGATCGAGCGCGAAGGGCATCATACTTCAGCAGAAGATTTGCGTGATTACGTGATGCAGGTGATTGATGCCACAGCGGAAAATATCTCGTCGATGTTGCAGGATATCCGCGCGCTGCGCCACACCGAAATCGACTATATCAATGGTTTTCTCTTACGCCGCGCCCGCGCGCATGGGATTGCCGTACCGGAAAACACCCGCCTGTTTGAAATGGTAAAAAGAAAGGAGAGTGAATATGAGCGCATCGGCACTGGTTTGCCTCGCCCCTGGTAGTGAAGAGACTGAAGCCGTCACCACTATCGATCTGCTGGTTCGCGGCGGTATCAAAGTCACCACTGCCAGCGTCGCCAGCGATGGCAACCTGGCCATTACCTGCTCGCGCGGCGTGAAGCTGCTGGCGGATGCGCCGCTGGTCGAGGTGGCTGATGGCGAATATGACGTGATCGTACTGCCTGGTGGCATTAAAGGCGCAGAGTGTTTTCGCGATAGTACCCTGCTGGTTGAAACCGTTAAACAGTTCCACCGTTCCGGGCGTATCGTCGCGGCTATTTGCGCCGCGCCAGCCACCGTGCTGGTGCCGCACGATATCTTCCCGATTGGTAATATGACCGGCTTCCCGACGCTGAAAGACAAAATTCCCGCTGAACAATGGCAGGACAAGCGCGTCGTCTGGGATGCACGGGTAAAATTGCTGACCAGCCAGGGGCCGGGGACAGCTATCGACTTTGGTCTGAAAATTATCGACCTGCTGGTTGGGCGCGAGAAAGCCCATGAAGTGGCATCACAACTGGTGATGGCGGCAGGGATTTATAATTATTACGAGTAGTGTCGGATGCGGTAAGCGTCGCATCTGACCAGATGCGACGTTACAACCACAAATTACGGGCGATATACCTTCACATTGTTAAAGCCCTGCTCGCGCAGATAGAGCGCCTGCAGACGGCTCATCACCCCGCGCTCACACCACAGTAGCCAGGTTCTGTTCTGGTCGAGATCGCCAAACTTGGTGCTCAGTTTATAGAACGGCAGAGAAACTACATCAATCCCTTCGACTTTCAGTGGCTTATCTTCCTGTTCATCGATAGAACGGATATCGAGGATCACGTCGTTCGGGCCGAAGCCATTGACGGTTTCCACTTCCACCACTTCCTGCTCGGTCTGCTGGGCGATTTCGCGGATATCAACGTTATTCGCTTCTTCAACCACTTTATCGAGAATGCTGAAGTCGAATTTCTCTTCTTCCGCTTCAATCTTCGACTTAACCGCTTTCACCGTCGGGCTTTTGGAGATAACACCGCAATATTCCGGCATCGTGCGAGCAAAGTCTTCGGTGCCAATCTGGCGAGCCAGGTTGATGATGTGCTCTTTGTCGTAAGAAATCAGCGGACGCAGGATCAGCGTATCGGAGACGTTATCAATCAGGCGCAGGTTGGTCAGCGTCTGACTGGACACCTGGCCGAGCGCTTCGCCGGTGACCAGCGCCTGTACGCCGTAACGTTCAGCCACTTTAGACGCGGCACGCACCATCATACGTTTGAGGATAACGCCCATCTGACCGTCGTCGATTTTCTCGAGAATTTCCCCGACGACCGGTTCGAAATTAATAGCGACAAAACGCACGCGGTGGGAGCTGCCAAAACGGTTCCACAGATAATGCGCCACCTGACGCACGCCAATTTCATGCGCCGCGCCGCCAAGGTTAAAGAAACAGTAATGCACGCGGCAGCCGCGACGCATCAACATATAACTGGAAACACCGGAGTCGAAACCACCGGAAATGAGCGACAGCACATCTTCCTGGGTGCCGATCGGGAAACCGCCAATACCTTCGTAGCGGCCTTTAATCAGCAGGAGACGATCGTCTTCCACTTCCAGATGGACAGTCACTTCCGGATTGGTCAGCTTCACGCGCGCGGACTCAATATGCTGATTTAAACCGCCGCCGACGTAACGTTCCACATCAATCGAGCTAAAATCATGTTTGCCACGGCGCTTCACGCGTACGCAGAAGGTTTTGCCTTCCAGCTGATCGCGATACTGAACCAACGCTTTCTCAAAAATATCGTGCATGTCGGTAAACGGCACGTCTTCGACTTCGAGAATATGGTGGATACCCGGAATACGGGTCAGGGCGTCGCGAATAGCCAGACGCTGGTTTTCATCTTTTGCGCGAACTTCGATGTTATCCCAGTGGCGGACGACAGCGAGCGTCTCATCATAGTGCTTTAAAACGTTACGAATGTTCCCGGTAAGGATTTTTATAAAGCGCAAGCGCACAGATTGGCTTTTGATGGTGATTTCCGGGAACAATTTAATGATAAACTTCATGGCGGCAATGGTTCGTTGGCAAGCCTTAAGCGACTTGTATAGGGAAAAATACAGCAGCCCACACCTGCGGCTGCATCCAGGCGCGGAAGTATACCACTAACATCGCTTTGCTGCGCACATCACCTTACCATTGCGCGTTATTTGCTATTTGCCCTGAGTCCGTTACCATGACGGGGCGAAAAATATTGAGAGTCAGACATTCATTATGCCGAAGAAAAATGAGGCTCCCGCCAGCTTTGAAAAGGCGCTGAGCGAGCTGGAACAGATTGTAACCCGTCTGGAAAGTGGCGACCTGCCGCTGGAAGAGGCGCTGAACGAGTTCGAACGCGGCGTGCAGCTGGCACGTCAGGGGCAGGCCAAATTACAACAAGCCGAACAGCGCGTACAAATTCTGCTGTCTGACAATGAAGACGCCTCTCTAACCCCTTTTACACCGGACAATGAGTAATGGACTTTCCGCAGCAACTCGAAGCCTGCGTTAAGCAGGCCAACCAGGCGCTGAGCCGTTTTATCGCCCCACTGCCCTTTCAGAACACTCCCGTGGTCGAAACCATGCAGTATGGCGCATTATTAGGTGGTAAGCGTCTGCGACCCTTCCTGGTTTATGCCACCGGTCATATGTTTGGCGTTAGCACAAACACGCTGGACGCACCCGCTGCCGCCGTAGAGTGTATCCACGCTTACTCATTAATTCATGATGATTTACCGGCGATGGATGATGACGATCTGCGTCGCGGTTTGCCGACCTGCCATGTGAAGTTTGGCGAAGCAAACGCGATTCTCGCTGGCGACGCTTTACAAACGCTGGCGTTCTCGATTCTAAGCGATGCCAATATGCCGGAAGTGTCGGATCGCGACAGAATTTCGATGATTTCTGAACTGGCGAGCGCCAGCGGTATTGCCGGAATGTGCGGTGGTCAGGCATTAGATTTAGACGCGGAAGGCAAACACGTACCTCTGGACGCGCTTGAGCGTATTCATCGTCATAAAACCGGCGCATTGATTCGCGCCGCCGTTCGCCTTGGTGCATTAAGCGCCGGAGATAAAGGGCGTCGTGCTCTGCCAGTACTCGACAAGTACGCAGAGAGCATCGGCCTTGCCTTCCAGGTTCAGGATGACATCCTGGATGTGGTAGGAGATACTGCAACGTTGGGAAAACGCCAGGGTGCCGACCAGCAACTTGGTAAAAGTACCTACCCTGCACTTCTGGGTCTTGAGCAAGCCCGGAAGAAAGCCCGGGATCTGATCGACGATGCCCGCCAGTCGCTGAAACAACTGGCTGAACAATCACTCGATACCTCGGCACTGGAAGCGCTAGCGGACTACATCATCCAGCGTAATAAATAAACAATAAGTATTAATAGGCCCCTGATGAGTTTTGATATTGCCAAATACCCGACCCTGGCACTGGTCGACTCCACCCAGGAGTTACGACTGTTGCCGAAAGAGAGTTTACCGAAACTCTGCGACGAACTGCGCCGCTATTTACTCGACAGCGTGAGCCGTTCCAGCGGGCACTTCGCCTCCGGGCTGGGCACGGTCGAACTGACCGTGGCGCTGCACTATGTCTACAACACCCCGTTTGACCAATTGATTTGGGATGTGGGGCATCAGGCTTATCCGCATAAAATTTTGACCGGACGCCGCGACAAAATCGGCACCATCCGTCAGAAAGGCGGCCTGCACCCGTTCCCGTGGCGCGGCGAAAGCGAATATGACGTATTAAGCGTCGGGCATTCATCAACCTCCATCAGTGCCGGAATTGGTATTGCGGTTGCTGCCGAGAAAGAAGGCAAAAATCGCCGCACCGTCTGTGTCATTGGCGATGGCGCGATTACCGCTGGCATGGCGTTTGAAGCGATGAATCACGCGGGCGATATCCGTCCTGATATGCTGGTGGTCCTCAACGACAATGAAATGTCGATTTCCGAAAATGTCGGCGCGCTCAATAACCATCTGGCACAGCTGCTTTCCGGTAAGCTTTACTCTTCGCTGCGCGAAGGCGGGAAAAAAGTTTTCTCTGGCGTTCCGCCAATTAAAGAGCTGCTCAAACGTACCGAAGAACATATTAAAGGCATGGTAGTGCCTGGCACGTTGTTTGAAGAGCTGGGCTTTAACTACATCGGCCCGGTTGACGGTCACGATGTGCTGGGGCTTATCACCACGCTGAAGAACATGCGCGACCTGAAAGGCCCGCAGTTCCTGCATATCATGACCAAAAAAGGTCGTGGTTATGAACCGGCAGAAAAAGACCCCATCACTTTCCACGCCGTGCCTAAATTTGATCCCTCCAGCGGTTGTTTGCCGAAAAGTAGCGGCGGTTTGCCGAGCTATTCAAAAATCTTTGGCGACTGGTTGTGCGAAACGGCAGCGAAAGACAACAAGCTGATGGCGATTACTCCGGCGATGCGTGAAGGTTCCGGCATGGTCGAGTTTTCACGTAAATTCCCGGATCGTTACTTCGACGTGGCAATCGCCGAGCAACACGCGGTGACCTTTGCCGCCGGTCTGGCGATTGGTGGGTACAAACCCATTGTCGCGATTTACTCCACTTTCCTGCAACGCGCCTATGATCAGGTGCTGCATGACGTGGCGATTCAAAAGCTCCCGGTCCTGTTCGCCATCGACCGCGCGGGCATTGTTGGTGCTGACGGTCAAACCCATCAGGGCGCTTTTGACCTCTCTTACCTGCGCTGTATACCGGAAATGGTCATTATGACCCCGAGCGATGAAAACGAATGTCGCCAGATGCTCTATACCGGCTATCACTATAACGACGGCCCGTCCGCGGTGCGCTACCCGCGCGGTAACGCGGTTGGCGTGGAACTGACGCCGCTGGAAAAACTGCCAATTGGCAAAGGCATTGTGAAGCGTCGTGGTGAGAAACTGGCGATCCTTAACTTTGGTACGCTGATGCCAGAAGCGGCGAAAGTCGCCGAATCGCTGAACGCCACGCTGGTCGATATGCGTTTTGTGAAACCGCTTGATGAAGCGTTAATTCTGGAAATGGCCGCCAGCCATGAAGCGCTGGTCACCGTAGAAGAAAACGCCATTATGGGCGGCGCAGGTAGCGGAGTGAACGAAGTGCTGATGGCCCATCGTAAACCAGTACCCGTGCTGAACATTGGTCTGCCGGACTTCTTTATTCCGCAAGGAACTCAGGAAGAAATGCGCGCCGAACTCGGCCTCGATGCCGCCGGTATGGAAGCCAAAATCAAGGCCTGGCTGGCATAATCCCTACTCCACTCCTGCTATGCTTAACAAATTATTCATAGACTCTAAATAATTCGAGTTGCAGGAAGGCGGCAAACGAGTGAAGCCCCAGGAGCTTACATAAGTAAGTGACTGGGGTGAACGAATGCAGCCGCAGCACATGCAACTTGAAGTATGACGAGTATGGCAGGAGTGGCAGCATGCAATACAACCCCTTAGGAAAAACCGACCTTCGCGTTTCCCGACTTTGCCTCGGCTGTATGACCTTTGGCGAGCCAGATCGTGGTAATCACGCATGGACACTGCCGGAAGAGAGTAGCCGTCCCATCATTAAACGCGCGCTGGAAGGCGGCATAAATTTCTTTGATACCGCCAATAGCTTTTCCGATGGCAGCAGCGAAGAGATCGTTGGTCGCGCACTGCGGGATTTCGCCCGTCGTGAAGACGTGGTCGTTGCGACGAAAGTGTTCCATCGCGTTGGTGATTTACCGGAAGGATTATCCCGTGCACAAATTTTGCGCTCTATCGACGACAGCCTGCGCCGTCTCGGCATGGATTATGTCGATATCCTGCAAATTCATCGCTGGGATTACAACACGCCGATCGAAGAGACGCTGGAAGCCCTGAACGACGTGGTAAAAGCCGGGAAAGCGCGTTATATCGGCGCGTCATCCATGCACGCTTCGCAGTTTGCTCAGGCCCTGAAGCTACAAAAACAGCACGGCTGGGCGCAGTTTATCAGTATGCAGGATCACTACAATCTGATTTATCGCGAAGAAGAGCGCGAGATGCTGCCTCTGTGTTATCAGGAGGGCGTGGCGGTGATTCCGTGGAGCCCGCTGGCGCGGGGGCGACTGACGCGTCCGTGGGGAGAAACTACCGCACGACTGGTGTCTGATGAGGTGGGGAGAAATCTCTATAAAGAAAGCGATGAAAATGACGCGCAGATCGCAGAGCGGTTAACGGGCGTCAGTGAAGAACTCGGTGCAACACGAGCACAAGTTGCGCTGGCCTGGTTGTTGAGTAAACCGGGCATTGCCGCACCGATTATCGGTACATCGCGGGAAGAACAGCTTGATGAGCTGCTGAACGCGGTGGATATCACTTTGAAGCCAGAACAGATTGCCGAACTGGAAACGCCGTATAAACCGCATGCGGTCGTAGGATTTAAATAAGAGTCCAGGCCTGATGAGACGTGACAAGCGTCACATCAGGCATCGGTGCACAACTACGACAGAATACCCAGCGGCCAGTGATGACCGATAAAGTACAGGATGCCTGCGGAAATCACCCCGGCGACAATATCGTCGATCATGATCCCCATGCCGCCATGTACATTGCGATCAAACCAGCGGATCGGCCACGGCTTCCACATATCCAGAATACGGAAAATCACAAACCCGGCGGCAACCCACTGCCAGTCATTGGTCGGCAGCGCCATGAGCGTGATCCACATACCAATAAATTCGTCCCAGACAATGCTGCCGTGATCGTGCACGCCCATATCTTTCGCCGTTTGATGACAAAGATAGACGCCGATACAGATCCCCAACATCACCACCAGCGAGTAGAGCTGCCAGGGTAAAAAGGTCATCAGATACCAGAACGGAATCGCTGCCAGCGATCCCATCGTGCCAGGAACGATTGGGCTTAATCCACTTCCGAATCCGACAGCAAGCAGATGCCACGGATTACTCATCTTCAGGCGACTTTTCGCGACATCTTTATGGCGTGGCAAAATGGTCATATCCTTTCCAGTCAAACGTGACAGGTTCGCCGTCACGAATAAAACAAAGCCCTTCGATATCGGCGGTCATTTGCCCGATACAGGTAAACGGTACGCCCAGGTGTCCGAGAGCCACATCCAGCGCGCCACGGTTCAGTTCCGGCACAGTGAAACACAACTCGTAATCTTCACCGCCAGAGAGCGCCCAGCGCAGCGCCTGTTCCGGTTCAACATGGCGAGAAAGCGCATCAGAAAACGGCAGCAATGCCAGGTCAATACGTGCGCCGCAGTCGCTGGCTTTCACGATATGCCCGAGATCGGAAATCAGACCGTCAGAGAGATCGATAGCTGAATTTGCCAGATCGCGCAGTGCCTGTCCCTGTAAAATACGCGGCGATGGACGGAGATGACGTTTGATCAAGTAGTCCGCATCTTTAGCATCGGCAACCTGCAAACGGTTTTGCAAAATCGCCAGCCCGGCGGCGCTATCGCCCGGTGTACCGGTCACATAGATCCAGTCACCCGGTTTCGCTCCAGAGCGCGTTAAGGCTCGTCCCATCGGAACAAAGCCGTGGATACCCAACGTCATTGATAATGGCCCACGCGTGGTATCGCCGCCAATGAGTTGCATATCGTAATAATTGAGAAGATCAAACAAACTGTCGCTGAAGGACTCAAGCCACGCTTCGTCTACGTCCGGTAAGGTTAATGCCAGCGTCAGCCAGGCCGGATCGGCCCCCATCGCTGCCAGATCGCTTAGGTTCACCGCCAGTGCTTTATACGCCAGATCAGCAGGATCGATATCATGGAGGAAGTGGTTGCCCGCCACCAGCGTATCAGTGCTGATCGCCAGGGTCTGTTTCTCGGGGATATTGAGAAGTGCGCAATCGTCGCCGATGCCCAGTTCGACATCAAGACGAGAACTTCTTACACGGTCAAAATAACGGGCAATCAGGGAGAACTCGCCACATGCCATACGTTATGCCTCAGCAGGTAAAAAAGAAAAGGCCGGCGATCATGGAACGGTCTTCCGTGAATCTACCGGCCTGGATATTACTTTTTGTTAGGGCGAATCACAGGTGCTGCTTTATCGAGTACGCCGTTGACGAACTTATGGCTGTCTTCTGCGCCGAACGATTTCGCCAGTTCGATCGCTTCGTTAATGGCCACTTTGTATGGCACATCGCTACGTTTAGACAGCTCGTACAGCGCAATGCGCAGTACTGCTTTTTCTACCTGTCCCAGTTCTTCCAGCAGGCGGGACAGGTATGGCTTCATCAGTCCGTCGAGGTATGCGGTGTTAGTCGCCACCCCGGCCAGCAGCTCACGGAAGTACAGGACGTCAACATCTTTTACATCCTGTTCAGCCAGGAACTGGTATTCAACATCAGCGATGTCGTTCTGGGACAACTGCCAGGAGTAGAGCGCCTGGACGGCACACTCACGAGCGCGGCGACGAGCAGCAGGTTTCACGGATTTCCCCTTACTAATTTCAGGCCTTGATGGCTTTCAATACATTAATCATTTCAAGCGCGGTCAGTGCAGCTTCTGCACCTTTGTTGCCAGCTTTGGTGCCAGCACGTTCGATCGCTTGTTCAATGCTTTCAGTGGTCAGAACCCCAAAAGCAACCGGAATTTCGCTGTCCTGGGCAACATGCGCCAGGCCGTTGCTTGCACCACCAGCGACATATTCAAAATGGGCAGTGCCACCACGAATAACCGTACCCAGCGCAATCACCGCGTCGTATTTACCGGTTTTAGCCAGTGCACCCGCCGCCAGCGGCAGCTCATAGGCACCAGGCACCCAAACAACGGTAATGTTTTCATCTTTTACCTGACCGATACGTTTCAGTGCGTCAATTGCACCTTCCAGCAGGCTGTCATTGATAAAGTTGTTGAAACGCGCGATGGTGATGGCGACGCGAGCGTCCGGGGTAGCAACGTTAGCTTCAATAATGTTCATTTTCTTCCTTCGGGTTCGAGTATGGCCCCGCAGGGGGGCGGATTTTAGCATAATATTTCGTGCGCTGCTTCCCTTTCGAGCCGGGAGATCATGCACCCACTAAATGCAGGCAAACATCCGGGCCTACATGACGTATCTCTTTGAATTTAAATTGGGGGGCGTCGGCTAATTTCTCAAGCCCTGGCAGCGTGCATAATCCGCGGGCGTCGCTGCCTAATAGTTTAGGTGCGATATAGACAATCAGCTCATCGACTAAACCCGCCTGCAGCAATGCGCCAGCGAGCGTTGGCCCCGCTTCCACCCAGATGCTGTTAATTTGCTGTTTACCCAGTTGCATCATCAGTACAACCAGATCCAGATGACCTTTATGCTCTGGAATCAGCAAGGTACGCACCGTTTCCGGCCACTCACTAGAATCTTCCTGCGTACGCGCGAACCAGGTTTCGCCGGGCTGCTGCACAATGCGATGTTCCGGCGTCACGCGATTTTGGCTATCAATCACAATACGTACTGGCTGGCGGAGATTTTGTTGCGGGTAGAGCGCCTGAGTTTGTTCATCCAGTTCAGACCAACGCACTGTTAAGGCTGGATCATCCGCCAGCACCGTGGCGCTGCTGGTTAAAATGGCATGACTTTGTGCGCGCTGTCGTTGTACGTCGCGCCGCGCCTGAGGCGAAGTGATCCACTGGCTTTCGCCGCTCGCCATCGCCGTGCGGCCATCAAGCGATGCGCCAAGTTTTAACTGAATATAAGGAAAGCCGGTGCGCATCCGCTTGAGAAAGCCTTTATTCAATTGCTCGGCTTCACTCATCATCAGCCCGTGGCTGACGTCAATGCCAGCCTGTTGCAGACGGTAAAGTCCACGCCCAGCGACCTGCGGGTTAGGATCTTGCATCGAGGCAACCACGCGCGCTACGCCAGCGGCGATGAGTGCGTCACAGCACGGTGGCGTACGACCATGATGGCTACAGGGTTCGAGTGTGACATAGGCGGTCGCACCTTTGGCTTTTTCACCCGCCATACGCAACGCGTGTACTTCGGCATGTGGTTCACCCGCACGTTGGTGGTAACCTTCACCGACAATTTCGCCATCTTTGACAATGACGCACCCGACATTCGGGTTGGGATGCGTGGTAAAACGTCCTCGTTGCGCCAGCTTTAGCGCCCGCGCCATGTAATACTCGTCCTGCACGGCTTAGTCCTCCAGGCGCGCGATCTCTTCGCCAAATTCTTTGATATCTTCGAAACTGCGGTAGACAGAGGCAAAACGGATATAGGCGACTTTATCGAGCTTTTTCAATTGCTCCATCACCAGATTGCCAATCATCTTGCTCGGCACTTCGCGCTCACCGGTGGCGCGCAGCTGCGATTTAATATGATTGATTGCCATTTCGACGTCATCGGAACTCACCGGACGTTTTTCCAGCGCCCGCAGCATTCCGCTACGCAATTTCTCTTCATTAAACGGTTCACGCACGTCGTTGCTTTTTACAACACGCGGCATAACCAGCTCCGCCACTTCAAAGGTGGTGAAACGTTCATTACACACCAGACACTGCCGACGGCGGCGTACGGATGAACCCTCGCCCACGAGACGAGAGTCAATTACCTTAGTGTCCACGGCGAAACAGAATGGGCAATGCATACGGCGTCCTGACCAGGTGGTTAACAGAAATCTATTTTACCCTGAACTGACGATACAACAAAGGCGCAACGCTTTTGAGATAAAGGATCGATGCTTTCGCTGCTTTTACCCTCTACCATTAGGCTAATTGCGACGAGAAAGGGACGACCTATGAATACTAACGTTTTTCGACTGCTCCTGCTGGGAAGCCTGTTCAGCCTTAGCGCCTGTGTGCAGCAGAGCGAAGTGCGACAGATGAAACACAGCGTCAGCACGCTGAACCAAGAGATGACGCAACTCAATAAAGAAACGGTCAAAATCACTCAGCAAAACAGGCTGAATGCAAAATCCAGCAGTGGGGTTTACCTTCTGCCAGGAGCGAAAACACCGGCAAGACTGGAAAGCCAGATCGGTACTTTACGTATGTCGCTGGTGAATATTACGCCTGATGCAGATGGCACCACCCTGACGCTACGTATTCAGGGCGAGTCGAATGATCCCTTGCCCGCATTCAGCGGAACTGTTGAATATGGGCAAATTCAGGGAACAATAGACAACTTTCAGGAAATCAATGTGCAGAATCAATTGATTAATGCCCCTGCCAGCGTCCTCGCCCCCAGCGATGTTGATATTCCGTTACAGTTAAAGGGTATTTCTGTAGAACAGTTAGACTTCGTACGTATCCACGATATTCAACCTGTTATGCAGTAAACGTATTTCGGGGCGATTTTGTGCGTCTCGCAACATCTTTCCCCGTCATTTTGTTACTCCGCTTACATCACCCTGATTGATAGTAAAAGTTTGCAACAAGGGTGAAAGTCAGTACAATCCCTGCCCGAATGTGTGTAAACGTGAACGCAATCGATTACGTAAATGATAGAACTGTGAAACGAAACATATTTTTGTGAGCAATGATTTTTATAATAGGCTCCTCTGTATACGAAATATTTAGAAACGCAATTTGCACCTTTTTCACTCCCGCAAGGGATTTTCAAACAGTGGCATACATATGAAAAAAACATTACTGGCAGCCGGTGCGGTACTGGCGCTCTCTTCGTCTTTTACTGTCAACGCAGCTGAAAACGACAAACCGCAGTATCTTTCCGACTGGTGGCACCAGAGCGTTAACGTTGTCGGAAGCTATCACACCCGTTTCGGACCGCAGATCCGCAACGATACCTACCTTGAGTACGAAGCATTCGCTAAAAAAGACTGGTTCGACTTCTATGGTTATGCGGATGCGCCGGTATTCTTCGGCGGTAACTCCGATGCTAAAGGTATCTGGAACCACGGTTCTCCGCTGTTTATGGAAATCGAACCACGTTTCTCCATCGACAAGCTGACCAATACTGACCTTAGCTTCGGTCCGTTCAAAGAGTGGTACTTCGCGAACAACTACATTTACGACATGGGTCGTAATAAAGATGGTCGCCAGAGCACCTGGTACATGGGTCTGGGTACCGACATCGATACTGGTCTGCCGATGAGCCTGTCCATGAACGTCTATGCGAAATACCAGTGGCAGAACTATGGCGCAGCGAACGAAAACGAGTGGGACGGTTACCGTTTCAAAATTAAATACTTTGTGCCGATTACCGATCTGTGGGGCGGTCAGCTGAGCTACATCGGCTTCACCAACTTCGACTGGGGTTCCGATTTAGGGGATGACAGCGGTAACGCAATCAACGATATTAAGACCCGTACTAATAACTCTATCGCTTCCAGCCATATTCTGGCTCTGAACTACGATCACTGGCACTACTCTGTCGTAGCTCGTTACTGGCACGACGGTGGTCAGTGGAACGACGATGCAGAACTGAACTTCGGCAACGGCAACTTCAACGTTCGCTCTACCGGCTGGGGTGGTTACCTGGTTGTAGGTTACAACTTCTGATTATGAAAATGCCGGGATTTATTCCCGGCATTTCAGATTGTTAACAACGTGCGCTTTGTTCATGCCGGATGCGGCGTAAACGCTTTGTCCGACCCACAAAAGCACGTAAATTCAATATATTGCTGAAATAACGTAGTCCTGATAAGCGTAGCGCATCAGGCAATTTTACGTTTTAATCACTTCTTCTTGTTCATCATCGCTTTCAGGTCAGCGAATGGGTTGTACTTCGCTTCACCGACATCTTTCTGCGCATCTTCCCCTGCGATAACGGTCGTACCATACTGATCCGCTTCGGTATATTTCGAATGCTCATGATCGTGGCAATAGAGACAAAGCAATTCCCAGTTACTGCCATCTTCCGGGTTATTGGTATGGTCGTGATCAATGTGGTGAACAGTAAGTTCACGCAGGTTGGAATAAACAAACTCGCGGGAACAGCGACCGCAGACCCACGGATATATTTTTAATGCTTTTTCGCGATAGCCGCTTTCTAACCGCGCATAGTTTTTTGGGATGATAGCCATGAAGAGTTACCTGGATGAAATGTAGGGTTACGCGCAGTTTCCCAAGATGCGGGGATTTTCGCAATCTCCATACATCAAAAAAAATCCCGATCTTCTGACCGGGATTTTCAACATCAACGGGAACTTGATTACGGCAGAATTGACGGCTGATCCGCCCCTTCTTTTTCCACTTTCTGCTGCAACATGTGTTCGCGCTTCATACCCAGTTTCAGAGCCAACGCAGATGCCACATAGATGGAAGATGCAGTACCGATGGAAACACCGATAAGCATGGTCAGCGAGAAGCCTTCCAGTACCGGACCACCGAAGAGGTACAGCATCAGGATAACCATCAAGGTAGTACCGGATGTGATCAAGGTACGGTGCAGCGTCTGGGTCAAGGACACGTTAAAGATTTCGTAAGGCGTACCGCGACGGATCTTGCGGAAGTTTTCACGAATACGGTCCGATACCACGATACTGTCGTTAAGCGAGTAACCGATAACCGACATCAACGATGCCACAATGGTCAGGTCAATCTCGATATGGAATAACGACAAAATACCCAGCGTAATGATAACGTCGTGCGCCAGCGCAATAACAACCCCTGCCGCCAGTCGCCACTCAAAGCGAAAACCTACGTACACAAGGATAGACAGCAGCGCCGCCATCAACGCCATCGCACCGGTTTGCGCAAGGTCTGCCCCCACGCTCGGACCGACGAACTCAATACGCTTCACTGCTGCATTCTGATTGGTGGATTCGTTAATCACCTTCAGAACCTGGCTGCCCAGCACCTGACCGCCGGTTTCGCCTTCAGCAGGCGGCATACGGACCATGATGTCGTGGCTGCTACCAAAGTTTTGCAGCATTGGCTCTTCAAAACCGGCTTTTTGCAATGCATCACGCATTACGTCAATTTCAGCCGGTTTTTCGAGCGTAATTTCGATAACCGTACCACCGGTGAAATCCAGCCCCCAGTTAAAGCCGCGCACGCCCATAATAACGATAGCGGCGATTAACAGCAGACCAGAGATGCCAAAAGCCCAGTAGTCCCAGCGCATAAAGTCATAGACTTTACGGCCGTGGTTTAGTTGTTCAACAGTATATTCCTGTGCCACATCGCACTCCTCAGATTGACAGCTTCTTGACGCGCTTGCCGCCATATAGCAGGTTTACGATGGCACGCGTACCGACAATCGCGGTAAACATCGACGTCGCCACACCGATACCGGTAGTAATCGCGAACCCTTTAATTGCCCCGGTACCCACTGCGTACAGGATGATGACTTTAATCAGCGTGGTGATGTTCGCATCGAAGATAGAACTGAATGCGCCACGATAACCTTCATCAATTGCCTGTTGAACAGTACGTCCGTTGCTCAACTCTTCTTTAATACGTTCGTTGATCAGTACGTTCGCATCGACCGCCACCGCAAGGGTTAAGACGATACCCGCGATACCTGGCATACTCAGCGTTGCGCCTGGCAACAGCGACATAATGCCGACGATTAAGATCAAGTTGGCAATCAGAGCACTGGTCGCAATCAGACCAAACTTCTTATAGAAGATGATCATGAACAGAATAGAAACCAGCAGACCGGCAAGGCAAGCCTCCAGCCCCTGTTCAATGTTCTGCATACCCAGGGTTGGGCCAATGGTACGTTCTTCAACAATCTGAATCGGCGCGATCAACGCACCGGCACGCAGCAGCAGTGACAGCTGACGGGCTTCGTTCGGGTTGTTGATGCCGGTGATACGGAAGCTGTTACCCAGACGAGACTGGATGTTGGCGATGTTAATCACCTCTTCCTGTTTCACCAGAACCGCACGACCATTTGCATCTTTCTTACCGCTGTCTTTGTACTCCACAAACAGGGTTGCCATCGGTTTGCCGATGTTGTCCTTAGTGAAGTTAGACATGATGTTACCACCAGCGCTATCGAGCGAGATGTTAACCTGCGGCTGGTTGTATTCGTCCTGGCTGGAAGTGGAGTCGGTGATATGGTCACCGGTCAGAATTACGCGTTTGTACAGCACAACTGGCTGACCTTCGCGGGTCTGTTTCACTTCAGAGTCGCCCGGTACGCGACCGGATGCCGCAGCGGCCTGGTCAACGTTGGTGTTTACCAGACGGAATTCCAGCGTTGCCGTCGCACCCAGAATCTCTTTCGCACGCGCAGTGTCCTGAATACCTGGCAGTTCAACAACGATACGGTCAGCACCCTGACGCTGAACCACCGGCTCCGCCACGCCAAGTTGGTTTACACGGTTACGCAGGATATTGATGTTCTGCTGCACCGCATATTCACGCGCTTCACTCAGACGAGCATCGCTCATTACCGCACGCAGCTGGTTGCTGCCCTGGCTACTAATCACCAGGTCCGGATGGCGCTTGCTCAGATACGCAATGGCTTCATCACGAGCTTTAGCATCGCGGAAAGTAATGCTCAGGCCGTAGTTGTTTTCTTTACGAACGGTGGTATACGGGATGCCCTTTTCACGCAGATCGCTGCGCAGGCTATCGATATTTTGTTCCTGGAGTTTGCCAAGCGCGGTGTCCATATCCACTTCCATCAGGAAGTGAACGCCGCCACGCAGGTCAAGGCCGAGCTTCATCGGCTCAGCGTGAATAGCTGCCAGCCAGCGCGGCGTTGCCGGGGCAAGGTTAAGCGCCACGACGTATTTGTCACCCATAACGCCCATTAATGCTTCACGAGCGCGCAGCTGGGTGTCAGTGGAGTCGAAGCGCGCAAGAATAGCGCCCTCTTCCAGTGCCACAGACTTAGCAGTTATTTTTTCTTCTTGTAACGTTTTCTGGACCTGGATCAGCGTTTGCTCACTGGCGGCGACTCCGCGCGCACCAGTGATCTGAACAGCCGGATCCTCACCAAACAGGTTGGGAAGCGCATACAGCAGACCGATGACAATCACCACGATCAGCATGACGTACTTCCACAAAGGATAACGGTTTAACACGGCAATTCCCTTAGGGAAAAATTTTAATTACAGCGCCTTCATGGTGCCTTTCGGCAGGACGGCAGCTACGAAGTCACGTTTAATAACTACTTCAGTGGTGTCATTCAGCGCGATAGCAATGTAGCCGTTTTCCGCTACTTTGGTTACGCGACCAACCAGGCCACCGTTCGTCAGAACTTCATCACCTTTGGCAATGGAGTCCATCAGCTTTTTGTGTTCTTTGGTGCGCTTCTGCTGTGGACGCAGGATCATGAAATAGAAAATCAGACCGAATACCACCAGCATCAAAATCAAAGACATCGGGCTACCTTGCGCCGGTGCACCCGTTGCCGCTACCGCATCAGAAATAAAAAAGCTCATTAAATTTCCCTCATTATTAATATTAATCAACGTTCAAAGGTGGTACTTCTCGCCCCTGACGCTGGTAAAAATCAGTTACGAAGCTCTCTAATTTACCCTCTTCAATAGCCTTGCGTAAACCCGCCATCAAACGCTGGTAGTAACGAAGGTTATGAATGGTGTTGAGTCGCGCGCCTAATATTTCGTTGCAACGGTCAAGATGATGCAAGTAAGCGCGTGAATAATTGCGACAGGTGTAGCAATCACACTCAGGATCGAGTGGGCCAGTATCGCTCTTATACTTCGCATTGCGGATTTTCACCACGCCATCGGTCACGAACAAATGACCATTTCGGGCGTTGCGGGTTGGCATTACGCAGTCAAACATATCGATACCACGACGTACGCCTTCAACCAGGTCTTCTGGTTTACCAACGCCCATCAGGTAACGCGGTTTGTCTGCCGGAATTTGCGGGCATACATGCTCCAGAATGCGGTGCATATCTGCTTTCGGCTCACCCACAGCCAGACCGCCGACAGCGTAGCCATCAAAACCGATATCTACCAGACCTTTAACAGAAATATCACGTAAATCTTCGTAAACGCTGCCCTGAATGATACCAAACAGCGCATTTTTGTTTCCGAGACTGTCAAAACGCTCACGGCTACGCTTCGCCCAACGCAGAGACATCTCCATGGAGCGTTTTGCGTAATCCCAGTCAGCAGGATACGGCGTACACTCATCAAAGATCATGACGATATCCGAACCAAGATCGTACTGAATCTCCATTGATTTTTCAGGATCGAGGAAAATCGGATCGCCGTTGATCGGGTTACGGAAGTGCACGCCCTGTTCGGTGATTTTACGAATATCGCCAAGGCTGAAGACCTGGAAGCCGCCGGAGTCGGTGAGGATCGGCCCCTTCCACTGCATAAAATCGTGCAGATCGCCGTGCAGTTTCATGATTTCCTGGCCCGGGCGCAGCCACAGGTGGAAGGTGTTGCCGAGGATAATTTGCGCGCCAGTGGCTTCAACTTCTTCCGGCGTCATCCCTTTTACGGTGCCGTAGGTGCCAACAGGCATAAAACAAGGCGTTTCCACTACGCCACGATCAAAGACCAGGCGGCCACGGCGTGCGCGACCGTCGGTGGTGTCCAGTTCAAATTTCATTTTTTCTCCACTACGTCAGAAAAACAGTCCAACGTTTTAAACCAGCGCCGCGGAATTACTCCCCGACGCGCTCATTAATTGCCTGCGGATTGTACGTGATAAACATCGCATCACCGTAACTAAAAAAGCGATATTTCTCTTCTACCGCTGCTTTATAGGCGTTCATGGTGTGTTGATAACCGGCAAAGGCCGAAACCAGCATAATCAGCGTCGACTCTGGCAAGTGGAAGTTCGTCACCAGCGCATCGACCACTTTGTACTGGAAGCCCGGATAGATAAAGATTTGGGTATCGTCGAAGAACGGTTCAATGAGATCGTTTTTCGCTGCCTGAGCCGCGCTTTCCAGCGAACGTACTGAAGTGGTGCCAACCGCAATCACCCGGTTACCGCGCGCTTTCGCCGCCAGTACCGCGTCTACCACATCCTGCGGTACTTCAGCGTATTCCGAGTGCATGATGTGATCTTCAATGGTGTCGACGCGCACCGGCTGGAAGGTGCCCGCACCAACGTGCAACGTCACAAACGCCATCTCCACGCCTTTGGCGCGCAATTTTTCCAGCAAAGGCTCGTCAAAATGCAGACCAGCGGTCGGGGCTGCAACCGCGCCCGGTTTTTCGCTATAAACGGTTTGATAAAGTTCGCGGTCAGCGTCTTCGTCCGGACGGTCGATATACGGCGGCAGCGGCATATGGCCGATACTGTTGAGGATATCCAGTACCGAACGATCATCATTGAATTCGACTTCAAACAGTGCGCCGTGGCGCGCGGTCATTGTTGCGTTAATACTTTCGTCATCGCCCAGCAGCAGTTCTGCGCCAGGTTTTGGCGCTTTCGAGGCGCGAATATGCGCAAGAATGCGTTTGTCGTCGAGCATCCGTTCAACCAGCACTTCAATCTTGCCGCCGCTGGCTTTACGCCCAAACAGGCGCGCCGGGATCACGCGGGTATTATTAAAAACCAGAAGATCGCCGGGGTTGAGCTTATCAAGTAAATCGGTGAAAGTACCGTGCGTCAGCGCGCCCGTCGGCCCGTCCAGCGACAGTAAACGACAGCTACTGCGTTCAGGCATGGGATAGTGGGCAATCAGGGATTCGGGCAATTCAAAGGAGAAATCGGTAACGCGCATGACACTGACTCAGACTAAAATAAGAGGCGGGTAGTCTAGTGCCGGGGCGCTCTCCCTGCAACCTTTACCCCCTTTTGGATAGAATATAATCGATGAATTTTTTAGCTCACCTGCATTTAGCCCATCTCGCGGAAAGCTCGCTTTCCGGCAATTTACTGGCTGATTTCGTACGCGGAAATCCTGAAGAAAGTTTTCCGCCCGACGTCGTGGCTGGCATTCATATGCATCGACGTATCGACGTATTAACCGACAATCTGCCGGAAGTCCGCGAAGCACGGGAATGGTTTCGTAGTGAAACTCGCCGCGTTGCGCCTATTACGCTGGATGTCATGTGGGATCACTTTCTTTCCCGCCACTGGTCGCAGCTGTCGCCGGACTTTCCGCTACAGGAATTTGTCTGTTATGCCCGCGAGCAAGTGATGACGATTTTGCCGGACTCACCGCCACGTTTTATCAATCTGAACAATTACTTGTGGTCAGAGCAGTGGCTGGTGCGCTATCGCGATATGGATTTCATCCAGAACGTGTTAAACGGCATGGCAAGCCGCCGCCCACGTCTGGATGCCCTGCGTGACTCCTGGTACGATTTAGACGCTCATTATGACGCCCTCGAAACCCGCTTCTGGCAGTTTTATCCGCGGATGATGGCGCAGGCGTCACACAAGGCGTTATAAAACGTTAGTTCATCCATACCGTAGCCGAAATGGCAGGCAAAGCCAGAATCCCGTCAGTCAGTTGCCCATGCCCTTCTTTGCATTGCCATTGCACGGCATTGAGCAACGGTGACGCGGGTAGCACGACTTCACAAGCTTCGCCACGGTTGATTGCCACCAGTACACGCTGCTGATTCAGCACGCGGACAAATACCACCACGTTATCTTCCGCATACAGCACCTGACAGCCGCCATGACGTAGCGCCTGACTTTTCTTACGCAGCGCAATCATTCGCTGGTACAGCGCGAATAACGCCGTATCCTGCTTTTCCACCTGCCAAGGGAACGGTTTACGGCAAAACGGATCGTTTTTGCCATCCAGTCCTACTTCATCACCGTAATAAATGCACGGTACACCAGGCCAGGTGAACAGCCAGACCACCGCCAGCGGCAGGCGCGCAATATCCCGACCGAGCAGCGTTTTAAATCGCGCAGTATCGTGGCTGTCGAGCTGATTAAACATACGTAATTGTTGTTGATGAGAAAGCCCTGCGCGGTAATTATCCATCCAGGCCATACAGGTTTGGGCATCAATTTGCTGCGGATCGTAAGAGATATCGGTATTGGCAAGAAATCCCCACAACGGGAATGTGAAGCCACGATAGTTCATGGCGGCATCTTCCACATCGGCCTGTAACCATTGCCGTGCATCGCCAAAATGTTCGCCGACAATATACGCTTCCGGCTGGGTTTCTTTCGCCGCTTCGGTGATCCCAGCAACGTGCTGCATATTATTGCGCGCCCCACCCGCCTCCCCCAGCATATGCACCACATCCAGCCGCCAGCCGTCCATACTCCACGGCGCTTTCAGCCAATGGCGGACAATACTGTCTTCCCCGCGATAAATTTCATTCACCAGACTTTCCGACTGATAATCCAGCTTCGGCAAGCTGGCATAGCCAAGCCAGTCGAGCGCCGTGCCATCATCACTAAACGAGTACCAGTCGCGCCAGGGCGATTCAGGGTTGTGACAAGCTCCCCCCGTGCCACGATTGTGCCTGTCAAACCAGGCATGGGAATCGCCACTGTGGTTAAACACGCCATCCAGCACCAGCCGCATTCCCAGCTGCTGCGTATTGTGGCGTAAGCGCAGCAACGCCCCATCACCGCCAAACTGCGGATCGACATGGCGATAATCCTCGGTATCGTATTTATGTACGCTGGGAGCTTTAAACACCGGATTGAGATACAGCGCCGTCACGCCAAGCTTTTTCAGATACGGCAGTTTTTCGCTTATCCCGTCCAGATCGCCGCCATAGAACGTTGATCCGCCCGCCTGCGCCGTGACCGGTTCATCCCAGTCACGCAAGATGATCTCTTGTCCGGCTGCATGATGGTAATAGACATGATCCTGTTCAGCTTCACGAGGAAGACTACGCGCAAAACGATCAGGGAAGATCTGATAAAAAATCTGATCCGCAGCCCATTGTGGGCCGATATCCGGTACATCGACGGCAAACTGCTCCAGTCGTGCCGGCGGCATTCGGCTGAAGCCCTGCGGTGTAAACCAACGCTGGCGATCGTGCCACAGCAGTTTGAAACTGTAACGCCGCCGGGGTTGTCCGCTGGAGAGATCAATCGCCGCACGCCATGCGGTGACGCCAGGCTGCTGCTGACTGCGCTGCTTATGCATCGATACTGACATTTCTTCGTTATCGTGTTCTGTACGCAGCATAATGCGCTGCGGTGGGTCTTCGCCCGTCAGCCACAGTGTAATGAGCAGTTGATCTTTGCTTTGTTTAACAAATGGGGGCACCGGCAGGTGCCATGCATTTAACATCATAATTCCCCTGTGATGAAAATCTGATCACCTTGCCATAGCCTAATGCAGGATCACTCATCATCTGAAGGATATTTGGGGGAGGAGGACGGGGGCGGATAACTTTCGGAATAGCCGGATCAGGATTTCCTCCTGAACCGGCTTACAGAACGCAAGTATTATTGGTTTTCAGCCAGCTGACGATCGTGGCGGCGTTTAAACATCCAGCCAATCAACAGCACAACAATCCACGCGAAACCGACATACAGCGAGATACGCGTATCCGGGTGATAACCAATCAACCCGATAATAAAGAGCAGGAAAATCAGCCCGCCGATGGTCGTTGCTACCCCACCCGGCACTTTAAATTTCAGCGCCTTAACTTCTTCTGGCGGCAAACGGCGACGGAAGGCAATTTGCGACAGCAGGATCATAATCCACACCCACACCGTGGCGAAGGTTGCCAGCGAAGCGATCACCAGGAAGACGTTTTCCGGCATGATGTAGTTCAGATACACCGCAAACAGCAGCGCGGTAGTCATCACCAGCACCGTAACCCACGGAATACCGCGACGCGACGTTTTGCTGAAAATTTTCGGCGCGCTGCCCTGCTCTGCCATACCGTGGAGCATACGGCCTACGCCAAATACATCACTGTTAATTGCCGACAGCGAAGCAGTCAGCACAACAAAGTTAAGAATGCTGGCGGCAAAGGTAATGCCCATATGCTGGAACGTCAGCACGAACGGGCTACCGGCAGTGCCAACCTGATTCCACGGGTAGATAGACATAATGACGAACAGCGTACCGACGTAGAACACCAGAATACGCATCGGCACGGAGTTAATCGCACGCGGTATCGATTTCTCAGGATCTTTCGCTTCACCGGCGGTAATCCCGATAATTTCGATCCCACCGTAAGCAAACATCACCATTTGCAACGACATTACCATGCCAAGCCAGCCGTTACTGAAGAAGCCGCCGTTGCTCCACAGGTTATGAATACCGGTCGGTTGCCCGCCGTTGCCAATCCCCCAGATGATGATGCCGAAACCGGCGACAATCATGATGATGATGGTGGCGACTTTAAAGAACGAGAACCAGAATTCCAGCTCACCGAATACCTTCACGCTCATCAGGTTTACGGCGCAAATGATCAGCACCACGCTCAGTACCCAAATCCAGTGCGGCACCGTCGGGAACCAGACACCCATATAGATACCAAAAGCGGTCACATCGGCGATGGCGACAATAAGGATTTCAAAGCAGTAGGTCCAGCCGGTAATGTAACCTGCCAGCGGGCCGAGGTTTTCCTGCGCATAACGCGAGAAAGAGCTGGCGGCCGGGTTATGTACCGACATTTCCCCCAGCGCACGCATAATGATATACGCCGCGATACCACCGATAATATAGGCCAACAACACGCTCGGACCGGCCATTTTGATGGCGTCTGCCGAACCGTAAAACAGCCCGGTGCCAATTGCTGAACCCAGTGCCATAAAGCGTATGTGGCGGGTACTTAGCCCACGCTTTAGCTTGTTCTTACTTTCCATCAATTCCTAACCCATCAACACAATAAAAAACCACGGGGCATCGCAGCCCCGTGGTTAAAACAAATGTTCAGTGATTTAGTGAGCGCTGGAGGTCACCTGACGACCTGCCGCGCGATCCCAGATAATGGCCAGAACCACCATCACCACTGTTGGCATTAACCACGCCAGACCTTGTTCGGCCAGCGGTAAACGCTGCGCCCAGGACGGTAAGATATCGCTGAATGCAGATGCTTTGATCCCGTCGAGAATACCAAAAAGCAGGCTGATAAACATCGGCGGAGCAATCACGCGGGACGAATTATGCCACCATGAGCGTGTAAAACTTAATACAACCAGTGCGATACACGGCGGATAAATAGCGGTCAGCACCGGTACGGAGATCTGGATCAGCTGGCTTAAGCCGAGGTTAGAAACCACCATCGAGAAGCCGCCGAGGATAAACACCAGCGTACGATAAGAGAGCGGTACGTACTGGGCAAAGAATTCTGCACAAGCACAGGTCAGGCCAACTGCCGTTACCAGGCAGGCGATGAAGATTAACGCCGCCAGCAGGAAGCTACCGCCGCCGCCAAAGGTGTGCTGAACGTAAGCATGCAGAATAGCAGCGCCGTTTGCAGACTGATCGACCAGCGACGCGCTGTCTGAACCCAGACGGAACAGCGCCAGGTACAGCAGAGTCAGACCAACACCCGCCATCAGGCCAGCCCAGACGGTATAACGGGTCAGTAGGCGCGCTTCGGTAACGCCACGAGAACGCGCCGCGTTAACAATAACGATACCAAACACCATTGCGCCCAGCGTATCCATGGTCAGATAGCCGTTGACGAAGCCGTTAGAAAACGCAGCGTTTTGATAAGCCTCAGTCGCCGTGCTGATAGAACCCGCCGGCCAGACAATCGCGGCAACAGACAGGATGACCAGCGCGATAATTTTCAGCGGCGCAAGGAAGTTGCCCACGGTATCCAGCAGCTTGCCCGGATAGAGCGAAACCAGAATAACGATAGCGAAATAGACCAGGCTGTAGATAAACAGCGGCAGCGCGGAATCACCCGTCAGCGGCGCAATCCCCACTTCAAAAGAAACGGTAGCTGTACGCGGCGTAGCGAAAAGCGGCCCCACCGCCAGGTAACAAACCGTTGCCAGCAGTACGCCAGCGACTTTACCGATTGGCGTGCTGAGGCTGTCAACACCGCCGCCAACTTTTGCCAGCGCCACTACCGTTAATACCGGCAGGCCAACGGCAGTAATGAGGAAGCCGAATGCCGCAGTCCAGACGTGTTCGCCTGCCTGTAAGCCGACCATTGGAGGGAAAATAATGTTACCTGCGCCGACGAACAACGCAAATGTCATAAAGCCCAGAGCGATGATATCGCGCGATCTTAATTGATGGGTCATAAATCATACTGCCTGTGGATGTGGTGTTGTAACGTTAAATTTTTGTGCCAATCCCTGGGGATGATACAGCGGTATATTTAAACAATTTTAGCGGGAAATACTCCCAACCAGGCGCGGCGAAGAATAGTTTTTCGATTTACCGCGTTAATGCAGTCAGTATGACAGCACCTGAAGCGCAATTTAAACGCTTATAACGTTTTAAAGCAAGGAGGGATCTAAAAACCAGAGGTATATAGCGATAAGAAATCACCAACCAGTATAAAACACTATTTCCGTGAAAAAGACATGGCTAATCATGCGAACAAAAAATCACCAACCGTTGTAAAATCTAACGCCCATATTTTGACTGCAAAGAAAATAAGCCAGCATCGGCTGGCTTATGGCAATAAAAGATGACAAAGGCGGATTAATCGCTGTTTTTGGCAATTAAACGTTCCGGGATAACAAAACTGAAACGTGTTCCTTTTCCTACTGTACTCTCAATATTCAGGCGACTTTCGTGATGATTCACCGCATGTTTCACGATCGCTAACCCTAATCCGCTACCGCCGGTTTGCCGGGAACGCGCTTTATCAACGCGATAAAAACGCTCGGTCAGGCGCGGAATATGCTCCGGTGCAATGCCCGGTCCGTTATCTTCAACGCTAAATTCGGCACCGTGCGGCACTCGCTGCCAGCGTACGGTGATATGCGTGCCTTCCGGCGTATGATTCACGGCGTTATAGACCAGGTTCGAAATCGCACTGCGTAGCTGATCTTCGTTGCCAGACACCTTGAGGCCGTTATCTATCTCAAAGGTAAATGTCTGTTTTTTCTGACTCAGAGTCTGAGCCTCGCGCTCAACAACGCGCAGCATCATCGGCACATCAACCTTTTCATTGAGCAATTGCGTCGGTGCGGCTTCAATTTTCGACAGCGTTAGCAACTGCTTCACCAGCCCTTCCATCCGCTGGGTCTGCTCGCGCATGGTGTGCAACGCTTTTTCGCGTACCGCGCCTCCCAGCGGCTGCTCATCCATCATCTCCAGGTAACCCTGTAACACGGTCAATGGCGTACGTAACTCATGGCTCACGTTGGCAAAAAAGTTACGCCGCGCCCCTTCCAGTTGATGCATTTGCGTGACATCACGCGCCACCATCAGCAACTGTTTGTGGGTATAAGGCATGACGCGAATTTCCAGATGCCGCCCGGTGTTGAGCACCAGATTGAGCGGGCGAGAAAAATCACGCGTTTTCAAATATTGCGTAAACTCCGGGTAACGCAGTAGGTTAAGGATGTTCTGCCCGTTATCTTCCGGCCAGCGCAAACCAAGAATTTGTTGCGCCAGACCGTTACACCAGAAAATACCGCCCTCTTCCGTGGTCAGCACCACCGCGTCGGGCAGCGACTCCGCGCCGCTACGAAAGCGTTTAATCAGATTGCCCAGTTCACGGCGGCGTTTTTTATTTCGCAGCTGCATCTGGTGTAAGCCGTATAGTAGCGGTTCCCAGCTACCACGCCCCGGTGGCGGGGTCATACTGCGATCCACCCACAGCCACCATGAAAGGCGCAATAAATTCCAGAAATGCCAGATAAGCAGTCCTGTTACCGATGCCAGCAAAAACCAGGGCAGGTAACCAAAAAATGCACCCAGGATGAAAGCCGGGAGGCAGCAAAGTAGCAGCTCCAGCACCAGCCTTTTCCACGACAGCCGTTCCAGCACGTAAGATACTCCAGTTAAGAAATCATAAGCCCTGCTCTGCGTCCGATGAGCAAGGCGTTAAAAGCGGGTTGAAAAACGATATCCTGTACCGCGCACGGTCTGCACCATGCGGTCATGCCCGCCGGGCTCCAGTGCTTTACGCAGGCGACGAATGTGGACATCGACCGTGCGGTCTTCCACATACACGTTAGTTCCCCAGACGTGGTTTAACAGCTGCTCGCGGCTGTACACGCGCTCAGGATGCGTCATAAAAAAGTGCAGCAGTTTAAATTCTGTCGGCCCCATCTCCAGCGGCTCTTCGCCCGCCATCACTCGGTGAGATGTCGGGTCGAGACTTAATCCCTGCATCTCAATCACCTCTTCCACCGCCATTGGCGAAATACGGCGCATTACCGCTTTGATTCGCGCCACCAGCTCCTTCGGCGAAAACGGCTTGGTGATATAGTCATCCGCGCCGGTTTCAAGGCCGCGCACGCGATCTTCTTCTTCCCCTCTGGCGGTCAACATCACCACTGGAATATCCCGGGTCATCGACTCGCGCTTGAGGTGTTTGATGAACTGGATACCGGAGCCGCCAGGTAACATCCAGTCAAGGAGAATTAAATCCGGCCAGGGTTCATTCAGTTGATTCACAGCACTGTCATAATCTTCCGCTTCGACCGGCTGAAAGCCATTTTGTTCGAGCACGAAGCAGACCATTTCGCGAATTGGAGCTTCATCTTCTACGACCAGAATACGTCTCGCCATGATTTGCCCTGTTGTAATAAATAGGTTGCGATCATTAATGCGACGTCATTATGCGTCAGATTTATGACAGATTTATGAAAAGCTCGTCGCACATATCTTCAGGTTATTGATTTCCGTGGCGCAGAAAAAAGCAAATGGCACATCTGTTTGGGTATAATCGCGCCCATGCTTTTTCGCCAGGGAACCGTTATGCGCATCCTTCACACCTCAGACTGGCATCTCGGCCAGAACTTCTACAGTAAAAGCCGCGAAGCTGAACATCAGGCTTTTCTTGACTGGCTGCTGGAGACAGCACAAACCCATCAGGTGGATGCGATTATTGTTGCTGGTGATGTTTTCGATACCGGCTCGCCGCCCAGTTACGCCCGCACGTTATACAACCGTTTTGTTGTCAATTTACAGCAAACTGGCTGTCATCTGGTGGTACTGGCAGGAAACCATGACTCGGTCGCCACGCTGAATGAATCGCGCGATATCATGGCGTTCCTCAATACTACCGTGGTCGCCAGCGCCGGACATGCGCCGCAAATCTTGCCTCGTCGCGACGGGACGCCAGGCGCAGTGCTGTGCCCCATTCCGTTTTTACGTCCACGTGACATTATTACCAGCCAGGCGGGGCTTAACGGTATTGAAAAACAGCAGCATTTACTGGCAGCGATTACCGATTATTACCAACAACACTATGCCGATGCCTGCAAACTGCGCGGCGATCAGCCTCTGCCCATCATCGCCACGGGACATTTAACGACCGTGGGGGCCAGTAAAAGTGACGCCGTGCGTGACATTTATATTGGCACGCTGGACGCGTTTCCGGCACAAAACTTTCCACCAGCCGACTACATCGCGCTCGGGCATATTCACCGCGCACAGATTATTGGCGGCATGGAACATGTTCGCTATTGCGGCTCCCCCATTCCACTGAGTTTTGATGAATGCGGTAAGAGTAAATATGTCCATCTGGTGACATTTTCAAACGGCAAATTAGAGAGCGTGGAAAACCTGAACGTACCGGTAACGCAACCCATGGCAGTGCTGAAAGGCGATCTGGCGTCGATTACCGCACAGCTGGAACAGTGGCGCGATGTATCACAGGAGCCGCCTGTCTGGCTGGATATCGAAATCACTACTGATGAGTATCTGCATGATATTCAGCGCAAAATCCAGGCATTAACCGAATCATTGCCTGTTGAAGTATTGCTGGTACGCCGGAGTCGTGAACAGCGCGAGCGTGTGTTAGCCAGCCAACAGCGTGAAACCCTCAGCGAACTCAGCGTCGAAGAGGTGTTCAATCGCCGTCTGGCACTGGAAGAACTGGATGAATCGCAGCAGCAACGTCTGCAGCATCTTTTCACCACGACGTTGCATACCCTCGCCGGAGAACACGAAGCATGAAAATTCTCAGCCTGCGCCTGAAAAACCTGAACTCATTAAAAGGCGAATGGAAGATTGATTTCACCCGCGAGCCGTTCGCCAGCAACGGGCTGTTTGCCATTACCGGCCCAACCGGTGCGGGGAAAACCACCCTGCTGGACGCCATTTGTCTGGCGCTGTATCATGAAACTCCGCGTCTCTCTAACGTTTCACAATCGCAAAATGATCTCATGACCCGCGATACCGCTGAATGTCTGGCGGAGGTGGAGTTTGAAGTGAAAGGTGAAGCGTACCGTGCATTCTGGAGCCAGAATCGGGCGCGTAACCAACCCGACGGTAATTTGCAGGTGCCACGCGTAGAGCTGGCGCGCTGCGCCGACGGCAAAATTCTCGCCGACAAAGTGAAAGATAAGCTGGAACTGACAGCGACGTTAACCGGGCTGGATTACGGGCGCTTCACCCGTTCGATGCTGCTTTCGCAGGGGCAATTTGCTGCCTTCCTGAATGCCAAACCCAAAGAACGCGCGGAATTGCTCGAGGAGTTAACCGGCACTGAAATCTACGGGCAAATCTCGGCGATGGTTTTTGAGCAGCACAAATCGGCCCGCACAGAGCTGGAGAAGCTGCAAGCGCAGGCCAGCGGCGTCGCGTTGCTCACGCCGGAACAAGTGCAATCGCTGACAGCGAGTTTGCAGGTACTTACTGACGAAGAAAAACAGTTACTTACCGCGCAGCAGCAAGAACAACAATCGCTAAACTGGTTAACGCGTCAGGACGAATTGCAGCAAGAAGCCAGCCGCCGTCAGCAGGCCTTGCAACAGGTGTTAGCCGAAGAAGAAAAAGCGCAACCTCAACTGGCGGCGCTTAGTCTGGCACAACCGGCACGAAATCTTCGTCCACACTGGGAACGCATCGCAGAACACAGCGCGGCGCTGGCGCATATTCGCCAGCAGATTGAAGAAGTAAATACTCGCTTACAGAGCACAATGGCGCTTCGCGCGAGCATTCGCCACCACGCGGCGAAGCAGTCAGCAGAATTACAGCAGCAGCAACAAAGCCTGAATACCTGGTTACAGGAACACGACCGCTTCCGTCAGTGGAACAACGAACTGGCGGGTTGGCGTGCGCAGTTCTCCCAACAAACCAGCGATCGCGAGCATCTGCGGCAATGGCAGCAACAGTTAACCCATGCTGAGCAAAAACTTAATACGCTTGCGGCGATCACGTTGACGTTAACCGCCGATGAAGTTGCTAGCGCCCTGGCGCAACATGCCGAGCAACGCCCACTGCGTCAGCGCCTGGTCGCGCTGCATGGGCAGATTGTTCCCCAACAAAAACGTCTGGCGCAGTTACAGGTCGCTATCCAGAATGTCACGCAAGAACAGACGCAACGTAACGCCGCACTTAACGAAATGCGCCAGCGTTATAAAGAAAAGACGCAGCAACTTGCCGATGTGAAAACCATTTGCGAGCAGGAAGCGCGCATCAAAACGCTGGAAGCTCAACGTGCACAGTTACAGGCGGGTCAGCCTTGTCCACTTTGTGGTTCCACCAGCCACCCGGCGGTCGAGGCGTATCAGGCGCTGGAGCCTGGTGTTAATCAGTCTCGATTACTGGCGCTGGAAAACGAAGTTAAAAAGCTCGGCGAAGAAGGTGCGGCGCTGCGCGGGCAACTGGATGCATTAACGAAGCAGCTTCAGCGCGATGAAAACGAAGCGCAAAGCCTCCGACAAGATGAGCAAGCACTTACTCAACAATGGCAAGCCGTCACGGCCAGCCTCAATATCACCTTGCAGCCACAGGACGATATTCAACCGTGGCTGGATGCACAAGATGAGCACGAACGCCAGCTGCGGTTACTCAGCCAACGACATGAATTACAAGGGCAGATTGCCGCGCATAATCAGCAAATTATCCAGTATCAACAGCAAATTGAACAACGCCAGCAGCAGCTCTTAACGGCATTGGCGGGTTATGCACTGACATTGCCACAGGAAGATGAAGAAGAGAGCTGGTTGGCGACACGTCAGCAAGAAGCGCAGAGCTGGCAGCAACGCCAGAACGAATTAACCGCGCTGCAAAACCGTATTCAGCAGCTGACGCCGATTCTGGAAACGTTGCCGCAAAGTGATGATCTCCCGCACAGCGAAGAAACTGTGGCGCTGGATAACTGGCGGCAGGTTCATGAACAATGTCTCGCATTACACAGCCAGCAGCAGACGTTACAGCAACAGGACGTTCTGGCGGCGCAAAGTCTGCAAAAAGCCCAGGCGCAGTTTGACACCGCGCTACAGGCCAGCGTCTTTGACGATCAGCAGGCGTTCCTTGCGGCGCTAATGGATGAACAAACACTAACGCAGCTGGAACAGCTCAAGCAGAATCTGGAAAACCAGCGCCGTCAGGCGCAAACGCTGGTCACTCAGACAGCAGAAACGCTGGCACAGCATCAACAACACCGACCTGACGGGTTGGCTCTCACTGTGACGGTGGAGCAGATTCAGCAAGAGTTAGCGCAAACTCACCAAAAGTTGCGTGAAAACACCACGAGTCAAGGCGAGATTCGCCAGCAGCTGAAGCAGGATGCAGATAACCGTCAGCAACAACAAACCTTAATGCAGCAAATTGCTCAAATGACGCAGCAGGTTGAGGACTGGGGATATCTGAATTCGCTAATAGGTTCCAAAGAGGGCGATAAATTCCGCAAGTTTGCCCAGGGGCTGACGCTGGATAATTTAGTCCATCTCGCTAATCAGCAAATTACCCGGCTGCACGGGCGCTATCTGTTACAGCGCAAAGCCAGCGAGGCGCTGGAAGTCGAGGTTGTTGATACCTGGCAGGCAGATGCGGTACGCGATACCCGTACCCTTTCCGGCGGCGAAAGTTTCCTCGTTAGTCTGGCGCTGGCGCTGGCGCTTTCGGATCTGGTCAGCCATAAAACACGTATTGACTCGCTGTTCCTTGATGAAGGTTTTGGCACGCTGGATAGCGAAACGCTGGATACCGCCCTTGATGCGCTGGATGCCCTGAACGCCAGTGGCAAAACCATCGGTGTGATTAGCCACGTAGAAGCGATGAAAGAGCGTATTCCGGTGCAGATCAAAGTGAAAAAGATCAACGGCCTGGGCTACAGCAAACTGGAAAGTACGTTTGCAGTGAAATAACTATTCAGCAGGATAATGAATACAGAGGGGCGAATTATCTCTTGGCCTTGCTGGTCGTTATCCTGCAAGCTATCACTTTATTGGCTACGGTGATTGGTAGCCGTTCTGGTAGTTGTGATGGTGGTATGAAAAAAGTCATTTTATCTTTGGCTCTGGGCACGTTTGGTTTGGGGATGGCCGAATTTGGCATTATGGGCGTGCTCACGGAGCTGGCGCATAACGTAGGAATTTCGATTCCTGCTGCCGGGCATATGATCTCGTATTATGCGCTGGGAGTGGTGGTCGGTGCGCCAATCATCGCACTCTTTTCCAGCCGCTACTCACTCAAACATATCTTGTTGTTTCTGGTGGCGTTGTGCGTCATTGGCAACGCCATGTTCACGCTCTCTTCGTCTTACATGATGCTTGCCATTGGTCGCCTGGTTTCCGGCTTTCCGCATGGCGCATTTTTTGGCGTCGGCGCGATCGTGTTATCAAAAATTATCAAACCCGGAAAAGTCACCGCCGCCGTGGCGGGGATGGTTTCCGGGATGACAGTCGCCAATTTGCTGGGCATTCCGCTGGGAACGTATTTAAGTCAGGAATTTAGCTGGCGTTACACCTTTTTATTGATCGCTGTTTTTAATATTGCGGTGATGGCATCGGTCTATTTTTGGGTGCCGGATATTCGCGACGAGGCGAAAGGAAAGCTGCGCGAACAATTTCACTTTTTACGCAGCCCGGCCCCGTGGTTAATTTTCGCCGCCACGATGTTTGGCAACGCAGGTGTGTTTGCCTGGTTCAGCTACGTAAAGCCATACATGATGTTTATTTCCGGTTTTTCGGAAACGGCGATGACCTTTATTATGATGTTAGTTGGGCTAGGGATGGTGTTGGGAAATATGCTAAGTGGCAGGATTTCAGGACGTTATTCACCACTGCGCATTGCAGCAGTGACTGACTTTATAATTGTACTGGCACTGCTGATGCTCTTTTTCTGCGGCGGCATGAAAACAACGTCGCTTATTTTTGCTTTTATTTGTTGCGCGGGGTTATTTGCCCTTTCAGCACCTCTGCAAATATTATTACTACAAAATGCCAAAGGCGGAGAGTTATTAGGTGCCGCAGGTGGGCAAATAGCGTTTAACCTTGGTAGCGCCGTCGGCGCATATTGCGGTGGTATGATGCTGACGCTGGGGCTGGCATATAATTACGTGGCGCTGCCTGCCGCCCTGCTTTCGTTTGCTGCGATGTCGTCATTGCTGCTGTATGGTCGCTATAAGCGCCAGCAAGCGGCGGATAGTCCGGTGCTGGCGAAACCACTGGGGTAGATTGCAGTCACGTTGCGCGTTGCTTATTGCCGGATGCGGCGTGAACGCCTTATCCGCCCTACGCGGTTCCGGCACATTTTGTAGGCCTGATAAGACGCGGCAAGCGTCGCATCAAGCATGATGCGCCAATTGCCTACGTTTTTTACTCTTGTGGCCATAACCACGCAGCGCCGCGTACGCCGCTGGAATCACCGTGCTTCGCCTTACGCACCGGCGTTTCACATTCGCCGCCGAAGACAAATTGTTTAATCAACTGCCCAACCGTTTGATATAAACGGTCTACATTGCTCATCCCGCCCCCCAGGACAATCACATCCGGATCGAGAATATTCACGACATGTGCCAGCGATTTTGCCAGCCGCAGCTCGTAGCGACGCAATGCCAGTTCCGCTACCGGATCGCTTTCTTCAACCAGGCGGATAATTTCACTGCCTTTCAGCGCATGTCCGCTCAAACGACGATAATCCGTCGCGAATCCCGTGCCCGAAATAAAGGTTTCAATACAACCTTGTTTACCGCAATAACAAGGGACTTCCTCGCGATAACGCAGTTCGTCTTCGTCCATCCACGGTAGCGGATTGTGTCCCCACTCACCTGCCGTGCCATTGCCGCCGATATGCGCCCGCCCATTGAATGCCACGCCCGCGCCGCATCCCGTGCCGATAATCACGGCAAATACTGTCTGCGCTCCCGCTGCCGCGCCATCTACTGCTTCTGAAACCGCCAGACAGTTGGCGTCATTTGCCAGCCGCACTTCCCGCTGCAACCTCGCGCTTAAGTCTTTATCGAATGGCTGACCGTTGAGCCAGGTTGAATTGGCATTCTTAACCACACCGGTGTAAGGCGAAATTGAGCCAGGAATGCCCATACCTACCGTTCCGCGCTGCCCTGTCGCCTGCTCCGCCATATCAACCAACGTGGCGATCGTTTCAATAGTCTGCCGGTAATCATCACGCGGCGTGGGCAGACGATGGCGGTACAACTGCTCCCCTGCATCGCCCAGTGCAATCACTTCAGTTTTGGTGCCGCCTAAATCGATACCTATACGCACGGTACTCTCCTTATTTTTTTCAATATCAATAGCGTAGAGACGGACAACCGGATTGGCAATGCAAGGCCGCCGACAATTCGTTATCATGCCCGCTAAATTTAACGACAAGGCCGTGGAAATTATCATGCTGTGGTTCAAAAATTTAATGGTTTACCGTCTTAGCCGCGAGATTTCGCTGCGTGCAGAAGAGATGGAAAAACAGCTAGCCTCGATGGCATTTACCCCATGCGGCAGCCAGGACATGGCGAAGATGGGCTGGGTTCCTCCGATGGGATCGCACAGCGATGCGTTAACGCACGTTGCCAATGGTCAAATTGTTATCTGCGCGCGCAAAGAAGAAAAAATCCTCCCGTCCCCGGTGATTAAACAGGCGCTGGAAGCGAAAATCGCCAAACTGGAAGCGGAACAGGCGCGTAAGCTGAAGAAAACCGAAAAAGATTCGCTGAAAGACGAAGTGCTGCACTCTCTGTTGCCGCGTGCTTTCAGCCGTTTTAGCCAGACAATGATGTGGATCGACACGGTTAATGGTTTGATTATGGTGGACTGCGCCAGTGCCAAAAAAGCGGAAGATACGCTGGCATTACTGCGTAAAAGCCTGGGGTCGTTACCGGTTGTACCATTGAGCATGGAAAACCCGATTGAACTGACGCTGACCGAATGGGTTCGCTCCGGTAGTGCGGCACAGGGCTTCCAGCTGCTTGATGAAGCCGAGCTGAAATCGTTGCTGGAAGATGGCGGCGTGATCCGCGCGAAGAAACAAGATCTGACCAGCGAAGAGATCACCAATCACATTGAAGCCGGAAAAGTGGTGACTAAACTGGCGCTCGACTGGCAGCAGCGCATTCAGTTTGTGATGTGCGACGATGGTTCGCTCAAGCGTCTGAAGTTCTGCGACGAGCTGCGCGATCAAAACGAAGATATCGACCGTGAAGATTTCGCCCAGCGTTTTGATGCCGATTTCATCCTGATGACTGGTGAACTGGCAGCGTTAATTCAAAACCTGATTGAAGGATTAGGTGGCGAAGCACAACGTTAATTGCTGATTTTCCTTTAATGCCGGATGCGACGCCTGCCGCGTCTTATCCGGCGTACGAAGCCACACCAGGCATATAATTATTCGCTACGGCGAGCAATAATTTTTAGCGCAGCAATATTATGCTTTTTACGCTGTAACTTGCTCCATGGACGTTGTGTCATTGTTTTTCCTCAAGCCGGTGACGCGCTTCACTGCGAATTTTCCGCGTTGCCCCGGTTTTCACTAAATCACGTAACTGCGAAAGATCGGGTTGTTCGACAAATAAGAGTAATGATGGATCCTCTTTTAACCACGCCGTTTTCACATCGGCAGACAGCTGTGGATTATTAATAGCCAGCGACCGATCCTGAGGCTCAGTCAATGTCGTTAACAACAACGCCGGGGTATGTGCGTTGCGCAATGCCGTTTGGCGCAAATGATCATTGCGACTTTGCAGCAATGCACGCCACCATTCATCATCTGATTTATCTTTTATCGTAGCCAGTACCGCAAAAAATACATGGAGATCTTCACTGATATTTATATCAACCTTGATGAATTATGAATATACCGGAAATCGAAAAAATCGCAGCAAAGGAAATATTATTATGGGTTTATGAGAGGATATTTCAGAAAAATGCCCTCCCGTTCAAGGGGAAGGCGAGGAATTACAGATAGCGACACAGATAAGAGGTGGGTTCGGCAACTTGCAGATGAAACTCGCTGTGACCGGGAACATTAAACACCGAACCGGCTTCATACACTTGCCAGTCGGTCGCGTCAGGCAGTAACACATTCAGCGCGCCACTGATTACCGTCATCTCTTCCGGCTCAGCGGTGCTGAAGGTGTATTCGCCTTCAACCATAACACCCACACTGGCGCGACCAGTGCTGCTGCTGGAAAAGCCGATCGATTTCACTTTGCCGGAAAAGTACTCATTACTTTGAAGCATAAACTGGCCCTGTCTGGTAGTTGAATATCTACTTCACTATAGGGGCCAGAGGCGCTGACTGTCACGCAAAATTACACCAGTAATTCCGCAGCCAGCCGTGCAATCAATACGTTAGACAGCAAGACAGGAACATCGAGCTGTTTTTGCAGTAAATCGCGATGACGTTGGTGAAATCCTAAACAATCCAGCATGATGACATCAGCCCCTTTTGCCAGTAATTCTTTCCCGGCATCAATGATTTTTTGTTCTGAATCATGAATGGGGTTACCCAATGAAAATACCGGCGATTTCTGCAAAATTTGCCATTTTTGCGCCTGAACGGGCAGCATCTCCTCAACCGGAACGATAACCCCCACTTGATGATCTTCAACAATAGAGGAAACCAGCGGTGGCAATATCCGCGACGGCTCAAGAAAGATCGTATTACGCGCAGTCATACTACTAATGTTTGCCGTACTCATTAATATAATGACGTCGTAACCCCGATTATCGAGTACTTCAACCACACCTTGCAGGTCACGCTCCACTTTGCGACGCGAAACATGGGCCAGCTGGTTGTCATTTAATAATGTGAGAATGGTGTCTTCGCCTGCTTCTGGCGCGTACTCCGCCATCACTTCTTCACGACTTAACTTCCCCAGCAGGCTATGATGGGAAATATTATCTTCGTCAATGTATTCCGTCAGGAGCGGCAAAACTTCCTGCATAGGTACAATGCCGATGGTCAGGATCGCCAACGACGCACTCATTGTTCATCCACCTTACTTTTCTTTCGTCGTTAATTACCGGGCAAGTGTGAAGCACCACTGCTGACACTTACTTGTGCTACAAATGACAAAAAGCGTAGCAGCAGACGTGCACGGCATAATGTAAAGATTCCAAATGATTCCAGTAATGGATTGTTATTGTTTAATATTCTAATTATTAGAAAAACATGAATTATGAAAAATGTGACGCAGATCCCTTGTAGTGGCACTCAGAATCCCTTCCGAGCAGTCTGATGCGATCACTCTTTGTCAGGGTCCTCATAGCGTTTTTTCGCATCCATCGCTTCCTGAGCGGTCGGATGTTCACTGATCAACGAGTCTGGTTTAGGATGATCGGCTCTGAGTTGGTACCAGGTTACCGTCTGTCCTGGTTTTCCTTTTTCAATCGTCACTATATATGCTTCACGAGGATAAGGCGGTTTCGTTGGCATCGTTCTTCCTTATTTCACGGGATGAACGTTAAGTATAGGCGCTCGAAAATCAACAATTGATCGTCTGTGCCAGGGCGCTACGAATTTCAGAAATCACCTGGCTGGGTTCGTTTGTTGCGTCGATGATAATATGCGCAACTTCGCGATATAGCGCATCGCGTTCTTCCAGCACTTCCTGAACTTCTTCGCTCAGCGGTTTTCCCGTTAAGGTTGGCCGTAAATCTTCTTCCGGTGCAGCTTGCAGTCGGTTAACCAGGACTGATACTGGCGCACACAAATAAACCACGATCCCGTTATTTTGCATGAAGTGACGATTAAATTCCGTCAGAATAATGCCGCCGCCTGTAGCGATAACGGTGGATGGCGCAGTTACCGCTTCCAGCGCCGCCGTTTCTCTGGCGCGAAATCCCGCCCACTCTTCCCTTTCGACGATCTCCGCGACCGTCATATTGAGCTGTGATTGCAACCACTGATCGGTATCGACAAACCGACGGTTAAGCGAATCGGCAAGGGCCATTCCGACCGTTGTTTTACCACAGCCCCGAGGCCCGATCAGAAAAAGAGGTTGTGTCATCGTGGGTTTTCCCCAATAGGTCGCAATGCGGCGAAAGCCGGTGTCATGAGAATAGCGATCATACCATCAAACTAGTACAATTTCGATTGTAAAGGAAAAATTCCACTTAAAGTGAAAATCTCAATACACCCCTTACTATACCAATAAATAATCAAGAATGAAGTGTAAATAATAAATTACATTTGGCCGCGACTACGTTGCACTTCCAGCCACCATTTCTCCAGCTCTGCAGCAAAGGCCTGGCGGTCACGTTGTGAAAGACTATCTGGTCCGCCGGTCTGGATCCCACTGGCACGTAAGGTATCCATAAAATCGCGCATCGTCAGGCGCTCACGAATGGTCGCTGGCGTGTAACGTTCGCCGCGCGGATTAATCGCCGCAGCGCCTTTCTCGATGGCTTCAGCAGCCAAAGGTATATCTGCGGTGATCACCAAATCGCCCGCTTCACACTGCCGGACAATTTCGTTATCGGCAACGTCGAAACCTGCCGCGACGCGCAGCGTACGAATAAATCGCGATGGCGGCACGCGTAAACTCTGGTTTGCTACCAGTACCAGCGGCATCTGCATACGTTCCGCCGCGCGATACAAAATCTCTTTAATTACATTGGGACACGCGTCGGCATCCACCCAAATTGTCATAAAGTCATCCTTTGTTGGGTAATCCTCTATTGTGTCGCGCTTTTGCCTTCCGGCATAGTTCTGTTTATGCTTCTGCCAGCGATTATCAAAACAATGAATTTCACGGCAGGAGTGAGGCAATGGAAAAGAAAATCGGTTTTATTGGCTGCGGCAATATGGGAAAAGCCATTCTCGGCGGTCTGATTGCCAGCGGTCAGGTGCTTCCAGGGCAAATCTGGGTATATACCCCCTCCCCGGATAAAGTCGCCGCCCTGCATGACCAGTTCGGCATCAACGCCGCAGAATCGGCGCAAGAAGTGGCGCAAATCGCCGACATCATTTTTGCTGCCGTTAAACCTGGCATAATGATTAAAGTGCTTAGCGAAATCACCTCCAGCCTGAATAAAGACTCTCTGGTCGTTTCTATTGCTGCAGGTGTCACGCTCGACCAGCTTGCCCGCGCGCTGGGCCATGACCGGAAAATTATCCGCGCCATGCCGAACACTCCCGCGCTGGTTAATGCCGGGATGACCTCCGTAACGCCAAACGCGCTGGTAACCCCCGAAGATACCGCTGATGTGCTGAATATTTTCCGCTGCTTTGGCGAAGCGGAAGTAATTGCTGAGCCGATGATCCACCCGGTGGTCGGTGTGAGCGGTTCTTCGCCAGCCTACGTATTTATGTTTATCGAAGCGATGGCCGACGCCGCCGTGCTGGGCGGGATGCCACGCGCCCAGGCGTATAAATTTGCCGCTCAGGCGGTAATGGGTTCCGCAAAAATGGTGCTGGAAACGGGAGAACATCCGGGGGCACTGAAAGATATGGTCTGCTCACCGGGAGGCACCACCATTGAAGCGGTACGCGTACTGGAAGAGAAAGGCTTCCGTGCCGCAGTGATCGAAGCGATGACGAAGTGTATGGAAAAATCAGAAAAACTCAGCAAATCCTGATGATTTTTGCCGGACGTCAGGCCGCCACTTCGGTGCGGTTACGTCCGGCTTTCTTTGCTTTGTAAAGCGCCAAATCTGCCGATTTCAACCACTCGCGATAGTGACTCATTTGTGGGTTCAGCGGCGCAACCCCCACACTAATCCGTAAAGTTACCTGTGGCGTATTCGGCAAGCGTAACGTGTTTAGCCCTTCATGCACCCGTAACATGGCGGTAATGGCGCTCTCAGCTGGCGTACCGGACATGATTACCGCAAACTCATCGCCGCCAAACCGACCAATCACATCGCTACCGCGCAGGGTAATTTGTAACTGTCGGGTAAGCGCCACAATCGCTTCATCGCCCACATCATGGCCCCAGGTATCGTTGATGCTCTTGAAATGGTCGATATCGATAATCAGTAATGTCGCATCGCGATTATGCCGCCGACAGTTATCAAATTCATTGCGTAACATAGTTTCCCAATGACGTCGGTTATACACGCCCGTCATACCGTCGCGGGTACTCATGACCTGCAACCTGCGTTTATGTTCCGCCAGTTTAGTCGCCGTCTGGTAGCTGACCCAGCCAAACAGCAGAGGATAAATGACGATAATGGGAAGGGAGAGCCACCATTCCAGCGGCGCACTATTGAACGACACGGTGATGCCCGTCAGTTCGAGGGTGACAAGGCAGGAAACCACCATCAACACCAGACCCGCGACAAACAGACGGGGGCCACCTGCCCCCATCAAATTCAGACACATAATCATCAACATCGCGGTGGAAGGCAGCACGTTTACGCCCATTACGCCTACCCACATTCCCGCTAATACTGCATCGGTTTTTAAGTTGTAAATTTCCCGGCTAAGCGGATCGACGGCCCTGCTCGCTATCTGCCAGGCTAAATGCGGCCAGACGAACGCCCAGCCGACCAACACCAGCCACCACCAGCCCGGCGGCGGGTGCGAAACCAGCGTTGAAGCAATCGGTAAGAACATGCCAGCCAGGCCAACCGCACGGGGTAGTCTGACGCGACGGGCGAAGCGCAGCCCGGACCGCTGATGTTCGTTTTGAGGAGTTAAAGGAGGTTCCTCCCCATGCGCCGCCGCTTTTTTGAAAAAGTTTTCATCATTCATTATTTTTGGGAACATTCAGAAACAATTTTCCCAAATTATAGAGACGGGGCTAAAGGCAGAAGTATGAAATTTCGGGTGAGCCACTTTCGTAGCTCACCCGTTAGCACTATCAGGTATCAGGCGGCTTTCTTGAGGCAGGCACTCATAAACTTATTACGATCATCACCTTTCAGAGATTGTTGCGTTGCTTGATTATTACATTCGCGCATCTTTTGCTGCTGTGGCGTCAAACTTTTTTCACCAGGCGCAGACTTGCTGTTCTTCAGGCAATCACTCATGTAGGTCTTACGAGCATCCCCTTTCAACGCCTGCGCCGTCGCCTGCTGATTACAGGAGGTCATACGCTGTTGTTGCGGGGTTAAGGTTCTCTCGGCAGCGCCGACGGTGGTTAAAAAAACCAGTCCGAAAAGCAAGGTAACCAGTAATGTTATTTTCATAGCACCATCCCTCTTCATGTTTTAACCATGAGCGTTTGCGCCCGTGATCTGCCATTAAGTCTGGTTGCTAACAGCAAAAAAACCACCCGACAGCGAAAATTCACCGCCGGGCGCGGTTTTATTTCAGCCCCAGGGCGGCTTTCATGGTGTAGAAGAGATCGGTCTGGTCGGTCAGTCCAACGACATTGGCGGCATGTGGGCCATACGCCGCAATACGCAGCTGACTACCGGTATGTTCTTGTGAATCCTCTTCGGAGTTCCCGTAACTCATCACCATCACTGCGCCATCTTTGGTATTTAGCGCCTGGGTGAGGCCCGGCGCTTTGGTGTCCGGCGCAACAATCTGGCTGGCGTGGGCGTGATCAGCGGTGACTATGACCAGCGTGTTGCCATCCTTTTTAGCGAATTCCAGCGCCCGTTGTACGGCTTCGTCGAGATCGACCGTCTCGCCAATTTGCCCACAAGGATTCGCAGCGTGATCCTGTTTATCGATTGATGCACCTTCAACTTGCAGGAAAAAGCCTTTCTCATTTTTACTCAACAATTCAATGGCTTTATCAGTCATCTGCGCCAGGGTCGGTACGCTGTCATTACGTTGCGGATTAGGCGTACAGGTAACTGCGGGCTTGTCGATATTGCCGTGGTACGTTGCTTTCGGTCCTTGCCAGCGCACTGGCATATTGCCGTCAGCAAACAGTCCTAGCAGGGGTTTTTGCTGGTTCGCTTCCGTCACCGCATTCAGTGAGGCAGCATCGCTCACCAACTGATAACCACGCGCCTGTGCCTGTTCACGCAGCGTTTTTCCCTGCCATTCACCGGCGGTTGCCGTTTCAGCAAAGGTTTTTGCGCCGCCGCCAAGCGTAACATCGGCACGAGCGTTAAGCAGCTGTTCGGTAATCGATCCTTTTCCGCCTTTTTCTAGCGCGTTACCCGGACATTTTTCACTGGTCGCGCTGGGACCGTAGCATTTGCGCGAGGTCACATGCGCCACCAGCGCAGCGGGCGTGGCATCCTGCAACTCTGCGGTAGAAACGTTACCGGTCGCCAGACCTGCGGCTTTTGCCATTTCCAGAATCGTTGGGTGATCTTTTTCGTGAATATCGACGCCCAGCGCGCCGTTATAGGTTTTGACACCGGTTGACCAGGCGGTTGCTGACGCAGCCGAATCGGTGACGTAGTCCGGTTTGCCGGTTTTTTTATTCAGCGCATAGTGAGTGTATTGCCCGGTAAGCGGTAATGCATCGATACCTTTAAAAAAGCCGCCCGCACCTTCGGCATAATTACGTGCGGCAGTAATTTCCGAATCCCCCATCCCATCGCCAATCAGCAAAATAATATTTTTTGCAGGTTTATCGCTAAGAGAATCACGCAGAGCGGCGGTCTGATCACCCGTTAAGCGGCGAGCACCGCCGGGTGCAGTAATATCGCCCTGAGCAGCCCGGTTTTCCAGAACAGGCATTTCTGGTGTCCGGGCTTTTGTCACAGGGGTAAACAGTAACGGTAAGAGTACCAGTGCAATAGTGCTTTGTTTCACTTTATTTTCTCCATGTACAAATACATTAAAAAATAAAAACAAAGCGACTATAAGTCTCGGCCGTGACAACTTTATGACAGCTGTTGAAAAGATTAACTTTTTACTGACGAGGATGCTTCAATAACTTCTTTACGTAATCGCGCAGCAGCTCCGTATCGTCGTCAGGAATGCTGGCATCGGGCTTTACCTCGTACAGCGCCCCCTCTACCTGATCAATCAACCGCTGTTGGTCATTTTGCGCCATATTGCGAAGCATTGCAGTGACGATAATCTCCAAAGCTTCTACCTGCGCACACAGTTCTTTCGACTCTTCTTCTTTTTGGGCAAGCTTAAATAACAACTCAGCAATGAGATTTTTCATGTCTGTATTTCCTTATCCAAAGTATGGAGAAGTTAACATTATGTTTCACAACTTCATAGTGTCTGGAAGTATTCTTTTTATGACAAAGGAAATACTTTGCGCAAATATTTTTTGTTTGATTACCAGCGAAACGTTTCTCTTATTTAAATAACTACCCACACAAAATATAGGCTTTTAATTATCAACCTTTATTATAAATAAAAGTTATGAAATATATTCTCTTCGTTAACTTATAATTAAGAGAAAAAAACTCACCGCATTGCCATTTAAGCTAGGAATAAATTAGCTTCCCGTTCATCATTTTTGTGATCTTGCGCACATCTTTGAGATAACGCACTTTCTTCACCAGTACGTTGCACGCTTTGTCAGCAGAAGATTGCAACAATCTTTCAGAAGGCCGCGAATCCCCCGTTTTGTCGTGGTAATGTATGCACTTTGTGTTAGACGGGATAGGTTTTTAAGATGGAAAAACTGCGGGTAGGAATCGTTTTTGGTGGTAAATCAGCGGAACATGAAGTGTCTCTGCAATCGGCAAAAAACATTGTCGATGCCATTGATAAAAGTCGCTTCGACGTTGTGCTGCTGGGCATTGATAAACAAGGGCAATGGCACGTCAGCGATGCCAGCAATTATCTGCTAAATGCAGACGATCCTGCCCATATTGCGTTGCGCCCTTCGGCGACCAGCCTTGCGCAGGTGCCAGGTAAACATGAGCATCAGCTTATCGACGCGCAAAACGGTCAGCCGTTGCCGACGGTGGATGTCATTTTCCCGATTGTCCACGGTACGCTGGGCGAAGATGGTTCCTTGCAGGGAATGCTGCGGGTCGCCAATTTACCGTTTGTAGGTTCTGATGTTCTGGCTTCAGCAGCCTGTATGGATAAAGATGTCACCAAACGTCTGCTACGCGATGCCGGGCTGAACATTGCGCCATTTATTACCCTGACGCGCGCTAATCGTCACAACATCAGTTTTGCCGAAGTGGAGTCTAAACTGGGGTTACCACTGTTTGTAAAACCGGCTAATCAGGGCTCTTCTGTTGGTGTCAGCAAAGTAACCAGTGAAGAACAGTACGCAATTGCCGTCGATCTGGCGTTCGAGTTCGATCATAAAGTGATCGTTGAGCAAGGGATCAAAGGTCGTGAGATCGAATGCGCAGTTCTGGGCAACGACAATCCGCAAGCCAGCACCTGTGGCGAGATCGTACTCACCAGCGATTTCTATGCCTACGACACCAAGTACATTGACGAAGATGGCGCGAAAGTGGTAGTTCCGGCAGCCATTGCACCAGAGATCAACGATAAGATCCGGGCGATTGCCGTTCAGGCTTATCAGACGTTGGGATGCGCAGGCATGGCGCGTGTAGACGTGTTTTTAACCCCAGAGAACGAAGTGGTGATCAACGAGATCAACACACTGCCTGGCTTCACCAACATCAGTATGTATCCGAAGCTGTGGCAAGCCAGCGGTCTGGGTTACACCGATCTGATCACACGTTTGATTGAGCTGGCGCTGGAGCGTCACGCTGCGGATAACGCATTGAAAACCACAATGTAATATTTTAACGCCCGATAATATTCTTATTGGGCGTTTTCAGTTTCTTCATCGCGACGACGAATAATCAACCCCGCCAGCCAGAAACTAATCACCCACGTCACCAGACCGACGGCATAGGTCTGCCAACCTTTTGCTTCAAATCCCAGTAACCCCACCACGCCATTAAGAATGAATATAAGGCCAATGGCGAACGCATAGTAGTGCCAGTCACGGCGGATTTTTACAGGCAGATTCATGGCAGCTCCGTTAACGAAAAACAACATCCTTGCATATTCTGTAACAACCGTCTGTGGTGTAGACAACACTTTCGCAATTGTTAATAAATTTAACTTAAAGTTGCTGTTTTGTGACTCGCAACGAAGATTCACGCTTCGGGAATATTCCCAACATCAATTTACCATGATTCTGATATTGACAATCTAAATGACCTGTCAGACTTGCCATAAGCCGCTGGTATCACACCAGAAGAGAAGCAGATGACTTCCGGAGGTTTTTATGGCTGATTTCACCCTGTCAAAATCGCTGTTTAGCGGAAAATATCGCAATGCCTCTTCAACGCCTGGCAACATTGCCTATGCGTTGTTTGTGCTGTTTTGCTTTTGGGCTGGGGCGCAATTGCTGAACCTGTTAGTGCATGCGCCCGGCGTCTATGAGCGTTTAATGCAAGTCCAGGAAACAGGTCGCCCACGGGTGGAAATTGGTTTAGGTGTCGGCACCATTTTCGGGCTGATCCCGTTTTTAGTAGGCTGCCTCATTTTTGCAGTGGTGGCGCTATGGCTGCACTGGCGACATCGCCGCCAGTAAGTTTTACGTTGTCAGATGCGGCCTGAAACGCCTTATCTGGCATGACATTCCTGTTTGATCACTGTTTCATACAACGCGCCCGCCGTTCGTCTACGCGCTTCGCAAACCAGGCCGTAGTCAGGTTGCGGGTGATTTTCGGGCTTTCCAGTTGAATGCCAGGCAACATTTCGCGGGGTAGTGATTTACCGGTTTTCGCTTCGGCAAGTTGATAAACTTTCTTGTACAGCGCCGTCTCCTCAAAAGAGAAGCTGTCACCTTTCTCTAGCTGACGACGAATTTCGCTGTCGCTCATCCCCAGTTTTGCCGCCAGTTTGCGCGTTGCCAGTTCTGTTTTCCCGGGTTCTTTACTGTCGTAACGAATTAAATCACCGTCCAGTGCCAGCTTCACGCCGCTGGCCTTACTGACCGCGTTCTGAAACGCGGCATTACGGCTGGCGTACCAGCCAGCGTTAAAATCAGCAAAACGGTATATCGGTGCACTATAACTGGCGGGATAATTCAGTAAATGGTAAGTACCAAACCACAACCCGCCGCGGCGACTAAAGACTTCCTGACGAACTGTACCGTCCATTTTCCACGGATACCCTTTGGTATGCTGTTCGGCAAAAGCAATGCTGACCTGCATCGGCCCACCGGTGCGCACCGGATTAAGCGAACCAAACAGCGTCTGCCCCATTGGCACCATGCTGATCAGATCGTCAAAAATCGCGCTCAATTGCTTTTCTGTACGCACCGAATCTAACCGTTCGCTATAACTTTTGCCGTTTGGCGATTTGATTTTTAGCGCGGTATGAACCAGAAAAGGAGGAATGTGCATCCGTTCAGCACGACGGTCAATCTCTTGCCAGGCGATCTTGCTTAAGCCCGGAACGGCCGGATCTGCCTGATAATTTGACTCCTGCTGCGCCACCGCCAGCACCGAGCAGACGTTTTCCAGCGTCGGTGCCAGCCCCTGACTTTCAAAGGTGGTGGCGAGATCTTTCGCCCAGGCATCGCGGTCTTTCACGCTCGCAGGCATCTTCTGCCGCACGACGCTCCCTACATCTATCGCTTTTTCGCCCTTTTTCAACGGTTGCGGAGCCTGACTACTACACCCCGCTAAAACCAGAACCGCCAACAATGACAGCGAAGATAGAGGATTGACGCGCGACATTACTTCTCCTTTTTAGCTCAAGGTATGGGTTACTTCCTGAATTTTGTCACCATCCAGCTCATGTTCAAAGCTGCGCAGACGTTTGTAGATAGACATCAACTCAACCAGTGTGGTCCATGAGTTAATCAGGTACTGGAAAGCACCGCGAACCTGACCAAAAACGTTGGTAATCTGCGTCATCAGGCCGAGCGTAATCGTACCGGCAACAATTGACGGAAACAGCAAGAACAAACCGAAAACGTTATCGACCTGCAAATAGAGAATGCGGGCGATGTTGAAATACATATAGTGAAAATAGAGGCGAAAATAGTTTTTCCGTACGGCGCTAAACAGCTCGCGTACCGTAGGCGGCGTCGCGCGCGTGGCATCATCTTCACCATAAACCAGCTCTTTACGGTAGGCAGCCTCTACACGCTGGTTTTTAAACTCCAGCCCCGGCAGTTTGATCCCTACCACTGCCAGCAATCCGGTCCCCATCAGCGACCAGACGATAGCGGCAATCACCAGACCATACGGAATGTGCCCGATAATCGGCAGCTCCGGCACATGCGCGGAGAGCGTTACCAGTACCGGCAGGAAGGCGATTAACGTCATGATGGCGTTGATAAAACTGACGCCCATATTCTCCAGCGTTGAAGCAAAACGCATGGTGTCTTCCTGCACACGCTGTGCGGCACCTTCGATATGACGCAGTTGTTGCCAGTTCGCCATGTAATATTCGTTCATCGCCGTACGCCAGCGGAACACGTAGTGACTGACAAAGAAGTTATTCAGCACACTGATCACTACCGCGATCAGCGCAATCCCCAGAAAGACGCCCACTTCGCGGTAAAATTGTTCGATGGTGACTTTATGCGGCGAACTTAGCGCGGTTTGAATCAGATCATAGAACGGCGCATACCAGGCGTTGACGGCAACCCCGACTTCCACCAAAAACCAGGTGACGAAGATAATCAGCGCAGTACCGAGTATTGACCAGTATTGCCAACGATGCGGGCTGTAGATAAACCAGAACAATGCAAAAAGTCCTACGCAAACAATGTAGTAAGCGTAAAAAATCAGGAAATCCAACGACCAGAAACGCGCGGCGCTAATCGGGATCTGCCCGGAAGCGCCGGTGATACGCGCCACCCAGTCACCCCCACCGGCTTGCCAGAAGATAACGGCAATCAATGCCCAAACAAAGGCCGAGAGAAAAAACGTTCCCGGCTTTGGGAAAAAAGACTTAAACATATGCACTCCTGCTAACTTCTTATCGTTTTAACAACTGCTGTGTATTAACCGCATGACCGCTACAAAGCGTCAGCCAAATGAAACCGCCCATTGTGACCCATAGCAAGGCGCTTAGTTCGCCAGCCTGACCATAAGAATTGTTTCGACGGGTTTCACAAACCAAAGATTGTTTACATAAGCGGATTAACACGCGCAGGATCACAAATGCAGGCATTGGTGAGCAGGAAAAAAATCGTGTTTACGCGCCGTTACGTTTTTAACACTATTATTGCACTAATTCGCCCTTTGCAATCCATCAATGAGTAGTATAAATACGCTCAGTTACCTTCATTCAATTTATGGACACCACCGTTGAAACGTAGTCTGCTTTTTTCTGCCGTGCTGTGTGCGGCGTCATTGACCTCCGTCCATGCGGCGCAGCCGATCACTGAACCGGAGTTTGCCTCTGATATTGTCGATCGTTATGCCGATCATATTTTTTACGGCAGCGGTGCCACGGGGATGGCGCTGGTTGTTATCGACGGTAACCAGCGCGTCTTTCGCAGTTATGGCGAAACGCGACCTGGTAATAACGTTCGCCCGCAGCTGGATTCGGTCGTGCGTATTGCTTCCCTCACCAAGCTAATGACCAGTGAGATGCTGGTGAAATTGCTCGACCAGGGGACCGTGAAGTTAAACGATCCGCTAAGTAAATATGCTCCGCCAGGCGCACGCGTGCCAACCTACAATGGGACGCCCATTACGCTGGTCAATCTGGCAACCCATACCAGCGCCCTGCCCCGTGAACAGCCCGGTGGCGCGGCACATCGTCCCGTGTTTGTCTGGCCAACGCGCGAGCAACGCTGGAAATACCTTTCTACGGCGAAGCTGAAAGCCGCGCCAGGCAGTCAGGCGGCGTACTCTAACCTTGCGTTCGACCTGCTGGCAGATGCACTGGCGAATGCGTCCGGCAAGCCTTATACCCAGTTGTTTGAAGAGCAGATTACCCGTCCATTGGGGATGAAAGACACCACCTACACCCCCTCACCGGATCAGTGCCGCCGTTTAATGGTTGCTGAGCGCGGTGCCAGTCCGTGCAATAACACGCTGGCGGCAATTGGCAGCGGCGGCGTCTATTCCACGCCTGGCGATATGATGCGCTGGATGCAGCAGTATTTGTCATCTGATTTTTATCAGCGCAGTAACCAGGCAGATCGCATGCAGACGTTGATTTATCAGCGCGCGCAGTTTACCAAAGTGATTGGCATGGATGTCCCCGGCAAAGCGGATGCGCTTGGTTTAGGCTGGGTATATATGGCCCCGAAAGAGGGTCGTCCGGGGATTATTCAGAAGACAGGCGGTGGTGGCGGTTTCATTACCTATATGGCGATGATCCCGCAGAAGAATATTGGCGCGTTTGTGGTGGTCACTCGTTCGCCGTTGACGCGCTTTAAAAATATGAGCGATGGCATCAATGATCTGGTGACCGAGCTAAGCGGGAATAAACAGTTGGTTATCCCCGCATCCTGATTAATACTCTGAAGGCAAACGGTTGATAGCGACCAGTTTGCCTTTATTCATTTCGATATAGCCGCCTTTACGCAAAGCAGCGAGAACTTCTGCGACGACAGAACGCGATATGCGTGTACGTTGATGGATATAATTCATCACACCAATACGTGATCGCAATTCTTCATTCCAGTCAATCATTGATAATAATGTTGCGCGGATTTGTTCGTAGGAATTATGCCCAATGAGCTGCACGTCACGTAATTCCAGAATTCTATTTTGCCAGGCTAACCAGTAAAAAGCGTCTCGCCAGAGTTGATTTTGTTCAATAAGCGTAATGGTTTGTTTGGCTGGTAGATGATATCCCGTACAATTTCCTTCTGATATTAATTTGTATGGTATATCGTTTTTCATTAAACCATCAGCCAGCCCCATAATATAAGGAGCCTGGGTAATACCGATAAGTACGTTTTCTTCTCTACGCAGAGAGATAACTCCCTCTAAAATAACGAAAGTATCTTCGTTATTGACATCACTGGAAAATATAACTTGCTTTTCATTATTAAACTCGAAGCGCGTACCGTATCTGGACAAACATTTATCGAGCTTACCAAATTCCTGAAGAGGTTTAACTACAGATAACATTTGCGCGTCCTTTGCAGTAATGCCCGTCAAATCCTTGACGGGCATTATTTAGATTAAATTACCAGAATTTCTTCGGAGTGAAGAATATTACCAGGTATATTTAACACCCACGTTCGCGGACCAGTCTTGATCTACGTCACCACCACCGAGGTAGTTAGCATCGGTATAGGCGCTAAAGTTCTTGGTGAAGCTGAACTGAGTACCCAGACCAACACGTACCGCAGACCCTTCAGTACCGTTATCGATGGAATCACCGTTCACATCGTTATCGTTGTTAGAGTCGTCGTAGACGTAAGCCAGTTTGAAGTACGGAGTCAGAGCCTGATCTTCGCTGTAGGTGAAGGTATAACCTGCATCTACACCCAGTTCATAACGCATGCTGTCGTAAGACTGACCGTCAACTTTCATGTCGTTGCTCAGCTGGTAGTCATCACCAGACTGGAACAGACCAGAAACGCTGCCGTAAGGAGTCACGTAACCAGCATCACCCAGTTTGAAGTCGTAACCGGCTTTCAAGCCGAAGCCCCAAGCGTCGGAGTTGGTGCTACCGTCAACGTAAGTACCGTTGCTCATGGTTGCAGACAGGTCGTTGTTGAAGTGAGAGTAGCTCAAGCTACCATCAACAAAGACGTTGTTCGCGAAGTGAGCAGAAGAGTAGATGTAGGCAGTCTGGCTGTCTTGATCTACCTGACCAGAACGGTCATTCATGTCACCTTTAGCGAAGCCTGCAGCCGCACCGACGATCCACTTAGCGTTGTTACCGTCAACTTTGGTATCAACACCGACCATGATGCCGTTAACATCCTGATCATAGTTGATGGTGCCGTTGTCGCCGTTGAAGTTACCACCGAAGTAGCTTACCCATGCGCCGCCGTTATCAGCCAGGCCATGACGAGAGTTGGTCAGACGAGTACCAACGGTGTCTTGTTCCAGGTTCCAGATATTGGTGTTCGCAGACGGGATGCTCAGCGCCATGTTAGCGTAGTCGGTCAGCTCCATCTGTTGCAGAACAACGGTGTTACCGCGCTGTTCAGCCTGATAGGTGTATGCACCCAGGTCAGCTTTGTTAGCAGCAGAGAAGGTCGCGTTGGTGTTAGCGTCGTTTACCCGAATAAGTTCTTTATCTTTGTAATCAGCGATAGTGCCAGCGCCAGTTGCGTTGTCGATACGAACTTTGTAGTTACCGGTTGCAGCAACAACGTTATCAACAGAGCTGTTATCCAGTTCAGTACCGTTGTCTACGTCGCCGTTACCATTGATAGTCAGGTGACCATCAGAGTTCATAGCAACAATACCGTAACCGTAGTTAGACTTGGAAGTATCCCACGTACGGTCGTTCACCAGATCAGCGTTCAGAACGTAATCGCTGCTGTTGATGTCGAACACACCAGAAATTACGTTGCCATTATGGTCAGCAATGTTGCCGCTGGTCAGTTCCAGTTTATCAGTACGGAAAGCTTCAGTATCGAACTGATCAACATTCACATCCAGCACACCACCGTTAGTCACAGTGATAGTATTGGTATACAGATTAGAATAATTATTCCAACCGGTAGATTCGGTTAAATTAACGGTACTGTAGCTATCAACAGTCAGGTGGTCTGTAGCAACCACGCCATTTGCACCAATATTCAGTGAAGAACCGTTGGTTAAACCAATGGTATCTGATACCAGAGAGGAATCAGTAACATTTACCTGAGAGCCATTATTTACAGCTAATGTATCAATTACTGAACTATTAACGGTATTCCATTCTGAACTATTGTTCAGTGCTACGTTAAATACGCCGCTCTGGAATACTTTGTTGTCAATAATACGGCCCCAATCATTAGCTTCGATGGTGGCACCAGGGGTCAGGCTGTTCGGCGCAACGTCATACATATCTGCCGGAGCAATTACTTCAGCACTCATGTTTGCTGAACCAACCCACTTACTACCGTTATTCAGAGTAATATTCAGTTCGTCAACGTTCTGAGCGTCATCTACCCAACCGCCGTTGGTATCAAGGACGCCGTCGCCGTTGCTGTCATGACCGGTGGAATAGAAGAATACGCCATCGTTATTCCAGTGACTTGTAAATTCGACATCACCCAACAGAGTTGAATGGTCAAAGTTTACATTGTTTTTCATGGAATAATTTGAGCCAGCATTGTCAGTGAATGACAGTGCTACGTCATTCTGGCCACCATTACCAGCGTAATCACTTGGTTCAGCAGATTTACCGAAGAAGCCATCACTTTCTTCCAGCGGAGTCTGTGATCCTGAAGTTACAGTGGAATTAGACACATTGATGTTGTTGTCCCACTGATGATATTCGCTAGTATAAGTTGTGTTGCTTGTATTGCCTTCAGACAGCGCAATGCCAGCTACACGGGAGTTGTTGGTAATATTGATATTGCTTTCAACATCAAGATTTACTGCAACACCCAGAGCGGTATAGAACGTTTCATTGGTTGACTTAGATTTATCACCATCGAGATGTGTGTCAGTGAAGTAAAGAGCTTCATAGTCATCATCAATGGTGGAATTGGATACGTTCAGAGTGAATACGTCACCATCGTACCAATTGTAGTCAAGATCAGTAGTAGTTCCGTTATTGAAAGTATAGCCATTATAACCTTCAGGCGTAATGCTGTAATAACCAAATGGCAGTTCAGAAGTGATTGACCCATGAATTACTGAATTGCTGATATCTACCTGGTTAACAGAACCGCTAGCGTAATCATGATTCAAGTAATAAGTAGAAATGGTACCGTTAACGGTATCGCCTTTAAAGACGGTATCGAAATCGCCATTGGCATTGTTATAGTAAACAAAACCATTGTAAGTTACGTAGTTACCATCTGAACCCATCGGGTCCATGCCGCCAGCATCGGCAATTCCATCATTGTCGGTGTCATACGGCCAAACTAAATCGGTCGTGGTGTTGTCATGATACCCCCAGGTATCATAGTTTGCTGCATTAGCCTGAGAGGTGATAGCCAGAGTGCAAGCCAATGCTAATTGTGATACTACAAGTTTCTTTTTCCAGGAGTGCATTTGTCATCCCTCCTCAGGGACGTAATAAGTTGATCCATCAATTATCAATGCATAGAAAACATATTATGTTTCGCGCTAACGATTATGCTGCGTTACAGACGAATGGTTCAATTATTCTTTCCCCTAAGTCCGAATGTGGACATATATAATTTATGGAGAAAAACACGCATCAAATTGATAAAAGGGCGATATTTCAACATGTTGCAGATAATGTTATTTTTGATACATACGCGTTATAAATATCAAAAACACAAACCAGATAAATATCTTATCAATATACAACAAAGTTTGAATTATTCAATTTATAGCAGCACAACCAAACGCCAAAAAAATAATAACCAAGAGCTATAAATAAAGATTAAAAATATTTTCAGTGAATATGAAATTATTGCTATTTCTATTACAAAGATGTCCTGGTCTCTCTTTCATTCTCTTCTTGTCAACATCACGACAACTTTCGTAAAACACTCCTGCCCCGCTTCAGGTATACTGTGCACCTTAATTCCACAAACATCAGGCAGACCATGACAGACTTAATCCAACGCCCTCGTCGCCTGCGCAAATCTCCTGCGCTGCGCGCTATGTTTGAAGAGACAACACTTAGCCTTAACGACCTGGTGTTGCCGATCTTTGTTGAAGAAGAAATTGACGACTACAAAGCCGTTGAAGCCATGCCAGGCGTGATGCGCATTCCAGAGAAACATCTGGCACGCGAAATTGAACGCATCGCCAACGCCGGTATCCGTTCCGTAATGACTTTTGGCATCTCTCACCATACCGATGAAACCGGCAGCGACGCCTGGCGGGAAGATGGACTGGTGGCGCGTATGTCGCGCATCTGCAAGCAGACTGTGCCAGAAATGATCGTCATGTCAGACACTTGTTTCTGTGAATACACTTCTCACGGTCACTGCGGTGTGCTGTGCGAGCATGGCGTCGACAACGACGCGACTCTGGAAAATTTAGGCAAGCAAGCCGTGGTTGCAGCTGCTGCAGGCGCAGACTTCATCGCCCCTTCCGCCGCGATGGACGGCCAGGTACAGGCGATTCGTCAGGCGCTGGACGCTGCAGGCTTTAAAGATACGGCGATTATGTCGTATTCGACCAAGTTCGCCTCTTCCTTTTATGGCCCGTTCCGTGAAGCTGCCGGAAGCGCATTAAAAGGCGACCGCAAAAGCTATCAGATGAACCCAATGAACCGTCGCGAGGCGATTCGTGAGTCACTGCTGGATGAAGCCCAGGGCGCAGACTGCCTGATGGTTAAACCTGCTGGAGCGTACCTCGACATCGTGCGTGAGCTGCGTGAACGTACTGAATTGCCGATTGGCGCGTATCAGGTGAGCGGTGAGTACGCGATGATTAAGTTCGCCGCGCTGGCGGGTGCTATAGATGAAGAGAAAGTCGTGCTCGAAAGCTTAGGTTCAATTAAGCGTGCGGGTGCGGATCTGATTTTCAGCTACTTTGCGCTGGATTTGGCTGAGAAGAAGATTCTGCGTTAATTTTTTTCCTCTCAGAAAGGGGGAGTTAACCTGTTGAAAGTACGGTGAACGCCCCCTCACCCTAACCCTCTCCCCAAGGGGGCGAGGGAACCGTCCGCACTCGTATCACCCCGCCCGATAAAACGGTTTATCCCCAAGAATCGTCGCCCGATGCATAATCCGCCGCTGTGGCAGGTAATCGGCATTGGCATAGTGCTGAGTCACGCGGTTATCCCAAATCGCAATATCATTCGGTTGCCAGCGCCAACGCACCTGAAACTCCGGTTTAGTGATATGGGCGAATAAAAAGCCTAACAAGGCTTCGCTCTCTTTCTCGCTGACATCGACAATTCGCGTAGTAAAGCCTTCATTCACAAACAGCGCCTGTTTACCGCTCACCGGATGCGTTCGCACCACCGGATGTAGCAACGGAGGATTTTTCGCGACCGCCTCGCGCCAGCGTTGATGTTCCTCCTCGGTTTTGCGGTATTTGTATTCCGGGAACGATTTACGGAAATCATGCTCCGCACGCAGCCCGCTCAGCAGCTGGCGGAAGGGAACAGAGAGCGCCTCATAGGCCGCAATACCGCTGGTCCAGAGCGTATCACCGCCGGTCGAAGGTAATTCTTTAGCTGCCAGAATCGCCCCTGCGGGTGGCGTTTCAATAAATGTCACATCGGTATGCCAGTTGTCGTTATCTGGCGGATTATCGTTATGGGTATCCAGCACGATGATCTCGTCAACCCCTTCGGCATGAGGGTAAACAGGGTGAATATGCAGTTCGCCAAAACGCTGGGCCAGCGCGCGTTGCTGCTGCGGCGTAATGGCTTGATCGCGCAGAAACACCACCTGATGGCGCAGCACCGCATGGTAAAGCTGTTCAAACTGATTATCGCTTAACGGGCGCGTCAGGTCGGCACCCGAAATTTGTGCGCCGATATACGGCCCCAGCGGGGTAATGCTCAGACGTTCACTCATTGTACTTCTCCATGCCAGGGCGTCAGACGGCGCTGTAACGCGCGCAAACCCAGTTCTAAAAGAAAGGCGATAATCGCAATCACCGCGATTCCCGCCAGCACCACGTCAGTCGCGAGAAATTCACCCGCTGACTGAACCATAAATCCTAAACCGCGCGTCGCGGCAATCAGCTCCGCCGCTACCAGCGTAGACCAGCCCACACCCAGACCAATGCGTAATCCGGTGAGGATTTCCGGCAGCGCGCCGGGCAAAATGACAAACCACAGCACCTGCGCACGGCTGGCACCCAGCGACTGGGCGGCACGAATGCGAACCTGCTGCGCGCTTTTCACCCCCGCCAGCGCCGACATCGCCACCGGTGCAAAAATCGCTAAATAGATCAGTAAGATCTTCGAGGTTTCACCAATACCAAACCAGATCACCATCAGCGGCAAATAAGCCAGCGGCGGCACCGGACGATAAAGTTCGATTACCGGATCCAGAATGCCGCGCACCGTCGGGCTTAGCCCCATGGCGATCCCGACCGGAATACCGATCAACACCGCCGCGAGTAGCGCCAGCACAATGCGCGTCAGGCTGGCTGCCAGATGCTGCCACAGCGTGGCGTCCATAAATCCCTGCGGCCCGGCAATGGTGAGCAGTTTTGCCAGTACCTGTTGCGGTGGCGGCAAAAACAGCGGGCTAATCAGTTGCAGCGCTGCGACTGCCCACCATACAGTAAGTAAAACCGCTAACGTGCCAATGCTTAAGGTCACCTGACGCGAGAGCGGCCAGCGCCATTTAAGCCGATGCGAATGCAGTTTTTCATTAATGAGCACACTCATGAGAACGCCTCCCGCTGCTCAAATACGCGGCTTAAAACATATTCGCGCATGGCGATGAATTGTGGATCGGACTTGATGCTGCGGCTCGACTCTCCCGCAACAAAGCGGCGAGCAAAGTTGAGCGACAGCCGCTCCAGCACACGGCCAGGGCCGGATGAAAGCAGAACCAGTTCAGTCGCCATAAACACCGCTTCTTCTATATCGTGGGTAATCAACAGCACCTGCTTGCCCGTCTCCTGCCAGAGTTTCAGCAGCAGGGTTTGCATCTGGTCGCGGGTGAAGGCGTCCAGCGCACCAAACGGTTCGTCGAGTAATAACAGCTGGGGATTCGCCGCCAGCGCACGGGCAATCCCCACCCGCTGACGTTGACCACCGGAAAGCTGCCAGATGTAGCGTTTTTCTGCGCCTTCCAGCCCCACTTTTTTCAGCATCTGGTGCGCGATTTCCAGTCGCTGCATTTTCTCTATACCTGCCAATTGCAGGCCGAACGCCACGTTGTCCTGTACATTGCGCCACGGTAGTAGCCCTTCATTCTGAAAAACTACGCCACGCTCTGCTCCCGGTCCCTCAATACGCTTACCCGCCAGTAGAATGCTGCCATGCTGATAAGGCACAAAACCGGCAATCAGATTCAGCAACGTGGTTTTACCGCAGCCGGACGGCCCCAGCACCACCAGTAGCTCGCCGCTTTCCAGCGTCAGGTTGATATCTTCCAGTGCCGGTTTGCCGCCATAATCGGCGTAAAGATGAGAGATTTGCAGCATCTGCGCCTCCTTTTATTGCACGAAGCGCGAGGTAACGTACTGGCTGTAATCATTCGCTACAGCCGGGACCTTGCCCTGCTCTTTCAAAAACTGCGCGGTGTCGATGATCGCTTTGTTCACCGGTCCGGTCAGTTCTGCCGTTTGTTGCTGCGGCGTCAGATAGGTATTCCCCTTCACCAGCCCCGGAACGTCACCTTCAGGCACGCCGCTTAAACGCGCCAGTTTGCTGATGTTTTCCGGCTGTTTCAGCCACACGTCTGGGTTAGCAATGTACGGTTGCTGAGCATCGATGGCGCTTTTAGCGAACGCTTTCACGACCTCAGGATGTTTCTCGGCAAAATCTTTGCGCACCACCCAGACGTCCAGCGTTGGCGCGCCCCACTGCCCGACCTGTTCAGAATCGGTCAACACCTTGCCGTCTTTTTCCAGGGCGTTAACCGCCGGTGCCCAGACATAAGCACCATCAATATCTCCCCGCTGCCAGGCAGCGATAATCGCGGGCGGCTGCAGGTTCACAATCTCCACTTGCCCGGGTTTAATGCCCCAGTGTTTCAGCGCCGCCAGCAGGCTGTAGTGGGTGGTGGAGATAAACGGTACGGCGATGCGTTTGCCAATCAGATCTTCCGGTTTGCTGATAGTTTTCTTTACCACCAGCGCTTCGGAGTTACCCAGTTTTGACGCCAGCAAGAAGACTTCAATCGGCACCTGTTGGCTGGCTGCAACCGCTAACGGGCTGGAACCGAGGTTGCCGATTTGCACATCGCCTGAAGCCAGCGCCCGCACGATGCTGGCTCCGCTGTCAAACTTACGCCAGTCCACGCTCGCCCCGCTCTCTTTAGCAAAGGTGTTGTCGGCCTGAGCCACTTTCGCCGGTTCGGCTGAGGTTTGATAGGCCACGGTGACGTTCACCGCCTGTGCCTGAAAAGCGATGAATGCCAGTGCGGCTAGAAGTGTGTTACGCGATGAAATTGCCATGATTGTCTGCTCCCCTGTCTTGTTATGGGAGCAGTATTCAGGAATAAAAACATTCATTAAAAGAATTAGTCGTTATCGCACAGATGATTTTATTCTTAGCAAAAAAACGGCTAAGGAAAGATTAAATATGCAATTACTCCGTTCTAACAATTGGGAAAATTACTACACTTCATTTTAGTGATGCATAAACAACCACATTACGAGATTTATTACTTCATTATTTCTATCAATATCAATACATATAATAAAACTATTATATTCGCATTGTATATATCACTGTATCATTCTCAATCACTCGCATATTACATTCACATAATGTATATAAACAATGCTTGTTCACAGAACATATTTTTTAAATGCAATTAATTGACAAACTAAATCACATCTAAATACAATGTATAAAACAAAATAACTATACATACCAAACATACAAACACTTAACATATGAATTGCATAGAAACATTACCCAGTCGAACCTCCGGGTCTGAAAGCCCTTGCTTTTCAGTTATTAGCAACATTTAATATTTATAAATTAACATCTGGCTGCGCCAGAGATTACGTCTCTGAGTGCATCGTTGTGCTTGTAGTATAATAAATAAAATGGAGTGTCATTAAGTGGATAAGGTTTTAGATTCAGCCCTCCTTTCTTCGGCAAATAAAAGAAAGGGTATCCTTGCTATTGGCGCACATCCTGACGATATAGAATTAGGCTGTGGCGCATCGCTTGCTCGTCTTGCGCAAAAAGGAATTTATATCGCAGCCGTGGTGATGACTACCGGCAACTCTGGCACAGATGGAATAATCGATCGCCATGAAGAATCGCGCAACGCCCTAAAGATATTAGGGTGCCACCAAACTATTCATCTTAATTTTGCTGACACCCGCGCTCATTTACAGCTCAATGATATGATTTCCGCCCTGGAAGACATCATTAAAAATCAAATTCCTTCTGATGTTGAAATCATGCGGGTATATACCATGCATGATGCCGACCGCCATCAGGATCATCTCGCTGTTTATCAAGCTTCAATGGTTGCCTGCCGCACTATTCCACAAATTCTCGGCTACGAAACCCCAAGTACCTGGCTTTCATTTATGCCTCAGGTTTTTGAATCCGTTAAAGAAGAATATTTCACAGTCAAACTTGCTGCATTAAAAAAACATAAAAGCCAGGAACGACGCGATTATATGCGTCATGATCGCCTGCGTGCAGTTGCACAATTTCGCGGGCAACAGGTCAATAGCGATCTGGGTGAAGGCTTTGTAATTCATAAAATGATTCTTTGAGCAAATTGCATGAAAACCTGGATATTTATCTGTATGTCCATAGCAATGTTGCTATGGTTTTTAAGTACGCTAAGACGTAAACCCAGTCAAAAGAAAGGCTGTATTGACGCCATTATACCTGCGTATAACGAAGGCCCGTGTCTGGCGCAGTCACTGGATAATCTACTGCGTAACCCTTATTTTTGCCGGGTAATTTGCGTTAACGACGGCTCCACGGACAATACCGAAGCGGTCATGGCGGAAGTCAAACGCAAATGGGGCGACCGCTTTGTTGCCGTCACGCAAAAAAATACCGGTAAAGGTGGTGCGCTGATGAATGGCCTCAATTATGCCACCTGCGACCAGGTTTTTTTAAGTGATGCCGACACCTATGTTCCGCCCGATCAAGACGGAATGGGCTATATGCTGGCAGAAATTGAGCGCGGTGCTGATGCCGTAGGCGGCATTCCCTCTACTGCGTTGAAAGGCGCGGGGCTGTTACCGCACATCCGCGCGACCGTAAAGTTGCCGATGATTGTTATGAAGCGCACGCTACAGCAGCTCCTGGGCGGCGCACCGTTTATTATCAGCGGTGCCTGCGGAATGTTCCGCACTGATGTATTGCGTAAGTTCGGTTTCTCAGATCGTACTAAAGTCGAAGACCTTGATCTCACCTGGACATTAGTGGCAAACGGCTACCGTATTCGGCAGGCGAATCGCTGCATCGTATACTCACAGGAATGCAACAGCCCGCGTGAGGAGTGGCGTCGCTGGCGGCGTTGGATTGTGGGATACGCGGTCTGTATGCGCCTGCATAAAAGACTTTTATTTAGCCGCTTCGGTATCTTCAGTATATTTCCTATGCTGTTGGTTGTGATTTATGGCGTTGGGATTTATCTCACTACCTGGTTTAATGAATTCATCACCACCGGGCCGCATGGTGTGGTGTTGGCAATGTTTCCGCTTATCTGGATCGGCGTAGTTTGTGTTATTGGTGCTTTTAGCGCCTGGTTTCATCGTTGCTGGTTGTTGGTGCCTTTAGCGCCGCTTTCCGTTGTGTATGTATTATTAGCTTATGCCATCTGGATTATTTATGGACTTATTGCCTTTTTTACTGGACGCGAACCTCAGCGCGACAAACCCACCCGCTATTCCGCACTGGTGGAAGCGTCAACCGCTTATTCCCAACCTTCTGTCACAGGAACTGAAAAACTATCTGAAGCTTAATGTTAAAGAGAAAAATATTCAGATTGCAGACCAGGTAATTATTGATGAAACTGCAGGTGAAGTTGTTATCGGCGCGAATACCCGTATTTGTCATGGTGCCGTTATTCAGGGTCCGGTAGTGATTGGCGCAAACTGCCTGATAGGTAATTATGCGTTTATTCGTCCTGGCACAATAATCAGCAATGGTGTAAAAATTGGTTTTGCCACCGAAATTAAAAATGCGGTTATTGAAGCGGAAGCAACGATTGGTCCGCAATGTTTTATTGCCGACTCGGTAGTTGCAAACCAGGCATATTTGGGCGCACAAGTACGTACCAGTAATCATCGTCTGGATGAACAGCCTGTGTCTGTTCGAACTCCAGAGGGAATTATCGCTACCGGATGCGATAAATTAGGTTGTTATATCGGGCAGCGTTCACGCCTTGGCGTACAAGTTATAATTTTGCCTGGGCGAATTATTTCCCCGAACACGCAACTTGGCCCGCGCGTGATTGTAGAACGTAATTTACCTGCCGGAACTTATTCACTCCGACAAGAACTTATCCGTACAGGAGATTAAAATGATAAAACGGACGTTATTAGCGGCGGCCATTTTTAGCGCATTGCCCGCTTATGCCGGGTTAACTTCCATTACCGCGGGCTACGATTTTACCGATTATTCTGGCGATCATGGCAACCGTAATTTAGCGTATGCTGAACTGGTGGCGAAAGTTGAAAACGCAACGCTGCTTTTTAATCTTTCCCAGGGGCGTCGTGATTATGAAACTGAACATTTCAATGCCACTCGCGGTCAGGGTGCGGTCTGGTATAAATGGAATAACTGGCTGACAACCCGAACGGGTATTGCCTTTGCGGATAATACGCCGGTCTTTGCCCGCCAGGATTTTCGTCAGGATATTAACCTGGCCCTGTTGCCAAAAACGCTTTTCACGACCGGTTATCGCTACACTAAATATTACGATGATGTCGAAGTCGATGCCTGGCAAGGCGGCGTATCACTCTATACTGGCCCGGTGATCACCAGCTACCGCTATACCCATTATGACTCCAGCGATGCAGGTGGTAGTTATAGCAATATGATTTCCGTGCGTCTGAATGACCCGCGCGGCACTGGTTATACGCAACTATGGCTAAGCCGCGGAACAGGCGCTTACACCTATGACTGGACGCCAGAAACACGCTACGGCAGCATGAAGAGCGTCAGTTTGCAACGTATTCAACCGCTGACTGAGCAACTTAATCTCGGGCTGACGGCAGGTAAAGTGTGGTACGACACCCCAACCGATGATTATAACGGTCTGCAACTTGCAGCCCATCTGACCTGGAAATTCTGATTCCTTCTGCCGCCCGCTATCCGGGGCGGCCTTCCCTGCCGATTAGCCCCCCCTTTCCTCTTTGTTTTCCGACCACATTCACCGGATAAATTTTATTCTCCAGTGTTATATACTATAGGGGGGTATGCATTGACATATAGCATACCCCCCTATAGTATATTGCGTGCAGATGATGAGGTGCGAAATGCCCAGTACTCCGGAAGAGAAGAAAAAGGTCCTTACTCGAGTTCGTCGTATTCGAGGGCAGATTGATGCTCTGGAACGGTCGCTGGAGGGTGATGCCGAATGCCGTGCCATACTCCAACAGATCGCTGCCGTTCGGGGCGCGGCTAACGGGCTGATGGCAGAAGTGCTTGAAAGCCATATCCGGGAAACGTTTGACCGAAATGACTGCTACAGCCGCGAAGTCAGCCAATCCGTTGACGACACTATTGAACTGGTTCGAGCCTATCTTAAATAGCTGAATCTATTACCATATTGAGGAAGAGCGAGAGATGAAATCACGTGCTGCCGTTGCATTTGCTCCCGGTAAACCGCTGGAAATCGTTGAAATTGACGTTGCACCACCGAAAAAAGGTGAAGTGCTGATTAAAGTCACCCATACCGGCGTTTGCCATACCGACGCATTTACCCTCTCCGGGGATGACCCGGAAGGTGTATTCCCGGTGGTTCTCGGTCACGAAGGGGCCGGCGTTGTGGTTGAAGTCGGTGAAGGCGTAACCAGCGTCAAACCTGGCGACCATGTGATCCCGCTTTACACCGCGGAGTGCGGCGAGTGTGAGTTCTGTCGTTCTGGCAAAACTAACCTCTGTGTTGCGGTTCGCGAAACCCAGGGTAAAGGCTTGATGCCAGACGGCACCACCCGTTTTTCTTACAACGGGCAGCCGCTTTATCACTACATGGGGTGCTCTACATTCAGTGAATACACCGTGGTCGCGGAAGTGTCTCTGGCCAAAATTAATCCAGAAGCAAACCATGAACACGTCTGTCTGCTGGGCTGTGGCGTGACCACCGGTATTGGCGCGGTGCACAACACAGCTAAAGTCCAGCCAGGTGATTCTGTTGCCGTGTTTGGTCTTGGCGCGATTGGTCTGGCAGTGGTTCAGGGCGCGCGTCAGGCGAAAGCGGGACGGATTATCGCTATCGATACCAACCCGAAGAAATTCGATCTGGCGCGTCGCTTCGGTGCTACCGACTGCATTAACCCGAATGACTACGACAAACCGATTAAAGATGTCCTGCTGGATATCAACAAATGGGGTATCGACCATACCTTTGAATGCATCGGTAACGTCAACGTGATGCGTGCGGCGCTGGAAAGTGCGCACCGCGGCTGGGGTCAGTCGGTGATCATCGGGGTGGCAGGTTCTGGTCAGGAAATCTCCACCCGTCCATTCCAGTTGGTCACTGGTCGCGTATGGAAAGGTTCCGCGTTTGGCGGCGTGAAAGGTCGTTCCCAGTTACCGGGTATGGTTGAAGATGCGATGAAAGGTGATATCGATCTGGAACCGTTTGTCACGCATACCATGAGCCTTGATGAAATTAATGACGCCTTCGACCTGATGCATGAAGGCAAATCCATTCGAACCGTAATTCGTTACTGATTTCCCGCAGGTATACCCCGTCCACTTCAGACGGGGTTCTTAATACTCTCCCCGGGCAGCCGTCCGGGGGATTAACCGTGAGATAATGACTGATGGAACTCATTGAAAAACATGCCAGCTTTGGCGGCTGGCAAAATGTGTATCGGCATTATTCCCAATCACTGAAATGTGAAATGAATGTCGGCGTCTATCTCCCACCAAAAGCCGCGAATGAAAAATTGCCGGTGCTGTACTGGCTTTCGGGCCTGACCTGCAACGAGCAGAATTTCATTACTAAATCGGGGATGCAGCGTTACGCGGCTGAGCACAACATTATTGTTGTTGCGCCGGACACCAGTCCGCGAGGCAGTCATGTCGCAGATGCCGACCGTTACGATCTCGGGCAAGGTGCCGGGTTTTACCTGAACGCAACGCAAGCGCCGTGGAATGAACATTACAAAATGTATGACTATATCCGCAACGAGCTGCCGGATTTAGTGATGCAACATTTTCCGGCAACGACCAGAAAGTCTATCTCTGGTCATTCTATGGGCGGGCTGGGCGCGCTGGTGCTGGCGTTACGTAACCCAGATGAATATGTCAGCGTCTCGGCGTTTTCGCCCATTGTCTCCCCATCGCAAGTACCGTGGGGACAGCAAGCCTTTGCCGCATATCTTGGTGAAAATAAAGATGCCTGGTTGGATTACGATCCGGTGAGTCTTATTTCACAAGGTCAACGCGTTGCGGAAATCATGGTTGATCAGGGGTTGAGTGATGATTTTTACGCGGAACAGCTGCGGACTCCAAATCTTGAAAAGATCTGCCAGGAGATGAATATCAAGACGTTAATCCGTTATCACGAGGGTTACGACCACAGCTATTATTTTGTCTCCAGTTTTATTGGCGAGCATATTGCCTACCACGCCAATAAACTGAATATGCGTTGATAATAGTGCACGACTGCCGGATGCGGCGTGAACGCCTTATCCGCCTACATTTCGCCCGCAGGCCGTAGGCATGATAAGACGCGCATAGCGTCGCATCAGGCATCTGCGCACGACTTATCTATGTTTACCACATCAAATCATCAGGCACTTTGAAGTCGGCATACGGATCGTCTTCATCCTGCTCTTCGGCACTGAGCGCGCTGTGCAACACTATACTGCTGGCATCACGCTGAGCTATTTTATCGGCAACGCTGGCGGGAATAATGGCGTATTCACCTTCGCTATTGTTATCGACCAACAAGCGAGCAATCGCCAGACGACCATTAATCAACTGCGCCTGTGTGAGCTTATCGACAAAAATCTTCTTAATCAGATTGCCGTCAGTGAAGTTAAAACCAATATCGCCATTGGCAATGGTGATTCGGTTCATTTCAATGAGCTGCTTCACCTGAGCTTTATATTCTTTCGCCAACGCAGCTTGTTTTTGTTGCTCGCTAAGCTGTTTATCACGCTCAAGCTGTGCCTTTTTATTTTCTTCTACCGCCGCCCGAGCTTCACGCGCCTGAACGCGCGATTTTTTCGCCGTTCTCTCCACCTTCGCCGCTTTTTTGCTGGTGACTAATCCTGCTTTGAGCAACTGCTCTTGTAAGGTAAGTTTTGCCATCTTTGTTTCCAAACCCGCTGAATAATTTTTAGCGAGTATACCTGTAAACGCCGTGGGTGTATTGGGGGCAAGTCCCTTTCGCCCCTGCTAAATAAGGCGCGTCAGGCATCGGCACACGGCTGCATTCTTGATCTCCGACTCATCAAAATAAACACCGCCAACCCAGCAACAAGAATACCCGGTGCAGAAGCGGCCATTACGCCGACCGTGCCAGTGCCTAATGCCAGCATTTTCCCGGCCAGTAACGGACCGCTCATAGCCCCCAGACGCCCTACCGCCACGGCTGTTCCCACACCTGTTGCGCGGATCTGCGAACTGTAAAACAACGGTGCCAGGGCATACAAAACGCTTTGCCCACCTGTCGCAAACAACCCCGCGACAAATCCCGCCAGCAACATACCGTTAAATGACGACACCGTTCCAAGCGCCAGCAGCGAAGCTAACATGCCGCTATAAATCAGTAGCGACATGGTTACTGGACGCAGCTTATCCATCAATGCGCCCAACATTAACGTCCCGCTTGCCGCCCCCATTTGCAGGGCAAACATCACCCCTGCCGCCTGCGATGGCTGGAATCCTTGCTCCACCAAAAGTAGCGGTAGCCAGTTGATCAACATATAAACCACCAGCAGAGTGAAGAAATAACACAACCACAGCAGCAGCGTCGCGGTTGCCGTTTCTGGCGCAAATAAGGCACGCAGTGGTGGCGCAGCCTGTTTTTCGCCAGCGAAAACCGCTGACTCCGGCAGCCAGCGCATTAATAGCGGCACCAGAATCAACGGCACCACACCACCTACCCAAAACACCGTTTGCCATGCTAAGTTTGCCCCCGCGAAACCCAGTGTCGCCGCCAGCGCCGCGCCAATGGGAACACCGCAATACATCAGGCTCACTGCCGTCCCACGAAAACGTGGACCCGCGGCTTCAGACGTCAGAGCGATAAGATTCGGCAACGCCGCCCCCAGCCCGACACCGGTCATCAGCCGCGCAAAGACCAGTGAGGGGAAATCCCAGGCAATCGCCGTTGCCAGTGAGAACAAACCAAACAGCGCAACTGAGCCAATCAAAATACGCTTACGACCATAACGGTCTGCCAGCATCCCGCCAACCAACGCGCCGGGTAGCAAACCGAGTATTCCGGCGCTAAATATCCAGCCCATTTGCATTTTATCGAGTGCGAAAGCCTGGGCGATGCCACCCGCCGCAATGCCAGCCGCCTGAAGATCCAGCCCTTCCATCAGAGCGACCAAAAAACAAAGCCCGATGGTCAGCATCAGGCGGGATGAAGATGATGAAGGGGTACGAGTCGACATAAGATGAACCTCATTGCGAGTGCAGGTGAATCGCGACTGATACATTGCCAGCCGCGTAATCAGAACTATTTAATGACTGCCTACGGGCGAAATGTAGGCCGGATAAGGCGTTCACGCCGCATCCGGCTGTCGTGCTGGGATGGGCATACAAAATGCACGTTATCGGCAGTCATCATTATTTGTTGTTGCGCAGATCCAGCGCCACGTCGACGATCATATCCTCCTGGCCGCCAACCATCCGGCGTTTGCCCAGCTCAACGAGAATATCCACCGCACTTAAGCCATAACGCGCCGCCGCCGTTTCACAGTGACGCAGGAAGCTCGAGTAAACACCAGCGTATCCCAGCGCCAGCGTTTCGCGATCGACTCGTACCGGTCGATCCTGCAACGGACGCACCAGGTCGTCGGCGGCATCCATTAACGCATAGAGATCGGTCCCATGCTGCCAGCCCAGTTTATCCGCGGCGGCAATAAACACTTCCAGCGGTGCGTTACCTGCGCCCGCGCCCATTCCCGCGAGGCTGGCGTCGATTCGGTCGCAGCCCTCTTCCACCGCCGCGATAGAGTTCGCCACGCCAAGACTCAGGTTATGGTGAGCGTGCATGCCAGTTTGCGTTTCTGGTTTCAGCTCTGCTTTCAGGGCGCGGAAACGGTCACGGATATCGCTCATGTTCATCGCACCGCCAGAATCCACCACATAAATACAGGTCGCACCGTAGCCTTCCATCAGCTTTGCCTGCTTGGCGAGATTCTCCGGCGTGGTCATATGGCTCATCATCAGAAAACCAACGGTGTCCATTCCGAGCTCGCGGGCATACTGAATATGCTGGGCGGAAACATCAGCTTCGGTACAGTGCGTTGCCACACGAACCACCCGCGCGCCAGCCTGCCAGGCATTTTTCAGATCGTGAATAGTGCCGATTCCTGGCAGCAACAACGTCGCGATTTTGGCGTGCTTCACCACATCCGCCGCTGCTTCAATCCATTCAAGGTCGCTATGTGCGCCGAAACCATAGTTAAAGCTGGAACCCTGCAAACCGTCGCCATGGGCCACTTCAATCGAATCCACGCGGGCATCGTCCAGTGCTTTGGCAATCTGGCGAACGTTTTCCAGCGAATACTGATGACGAATGGCGTGCATACCGTCACGCAACGTGACGTCCGAGATATAAAGTTTTTTACCGTTCATGCCGCTTCTCCTGCCTTGCGCGCCAGTGACTGGGCCATTTTTTCCGCTGTCGCCAGCGCACTGGAAGTCATAATGTCGAGGTTGCCCGCATAGGCAGGCAGATAATGCGCTGCGCCTTCGACTTCCAGCCAGACCGCTGTTTTCAGTCCGGAGAATTGCCCCACGCCCGGTAAATTGACCGGTTTATCCTGCGGGATAACTTCAAACTGCACGCGCTGTTTCAGGCGATAACCCGGTACGTAAGCCTGCACCGCCTCAGCCATTTCATTGATTGAGGCTTCGATATCATCTTGTGAAGCTTCGTCGCTCAATACATACACCGTGTCACGCATCATCAACGGTGGCTCTGCTGGGTTAAGCACAATAATCGCCTTCCCTTTTGCCGCGCCGCCCACCACTTCAATGGCTCGGGAAGTGGTTTCCGTAAATTCATCGATATTGGCACGCGTGCCAGGTCCGGCAGATTTACTGGCGATAGAAGCGATAATTTCGGCGTAATGAACACGCGCCACGCGTGAAACTGCCGCCACCATTGGAATGGTGGCCTGGCCGCCGCAGGTGACCATGTTGACGTTCAGTTGATCGACGTTCGCCTCGAGGTTAACCACCGGCACGCAGTAAGGGCCGATGGCAGCAGGCGTCAGGTCAATTAAGCGAATATCCGGTTTCGCTTCGCGTAAAGCGGCATCGTTTTTCACATGCGCGCCCGCGCTGGTCGCATCAAATACAATGTCGATATCAGCAAATTCAGGCATGTTCATCAGCCCGATCACCCCTTCATGGGTGGTGGCGACGCCCATACGTCTGGCACGCGCCAGACCGTCGGACTTAGGATCAATGCCGACCATCACCGCCATCTCCAGATGCTGACCGTGACGCAAAATTTTAATCATCAGATCGGTGCCAATGTTGCCAGAACCGATAATGGCGACTTTACGCTTACTCATGACAGACTTCCTTTTGGGGCTGCGCTTGAAAATGTCGCAGCAACTGAACCTATGCCTTCAATATGGGCTTCAAAACGATCGCCCGCATTCACCGCCACCATCGGGCCTAATGCCCCGGTAAGAATGATATCTCCGGCGCGCAGCGGTTCACCCAGACTGGCCATTTTGCGTGCCAGCCAGACGGCGGCATTAAGCGGATGTCCCAGGCATTCGCTGCCGCGCCCGCTGGAAACCTCTTCGTTATTACGCGTCATCTTCATGGCGCAGTTTTTCAGGTCTAACCCCGCCGGACGTTGCGCCGGACCGCCGATGACATACACCCCGCAGGAAGCGTTATCTGCCACGGTATCGACAAACTGAATCGACCAGTCGCGAATGCGGCTCCCCACCACTTCCAGCGCCGGAAGTACCCATTCAATGGCGTTATACAGTTCGTCGAAGGTGATATCAGTTGCGGGTAAATCGCGGTTCAACACCAGTGCGATCTCCGCTTCAATGCGGGGTTGCAGAACACGGGAAAAAGGAATGATTTCGTTATCGCCATAACACATGTCGGCAAATAACGTCCCAAAATCCGGTTGATCAACGCCCAGTTGTTGTTGCACTTTCGGATGCGTCAGGCCCACTTTACGCCCTACCACGCGACGCCCCTGCACAACGTCATATTGCACATTTATGTGCTGAATGGCGTAGGCCGCTTCAGCGTTATCGATACCAATCAGATCGCGCAGCGGCGCAATCGCTTCGCCCTGCTCTGCGGCGCGGCGTAAATCCGCCGCCAGTTGCTCAAGAGTATGCTTCGTCATGACCATTCCTTAAGGGCGTGCGAGGAAATTCAGCACCAATTGATTGAAAGCGTCGGCATGTTCCCACTGCGCCCAGTGACCACAGTCGCGGAAGATATGCAGTTCAGAACCGGCAATGCCGGACAGCAGACGCAGACCCGCATCCATCGGCACAAAGCGGTCGTTGCGCCCCCAGACAATCAGGGTTTGCGCTTTGATTTCCGCCAGACGTGGGCCAAAATCCGGGAACTGTTTCGGATTAGCTTCCAGGCTCTTAACGAAGTTTTCCAGGTGATCGCGGCGCGACAGCATATTATTCAGGCGCGCTTCAAACAGGGCGTCGGTCAAATCGCTGGTATCAAAAACGAAGATATCCATCATCAGCTTCAGGTTTTCGATAGTCGGCTGACGATAAAGCTGATTCAGTCGCTTAATACCTTCGGTTGGCATCGGCGTAAACAAACTCATGCCGCCCGTACCGCCGCCCATCAGCACCAGTTTGCCGACGCGCTCCGGCCATTTAAGGGTGAACGCCACAGAACTATGGCCCCCCATCGAGTTGCCCAGCAGGTGGATTTTGGCGATATCCAGTTGATCCACCACGCTTTTCAGGATTCGTGCATTAAGATCCGATCGTGAACCACTATTAACGATCGAATCGCTTTTGCCCCAACCCGGACAATCCAGCAGGATTACCCGATAGCCCGCCTCTACCAGCGGATCGATATTGCGGCTGAAGTTCGCCCAGCCAGTAGCACCCGGGCCGGAACCATGCAGCAGGACAACGGTTTCGTCGCCTTGTCCGCAGTCATTAAAATGGATGCGCAGCGTTTTACCCGCTTCTTCTACATTCAGAAAACGGCTGGTGGCGGCTTCGGTTTGTGGCTGATAACTCATCATCTTCTCCTGCATATTCAGTTCTCTGTTCTGGCGCTTAACGAGCCAAATCCGGCAATCCACTCCGGGATTGGGCGGTAATAACGCCCTTCGCTACGCCAGTTGCCAAATGTAGAAATAGCGGCAAAAGCGGCGACCCAGGTTTTGATTTCATGTGTCGACTTTCCGGCAATGGCGGAAAGCTCTTCGTTACTGACGGCATCCAGTTCCTGTATGCGTCCCTGCTCCAGCAAAGTCATGAACTGGTTATCCCAAATCGGGTTGAGCGGATGCAGAGTTCTCTGATCCTCAACAAACTTCTCAGCGGCGCTAATCACCCGTTGCTGACGCAATTCGCGCTCACTGGCGGGTAAATCTTTCCCGCTCCCCAACAGACGGTCGCGCATATGGGCATCGGCTTTCGCCAGTTCGGGCACCGGCGGCTGATGGGAAAGCCCACCGGAACCCAGGAACAGCACGCGTTTATTGAGAGTGCTGGTGAAACGTCCAATGGCTTCACCCAACATGCGGGTACGCTGGAAACCGGGCAGCGGCGTGGCGACACCGTTGATGAACACAGGCAGAACTGGCACCTTATCCAGCCCACCGAGCAGGAACTCCAGCGGCTGGGCGAACCCGTGGTCCACCTGCATACAGTAAGAAACGGCAAGATCGATCCCGCTCTTCATGACAGCATGCGCACAGGCCTCCGCCAGCTCCACAGGCACGGGCAGCTCTCCTGCCGCACTGCCGAAATCACCAATTGCCGTCGCTCCAACGCCTAAACAGAACGGTGGCATCACGTCATAGAAAAAGCCGTTGTAGTGATCTGGCGCAAACAGCACCACCAGTTCAGGGGAGAAAGCCGCAATACGCTCGCGGGCGCTGGCAATCACGCCATTGACCTCATCGAGTACCTCTTGCGCCGGGTCGACATACCCCACCAACGGCGAGTGGGAAAGACAGTGAAGATAAGCGTGCATATCAGGCTACCTTTTCGACAGAAACGTCGGCATCAGGGCGGGTCAGCGTCATCACCGACGCCAGTTTATTCAGCGTATTGCCCAGGGTTTGCGGAATGGCGGTGGCGGCAACAAAGCGATCCGGGCGCATCACCACCAGCGAAGCATTGTGTTGCGCGAACCAGCTACGCAGACGACCTTGCGTATCGCCCACGCGTAGCACGCCGTCGTGGTTATCCTGTGCGGTATGAATTTGCACTTCCGGCACCACCTGAATGAAGCGTGTGCCCAACGCGCGCCACTGCTGGATTTGCTCGTCGCTCATCCCCCACAGTGGATTGCATCCCCAGCCAATTACCGCGAAGTTCGCGCCAATCGCGTTATCGAGCAGCGTCACGTCGCCGTTTTCCAGCGTGACTTTCGGCTGAATAAACATCTTGCCGACCGGAGAGTGCTTCGCTTCGCCCTCACGTACCAGCGCACCGCCGTAATATTGCGGCATCGGCTTGAAGCGCATTTCGAGGAAGTAGCGTTTTACTGGCGGCAGATAATTCAGTAGCCAGGAAACGCCGTCACGTAACGTACCCTGCCAGCGTTTCGGCGGAGCCAGCACGTTGCCCGTCGTCACGGACAGGTCAATCATCGCTTTGGCGTGATCGCGACGTTCTTGTTGATAGGTATCGAGCAGCGCATCGCGGGCTTTCCCCTGGATAACCAACGCCAGTTTCCATGCGAGGTTAAAGGCGTCGCGCATACCACTGTTATAGCCCTGCCCCTGCCATACCGGCATGATGTGCGCGGCATCGCCCGCCAGCAGTACGCGATCAATACGGAAACGTTGCGCCAGTCGCGCGTTGTGGGTGTAGACACGCTGGCGAATCAATTCAACATTGTCCGGATTAGGCAGCACTTTGCTTAACAGCTTGCGCATATTTTGCGGCTCACGCAGCTGTTCTTCGGTTTCTCCCGGCATCACCATAAATTCAAAGCGACGTACCGCATGAGGCAGCGCGGCAGAAACATACGGGCGCACCGGATCGCAACATAAATAGATATGCGGCGTACTTAACGGATCGTTGGCGATATCCACCACAATCCACTGATTTGGCGCAGTTTTACCTTCAAACGGCACATTCAGGGTGCGACGAACAAAACTTGCCCCACCATCACAGGCCACCAGCCACTGGGCTTTGACTATTTCCCGCTGCCCTTCTGCCGTTTTCAGGTGCAAGGTCACTTCGTCATTTTGCTGGCTGAAGGCCTCCAGCTCGCGGGAAAACAAGCAGCGCACATTAGGAAAACGCGACACCCCTTCCAGCATCACCGCATCGACCTGCGGCTGAATAAAGGCGTTACGGCGCGGCCAGCCAAATTCATCGGTCATTGGCTGAATATCAGCAAAACAGCGGCCTTTCGGGGTGAGAAAACGCATCGCGTGCCACGGCGTAGTGTGCGGCAGAACATTCTCGACCAGGCCAACCGACTGCATGGTGCGCAGCGCCTCGTCATCAATACCAATCGCACGCGGGTAGTCGATCAACTTATCGAGTTTCTCCACCACCAGCACGTCAATGCCCATCTGACCGAGATAGTTCGCCATCATCAGCCCAACCGGACCGGCACCAGCGATCGCCACCTGAACGCTATGGTTAACAGCAGGCTGGATGTCAGGGTGTTGTATTGCCATTTCAGTACCTCACGACTCGGACAAAATGCCGTTGCGCGCACAGTACGGCGCAACTTATTTTGTTAAAAACATGTAAATGATTTTTTATTGTGCGCTCAGTATAGGAAGGGTGTTTTCGGCTACAATCAAAACATGCCCGAATGTGCACCAGGTGCACAACGTTGTTTTAACTATAGAAATGTCAATTAATATGCAGAACAATGAGCAGACGGAATACAAAACCGTGCGCGGCTTAACCCGCGGTCTAATGTTATTAAATATGTTAAATAAACTTGATGGCGGTGCCAGCGTCGGGCTGCTGGCGGAACTCAGCGGCCTGCATCGCACCACTGTGCGGCGACTGCTGGAGACGCTGCAGGAAGAGGGATATGTCCGCCGTAGCCCCTCCGATGACAGTTTTCGTCTGACCATCAAAGTGCGGCAATTAAGCGAAGGATTTCGTGACGAACAGTGGATTTCTGCACTGGCGGCCCCGCTGCTGGGCGATCTGTTGCGCGAAGTGGTATGGCCAACAGATGTGTCCACCCTGGATGTTGATGCAATGGTGGTACGCGAAACCACCCACCGTTTCAGCCGCTTATCCTTTCACCGGGCAATGGTCGGGCGACGTTTACCGCTCCTGAAAACCGCCTCGGGCCTGACCTGGCTGGCCTTTTGCCCGGAACAAGAACGCAAGGAATTAATCGAAATGTTAGCCGCCCGCCCCGGTGATGACTATCAACTGGCACGAGAACCGTTAAAGCTGCAAGCCATTCTGGCGCGCGCGCGCAAAGAGGGTTACGGACAGAACTACCGCGGCTGGGATCAGGAGGAGAAGATTGCCTCTATCGCCGTACCGCTGCGCAGTGAACAACGGGTGATTGGCTGTCTGAATCTGGTGTATATGGCGAGCGCAATGACCATTGAACAGGCAGCGGAAAAGCATCTTCCGGCGCTACAACGGGTAGCAAAACAGATCGAAGAAGGGGTTGAATCGCAGGCTATTCTGGTGGCCGGACGGCGAAGCGGCGTGCATTTACGTTGACACCATCGAATGGCGCAAAACCTTTCGTGGTATGGCATGATAGCGCCCGGAAGAGAGTCAATTCAGGGTGGTGAATGTGAAACCAGTAACGCTATACGATGTCGCAGAGTATGCCGGTGTCTCTTATCAGACCGTTTCTCGCGTGGTGAACCAGGCCAGCCACGTTTCTGCGAAAACGCGAGAAAAAGTGGAAGCGGCGATGGCGGAGCTGAATTACATTCCCAACCGCGTGGCACAACAACTGGCGGGCAAACAGTCGTTGCTGATTGGCGTTGCCACCTCCAGTCTGGCCCTGCACGCGCCGTCGCAAATTGTCGCGGCGATTAAATCTCGCGCCGATCAACTGGGTGCCAGCGTGGTGGTGTCGATGGTAGAACGAAGCGGCGTCGAAGCCTGTAAAGCGGCGGTGCACAATCTTCTCGCGCAACGCGTCAGTGGGCTGATCATTAACTATCCGCTGGATGACCAGGATGCCATTGCTGTGGAAGCTGCCTGCACTAATGTTCCGGCGTTATTTCTTGATGTCTCTGACCAGACACCCATCAACAGTATTATTTTCTCCCATGAAGACGGTACGCGACTGGGCGTGGAGCATCTGGTCGCATTGGGTCACCAGCAAATCGCGCTGTTAGCGGGCCCATTAAGTTCTGTCTCGGCGCGTCTGCGTCTGGCTGGCTGGCATAAATATCTCACTCGCAATCAAATTCAGCCGATAGCGGAACGGGAAGGCGACTGGAGTGCCATGTCCGGTTTTCAACAAACCATGCAAATGCTGAATGAGGGCATCGTTCCCACTGCGATGCTGGTTGCCAACGATCAGATGGCGCTGGGCGCAATGCGCGCCATTACCGAGTCCGGGCTGCGCGTTGGTGCGGATATCTCGGTAGTGGGATACGACGATACCGAAGACAGCTCATGTTATATCCCGCCGTTAACCACCATCAAACAGGATTTTCGCCTGCTGGGGCAAACCAGCGTGGACCGCTTGCTGCAACTCTCTCAGGGCCAGGCGGTGAAGGGCAATCAGCTGTTGCCCGTCTCACTGGTGAAAAGAAAAACCACCCTGGCGCCCAATACGCAAACCGCCTCTCCCCGCGCGTTGGCCGATTCATTAATGCAGCTGGCACGACAGGTTTCCCGACTGGAAAGCGGGCAGTGAGCGCAACGCAATTAATGTGAGTTAGCTCACTCATTAGGCACCCCAGGCTTTACACTTTATGCTTCCGGCTCGTATGTTGTGTGAAATTGTGAGCGGATAACAATTTCACACAGGAAACAGCTATGACCATGATTACGGATTCACTGGCCGTCGTTTTACAACGTCGTGACTGGGAAAACCCTGGCGTTACACAACTTAATCGCCTTGCGGCACATCCCCCTTTCGCCAGCTGGCGTAATAGCGAAGAAGCCCGCACCGATCGCCCTTCCCAACAGTTGCGCAGCCTGAATGGCGAATGGCGCTTTGCCTGGTTTCCGGCACCAGAAGCGGTGCCGGAAAGCTGGCTGGAGTGCGATCTTCCTGAGGCCGATACTGTCGTCGTCCCCTCAAACTGGCAGATGCACGGTTACGATGCGCCCATCTACACCAACGTGACCTATCCCATTACGGTCAATCCGCCGTTTGTTCCCACGGAGAATCCTACGGGTTGTTACTCGCTCACATTTAATGTTGATGAAAGCTGGCTACAGGAAGGCCAGACGCGAATTATTTTTGATGGCGTTAACTCGGCGTTTCATCTGTGGTGCAACGGTCGCTGGGTCGGTTACGGTCAGGACAGTCGTTTGCCGTCTGAATTTGACCTGAGCGCATTTTTACGCGCCGGAGAAAACCGCCTCGCGGTGATGGTGCTGCGCTGGAGTGACGGCAGTTATCTGGAAGATCAGGATATGTGGCGGATGAGCGGCATTTTCCGTGACGTCTCGTTGCTGCATAAACCGACTACACAAATCAGCGATTTCCATGTTGCCACTCGCTTTAATGATGATTTCAGCCGCGCTGTACTGGAGGCTGAAGTTCAGATGTGCGGCGAGTTGCGTGACTACCTACGGGTAACAGTTTCTTTATGGCAGGGTGAAACGCAGGTCGCCAGCGGCACCGCGCCTTTCGGCGGTGAAATTATCGATGAGCGTGGTAGTTATGCCGATCGCGTCACACTACGTCTGAACGTCGAAAACCCGAAACTGTGGAGCGCCGAAATCCCGAATCTCTATCGTGCGGTGGTTGAACTGCACACCGCCGACGGCACGCTGATTGAAGCAGAAGCCTGCGATGTCGGTTTCCGCGAGGTGCGGATTGAAAATGGTCTGCTGCTGCTGAACGGCAAGCCGTTGCTGATTCGAGGCGTTAACCGTCACGAGCATCATCCTCTGCATGGTCAGGTCATGGATGAGCAGACGATGGTGCAGGATATCCTGCTGATGAAGCAGAACAACTTTAACGCCGTGCGCTGTTCGCATTATCCGAACCATCCGCTGTGGTACACGCTGTGCGACCGCTACGGCCTGTATGTGGTGGATGAAGCCAATATTGAAACCCACGGCATGGTGCCAATGAATCGTCTGACCGATGATCCGCGCTGGCTACCGGCGATGAGCGAACGCGTAACGCGAATGGTGCAGCGCGATCGTAATCACCCGAGTGTGATCATCTGGTCGCTGGGGAATGAATCAGGCCACGGCGCTAATCACGACGCGCTGTATCGCTGGATCAAATCTGTCGATCCTTCCCGCCCGGTGCAGTATGAAGGCGGCGGAGCCGACACCACGGCCACCGATATTATTTGCCCGATGTACGCGCGCGTGGATGAAGACCAGCCCTTCCCGGCTGTGCCGAAATGGTCCATCAAAAAATGGCTTTCGCTACCTGGAGAGACGCGCCCGCTGATCCTTTGCGAATACGCCCACGCGATGGGTAACAGTCTTGGCGGTTTCGCTAAATACTGGCAGGCGTTTCGTCAGTATCCCCGTTTACAGGGCGGCTTCGTCTGGGACTGGGTGGATCAGTCGCTGATTAAATATGATGAAAACGGCAACCCGTGGTCGGCTTACGGCGGTGATTTTGGCGATACGCCGAACGATCGCCAGTTCTGTATGAACGGTCTGGTCTTTGCCGACCGCACGCCGCATCCAGCGCTGACGGAAGCAAAACACCAGCAGCAGTTTTTCCAGTTCCGTTTATCCGGGCAAACCATCGAAGTGACCAGCGAATACCTGTTCCGTCATAGCGATAACGAGCTCCTGCACTGGATGGTGGCGCTGGATGGTAAGCCGCTGGCAAGCGGTGAAGTGCCTCTGGATGTCGCTCCACAAGGTAAACAGTTGATTGAACTGCCTGAACTACCGCAGCCGGAGAGCGCCGGGCAACTCTGGCTCACAGTACGCGTAGTGCAACCGAACGCGACCGCATGGTCAGAAGCCGGGCACATCAGCGCCTGGCAGCAGTGGCGTCTGGCGGAAAACCTCAGTGTGACGCTCCCCTCCGCGTCCCATATCATCCCGCAACTAACCACCAGCGAAACGGATTTTTGCATCGAGCTGGGTAATAAGCGTTGGCAATTTAACCGTCAGTCAGGCCTTCTTTCACAGATGTGGATTGGCGATGAAAAACAACTGCTGACGCCGCTGCGCGATCAGTTCACCCGTGCACCGCTGGATAACGACATTGGCGTAAGTGAAGCGACCCGCATTGACCCTAACGCCTGGGTCGAACGCTGGAAGGCGGCGGGCCATTACCAGGCCGAAGCAGCGTTGTTGCAGTGCTCGGCAGATACACTTGCCGACGCGGTGCTGATTACGACCGCTCACGCGTGGCAGCATCAGGGAAAAACCTTATTTATCAGCCGGAAAACCTACCGGATTGATGGTAGTGGTCAAATGGCGATTACCGTTGATGTTGAAGTAGCGAGCGATACACCGCATCCGGCACGGATTGGCCTGACCTGCCAGCTGGCGCAGGTCGCAGAGCGGGTAAACTGGCTCGGATTAGGGCCGCAAGAAAACTATCCCGACCGCCTTACTGCGGCCTGTTTTGACCGCTGGGATCTGCCATTGTCAGACATGTATACCCCGTACGTCTTCCCGAGCGAAAACGGTCTGCGCTGCGGGACGCGCGAATTGAATTATGGCCCACACCAGTGGCGCGGCGACTTCCAGTTCAACATCAGCCGCTACAGTCAACAGCAACTGATGGAAACCAGCCATCGCCATCTGCTGCACGCGGAAGAAGGCACATGGCTGAATATCGACGGTTTCCATATGGGGATTGGTGGCGACGACTCCTGGAGCCCGTCAGTGTCGGCGGAATTCCAGCTGAGCGCCGGTCGCTACCATTACCAGTTGGTCTGGTGTCAAAAATAATAATAACCGGGCAGGCCATGTCTGCCCGTATTTCGCGTAAGGAAATCCATTATGTACTATTTAAAAAACACAAACTTTTGGATGTTCGGTTTATTCTTTTTCTTTTACTTTTTTATCATGGGAGCCTACTTCCCGTTTTTCCCGATTTGGCTACATGACATCAACCATATCAGCAAAAGTGATACGGGTATTATTTTTGCCGCTATTTCTCTGTTCTCGCTATTATTCCAACCGCTGTTTGGTCTGCTTTCTGACAAACTCGGGCTGCGCAAATACCTGCTGTGGATTATTACCGGCATGTTAGTGATGTTTGCGCCGTTCTTTATTTTTATCTTCGGGCCACTGTTACAATACAACATTTTAGTAGGATCGATTGTTGGTGGTATTTATCTAGGCTTTTGTTTTAACGCCGGTGCGCCAGCAGTAGAGGCATTTATTGAGAAAGTCAGCCGTCGCAGTAATTTCGAATTTGGTCGCGCGCGGATGTTTGGCTGTGTTGGCTGGGCGCTGTGTGCCTCGATTGTCGGCATCATGTTCACCGTCAATAATCAGTTTGTTTTCTGGCTGGGCTCTGGCTGTGCACTCATCCTCGCCGTTTTACTCTTTTTCGCCAAAACGGATGCGCCCTCTTCTGCCACGGTTGCCAATGCGGTAGGTGCCAACCATTCGGCATTTAGCCTTAAGCTGGCGCTGGAACTGTTCAGACAGCCAAAACTGTGGTTTTTGTCACTGTATGTTATTGGCGTTTCCTGCACCTACGATGTTTTTGACCAACAGTTTGCTAATTTCTTTACTTCGTTCTTTGCTACCGGTGAACAGGGTACGCGGGTATTTGGCTACGTAACGACAATGGGCGAATTACTTAACGCCTCGATTATGTTCTTTGCGCCACTGATCATTAATCGCATCGGTGGGAAAAATGCCCTGCTGCTGGCTGGCACTATTATGTCTGTACGTATTATTGGCTCATCGTTCGCCACCTCAGCGCTGGAAGTAGTTATTCTGAAAACGCTGCATATGTTTGAAGTACCGTTCCTGCTGGTGGGCTGCTTTAAATATATTACCAGCCAGTTTGAAGTGCGTTTTTCAGCGACGATTTATCTGGTCTGTTTCTGCTTCTTTAAGCAACTGGCGATGATTTTTATGTCTGTACTGGCGGGCAATATGTATGAAAGCATCGGTTTCCAGGGCGCTTATCTGGTGCTGGGTCTGGTGGCGCTGGGCTTCACCTTAATTTCCGTGTTCACGCTTAGCGGCCCCGGCCCGCTTTCTCTACTGCGTCGTCAGGTGAATGAAGTCGCTTAAGCAATCAATGTCGGATGCGGCGCGAGCGCCTTATCCGACCAACATATCAGGACGGAATGATCGCAATGAACATGTCGATGACAGAAAGAATAAAAGCAGGCAAGCTATTTACCGATATGTGCGAAGGCTTACCTGAAAAAAGACTTCGTGGGAAAACGTTAATGTATGAGTTTAATCACTCGCATCCATCAGAAGTTGAAAAAAGGGAAAGCCTGCTTAAAGAAATGTTTGCCACGGTAGGGGAAAACGCCTGGGTAGAACCACCTGTCTATTTCTCTTACGGTTCCAACATCCATATAGGCCGCAATTTTTATGCAAATTTCAATTTAACCATTGTCGATGACTACACGGTAACAATCGGTGATAACGTACTGATTGCACCCAACGTTACTCTTTCCGTTACGGGACACCCTGTACACCATGAATTGAGAAAAAACGGCGAGATGTACTCTTTTCCGATAACGATTGGCAATAACGTCTGGATCGGAAGTCATGTGGTTATTAATCCAGGCGTCACCATCGGGGATAATTCTGTTATTGGCGCGGGTAGTATCGTCACAAAAGACATTCCACCAAACGTCGTGGCGGCTGGCGTTCCTTGTCGGGTTATTCGCGAAATAAACGACCGGGATAAGCAATATTATTTCAAAGATTATAAAGTTGAATCGTCAGTTTAAATTATAAAAATTGCCTGATACGCTGCGCTTATCAGGCCTACAAGTTCAGCGATCTACATTAGCCGTATCCGGCATGAACAAAGCGCAGGAACAAGCGTCGCATCATGCCTCTTTGACCCACAGCTGCGGAAAACGTGCTGGTGCAAAACGCAGGGTTATAATCATCAGCCCAACGACGCACAGCGCATGAAATGCCCAGTCCATCAGGTAATTGCCGCTGATACTACGCAGCACGCCAGAAAACCACGGGGCAAGCCCGGCGATGATAAAACCGATTCCCTGCATAAACGCCACCAGCTTGCCAGCAATAGCCGGTTGCACAGAGTGATCGAGCGCCAGCAGCAAACAGAGCGGAAACGCGCCGCCCAGACCTAACCCACACACCATCGCCCACAAGACCGGCAATTGCAGCGGCAACCAGATAAAGCCGCAGACCCCCACCAGTTGTAACACCAGCGCCAGCATTAACAGTTTGCGCCGATCCTGATGGCGAGCCATAGCAGGCATCAGCAAAGCTCCTGCGGCTTGCCCAAGCGTCATCAATGCCAGCAAGGAACCGCTGTACTGCGCGCTGGCACCAATCTCAATATAGAAGGCGGGTAACCAGGCAATCAGGCTGGCGTAACCACCGTTAATCAGACCAAAGTAAACACCCAGCGTCCACGCGCGAGGAGTGAAAACCACGCGAACCGGAGTGGTTGTTGTCTTGTGGGAAGAGGCGACCTCGCGGGTGCTTTGCCACCACCAGGCAAAGAGCGCAACAACGGCAGGCAGCGCCCACCAGGCGAGTGTTTGATACCAGGTTTCGCTATGTTGAACTAACCAGGGTGTCAGGGCGGCACCAAGCCCACCGCCGCCCATCAGAGCCGCGGACCATAGCCCCATCACCAGTGGCGTGCGCTGCTGAAACCGCCGTTTAATCACCGAAGGCATCACCGCCTGGATGATGCCGATCCCCACCCCACCGAGCAGTGCGCTGCTAAGCAGCAGCGCACTTTGGGGGTAAAGCTCACGCATCAATGCACCGACGGCAATCAGCAACAAACTGATGGCGACGCTGCGACGTTCGCTGACATGCTGATGAAGCCAGCTTCCGGCCAGCGCCAGCCCGCCCATGGTAACCACCGGCAGAGCGGTCAACAGGGCAGCCACGCTAAAGCTCATTCCGCTCGCCTGGCGCAATTGCGGTAGCAGTGGCCCGACGGAGGTGAGCAGTGGTCGCATATTAAGACCAATCAGCACCAGAACCAGCAGTATCGTGAACGTCTTTTGATGGTTGCGCATGGCTGTCAGAACGGTTTGGTCGGCAGATATTTACCATCTAAGGTGATGACCGCACGTTCGCCACCTTCCGGGTCCGCCACTTTCTTAACGTCGAGTTTGAAGTTAATCGCGCTGATAATGCCATCGCCAAACTTCTCATGAACCAACGCTTTCAGGGTTGTGCCGTACACCTGCAACATTTCATAGAAACGATACATCGTTGGGTCGGTTGGAATACGGTCATCAATGCAGCCACGCAGTGGAATCATCTGCAACAGTAGAATGGCGTCTTCGTCGAGATCCAGCTTCGCTCCGACCAGGCGGGCGGCGTCGGCAGGAAGCGCCTGCTGCCCCAGCAAAGCCGCGGTTACGAAGGCTTCTGCCAGACCGGTACCGTCGGCAATCTCGGCAAATGAGAGATCTTTTTTAGCTTTGCTGAGCAAAATGGCATCGGCAAGATCAAGACGAATATTGCGGTTAATTTGCGACTGAATCATGGTGCATCTCCTGATGGTTTAAAAATAAGGTTACGCTGCGGTCGGTTGGCGTAGCGGTATGGCACAAACGCGCGGATTAGCTGCCAGTGGCACAAACTGGCGGGTTGCGCCGTCAAACGCTGCGATGCTGCCGCTTTCAATGTCGTAGACCCAGCCGTGCAGGGCGATCCGCCCCTCTTCGAGCGCCAGGCGCACCGATGGATGAGTTTGCAAATTAGCCAACTGAGCAATGACGTTTTCACGTACCATCGCCGCAGCTTTTGACGGTAAATCGGAATGCGGGCGCGCCTCATTAACGACGCGGGCTGAATCGGCATAACGCAGCCAGTGGGAGACGGCAGGCATATGGTCCATGCACTGACAGCTGGCAATGGCGGTCATCGCGCCACAGTTGGAATGACCGCAAATCACAATGTCAGATACCCGAAGCGCAGCGACGGCATACTCCACCGAAGCAGAAACGCCACCGGGTTCCGGCCCGTAGGAAGGGACGATATTGCCCGCGTTGCGAATAACGAACAGATCGCCAGGCTCACGTTGCGTCACCAGCTCAGGGACCAGACGGCTGTCGGAGCAGGAGATAAAAAGTGTGCGCGGGCTTTGCTGTGTCGCCAGCTGTTTAAACAAGGCTTCCCGCTTCGGACATGCCTCGCGCTGGAATTTAAGGAATCCATCAATAATCTCTTTCACCGTTAACCTCTGTCTGTCTCTGGAATGAGAGGCAGACTACTCGCCGATTGTCATAAGGTAAAAGTCTCATTTATGATGAGTTCTATTGGATTTACTTATAGGTTGGCGAATGCTCTCTCGACATATCAATTATTTTCTTGCCGTGGCTGAACATGGCAGCTTCACCCGTGCCGCCAGTGCGTTGCACGTCTCTCAGCCTGCGCTTTCCCAGCAGATTCGCCAGTTAGAGGAGAGTTTAGGCGTGCCGCTGTTTGACCGTAGCGGGCGAACGATTCGTCTCACCGATGCAGGAGAAGTCTGGCGACAGTACGCCAGCCGGGCGTTACAGGAACTGGGAGCGGGTAAACGGGCGATTCATGATGTTGCCGATCTGACGCGAGGATCGCTGCGTATCGCCGTCACCCCCACCTTTACAAGCTACTTTATCGGCCCTTTAATGGCGGATTTCTATGCGCGCTACCCCGGCATCACGCTCCAGCTACAGGAAATGTCGCAGGAGAAAATCGAAGATCTGCTTTGTCGCGACGAGCTGGACGTTGGGATTGCCTTCGCGCCTGTGCATTCGCCGGAGCTGGAGGCAATTCCTTTACTGACAGAAAGTTTAGCGTTAGTCGTGGCGCAACATCATCCGCTGGCTGCCTGTGAACAGGTGGCGTTGAGTCGCTTGCATGATGAAAAACTGGTCCTGCTCAGCGCGGAATTTGCCACCAGAGAGCAAATTGACCACTACTGCGAGAAAGCGGGGCTACATCCACAGGTGGTCATTGAGGCGAACTCAATTAGCGCGGTTCTGGAGCTGATTCGCCGCACTTCCCTTTCCACATTGTTACCAGCAGCGATTGCCACACAACATGACGGGCTTAAAGCGATTTCTCTTGCCCCGCCACTACTGGAGAGAACGGCGGTTTTGTTGCGGCGGAAAAATAGCTGGCAGACAGCCGCCGCGAAGGCATTTTTGCACATGGCGTTGGAGGAATGTGCGGATGTTGGCGAGAATGAATCACGGTAGCCACTGACACAGGTCAGTGGCTCTTCAACACAGAGGAAATTACCGTTTGTAATCGATGGCTTCTGGCTGCTCCAGATATACGGTGGTTTGTGCCGGTTGTGTACTGGCAATCACCTTGCCGCCACGTACCGAATAACGTACCGGAACCTGACGGCGCAGCGCATCAAATCCATTTTCAGCCGGCAGGATAATCAGGTTTGCGCTGTTTCCGGCGGCAATGCCGTAATCCTGCAAATTCAATGTTCTGGCACTGTGGTGGGTGATTAAATTCAGGCCATCGTTAATCTGCCCGTAGCCCATCAACTGGCAAACATGCAGCCCCATATGCAGCACTTGCAGCATATTCGCCGTTCCCAGCGGATACCACGGATCGAAGACATCATCGTGACCAAAGCAGACGTTAATGCCGGACTCCAGCATCTCTTTAACGCGCGTGATGCCGCGACGTTTTGGATACGTATCGAAACGTCCTTGCAGATGAATATTGACCAGCGGGTTGGCGACAAAGTTAATACCGGACATTTTCAGCAAGCGGAACAGGCGTGAGGTATACGCCCCGTTATAGGAGTGCATTGCCGTGGTGTGGCTGGCGGTGACTCGCGCGCCCATGCCTTCACGGTGCGCCAGGGCAGCAACGGTTTCGACAAAGCGCGACTGCTCGTCATCGATCTCATCACAGTGAACGTCGATGAGACGGTCGTATTTTTGCGCCAGGGCGAAGGTTTTATGCAGCGACTCCACGCCGTATTCACGGGTAAATTCAAAATGCGGAATCGCCCCCACTACATCTGCCCCTAAGCGTAACGCCTCTTCCAGCAACGCTTCACCGTTGGGATACGACAAAATCCCTTCCTGAGGGAAGGCGACAATTTGCAGATCAATCCACGGCGCGACTTCCTGCTTCACTTCCAGCATTGCTTTCAGCGCAGTTAGCGTTGCATCCGAAACATCGACATGGGTACGCACATGCTGAATGCCGTTGGCAATCTGCCATTTCAGCGTTTGCCAGGCGCGTTGTTTCACATCGTCATGGGTTAATAACGCTTTGCGCTCGGCCCAGCGTTCAATGCCTTCAAACAGCGTGCCGGACTGATTCCAGTTCGGTTGTCCGGCGGTTTGCGTGGTGTCCAGGTGAATATGCGGCTCCACAAACGGCGGTATAACTAAACCTTGTTCGGCATCCAGGCTGTTTTCAGTTATGGGCATCACGCCGGATTGCGCATCAATGGCGCTGATTTTTCCGTCCTGCAGATGAATCTGCCACAGCCCCTCTTTGCCTGGTAACCGGGCGTTAATAATTGTTTGTAAAGCGTTATTCGACACTGTTAACCTCCACATGCGTCATTGCTGCTGTCGTTTTACGATTCAAAATCGGGTTAAGGATCAGATAGCTCAGCGCGCCACCTAATACCGCGTTGACCGGAACAATTCCCGGTAACCAGTGGCCTGCGGCAATCCCCAGCGCGACCGCCAGAATCGCCACCCAATTGACACTCATCATACGCGTGGTCGCAAAGTGCTCATAGCGGCGACGGTTCATCAGATAGTCGGCGATGATCACGCCCCCTACCGGAGGAATAGCTGCCGAAAGGAAGGTCAACCAGCCGACAAAATTGTTATACAGCCATAATGCGCAGACCGTACCGATAATACCGTTGATTACCGAAAGGGTTTTGCTCGACATACCGGTAATGTTGGCGAAACCTAAACCCGACGCATAGAGTGCGTTATCGTTGGTGGTCCAGATATTCAGCCCCAGCACCACAATCGCGGGCAGCAGCAGTCCCTGAGCAATCATCACATCAGAGATATCTGCCATCCCCAGTGCCGCAGCGCCCGCTGCACCGAAAATAAACATCAACGAGTTGCCGAGGAAAAAGGCCACCATCGCCACCAGCACCGCCAGTTTGGCATTGCGACCAAACCGGACAAAGTCAGCGGTGAGCGTACCCGCACTGATAAATGACCCCACAACCAGCGCCAGCGCGACATTGAAATCTAACGGTTGTGCGGGAACGACCGCTTTTAAGGCGTCCAGGCCGCCCATGCCGTTAACGGCCAGCCACACGGAATAACCGCCAAGGCAGGCAATAGCCGGAACCGCAATCACCGAAAGAACTGTCAGCGCCGAAATGCCAAAGAAGACGGTGACGGTCATCAGTAAACCGGAAACGGCAATCAGCAAATTAATATCCAGCCCGGTTGCCTTGCCCACCGGAATAGCAAACATCGCCACGCCAACGCCAAACCAGCCAACCTGAGTTCCGCCCAGTAGCAGTGAAGGCAGCCATGAGCCTTTAACACCAAACGAGAAGCGAGCAAGAAGATGAGTGGTCAGGCCGGTTTTTGCGCCAATGTAACCGAGAAATGAAGTGTAAATACCGAGGAGAAGATTACCGATGAGAACTGCGAGGAAGAAATCATGATAGCTAAGACCGGTTCCGAGAGTGCCGCCGGTCCACATACTGGCGGAAAAGAAGGTTAATCCCAGCATGACGAACGTCAATGCCAATACCCCTTTCCGCGCCGACTGCGGGACTGGCCCCTGGCTAAAGTTGTTATCTTGCGACACGAAATTCCCCCTTTTTGCTGTTTGAAACCCAAAAAATCCGCCGCATTCTATTCATCTGAAGATAAAAAGCAATCGTTTTCGTGGGGAAATATATTTTTTATATGAATGAGTGCAAAAAGGTGGGGGAAAAATTATCGGTGTAAAAACAGTGGGTAGGCATAATAAGACGCGGTAAGCGTCGCATCAGGCATCGGCGCGGGGTGTCGGATGCGACGCGAGCGCCTTATCCGACCTACGGTTCAGGCCTGTAGGCATAATAAGACGCGGTAAGCGTCGCATCAGGCATCGGCGCATGGTGTCGGATGCGCCACGCGACGCATCCGACAATACCTTACTCTTCCATCGCCTGGCGGATCTGATCCAATGACGCAGGATCATCAATGGTCGTCAGATCCCCAGGATCGCGTCCTTCGCAAATTGCCTGGATCGTGCGGCGCAGCATTTTTCCGGATCGCGTTTTCGGCAATTGCGAGACAAACCAGACGTGCGCCGGGCGACCAAAGTTGCCAATCTGGCTGTCCACCAGCGCCATAATCGCCTTCTCTTGCGAATGCGCCACATCACGATCTTCCAGACTATCGCTCTCTTTCGGAATGACAAACGCCACCGCCACCTGCCCTTTCAGCGCATCTTTCACCCCAACCACCGCCACTTCGGCAACGCCCGGATGGCTGGAGATACTCTCTTCAATCTCGCGCGTGCCCAGACGATGCCCGGCAACGTTAATTACATCGTCAGTGCGCCCGAGAATAAAGTGATAACCGTCAGCGTCACGGATGCCCCAGTCAAAGGTGGCGTACACCGGGCGGGAAAACAGCGACCAGTAAGTCTTCACAAAGCGGTCGTCGTCGCCCCAGATGGTCTGAATACAGCCCGGCGGCAGCGGCCCTTCCACCACCAGCATCCCTTTCTCGTTGACGCCACACGGTTCGCCGGTGACTTCATTAAGCAACTGCACGTTATAGCCATACATCGGCACGCCGGGGCTTCCCAGACGCGTCGGCCTGTCGTCCAGACCGCGAGCAATCGCCATAATCGGCCAGCCGGATTCGGTCTGCCAGTAGTTGTCGATGACCGGCACATCCAGCGTATTGCTCACCCAACTGGCGGTCGGCTCGTCCAGCGGTTCTCCAGCCAGATAGAGCACTTCCAGCGACGAGAGATCGTGTTTGCGAATTTCAGCGGTAGGGAATTTTTTCAGCACGCGAATGGCGGTCGGCGCTGAGAACATCCGGCTAACCTGATATTTCTCGACGATTTTCCACCACACGCCGCAGTCCGGCCAGGTCGGCAATCCTTCGTAAACGATAGTCGCCATCCCCGCCAGCAGCGGCGCGTAAACGATATACGAATGCCCCACCACCCAGCCGATATCCGATGCGCAAAAGAACACGCTGCCCGCTTTGCCGCCAAAAATGGTGTCCATCGAGGTCGCCAGCGCCACCGCATATCCGCCGACGTCACGCTGCACGCCTTTAGGTTTGCCGGTCGTGCCGGAAGTGTAGAGAATGCAGGAGGTTTCGTTGGATTCCAGCCACGCCACCGGTACCCGCGCGCCGATGTGTTGATGGCGCAACGACGCGAAATCGACATCCCGCCCGCTGACGCGCGCCATTTTCGCCAGCCCGCGATCCACCAGCAAAACATGGCGTGGCTGGTGCTGCGCCTGACTTATCGCATCGTCGAGCAATTTTTTATAGGGAATGATTTTGCCACCGCGCGCTCCGGCATCAGCCGAGACAATCAGCACCGGTTTAGCGTCATCAATTCGCGCCGCCACGCTGTGCGAGGCAAAACCACCAAATACCACCGAATGAATAGCACCAATGCGCGCGCAGGCCAGCAGAGTAATATGCGCTTCGGCAATCATCGGCATATACACCAGCACCCGATCGCCGCGCTGCACGCCCAGTGAGCGCAACATTGAGGCCACCGCGTTCACTTCGTCATGCAGCTGGCGAAAGGTAAAGGTGCGCTCTTCTTCTGTTTCCGAAGAGACGGCAATCAATGCCAGTGCCTCTGGCTGTTTCTCCAGCCAGCGGTCGATAGCGTTGTGGCACAAATTGGTTCGGCCTTCACAAAACCAACGGGCAAACGGCGGATTGCTGTGGTCGAGCGTTTGCGTAAAGGGCGTCTGCCAGTCAATACGCCGGGCCTGCTCGGCCCAGAACTGCTCCGGTTCGTTAATCGAACGCTGATAAAATTCGCTAAAAGACATAATGCTCTCCTGTTGAACTTACGCCTTACCGCCGTTTACTTAAATGACGTACAGGTCGAGATACTCATTGACCGGCATCTGTTCCAGGCGAGTTCTGTCGAGAGAAACCTCCAGAATGCGCTGCTGTTGGCGAGTCGGGAACTGGCGCGCGAGATTGATTTTGAATTTATCGACCAGTTTCGGAATACCATCCTGACGGCGGCGAGCATGACCAATGGGGTACTCCACCACCACTTCTTCAAATCGTGTGCCGTCGGTGAACTCAAGGGTAATGGCATTGGCGATGGCGCGTTTTTCCGGGTCGTGGTAGTCAGCGGTAAATGCCGGATCTTCAAAGCAATTGATCTTCTCGCGCAGGGCGTCGATGCGTTTATCTTGCGCAACGTTGTCCTCGTAATCTGCCGCCGTTAAGCGCCCGAATAACAGCGGGATCGCCACCATGTACTGAATGCAGTGGTCGCGGTCAGCCGGGTTATTGAGCGGCCCCTTTTTGTCGATGATGCGAATACAGGCTTCGTGGGTGCGAATGGTCACTTTTTCGATATCCGCCGCCGTCTTGCCTGCTGCCTGCATCTGTTCATAGAGCGTCATCGCCGCTTCAACTGCCGTCTGGGAGTGGAACTCCGCCGGGAAGGAGATTTTGAACAGCACATTCTCCATGACGTAAGAACCGTACGGACGCTGGAAGCGGAACGATTCACCTTTAAAGGAGACGTCGTAGAAGCCCCATACCGGCGCGGTCAGGGCTGACGGGTAACCCATTTCGCCCGTTTTCGCCATCAGTGCCAGACGTACCGCGCGGGAAGTGGCATCGCCCGCCGCCCAGGATTTACGCGTGCCGGTGTTCGGCGCATGGCGATAGGTGCGCAGCGACTGACCGTCCACCCACGCCAGCGAAACGGCGTTGAGAATTTCCTCGCGGGTCAGGCCGAGCATTTCGGCGACCACGGCGGTGGAAGCCACTTTCACTAACAGAACGTGGTCGAGGCCGACGCGGTTAAAGGAGTTTTCCAGCGCGATGCAGCCCTGAATTTCATGGGCTTTGATCATTGCGGTCAGCACCTGTTTCATGGTCAACGGCGCTTTGCCGCTGGCGACCGCGTTGCGCGAAAGCCAGTCTGCCGTTGCCAGAATGCCGCCGAGGTTGTCGGAAGGATGCCCCCACTCCGCCGCCAGCCAGGTATCGTTGAAATCGAGCCAGCGGATCATCGCGCCAATGTTAAATGCCGCCTGGACGGGGTCGAGCTGAAACTGAGTTCCGGGGACGCGCACGCCGTTGGGTACGACGGTGCCAGGAACAATTGGCCCCAGCAGTTTTTTACAGGCCGGGTATTCGAGAGCTTCAAGACCGCAGCCGAGCGTGTCGAGCAGGCAGTAATGTGCGGTGTCGTAGGCCACTTTAGAGCTGATTTCGTAGTTCATCACGTAATCGACGATATCAACGATTTCACGATCAAATTCCGGGCGGATGTTGTTGATTTGAGCTGACATTGGGTACGTTTCCTTATTGTTATTCGTAGAGGTTTACTGGCGCTTATCCAGCGCGACAAACTGGCGGTCTTCCGGTCCAACATAATTGGCGGAAGGACGGATAATTTTGTTGTCCTGACGTTGTTCAATGATGTGCGCCGCCCAGCCGGTGACACGGGCGATGACAAACAGTGGTGTGAACATCTCGGTGGGAACGCCCATCATGTTGTAGGAAACAGCAGAGAACCAGTCGAGATTGGGGAACATCTTTTTGCTCTCCCACATCACCGTTTCCAGGCGATCGGCGATGTTGTACATCTTCAACGAGCCGCCTTCCTGCGAGAGCTGCTTCGCCACACGTTTGATCACCTGGTGGCGCGGGTCGGCGATGGTATAAACCGGATGACCAAAACCAATGACCACTTCTTTGTTTTCCACCCGCTTGCGGATATCGGCTTCGGCTTCGTCCGGCGTTTCGTAGCGTTGCTGGATCTCCAGCGACACTTCATTCGCTCCGCCGTGTTTCGGCCCGCGCAGTGCGCCAATCGCGCCAATAATCGCGGAATACATATCAGAGCCAGTGCCCGCAATCACCCGACTGGTAAAGGTGGAGGCGTTAAACTCGTGTTCGGCGTACAGCACTAGCGAAATATGCATCGCCTTTTCCCAGCTTTGCGATGGCTTTTCGCCGTGCAGCAGATGCAGGAAGTGACCACCGATGGAGTCGTCATCGGTTTCCGGCTGGATGCGTTCGCCGTTGTGACTGTAGTGATACCAATAAAGGAGAATCGAGCTAAGTGATGCCAGTAGTTTGTCGGCAATATCCCGCGCGCCAGAGACGGTATGTCCCTCTTTTTCTGGCAGCGTGCAGCCGAGCGCGGAAACGCCGGTGCGCATAACATCCATCGGGTGTGACGCCGCCGGTAAGGCTTCCAGCACGGTACGCACGTTAGCCGGTAAACCGCGCAGGGCTTTCAGTTTCGTTTTGTAAGCGGCGAGTTCGTCACGGGTCGGCAGTTTGCCGTGGATCAGCAGATGCGCCACTTCTTCAAATTCGCAATGTTCCGCCAGATCAAGAATATCGTAGCCGCGGTAATGCAGGTCATTGCCGCTTTTACCCACGGTGCAGAGCGCCGTATTGCCCGCCGGAACGCCAGAAAGTGCCACAGATTTTTTCGGTTTAATGACATGGGTACTGTTTTGCAGGATCGTTGTGTCGCTCATGTTGTCCTCGTCATTTGTAGGGTCGAGATATTTTTCGTTGTGTTTTATTTCACCTGGCTACGGGCAAACAGGTCGTCGAGCTTCGCTTCGTACTGGTAGTAGTTGATGCTTTCGTACAGCTCGTTGCGGGTTTGCATGGTATCGATGACGCTTTTCTGCGTGCCTTCCTGGCGCAGGACGTTGTAGACATGCTCAGCGGCGCGGTTCATGGCGCGGAACGCTGAAAGTGGGTACAGCGCCATTGCGACATGGGCGCTGCGTAATTCGTCGGTGGTAAACAGCGGTGTTGCGCCAAATTCGGTAATGTTGGCGAGGATCGGCACCTGCACCGCATCGGCAAACTGGCGGTACATGGCGAGTTCGGTAATCGCCTCCGGGAACAACATCTCGGCACCCGCTTCAACATAGGCCTGTGCACGCTCGATCGCCGCATCCAGCCCCTCTACCGCCAGCGCATCGGTGCGCGCCATGATCACAAAATCAGGATCGGTTTTCGCATCCACCGCCGCGCGGATCCGATCCACCATCTCCTCTTTCGAGACGATCGCTTTGTTCGGGCGATGACCGCAGCGTTTCGCACCAACCTGATCTTCAATATGCAATCCTGCCGCACCGGCTTTAATCATCGATTTCACCGTACGCGCCACGTTAAAGGCCGAAGAACCAAAACCGATATCCGCATCCACCAGCAGTGGCAGCGAACAAACGTCGGTGATACGGCGAATATCTGTCAGCACATCATCAAGGGTAGAAATACCGAGATCGGGCAGCCCCAGCGACCCTGCCGCCACGCCACCGCCGGAGAGATAAATTGCCTGATATCCGGCACGCTGCGCCAACAGCGCATGATTAGCGTTGATGGTGCCAACAATCTGCAATGGATTTTCTTTAGTCAGTGCAGCGCGAAACGCTTTACCTGGAGAGTGTAGAGACATAGCCCATCCTTTGTTATCAACTTGTTATTTTCGTTAATAAAACAAAGCAAGGGGTGTGCCACAATTGCCTTAATAAAATTAAATGTTTAATTTCAATTTGTTAGAGATAACGTCATGAACTAATCCGCAAATATGCGTTTCAGTTAACGTTTCAGGCAATGTTTCACCGCGTTTCATTGCAACAATTATGAAACAAGACTAAACCCAATATTCGGTTTCTTAACTTTGCGGTGCGCTATGGCACATCCACCACGGCTTAATGACGACAAACCGGTTATCTGGACGGTATCTGTAACGCGCCTGTTCGAGCTGTTTCGCGATATCAGCCTCGAGTTTGATCACCTGGCGAACATTACCCCTATTCAGCTTGGCTTTGAAAAAGCAGTGACCTACATCCGCAAGAAACTGGCAAACGAACGCTGTGACGCCATCATCGCTGCTGGCTCTAACGGCGCGTACCTGAAAAGCCGCCTGTCAGTGCCAGTTATTTTGATTAAACCGAGCGGCTACGATGTGTTACAGGCACTGGCAAAAGCCGGAAAACTCACCTCTTCTATCGGCGTTGTCACCTATCAGGAAACCATTCCAGCGCTGGTGGCGTTTCAAAAAACCTTTAATCTGCGCCTCGATCAACGTAGCTACATTACCGAAGAAGACGCCCGCGGGCAGATTAACGAGCTGAAAGCTAACGGCACTGAAGCGGTGGTCGGCGCGGGGCTGATTACCGATCTGGCAGAAGAAGCCGGAATGACCGGAATTTTTATCTATTCCGCCGCCACCGTGCGCCAGGCGTTCAGCGATGCGCTGGATATGACGCGCATGTCGTTACGCCATAACACTCACGATGCCACCCGCAACGCCCTGAGAACTCGTTACGTGCTGGGCGATATGCTCGGTCAATCACCACAGATGGAACAAGTACGGCAGACTATTTTGCTGTATGCCCGCTCCAGTGCAGCGGTGTTGATTGAGGGGGAAACGGGGACGGGCAAAGAGCTGGCGGCCCAGGCGATTCATCGGGAATATTTTGCCCGCCACGATGCGCGACAGGGCAAAAAGTCGCATCCGTTTGTTGCCGTCAACTGCGGGGCGATAGCCGAATCGCTGCTGGAAGCGGAGCTGTTTGGCTATGAGGAAGGGGCGTTTACCGGCTCGCGACGCGGAGGTCGCGCCGGGCTGTTCGAAATTGCCCACGGCGGTACGCTGTTTCTGGATGAGATTGGCGAAATGCCGCTACCTTTGCAGACTCGCCTGTTACGGGTGCTGGAAGAAAAAGAGGTCACCCGCGTCGGCGGGCATCAGCCTGTTCCGGTAGATGTACGGGTCATTAGCGCCACTCACTGCAAGCTGGAAGAAGATATGCAGCAAGGACGTTTTCGCCGTGATCTGTTTTATCGGCTGAGTATTTTGCGTCTGCAATTGCCACCACTGCGCGAGCGGGTGGCGGATATTCTTCCGCTGGCGGAAAGCTTTTTGAAAGTGTCTCTGGCGGCGCTCTCCGCCCCGTTTTCTGCCGCATTACGCCAGGGATTACAGGCAAGCGAAACCGTGCTGGTGCACTACGACTGGCCAGGTAATATTCGTGAACTGCGCAATATGATGGAGCGACTGGCGCTATTTTTAAGTGTGGAACCGACGCCGGATTTAACGCCGCAATTTTTGCAGCTGCTACTGCCGGAACTGGCGCGCGAGTCGGCGAAAACTCCCGCTCCACGCTTACTGACACCACAACAGGCACTGGAGAAATTTAATGGCGATAAAACAGCAGCGGCGAATTATTTAGGCATCAGCCGGACGACGTTCTGGCGGCGGCTGAAAAGCTGAACTGCCGAATGCAGCGCGAACGCTTTATCCGGCATAAATTTCAATAGATGATCACCGATAAACTTACGCATCGGGCATGTTTACATAGGGTTCAGAATTACTTCTTCTTATAAATATTTGCCGTGCCGTGGATCTTATTGTCAGTTTGACCGGAGGTCAGTACCAACACATCAGCCCCTTTTTCATCCGCTTTTTTGATCAAATCTTCTTTTGCATCTGCAGTCGACATTTCATTGCTGGTTGAAATATCACCTATTTTTTCATACTGCGATTCAACTTTTTCAAATTCCGCTTTGGTCATCAATTCAGCGGCATAGACATTGGTAACGGCTAACGCTAACGCACCGACTAACATTTTAGAGATTATTTTCATATTACGGCTCCAGAGTTGTTATCACACTATCATCCACCCACATTATTGGGTTGATTAATAATTAGTTCAGTCAGGGCATAAACGCCAGTAACCGGAAATAAGACACTTTGTGATCTCTCTCGCACCCGATTATTTTTGGTAGAAATATGATGAAGTTACTTCACTTATTTATGGATGAAATCACTATGGATCCTTTGCACGCCGTTTACCTGACCGTAGGACTGTTCGTGATTACTTTTTTTAATCCGGGAGCCAATCTCTTTGTGGTAGTACAAACCAGCCTGGCTTCCGGTCGACGCGCAGGGGTGCTGACCGGGCTGGGCGTGGCGCTGGGCGATGCATTTTATTCCGGGTTGGGTTTGTTTGGTCTTGCAACGCTAATTACGCAGTGTGAGGAGATTTTTTCGCTTATCAGAATCGTCGGCGGCGCTTATCTCTTATGGTTTGCGTGGTGCAGCATGCGCCGCCAGTCAACACCGCAAATGAGCACACTACAACAACCGATTAGCGCCCCCTGGTATGTCTTTTTTCGCCGCGGATTAATTACCGATCTCTCTAACCCGCAAACCGTTTTATTTTTTATCAGTATTTTCTCAGTAACATTAAATGCCGAAACACCAACATGGGCACGTTTAATGGCCTGGGCGGGGATTGTGCTCGCATCAATTATCTGGCGAGTTTTTCTTAGTCAGGCGTTTTCTTTGCCCGCTGTGCGTCGTGCTTATGGGCGTATGCAACGCGTTGCCAGTCGGGTTATTGGTGCAATTATTGGTGTATTCGCGCTACGCCTGATTTACGAAGGGGTGACGCAGCGGTGAGCAGATAATTTACTCTCTACGTAATCAACCTGATTTGCCGAATCCCGACCATCGGCGATGATAGCCCCCGTAATGCGTGGTCCTTATTTCCGATAAGTTTACTTGAGTCTTTAGCTTCCCATTTCAGCCCACTCTCCCCTGTGTGGGCTTTTTTCATTGGTCTGACCCGTCCTGAATAGCCAAACAATGGCAATGTTCCACTTTGCAGGGATGATAATAAGGGGATCTGATTCAGAAGAGTTTTGAAAAGTTGGACCGCCATCGAGGCCTCGAACCCCGTACCATACAACAATCCTGGTTGTCGTCTGCTCTTCCTGATGAGCTAATGGCGGTTTTTGATATGAGCCTTACAGCATATTTTCTGTCAGGCTTGAGTGCGATGCGTAAGGTACAGAAAAGACCCCATACAAACATGATGGAATTATGATTTTTTTCATATGAATGTCAACCCACACATTCACAAAACATCTGCATGAGATCATTTTTTATACACCACATAGCTGCGAAACCACTGCTGGTGCTTTTTTAAGCGAAGCGTCGCTGATCACAACAAAATATCGGCGAAAAGGCGGTGGAATGCCATTTAGCATACGGATATACAGATGAAATGATTACCTGCTTTGCGATTCACTCTCTGGTGGAATAACAACTTGCAGGTGGAACCCTTTCTGAACTAAAGAGTGTAGCGGATTTTAACGTGCTTATTTACAGGATAATATCTGTCACCTAATTCCTGCACTCTATTCGATATCCATTCATTTAATCGTGCGTCATCTCTGTATGTTTTTACGTCCAGAACAGAGAGCAATAACATCACCAGTGATTCAGGAAAAACAGGGTAGATATTTTTTAAGTGTAATAATAATCCATGCGCAAGCGCCTGCTTAATGGGCGCGTCTGTCTCCGGAATAGACGACATTTCGCGAAGCCATTTTTCCACATGCATACACTCTTTCCCTTTAGGGAAAAGTCTCAGCAAAGGCATATGGTGTTCAAGAAGAATACATTTGCAATCTGTTCGCACTGAATCGATAAACTGAACTAATTTCTTAAGCCCGGTAAAGCGTCCAGCCTGCACATTTGCTTTAATATCAAGAAACGCATCATCCTGGTCATATACCCAAACTGTCCCTTTTTGATTTTCAAGTATGCGAACAACAAACTTAACCGGGTGATCAGGGTAATCCATCCAGTCATAAAATCCAGGGAAATCATTAAACTGCACATTTATGGTGAGTGCGTTATCGTCTGACCACTCACAGTCTCGTACGGCAGCCATGAGATGAATGAGTTTGTCGTCATCGACTAAATCATCACGACAATCATAAGGATAATCATAATATTGTTTAATCAAAACCTTGAATATATCGACACAGGAAACCAGGGAGCTTTTGATATCCTCTGGTAACTGATTGTTTTTAACCGTATTAAGTATGCTTTGTTGCGTATATGGCATCAAATTATTGTGCGGAGCTTTTAATGATATCATCGCGATCTCTCTTAAATAAAAATAAACGTCGCAGATAATAAAGCTCTGATTAAACCAGGCACTATCAGAAATCGCTCATAACTAACGTGTGAAGTATTGTGTACTGGAGGGAGTTAATTTAACAATTTGAATTTACGTTATAGGTTTTACTGCTACTTTGATATTATTTCGCTCTCCTTAACTAAAAAGTTAAGTGGAGAGCGAAGTTAATATGTTAAACCACAGCGTATTTATTAATTTTTTCAGTCTGTTAGTGTGCGATTATCGATAACAAAACGATATTTCACATCACCACGCAGCATTCGCTCATAGGCTTCATTAATTTGATCGGCCCGAATCATCTCTATATCAGCCACGATGCCATGTTCGGCGCAAAAATCGAGCATCTCCTGAGTTTCTGGAATGCCGCCAATCATAGAACCGGCTATCGCACGGCGTTTCATGATCAGGTTGAAAACTTCCGGCGATTTATGCGGTGTCGCAGGCGCACCAACCAGCGTCATGGTGCCATCACGCTTCAGCAAGGTGGTAAAATCGTCGAGATTATGTGGCGCAGCTACTGTATTCAAAATGAAATCGAAACTCTTCAGATGAGCCGCCATCTCATCGGCATTGCGTGAGTTAACAACTTCATCGGCCCCCAGGGCTTTTGCCGCTTCGCGTTTTGCCTCAGAAGTGGTAAATGCCACCACATGCGCCCCCATCGCGTGGGCCAGCTTGATCCCCATATGTCCCAGACCGCCGATGCCGACCACGCCCACTTTTTTACCCGGCCCGGCCTGCCAGTGACGTAGCGGCGAATACGTGGTGATCCCTGCACACAACAAAGGAGCCACCGCCGCCAGCTGCTCTTGCGGGTGACGAATACGCAGAACATATCGCTCATGAACGACGATCTGTTGTGAGTAGCCGCCCAGAGTATGGCCCGGTTCGTCCGGCGTCGGCGAGTTATAGGTGCCGGTCATGTGATCACAGTAGTTTTCCAGCCCGTCTTCACACTCTTCGCAATGTTTACAACTGTCGACAATGCAGCCGACACCGACCAGATCGCCCGGCGCATGTTTTTCTACCTGATCACCAACGGCTACCACACGCCCCACAATTTCATGACCCGGTACGCAGGGGTAAACCGTCCCCGCCCACTCGGAACGGACCTGGTGGAGATCGGAATGGCAGACGCCACAGTAAGCGATTTCGATTTTGACATCATTCGGTCCCGGTTCACGCCGGGTGATATCCATCGGTTCAAGTGGTTGTTTAGCGGAATATGCACCAACAGCTTTGATCTTCATTGTGTTTACTCCTGATTAGCTATGTGTATTTGGCGATGCCTGATATGTCATCGCGGCAAAACGCGTCCATTGAATATAGCCAATATTTAAACCACCCGATCCAGCCCCAACATGCCGCGAGCCTGAATGAAACAAAGCAGCAACGTTCCCCATAAGGCGAGCACCTGTAAGTGTGATATTTGCTATCCGTAAAAGACTAAAATCGGCAAAACTGATGATCTTTTCACGTAGACAAATAGTTATCTACACAACGTCAATAAGGGCATATTCCTCAAAGATAATATCCATTTCTGCCGACACACTCATATTCAGGTTGCCCCACTCCCTGGGGCTTAAATCTCTTACTATTCACCGTTGCAGGCGTTTCAAATGCGCATCAACCTGCCACACTCCCCCACACCAGTTGCCCTTTATGGAACGTTGCGGTTCTCGGCGAGATACGCGCCACCGCCTCGGCGGAACAGGAGGCGTCCACCAGCACAAAACTGGCGTCATCCTGCGCTTTGGGCCACACGCGCTCGCCTTTTTCGTTGAGCGGCAATACATCGCCAGTGGCTAAAAACAGCGAGCGGGAGAGGTTCTGTTCGTTAGGACGAATATAGAGCTGCGCGTACAGATTGGCTTTTTCCAGCATGTCGCCCAGGCCGTAAGGCGACCAGTGGTCGATAACGCTGTCAGTGCCAGTCATCACTTTTACGCCTTTGTCGTGCAACTGTTTGAGCGGCATATGCAGCGTGCCAATCGGCACCGTCGAGGCGATAGAAATTTGCTGCGCCGCCATCCGGTGCGCCAGTTCATCTACCTGTTGTTCGTTGAGCGTTGCCAGCGCAAAGGCGTGACTGATGGTCAGCTTGCCCTTCAGCTGTGGCGTTTTCTCTACCGTTTCAACCATATAATTGATGGCTGCCACGCCTGCCGGAGTGGTTTCATGCAGGTGAATATCGACGCCTTTGTCGTAGTCCAGCGCAATCTGAAACATGGTGTCGAGGGATTTTTCCATCGCGCCATCAACACTGGTCGGGTCCAGCCCGCCGACGTAATGCGCACCCGCCTGCATCGCTTCGCGCATTAAGGGTTCCGATTTCGACAGCAGCAAACCGTGCTGCGGGAAGGCGACGATTTCACACTCGAAGCCCGCCTGACGCCGCGCCAGCACCGCCTGCAAATTTTGCAGATTTTTTAGGCCGGAAACCGGTTCGATATTGCAGTGGCTGCGGGCAATGGTGGTGCCTTTCGACTGCAATAGATCGATCAGTTTTTCCGCCCGCTCCTGCGTATACGGTTGTAACTCCGGCAGCATTTTCTGCTCGAGTTTGATCATGTCCTGGATAGTGGTGCCTGCCGGACGATTGAGCGAGCGCCACGGCCCGCCGTAGAAGGTTTTGTCGAGATGAATATGCATGTCGCGAGTGGTGGGTAGCATCAACTTACCGCCAGCGTCATAGTGCGGCAGCGTGGCGTCCGGATGCTGCTTGTTCTCGCGCAGGGCGACAATTTTGCCGTCCTGAATCTCCACGGTCTGGCGCGCCGTGCGGGTCTGCACCGCCACACCGTTTTCGTAGTCAAAACCGGTTTCCAGCAGCACGTTATCGAGATAGTAATGCGGGTCAGTGATTTTCATGGTGTTGTTCGCTTCGCAGTTTAGGGTGCCAGCTACCGCCGCATGGGCGAGCGGCACAGAGGTACCAAACAGCGCGGCGGCGGTGACCATCTTACCGCTCTGGCTCAGAAATTCACGGCGGCTATTGCTTTCTTTCATCCTACGTCCTTACGTTTTAATAATATGGGTGCCCGTTTCACCGCGCAGCGCCGCAGGCAGGCATTCCGGCGTGGTGATAATCACTTCTTTGCCGCCCTGCTCCAGGAACGTCAGGCTGGCGATGATTTTTGGCAACATGCTGCCGGGCGGAAAATGCCCTTCCTGCATATAGCGAGTCATGGTGGCAATATCCACCCGATCCAGCGCCTGCTGCTGCGGTTTACCAAAGTGGATACAGACTTTTTCGACGCCGGTGGTGATCACCAGAATGTCGGCGTGAATTTCACGGGCCAGCAGCGCGGTAGAGAGATCTTTGTCAATAACCGCGTCCACGCTTTGGTAATCCCCCGCTTCAGTACGCACTACCGGAATTCCACCGCCGCCCGCGCCAATTACGACAAAACCTTGTTGGATCAGCGCCTTAATGGCGGGTGCTTCGACAATACGTTTCGGTTCCGGCGAGGCGACCACGCGGCGATAGCCCCGTCCGGCATCTTCAACAAAACACCAGTCAGGGTTTGCCTTTTGTAGTTTGTCACGCTGGCTTTCACTGAAGAATGCACCAATGGGCTTGGTGGGATGGGCAAAACCTGGATCGTTTTTATCCACTTCCACCTGAGTTACCACGGTGACGGCTTTTTTCTCGCCGTGACGCGCCAGCCGGTTATTCAGCGCCTGTTGGATCAGATAGCCGATGCCGCCCTGCGTATCTGCCACACAGTTCGCCAGCGGCGTTAAGGGCAGCCCTTCGCGCTCGTGGGCAATCTCCGCACGGCGTAAATCCAGCCCGACCTGCGGCCCGTTACCGTGGGTCAGCACAATGTCGTAATCGGAAGCCAGCATTTCCAGCACCGTATCGGCCACGGCTTTCACCGCCTCCGCCTGATGCTCAATCGACTGGCTGGCGTTATCTTTGATAATGCTGTTGCCACCAATGGCAACGACCACAAGCTCTTTCATGTTGTTATGTCCGCTACAGAGGGTGATTAGGTTATGACCAACGCCAGACTGCCTGATGCGCTACGCTTATCAGGCCTACAATTCTCGGGCCATCCGTAGGCCGGATAAGGCGTTCACACCGCATCCGGCATAAACATGTAAGTCAGACGCCGTAACGTTCGCACCAGCCGAGAATGGCTTTCTCGAAGCAGGCGAATGGTGGATGCACAATGCCCGCGCCAATCATGCCGACGCCCGCATCTTTATGGGCGATGGCGGTGTTGATCACCGGCAGAATGCCGCTGCTACCCACGCGGGTGATGTCGATTGCCGACGGCACGCCCATAAAACCGAGCAGCGGAATGGTGACGTTGGGGTTTTCGCCAAGGGTGATTTCGCGCATCTGACGGGAGAAATCGATAGCCTCTTCCACCGTGCCGCCCACCAGTGCGACGATTGCAGGCGCGGTCGCCATGGCAAACCCGCCAATACCGTAGGTTTCTGTGATGGCGCTGTCGCCGATATCCAGCCCCGAATCTTCCGGCTTATAACCAGCAAACATCGGGCCGATGACCTGCTGCGCTGGGCCGGTAAACCACTGCCCCGGCAGGCCGCTGACCCGCAGGCCGAACTCGACGCCGTTACGCGCCATGGTGGTGACCACGGTGCTGTATTCGATGCCGTGCGCCGCATCCATCGCCGCTTTACACATCGCCATCCACGTCGGGCCGGAGAAGTAGTCGCTGCTGGCGACAAACTCGAACACTTCGCGCTGTTGCTCGACGGAATAGCCTGCCTGAATGATCCCCGGCGTCAGTGCCTGAATCAGCAGCGTCGTCCCGGCGTTATTGCGGTTATGGCACTCATCGCCCATATGCAGCGCCTGCGCCAGCATTAAGCGCAGATCGATCTCACCGATAATTTTCATCGCGTCGCGCAGCATTGGCCCCTGCACATCGCGCATCCAGTTGAGGCGGTCGATCACGCTCTGATCGTTGGCACCCATACGCAAAATCTTCGCCATCTGCTCGCTCATATTGGTATAAGCGATGTTGCCGTAGGTTTTGTTTTTCACGATGTGCATAAACATCGAGGCCGAGGTAACGCCCGCCATCGATCCCACGCAGTCGTGTTCGTGGCACGGCGAGAAGGTGATCTCCCCGGAGGCCGCCAGTTCAGTCGCCTCATCGAGATCTTTCGCCAGCCCTTCGAACACCAACGCCCCGGTGACCGCGCCTTTCATCGCGCCGCACATTTTTTCCCAGGTGATCGGCGGCCCGGCGTGAAGAATGGTTTTCGGCGTCATGCCCGGCACCACGTTAATCGCCTGATCAAAACCAATCAGCACCGGATGCGACTGGATAATGCGCTCCAGCGCCTGCTGGTTAGCGGCGGCGATTTTGTCTGCCAGCGGCGAATCGGCAATGTTATCCAGCGCCTGCACCACCTGCATATTGCCCTGCCCCGGCGGCGTCCAGTCGAGTTGAGTCACTTCTACATGCTGCTTTTTCAGGTCATCGCTAAACATGGCGATACCGACGTTAATAACGTTCAACGGTTGGCTAAACAGTGACTGGCTCATCAGGCTTCCTCCCCTTTGCAGATAAATTCACGCGCCAGCAATCCGGTATTGGTGCTGCTGCTCGCCAGAATCACTCCGGCATCAAGCAGCATCTGGCTTTGTTGTTCTAATGATGGCGTATCGAGATCGGTGCCCAGCACATAGGCGAGAATGATCAACTCGCGTCCTTCGGCGGCGGCGATCGCTTTCGCTTCTTTGATCGCCTCGATGGTGGAGCCGACCGGATCTTCATGCGATCCAAATCCGAGCACAAAATCCATCACGATCACCGCCACTTCTGGATCGCGCGCTTCTTCGATCAAGCGACTGATGCGGTTGGTGGGGTCAATCATTGGATGCGGCTTGCCGTTGGTGAAGTCGTCATCGCCAAAGTCGAGGAAGGTGTGTTTGATGCTGCGGTTGATATCTTGCAGGCGGAATTCAGGATCGGGCTGAATGTTGCTGTAGACATCGCCATGTTTTTCCATCACCGCGAACATGGTTTCGTCGCACAGCGTGCCGCCGCAGAACAGGCCACGTATGTATTTCTGCTGCGGTTGCAGACGCGCACGCACATCAGCAATCAACGGCTGGTTAAGCGTATGCAGGTCGAGATTTTCCTGTTTCACGCCGGAGAGCATCACCGCTTTTAGCGCCGCCTCTTTGCTGCCGCGGGCAAACTGTAGCCCCTGCTCATCCACCGGCGTTTCAACGCGACCGAGGAAGCAGACCACCACCGGCTTGCGGCAGGCGCGCGCGCGTTCCAGCACTTTACGGGCCACCGCAGGCGCGGGCGGTTTGGAGATAAGCACAATGATTTCAGTTTGCGGATCGTTTTCCAGCATCCCGATGGCGTCGAGCATCATCAGGCCGCCGATTTTCTCGCTCAGGTCGCGCCCGCCGGTGCCAATCAGTTGTGAAACGCCGCCACCAAATTCATGAATGCGGACGCTCAGCTCCTGGCTGCCGGTGCCGGATGCGCCAACAATACCGATGTTACCGCGACGCACGGCGTTACCAAAGCAGAGCGCCGCGCCGTTGATAATCGCCGTGCCGCAGTCCGGCCCCATCATCAGCAGCCCTTTTTCATGGGCCAATTGTTTGAGCGCCAGTTCATCTTCAACCGAGACGTTATCGGAAAACAGCATCACGTTGAGATCGTTTTGCAGCGCCTGACGCGCTTCGCGAGCGGCAAACAGACCGTTGACCGAAATCACCGCCAGGTTACTTTCCGGGATATGCTTTTTGGCACTGGCAATAGTGGCGTAACGCGCCTCGTGCGAGCCGCTTTGCGCTTTGGTGTTGAACAGTTCTTCAATCTCCACCAGCAACTGCTCGTTGTCCGCACCCGATTTACCATTGATGACAATCATCAGGTCGCCGTTTTTCGCCTGTTCCAGCTCCGGCGTCAGCAGTCCTAAATTTTTCAGCACACCTTTGTTCATTTCGGTCGCCATCGCCACAAATGCCTGCTCGACGCCGTCGAGTTTATTTGCACGCGTGGAGATAGACATCAGCGAGACAGAATCAAAATAGGTATTCGGTTTAATGACTATTTTAACTGACATAATTCCCTCCGTAGGTTTGGCTCAGCGCACAACCATCGGCCATGCCATACAGCATGTCGCAGCCGGAACTGGAGCCAATATGTTTAATTTTTTCTATTGCCTGAGTTGCGTTCCCAGGGATGTCATAAATAATGTTGTGAATAAAACTATGAATATTTTCCCGGCAACGTTGTTGTAATGCGGCTTCCAGCGTTATAGCACTTAATAATGTGGTATTATTTCTGCCGCGTTGCAGACCGAGATAAAATTCCTCTTTGTATTTTTCCGCCGGATGCCCGGGAATAAATAAAACAAGCGCCAGACCTGTTAAATAATCGTCGGCTGATGGCGTAAGGCCAATCCCTAACCCCATCATACTGGCGACCGCTGAGGCGATATTTTGTTTATCGTTTACGGCCTGAATAACTGCCCGTCGTTTAATATGTAATTCTTTATTTAACGCCTGATAAAACGGATTATCGCCGCGATAATTAAACAGGGTTTCATTTTCCCCCAGGTGCTGATGAATAATGTCGTGCCACTGTTGCCAGGCGATAAGGTGAAAATTCACAGCGGTCATTTGCAAGGTTGGGGACAGCCAACGCCGACAACGACTCATCTCTATATGAAGATGTTGACCAACCGTAATGCCTTGCTCGTCAAACTGAACCTTATCACCATGCCGGAACAGACCATTAAAGTGAGTGAGTGCCAACCGACAACTGTTTGGCGCATTGTCGTACTCTTCACAAAGCAGCGTCAGCAACTGCTGGCGAGCCGGGAGTGCGATATTTACCGCTCTGGCAAAGACCTGTTCAACCTGTCCTTGCCCCCGCTGCGCCAGAAAATCCGCATCCGCAGTTAGCGCCCACACACACCGTCTTTCTGGTGTGTTGATAGCAAGCCTCCCGGTTTATGCACCTGCGGCAATCAGTAACTGCGCAATCTCTTCAAAGCCCCGTTCCCGCGCCAGTTCCAGTGGCGTTTTGCCATATTTATCGGTCAGATGCGGGCTGGCACCGTGTTCCAGCAATAACTGGACAATCGCCTGCTGTTTAATCCCGCCATCATTAAGCACAATCGCTTCCAGCAGCGGTGTCCAGCCAACATGGTTGGTCTGGTTAACGTTAATTTCCGTATGCGCCAAAAGCTCTTTTACAATACTTAAATGGCCTTTTTCACAGGCAGGCGTCAGGCCGACACCGCCAAAACGGGTGACGCAATTAAGGTCTGGTTTAGCCGGTAAAATAATTCGTAGCAGCGTTAAATCACCGTTCAGACAGCTCATTAAAAAAGGATTTAAACATGTCAGGTCTTGTTTATTAATATCCGCTCCGGCATCAATTAATGCCTGAACGCAAGCATATTGCTGATATAAACTTGCCAGCGTAATTGCCGTTTTCCCCTGGCGATCGCAGGTATTAATATCGACACCCAGCGCAAGACAGGTTTTTACTTTATCGATATCGCCCTGTTGTGCAGCCAATAAATAGTCGGCAGGTAGATTTTTTATCGTCATTCACATTCCCCTGGTTTTTGTGGCTGTTTTCGATGAATTGAGAATAGCAACGATAATCTGATAAAAGAACCCGCTTAAATTTAATTCGCCGTATTTCGCCTTTTTGTTGAAAGATGTTCAACAATCTTTTCGCAGTGTGCGGTAGTGCAATATTTGTTTCTTTGACCCGATACCCTTTCACTCAATCAGGTTTTATTTCTCTATAGTCTGCACATGTAAGAGTAGCTTTCGTCCATGTCTAACCAGAGGGGAACAAGATGAACGGACTCACGGCAACGGGTGTCACCGTCGGTATTTGTGCAGGGCTTTGGCAGTTAGTGTCTTCACATGTCGGGCTCTCTCAGGGATGGGAATTATTAGGAACCATTGGCTTCGTCGCCTTTTGCAGTTTTTATGCCGCAGGCGGCGGTAAATCGGGGTTTATCAGAAGTCTGGCGGTTAATTATTCCGGGATGGTGTGGGCATTTTTCGCCGCGCTGGCTGCCGGTTGGCTGGCCTCGGTGAGTGGGATTTCTGGGTTCTGGGCGAGCGTGATTACTACCGTGCCTTTCTCAGCGGTAGTGGTCTGGCAAGGGCGTTTCTGGTTACTGTCATTTATTCCCGGTGGCTTTCTCGGCATGACGCTGTTTTTTGCCAGCGGGATGAACTGGACGGTGACGTTACTGGGTTTTCTGGCGGGTAACTGCGTGGGGATAATTTCAGAATATGGTGGACAAAAATTAAGCGAAGCGACGACTAAACGCGACGGGTATTAAAAGTTATTCAAAAATGATTATCTATCTTTAACCGATACCTCTACAGTCATAGCTGGAGAAATTCATAGTAGATAATGGCGAGAATGGTTTAATGAACTCAATTTTTACCGAAGAAAACCTGTTGGCATTTACTACCGCTGCGCGTTTTGGCAGCTTCAGTAAAGCCGCAGAAGAGTTGGGTTTAACCACTTCCGCCATTAGCTACACCATTAAGCGTATGGAGACGGGGCTGGATGTGGTGCTGTTCACTCGCAGTACCCGCAGCATTGAGTTAACGGAGTCCGGGCGTTATTTTTTCCGCAAAGCTACCGACCTGCTGAATGATTTTTATGCCATCAAACGTAGCATAGATACTATTTCGCAGGGCATAGAAGCGCGTGTGCGCATTTGTATTAATCAGCTGCTTTATACGCCCAAACACACCGCGCGCTTATTACAGGTGCTGAAAAAGCAGTTTCCTACCTGCCAGATTACCGTGACGACCGAAGTGTATAACGGCGTCTGGGATGCGATTATTAATAATCAGGCCAATATCGCCATCGGCGCACCCGATACACTACTGGACGGCGGCGGTATTGATTACACTGAAATTGGCGCGATTCGCTGGGCTTTTGCTATCGCCCCGGATCACCCGTTAGCCTTTGTGCCGGAACCCATCGCCGAAAGCCAACTGCGTCTCTACCCTAATATTATGGTGGAGGACACCGCACATACGATTAATAAAAAAGTGGGCTGGTTGCTGCATGGGCAGGAGTCAATTCTGGTGCCAGATTTCAACACCAAATGTCAGTGCCAGATTTTAGGTGAAGGAATTGGTTTTTTGCCGGATTACATGGTCCGTGAGGCGATGGCGCAATCCTTGCTGGTTACCCGACAAATCCATAACCCGCGCCAGGATTCACGCATGTTACTCGCAACCCAGCACTCTGCCACCGGTCAGGTGACGCAGTGGATTAAAAAGCAATTTGCGCCAAATGGCATATTAACGGGGATCTATCAGGATTTACTGCATCGGGAGAATTAATCGCTGCCAACCTCCCGATGCGCTGTGAATAGCGGTTTACATCAACCACCAGCTTTCATTACCCATTCAGAAACAAATTTATTACCCGGTACTGGCGGGGAGTACAAATAGCCCTGCAAAAAGTGAACGCCTTTACCGATCATTAAATCCGCCTGCTCCTGGGTTTCTACCCCTTCCGCTACGATACTCAGACCAGGCTTACGCGCCAGTTCGACAATATTGTCCACAATATGACCGGAGATTTCGTCGACACTCGCCATTTGCACAAATGACTTATCGATCTTAATAAAATCGACCGGGAACGCCTGCAAGTAACGATAGGTCGCATAACCCGTACCAAAGTCATCCAGCGCAAAGGTAATGTTGTGCTGATGAAGGCTGTCAAATATCGCTCTGGCTTCTGGCGTTACCGGAATAGGGTTACGTTCCGTTAGCTCGAGAACCAGTTTGATTTTATCGTTTCCTAATTTCTTGACCAGGTTCAGGCATTCTTTTTCAAATCCCGCGGCCAAAAAACAACCCGCCGAGACGTTGATACCAATATGGAAATTATCCGGCAGCAAATGTTTTACCGGCATCAGAATATCCGCAGTCTGTTTCATCAGTTGGCGGGTCATTATGACGATAAGACCAGATGACTCCGCCAGAGGAATAAACTGATCCGGTGGGATAATTCCCGTTTGTGGATGTTCCCAGCGGACAAGCACCTCACAGCCCGTCAGTACCCCAGTCTGCGCGCAGAAAACCGGTTGGATCCACGGTTTGAATTCGTGGTTTTCCAACGCCAGACTGATGGCTTCAGGCGTGACGATATGGTGATAGTGATTATCATTAATATATCTGTGACTATTACTCCCCGTGGCGGATATGATCTCCGGATTGTACTGAAAGAAAATATCGCGCCAGAAAGTAATATCGCTCTGAATCCCCAGTTTCTCAAAGAGCTGTTTCTTTTGATGTGAAATTGTCTTTGCACTGCGATTTCTGTACTGTGATATTTCTGTTACAGACATTCCCTGCATCAGCAGCTTGAGTAGCAGTCGTTCTTTCTCGGATACGCTACCAGGCAATGACAAATGAACCGTTGTACCGAACTCTTGCAGAAAAACACGAAAATCACATGAATTCATGAACACACCTTTATCTTTTATCGCTGTTCAGTATGAGTGATTACCTGTCGATTCCTGAGCACACATAAGGGGTAACCATAAACATCAGCGATGCCATACGTATAACATCCCACATCACTATCAAGAAGATTATCTTTACCTCTGATGCTCGCTCAAAAACAGTTACGCTAAATACCTTAAAAAGGTAATCACAAGTCAAACTCAGGAGATAATCACGCAAGAATGCAATATTAAAATTCAGATACTCATTTTTGGTAATAAAGAAGTAGTTGGACTATTTCAATATTTATAATTTCCCACTACATACTGGCATCCATTCATGAGCAAAGGCGCATTATATGAATTTAACAATCCAGATCAACTGAAAATACCTCTCCCTCATAAACACATAGCGTCAACATTCAATGACATAATGAGTAAAGATGTTGGTTATGCATACGTATCATTACTCTATGCCTGTCCCTTAAAAACCCACTCATTAAGACTGAATCCATTCAGCAAATGATAACCAATATTATAGCAATGCCAATAAAAACAATATTTAAAACATTCAATAAAATATCACACACAGATAATTAAACCTTAAATAACAAATGGTTGCGTTAATTTCAGTTGATTTACGATACACATTTCTCATGAATAATGCGTCATTTCAAATGATCAGCAATATTTACATTAAATAAGACTAAACTTATTGAACATTCGCAACAGCCCAAATGTAGGTTTTGGGCTGCAATAGTTCTTTTCTTTTTTATTATCTGTTGTCTGGTAATCATCAATAGATACTAAGGGCTTAACCGTATAGATATAACGTATCAAGAGGTAGGAGAAACAGCGCCATATGCAGACATGGCGCGGTTTTATGCAATAACAATCACGCGTCCGGGAACATCACGCTATGGCCCGGCGCTTCACGATGGAGATGAATAAAGTTAAGGTGCCGCTCGTACTGGTCAAGAATATCGGTGATCACCTGCTCTTTGCTGTAGTCCATCAGGTCGTTGCCCTGGCTGCCTTCTAACAGGAAGGTTTCCAGCCGGTAGTAGGTCGATTTACCGCTGCGTGCGCGGTAGGTAAAGCCCGGCACCGAATATTGCTGCGGCCAAATCTGATAGACAAAGTTTTGCTCTTCGCCCATATGCACCAACAAATCCAGATGCCCCAACTGTTGTCCCTCTTCCGGCGGCAGGCTTTTTAGCTCCACGTACGCGCCGCGCAACCGCAGCTCCTGCGCCACTTCTTCCATTGCCGGGTAACAGACCGTCTCCATCATCTGTTTAGTGTAACGCGTGCCCGGATAATTCATCAGGCGCGAGAGACGTTTTTTCCAGCTCAGGCGATCCTGAAGCCCCAGCGGTCGCGGCGCGGTATCGCGGTTGGCACTTTCACGGCGGTAATCTTCTACCTTCAGAGATTTATACAACCCCGCCATCACGAAGAAAATCACAAAGCTGAACGGCAGCCCCATGATTACCGTGGTGTTTTGCAGCGCGGATATCCCGTTGGTCATCAGCATGCCGAGCGTCAGCAGACCAATCGCCACCGACCAGAAGACGCGCAGCCAGCCGGGGGCGTCGCTGTTGATATCTTTAAGCTGCGAGGTGAAATTCCCCAGCACCAGCGCACCGGAGTCCGCCGAGGTCACATAAAACAGCAGGCCAGTAATGGTGGCGACGGAGGCGCTAAAGGTAAACGCCGGATACTGCGCCAGCAGGCTGTAGAAGCCGCGCTCCGGATGGACCATCGCTTCCTCGGCAAATGCCGCGCCGCCGTGGATAATTTCATACAGCGCGCTATTGCCGAACACCGAGAGCCATAACAGCGTGAAGGTAAACGGAATAATCAACGTGCCCAGCACGAACTGGCGAATGGTACGCCCACGCGAGATACGCGCAAGGAACAAGCCGACAAACGGCGACCATGCCACCCACCATGCCCAGAAGAAGAGCGTCCAGTTATTCATCCACTCAACTGGACGGTCGAAGGCAAAACTGTTGAGCGTCATGCCCATAAAGCGATTCACATAGTCGCCAACATTCAGCACCAGCGCATTAAGCAGGAACGAAGTGTCGCCCATAAACAATACGAACAGGATCAATCCCAGCGCCAGCGCGACATTAAGCTCCGATAACACGCGAATGCCCTTATCGACACCGGAGGTGACAGAGATCGTGGCGATTATCACCGACAAGGCGATCAGTGCCGCTTTTGCCGCCATCGAATCGGGAATATCAAACAGTACGCTCAAGCCATAGTTAAGCTGCACCACACCGATACCGAGCGTAGTGGCAATACCGAAGATAGTGCCGATCACCGCTGCAATATCCACTGAGTGACCTATAGGTCCGTTAATCCGTTTACCGAAGATCGGGTACAGCGCCGAGCGGATGGTGAGCGGCAAATTATAACGATAGCTAAAGTATCCGAGCGCCATGCCCATCAGCGCATACATCGACCAGCCGGTTAAGCCGTAGTGAAACAGCGTCCAGACCATCGCCTGACGCGCGGCCTCAATCGTCTGTCCCGCGCCTTCCGGCGGCTGCATATACTGCGTTACCGGTTCGGCTACGGAAAAGAACATCAGGTCGATACCGATCCCGGCAGCAAACAGCATCGCCGCCCAACTCAGCAGGCTGAATTCCGGTTTGGATTGTTCTGGCCCGAGCTTCACCGAACCAAAACGCGAACAAGCGATACAGACCACAAAGACAATATAGAGCGTTGCCGCCAGCAGATAGTACCAACCGAAGGTTTTAGACACCCAGTCCAGCGTGCGGCCAATCCACAGGGCCGAGAAGTCGCGAAACAGGATCGTTGTCAGGGAAAACAACAAAATCAGTCCGGCGGAGGTGTAAAACACCACCGGATTGATTTTGTCCTTTTCCCTGCTGTGTGAAAGGTCTGTCATCCAGTATCCCCACTGTTATTGTTACCATTTAAAATCAAATTCGTAACAATTAAGACACATTTTATATTGAACGTCCAATCAATAACCGCTTTAATAGATAAACAACGCTGATGAATGGAGTGGCGAAAATGCCCAAATTGGGGATGCAGTCGATCCGGCGCAGACAACTGATCGACGCCACACTGGAAGCAATAAATGAAGTGGGCATGCACGATGCAACGATCGCGCAGATCGCCCGCCGTGCAGGCGTTTCTACGGGGATCATCAGCCACTATTTCAGGGACAAAAATGGTCTGCTGGAAGCAACCATGCGCGACATCACCAGTCAGTTACGTGACGCGGTTTTGAATCGATTACATGCACTTCCGCAGGGCAGTGCAGAGCAGCGATTACAGGCGATTGTTGCCGGAAACTTCGATGAAACTCAGGTGAGCAGTGCGGCGATGAAAGCCTGGCTGGCGTTCTGGGCCAGCAGTATGCATCAGCCGATGCTCTATCGTTTACAGCAGGTCAGCAGCCGCCGCTTGCTGTCGAATCTGGTGAGCGAGTTTCGCCGCGAATTGCCGCGCGAACAGGCACAGGAAGCGGGCTACGGCCTTGCCGCGCTGATTGACGGATTATGGCTGCGCGCGGCACTGAGCGGCAAACCGCTGGATAAACCTCTCGCACACTCGCTGACCCGTCACTTTATTACTCAGCATTTACCCACCGATTAACCGAGGAGACGTGATGTCCCGAATGGCAGAACAGCAGCTTTATATACATGGTGGTTATACCTCCGCCACCAGCGGTCGCACCTTCGAGACCATTAACCCGGCCAACGGTAACGTGCTGGCGACCGTGCAGGCCGCCGGGCGCGAGGATGTCGATCGCGCCGTGAAAAGCGCCCTGCAGGGGCAAAAAATCTGGGCGTCGATGACCGCCATGGAGCGCTCGCGTATTCTGCGTCGGGCCGTTGATATTCTGCGTGAACGCAATGACGAACTCGCAAAACTGGAAACCCTCGACACCGGAAAAGCATATTCGGAAACCTCAACCGTCGATATCGTTACCGGTGCGGACGTGCTGGAGTACTACGCCGGGCTGATCCCGGCGCTGGAAGGCAGCCAGATCCCGTTGCGTGAAACGTCCTTTGTGTATACCCGCCGCGAACCGCTGGGCGTAGTGGCAGGGATTGGCGCATGGAACTACCCGATCCAGATTGCCCTGTGGAAATCCGCCCCGGCGCTGGCGGCAGGCAACGCAATGATTTTCAAACCGAGCGAAGTTACCCCGCTTACCGCGTTAAAGCTGGCTGAAATTTACAGCGAAGCGGGCCTGCCGGACGGCGTATTTAACGTGTTGCCGGGCGTGGGCGCGGAGACCGGGCAATATCTGACCGAGCATCCGGGCATTGCCAAAGTGTCATTTACCGGCGGTGTCGCCAGCGGCAAAAAAGTGATGGCTAACTCGGCGGCCTCTTCCCTGAAAGAAGTGACCATGGAACTGGGCGGTAAATCACCGCTGATCGTTTTCGATGATGCGGATCTCGATCTCGCCGCCGATATCGCCATGATGGCAAACTTCTTCAGCTCCGGTCAGGTGTGTACCAATGGCACCCGCGTCTTCGTTCCGGCGAAATGCAAAGCCGCATTTGAGCAGAAAATTCTGGCGCGCGTTGAGCGCATTCGCGCGGGCGACGTTTTCGATCCGCAAACTAACTTCGGCCCGCTGGTCAGCTTCCCGCATCGCGATAACGTGCTGCGCTATATCGCCAAAGGCAAAGAGGAAGGCGCGCGCGTACTGTGCGGCGGCGATGTACTGAAAGGCGATGGCTTCGATAACGGCGCATGGGTTGCACCGACAGTGTTCACCGATTGCAGCGACGATATGACCATCGTGCGTGAAGAGATCTTCGGGCCAGTGATGTCCATTCTGACCTACGAGTCGGAAGACGAAGTCATTCGCCGCGCTAACGATACCGACTACGGCCTGGCGGCGGGCATCGTGACAGCGGACCTGAACCGCGCGCATCGCGTCATTCATCAGCTGGAAGCGGGTATTTGCTGGATCAACACCTGGGGCGAATCCCCGGCAGAGATGCCCGTTGGCGGCTACAAACACTCCGGCATTGGTCGCGAGAACGGCGTGATGACGCTCCAGAGTTACACCCAGGTGAAGTCCATCCAGGTTGAGATGGCTAAATTCCAGTCCATATTCTAACCAGGAGGTTTATTTGCAATTTGACTACATCATTATTGGTGCCGGCTCAGCCGGCAACGTTCTCGCTACCCGTCTGACTGAAGATCCGAATACCTCCGTGCTGCTGCTTGAAGCGGGCGGCCCGGACTATCGCTTTGACTTCCGCACCCAGATGCCCGCTGCCCTGGCATTCCCGCTACAGGGTAAACGCTACAACTGGGCCTATGAAACGGAACCTGAACCGTTTATGAATAACCGCCGCATGGAGTGCGGACGCGGTAAAGGTCTGGGTGGATCGTCGCTGATCAACGGCATGTGCTACATCCGTGGCAATGCGCTGGATCTCGATAACTGGGCGCAAGAACCCGGTCTGGAGAACTGGAGCTACCTCGACTGCCTGCCCTACTACCGCAAGGCCGAGACTCGCGATATGGGTGAAAACGACTATCACGGCGGTGATGGCCCGGTGAGCGTCACTACCTCCAAACCCGGCGTCAATCCGCTGTTTGAAGCGATGATTGAAGCGGGCGTGCAGGCGGGCTACCCGCGCACGGACGATCTCAACGGTTATCAGCAGGAAGGTTTTGGTCCGATGGATCGCACCGTCACGCCGCAGGGCCGTCGCGCCAGCACCGCGCGTGGCTATCTCGATCAGGCCAAATCGCGTCCTAACCTGACCATTCGTACTCACGCTATGACCGATCACATCATTTTTGACGGCAAACGCGCGGTGGGCGTCGAATGGCTGGAAGGCGACAGCACCATCCCAACCCGCGCAACGGCCAACAAAGAAGTGCTGTTATGTGCAGGCGCGATTGCCTCACCGCAGATCCTGCAACGCTCCGGCGTCGGCAACGCTGAACTGCTGGCGGAGTTTGATATTCCGCTGGTGCATGAATTACCCGGCGTCGGCGAAAATCTTCAGGATCATCTGGAGATGTATCTGCAATATGAGTGCAAAGAACCGGTTTCCCTCTACCCTGCCCTGCAGTGGTGGAACCAGCCGAAAATCGGTGCGGAGTGGCTGTTTGGCGGCACTGGCGTTGGTGCCAGCAACCACTTTGAAGCAGGTGGATTTATTCGCAGCCGTGAGGAATTTGCGTGGCCGAATATTCAGTACCATTTCCTGCCAGTAGCGATTAACTATAACGGCTCGAATGCAGTGAAAGAGCACGGTTTCCAGTGCCACGTCGGCTCAATGCGCTCGCCAAGCCGTGGGCATGTGCGGATTAAATCCCGCGACCCGCACCAGCATCCGGCGATTCTGTTTAACTACATGTCGCACGAGCAGGACTGGCAGGAGTTCCGCGACGCAATTCGCATCACCCGCGAGATCATGCATCAACCCGCGCTGGATCAGTATCGTGGCCGCGAAATCAGCCCCGGTGTCGAATGCCAGACGGATGAACAGCTCGATGAGTTCGTGCGTAACCACGCCGAAACCGCCTTCCATCCGTGCGGTACCTGCAAAATGGGTTACGACGAGATGTCCGTGGTTGACGGCGAAGGCCGCGTACACGGGTTAGAAGGCCTGCGTGTGGTGGATGCGTCGATTATGCCGCAGATTATCACCGGGAATTTGAACGCCACGACAATTATGATTGGCGAGAAAATAGCGGATATGATTCGTGGACAGGAAGCGCTGCCGAGGAGCACGGCGGGATATTTTGTGGCAAATGGGATGCCGGTGAGAGCGAAAAAATGAGTCGTGATGTGAACTAACGCAGGAACCGATCAGATTGAGAGTTACCGTTCCAGAGAGGGGGACCGAATCCTTATATAAACACTGAGGTAACTCTCATGCTTCATATCCAGTATTCATGATGCGGGCTTTTTGCTGATATTTAACCCGAACATTCCTGATACAGACTATTAATACAACCTTATCTGCGACAGATTTTATTTTCTGGATATATTATGCGTGAACAAATCAAACAGGATATCGATCTGATTGAGATTTTATTTTATCTGAAGAAAAAGATTCGTGTTATCCTTTTTATTATGGCTATATGTATGGCTATGGTGCTGTTGTTTCTGTATATCAATAAAGACAATATAAAAGTGATTTACAGCCTAAAAATAAACCAGACAACGCCAGGTATACTTGTTAGCTGTGATAGCAATAATAATTTTGCCTGTCAGACTACAATGACTGAAGATGTTATTCAGCGAATTACTACATTTTTTCACACCAGCCCAGATGTCAAGAACAGAGAAATAAGGCTGGAATGGTCAGGAGATAAGAGAGCTTTACCAACTGCTGAAGAGGAAATATCTCGCGTGCAGGCCTCTATTATCAAATGGTATGCGTCAGAATATCATAATGGCAGGCAAGTTCTCGATGAGATACAAACGCCTTCAGCAATTAACAGTGAGCTTTATACAAAAATGATATACCTGACCAGGAACTGGTCATTGTATCCGAACGGTGATGGCTGTGTAACTATAAGCTCACCAGAAATAAAAAATAAATACCCTGCTGCCATTTGCCTGGCTCTGGGATTTTTTCTAAGCATTGTAATTTCTGTAATGTTTTGCCTTGTCAAAAAAATGGTAGATGAATACCAACAAAACTCTGGGCAGTAATAAACAACATTCTGATAGAGAGTGCCTGTATAAAGCTGAAGTGACAATGACCGGGAAGGGAACCCGTTTTCAGGAATGGATGCCTGTCTTTTTCACTGTAAATATCCTGGCATTGGTAATACCAGGATATTTACAGAAGAGCAGCATAACCATGACGGAACGGGGTTAAGTCAGGTTGTCCTAAACGCTATTTTCAACCTCGTATGCCTTCTTCAGGTTTATGTCCAGACTTCATATCTCTCTCAACAATCCTCAATAATCAGATACACCGCTTTCACCGGGCCATGAACTCCGACGACTTTGATAAGCTCAATATCCGCCGTTGAACTGGGGCCGCTAATGATGTTAATGCAGGAAGGCATTCGTTCACCGGCCTGCGCTTTCTGATGCAATTTTTCTGCGAGTTGCGCTACACGCGGCAGGATAGTGCTTTTACGCAGGATAAAAAGAGAATATTCCGGGAGCAGGCTCAATGAACGCCCGCGCTCGGCGGCGGAAAAAAGAATCACGCCTCCCGATTCGGTTAAACCATATTCAGCATACACAACACCCACTTTAGCCTGCTCTGCCTGCGAGATATTCTCGGCACCTTTCGCCGGATCCCAAACAACGGCATTGCATTCCTGCTGCAAACGTTCGCTAATCCCCAATTCCTCCAGCCTCGTGTCACCGCTAATCACGACCGACTGATCTCCCAGCTCTTTACACAGACGTATTGCAGCTTCTGCCGCCTTCGCCTCGCTGGTCAGCTCACAGCGCGTCAACATAACATCGCTGGCAAACTGAATAAACGCGTCACAGCGCTGCTGTTGGTTAAGTTGGGTAAGCCGCTCGTTAGCATAGTTGTTAAGCGGCGCATCTTCTGCTTGCGGTTCAAGTCGCAGCGGGCGACCCAGTGCCTGAGCAACGTTATTCAAAAATTCGCCTCGATTATCCATTCTTTTTCTCCTGCGCCTGATGTTTCTTAAACCAACTACGGAAACTCTCTCCGTCAGCTTCAGGAAGATCGCGTGCTTCCATCCAGTCGCTAATCGCGCCAAATTTGAGTGGTGTTTTGCCGCCATTGATAAACCAGCTTGCCGCATGAGCACCGGCCATCATCCCGACTTTCCACAATCCTGGATGACTATTGGCATAAGCGAACATTTTTATCGCCCGTTGCTCTGCTTTTGCGGTGATCCCTTTTTCAGCCATCACCCGACGATGACGCAAAATCAGTTTTGACAGCGGAATACGCACCGGACACACGTTGTCACAAGCTGTGCATAAAGAGCAGGCGTAGGGTAAATCTTTAAAATCTTTATAGCCGCCAAGTAGCGGAGAAATCACCGCACCAATTGGCCCTGGATAAATAGAGCCATATCCATGACCGCCAATATGGCGATATGCCGGACAAGTATTCATACAAGCCCCGCAGCGAATACAGCGCAGCACATCCCGAAATTCAGAGGCCAGCACCTCAGAACGCCCGTTATCGACAATAACCAGATGAAACTCTTCAGGACCATCAACGTGCCCAGCTTCGCGCGGTCCTGTCAGCCAGGTGTTGTATCCCGTCAAACGTGCACCAACGGCACTGCGCGCCAGCATGGTGATCAATACATCTACCTCGGCAAACGTGGGGGCAATACGCTCCATTCCCATCACTGCAATATGCGTTTTAGGCAGCGTGGTACACATTCGCGCATTACCTTCATTGGTCACCAGGCATACCGAACCGGTCTCTGCCACCGCGAAATTACAGCCGGTAATACCTATTTCAGCACTGAGGAAATCTTCGCGGATTTTTTGCCGGATGAATAAGGTCATCGCTTCAGGCGTTTCCGGCCCCTCATAGCCCAGACGTTCGTGTAGCACTCGACGGATCTGATGGCGATCTTTATGAATTGCCGGGACCACAACATGAGATGGCGGATCTTGATCCAGCTGGAGAATATATTCACCCAGATCGGTTTCAATCACCTGAATGCCAGCATCCTGCAACACATGATTGACACCAATCTCTTCGGTCACCATCGATTTAGATTTCACCACCTTCCGGGCATTTTTGCGTTGGGCAACCTGTAAAATGTAGCGGGTAGCGTCTTCTTTGGTTCTTGCAAAATAGACGTGACCGCCGTTTTGCGTCACTTTTTCTGAGAGCTGGTACAGATAAGCGTCGAGATTACTCAGAACATGATCACGTATCTGGGCGGCCCGATCGCGCCACTCCTCCCAGTGCCCCAATTCATCGACCATTTTTTGCCGATTTGCCCCAATACGCTGCTGCGCGTTTGCCACCGCTTTGCGCATGATCGGATCTTCAATTTGCTGACGGATGCGTGTCTTAAAATCTGTATTACTGGTTTTGATCGACATCTTTATATCCTCAGCGGCTCATCAACACTTCAGCAATATGCATCACTTTGACTTTCTGCCCTTCCCGTTGTAATCGCCCACTGATGTTTAGCAGGCAACTCACGTCAGCACCAATTAAATACTCAGGGCGGACTTCCATCAGGTGCGCAACCTTTTCTTTCACCATCTCGCCGGATATTTCGGCCATTTTGACCGAGAACGTGCCGCCAAATCCGCAGCAGGTATCCTGTTCAGCAAAGGTAAACAGCTCCAGTCCACGCACATTTTTCAGCAGCGTAAGTGGCTCGTCCTTCACTCCCAGCTTACGGGCCAGGCTACAAGATGGGTGATACACCGCTCTCCCTTGCAAACTGGCACCTACATCGACTACCCCTAATTTATTAACAATAAAAGAGGTGAGATCCTGCATACGCGCGGCAACCTTTGCGGCACGTGATGCCCATTCAGGTTCATCCGCCAGATACATCGGGTAACTTTTTACGGCATAGGTGCAGGAGCCAGCCGGTGAAATAATGGGATCATCGTTATCCTCCAGCGCGGCGATCAGATTTTTCATCCCTGGAATCGCTTCTTTGATATAACCGCTATTGATCGCAGGCTGACCGCAGCATCCCTGTTTCTCCGGGAAATTTACGCGACAGCCGAGTTTTTCCAGTAGCAGCACGGAGTCTCGTGCCATTCTTGATTTCAGGGCGTCACCAATACAGGTGACAAAGAAATTGACATTCAAAACTAATACTCCATTACTTCATGCCCATTTATGCCCGATGTTTCCCCCCCACCGGGGGATCAATCATCAATAAATATGGCGTTCTTTTTTAATTGGCTAGCAACATACCACCCCTCATTTGTATGACAAATGATAATCTTTCATCCAAACGTCAAATGCAATAACTAATTTTATTTCTTTCGGCATCGCTCACATTTTATTGGGAAATCGACGATCATTTTTGGCATAAGAAATCCATTTTAAAATGGCTACATCCCTTATACCTATTCAGAGCTACTTATTCAGGGGTTATTGAGATATACACTGATGGTGTACAAAAAAATCACCGACAATAATCACGTATCAAGTAATAGTCGGGATTTTATTTAATTGAAGCAATTTAGTTTGCATTTTTATTTAAAAACTGAGCTAGAGTCCATCAGAAAAAAATATATAAAGCCCAAACCACCGTTGGAAATAGAAATAGTTGAAAGGCTCACAACTCCCGGAATGCGGATTATCTTTGCCCTGATTTCTGGCGGTTTTATTCAGGGTGCAAGCTGTCTGACCCTTTCCCGATATTCTCCCGGAGTACAACCAAACTCGCGGACAAACGCCTTGTGAAAAGATGATTCACTGGCATAGCCTACTGACTCAGCGATCACCACAACAGGGAGCATTTCCCGGGAAAACATCTGGGCCGCTATTTGTAGACGCAACTTTGTTAATACAGCCAGCGGCGTGGTTCCGGAAACATCACGGAAAAGCTGGGCAAAACTTGCCCGGGACATGTGGGCGATGCTGGCCAGCGATTCGACGGTCCAGGCGTGTCCTGGCATTTCCAACATTTGCTGTATTACCGCACCAAGACGTGGATGCAGAAGCAAACTGAGAATGTTTTTCTCAGTATTAACCTGTGCAATCCACTCACGCACCGCGAGGGTAAAGAATGTAGCGCAGATCTGGCTACACAGTGCATCCACTCCCGGCATTGCCAATCTGGATTCCTGTTGTAAAAACGGGATCGCCTCCCTCAGCCAGTTATATTCTACGCTGTGGTTAACCGGTGCTAAAAACAGCGTTTCCGGCAAAGACGTTAAAAAATAACGCGCCGAATGTTGCAGCCGAAGAGTGCCGCAGACAATACAGGTTGATTCATTATCGACATGACTCAGGCGATGGGCTGAATTTTGTGGTAGCAGGACCACATTTCCCGGGCGTAATGTAAAAATCTCCCCCGTCGGCATTTCCAGCTTCGCCGCTCCTTGCGTTAACGCATGCCAACGAATAACCGATAATTCCCCGGCACCATGTGGAAGCTGCCAGTCACTTCCTAACACGCAATTCTTATCGATCGTTCCTTGTGGAGCGTTAAGCATCAACAAACGGCTAAGGGCATCCATATCAGACTCCTGAGTGGTTTTTGATTACAAACACCAACAATCTTAGTAAATAACTAATCTAATACCATCAAATAGTTAATCATGATTTTTGTTTTGTGATTCTGATTAAGAAAAAGAAAATACCAGACGATAAGACAAAATATCAAGCGTTGTGAAGAAATGTTATTTGCTCTTTTGCGTCTATAGTCATGATGTCAAATGAACGCGTTTCGACAGGAAATCATCATGAATAAATATCAGGCAGTGATTATTGGTTTTGGCAAGGCTGGAAAAACATTAGCCGTCACGCTGGCAAAAGCAGGTTGGCGAGTGGCTCTCATCGAACAATCAAATGCAATGTATGGCGGGACCTGTATTAATATCGGCTGCATCCCAACCAAAACATTGGTTCATGACGCACAGCAGCACACAGATTTTGTCCGTGCCATACAGCGTAAAAATGAAGTGGTTAATTTTTTACGTAATAAGAATTTTCATAATCTTGCGGATATGCCCAATATCGACGTGATCGACGGCCAGGCGGAGTTTATCAATAATCATAGCCTGCGTGTTCATCGGCCTGAGGGAAATCTGGAAATTCATGGCGAGAAAATTTTTATTAATACCGGTGCACAAACCGTGGTTCCGCCAATTCCTGGAATTACCACCACGCCAGGAGTATATGACAGCACCGGATTACTTAATCTAAAAGAATTGCCTGGGCATTTAGGTATTTTGGGCGGCGGATATATTGGCGTTGAGTTCGCCTCTATGTTCGCTAATTTTGGCAGCAAGGTAACCATTTTAGAAGCAGCTTCACTGTTTTTGCCTCGGGAAGAACGGGATATTGCTGATAATATCGCGACGATTTTACGCGATCAGGGCGTCGATATTATCCTCAATGCCCATGTGGAGCGAATCAGTCACCATGAAAATCAAGTGCAAGTGCATAGCGAGCACGCCCAACTGGCGGTGGATGCACTGTTAATAGCTTCCGGTCGTCAACCGGCTACCGCTTCGTTACATCCAGAAAATGCCGGTATCGCAGTAAACGAGCGCGGGGCAATTGTCGTTGACAAGCGATTACATACCACCGCAGACAATATTTGGGCGATGGGAGATGTTACCGGCGGGCTGCAATTTACTTACATATCACTGGATGATTACCGCATTGTACGTGATGAGTTACTGGGTGAAGGCAAACGTAGTACTGATGATCGGAAAAATGTGCCTTATTCCGTATTTATGACACCGCCCCTGTCCAGGGTTGGTATGACAGAAGAACAAGCCAGAGAGAGTGGTGCTGATATTCAGGTGGTGACATTGCCTGTAGCTGCAATTCCGCGCGCCAGAGTGATGAACGATACCCGTGGGGTATTAAAAGCGATTGTTGATAATAAAACCCAACGTATATTAGGGGCATCACTGCTGTGTGTTGACTCCCACGAGATGATTAATATAGTGAAAATGGTGATGGATGCCGGGCTGCCTTATAGCATATTACGCGATCAGATATTTACTCATCCGTCGATGAGCGAATCACTCAATGATCTATTTTCATTAGTCAAATAAACTCAAAATCAGACGCCAGAACAAATATTCTGGCGTCTCAGAGAAAAGAATCTTATTAATTCCCTGTTACTCTATAACTTCTTAATCACTTCATTGATGGTATTTTATATGTTTAAAAAATCCGTTTTATTTGCAACACTATTATCTGGCGTTATGGCATTTTCCACCAATGCAGATGATAAAACAATTCTGAAACATATCAGCGTCTCGTCAGTATCAGCATCACCGACAGTTCTGGAGGATGCCATTGCTGATATAGCCAGAAAATATAATGCTTCATCCTGGAAAGTCACATCGATGCGAATTGATAATAATTCAACCGCAACAGCAGTATTGTATAAATAAGGATGTTCACAATGGAAAAATACCTGCACCTGTTAAGTCGGGGAGATAAAATTGGCCTGACATTGATTCGTCTGAGTATTGCAATTGTTTTTATGTGGATTGGGTTATTAAAGTTTGTCCCTTACGAGGCAGACAGCATTACACCATTCGTCGCAAACAGTCCACTAATGTCGTTCTTTTATGAACACCCGGAAGACTATAAACAGTATCTGACTCACGAAGGCGAATACAAACCAGAAGCAAGGGCATGGCAATCGGCCAATAATACCTATGGTTTTTCCAACGGTCTTGGCGTCGTGGAGGTGATTATTGCTCTGCTGGTTTTGGCTAATCCTGTCAATCGCTGGTTAGGTTTATTGGGAGGGCTGATGGCATTTACCACACCGTTGGTAACACTCTCATTTTTAATCACCACCCCGGAGGCATGGGTACCCGCATTGGGTGACGCTCATCATGGTTTCCCTTATTTATCCGGTGCTGGTCGCCTGGTATTGAAAGATACTCTGATGCTGGCAGGTGCAGTCATGATAATGGCAGATTCGGCGCGGGAAATTCTTAAACAACGCAGTAATGAATCCAGTTCAACGTTAAAAACTGAATATTGATAATCCGAACACTGTCTGTTGTTCACTTTTTCAGGCGTCAGGCCCCCTTTCTGATGATGAAGCCTGACGCCATATTACCGGAGATATGACAGAGTGAAGATCAATATCACTCCCCTGTTAAAAGGTTTTTGTCGTCTTAGGTAAAATACATGATTAATATCAATCATGTATTTTTACAGCAAGACAACCACGAACAAATTCAGGATTAAAATGTTTTACCGACTCCCCAACATAACCCAAATCAAGCGAACTAATTTGTGCCATTTCTTTATCTGTCAGTGAGAAATCGATTTTTGATGGGCATCTGCAATACTCTGAAGCAGACTATACGGAAAATTCCACTGTCAGTCCCTCCATTAGGCATGAACAATGAGTCTACGTTAAAACGTAACCTCAAAGTAGTATGTGGATTTTGATATCACTTATGCAAAAAATTCATTAATAATGTAGGACTGAAACCTCTCTATTTTCGGGGACAACGAAGCAGACGCTACCAGTGCTTTTGCCTTCGCCCTTGCTATTTTTGATACACTTAGGGCCCAGGGTATAACGAAAATGTGCGATATGACAAAGAATTAACGGAGAATGAGATGATCAGGCAGAAGATTCTACAGCAGCTCCTGGAGTGGATTGAGTGCAATCTTGAGCACCCTATTTCAATCGAAGATATCGCACAGAAATCTGGCTACAGCAGACGCAACATCCAGCTTCTGTTCCGAAATTTCATGCATGTGCCTTTGGGAGAATACATTCGCAAACGAAGGCTTTGTCGTGCCGCCATTCTTGTCCGGCTCACCGCGAAATCTATGCTTGATATTGCACTCTCTTTGCATTTTGATTCACAGCAGTCATTCAGCCGCGAATTTAAAAAGTTATTCGGCTGCTCTCCCCGTGAATACCGCCACCGTGATTATTGGGATCTCGCAAATATCTTCCCTTCTTTTTTAATACGTCAACAGCAAAAGACGGAGTGTAGATTAATCAACTTTCCTGAGACACCTATTTTTGGCAACTCATTTAAATATGACATTGAAGTGTCGAATAAATCACCGGATGAAGAAGTCAAACTACGACGTCATCATTTAGCCAGATGTATGAAGAATTTTAAGACGGATATCTATTTCGTTTCCACGTTTGAACCGTCAACAAAATCGGTCGATTTGCTCACGGTTGAAACTTTTGCTGGTACGGTATGTGAATATGCTGACATGCCAAAAGAGTGGACAACGACCCGAGGACTTTATGCCTCTTTCCGTTATGAAGGAAACTGGGAAAATTATCCTGACTGGGTGCGTAACATCTATCTGATAGAGTTACCTGCCAGGGGGTTAGCCAGAGTGAACGGCAGCGATATTGAGCGCTTTTATTACAATGAAGATTTCGTAGAAAAGGATGGCAATGATGTTGTTTGCGAAATTTTTATTCCCGTTCGTCCGGTTTAGTTGGTCACTATCTCTTATTGAGTTTTATCCTTGCCTGATACTATTTAATCAGTATCAGGCAAGGTATTCAGTGAATAATGGCGTTGAATATTTCAACACCATTATTCTTTATTAGATCGTAACTTTCATACTATTCAAATTATGGCATCTCCTCCTCGCCATTTTCAGTCTCTGCAGCAACGGCGTTAATTGTCACCTTCACAGGCGTCATTTCGTACCCGCCATACGTCAGTGCGTTGAATGTGAACGTATAGACACCTGGCTTGCTGGTACTAAATGTACGCGTGATTTTCCCACCTGAGAAATGGTCAGCCTTCGACGGCAGGAATTGATAATCCTTCTCCGTCACTCCTTCCGGAGCCTCAATGTCGACCCACATACTTCCTCCTACGGGATTGACTCCCGCCATCAGGGTAACCGTCATTGTTGCAGTAGTCTTCCCGTCCGCCACCAGAGAATCTACACGTTCTGGAGATGCGGCGAGCACCGCGTTTTTATCATCCGCGACGAATTTAGATTCAGCAGTTTTCGTCGATACCTGACCGTTGGCCTGTTCCACTTTCGCCGTGAGTGTATATGTCGCTGCGATAGTGGTAGAGCCGGTGAAAACAGCCTGTCCTTGCTCATTAGTTTTCGCCGTCCCTTTAGGATCCAGAACTAAATTTTCCGAGCTGGCAGTCAGCGTCACGTCGCTATCCTTCAACAGGTTGTTATTGGCATCAGTCACCGTAACTTTATACGTCTGTTTGGTTTTGCCATCCGCCACTGCACGGTTGCCAATCACCTCAATACTGGAGATGGTCGCCGTAGTCTTATCGGCCACAAACGTTACAGACTGCGCATTCGAAGGCTGGTCATTTCCTGCCGACGCCGTGATCTCATACGTTCCGGCAGTCACGGAGACCACTTTCAGTTCCGCTTTACCCTCCTTGTCGGCGTTCACCATGATATTACCGTCTGCAAGCGGTTTGACGCCCCGAGGCAGATTAAAGACGACCACAGCGCCAGGCAGAAGGTTGCCGTATTGATCCTTAACCGTTGCCGTCAGCGTAAAGGCATCATTGTCGTTTGCCACTTTTGGCGTGCTGCCATCAACCTCCAGGGTCGCCTGACCGGTACTGAAATCCGCCTTGAATTTCACCGTAACCGTCTTCTGAGCATTATTCACTGAGGCCGTGATGCTGTGTTCCCCCGCAACCGTTGACATAAGCTCAATGTCCACTTTCCCTGCCGCATTGGTTGTTACTGTATTCCCCGTCTTGCTGGTCACACCCTGCGGTAAAGTCAGCGTAACTTCTTGCCCCTGCAACGGGTTACCATAGCTGTCCACGACGGTCAGGGTTATCTGGTTAGCAGACTGTCCATTAGCCAGTTGGTTATTAACCTTCACTGTCATATCACGAATCTCAGCCTTAGATGCGTCACCTGCAACGTTCAGCACCAGTGGCTGAGCAACGGCATTTTGGCCGTTCACTCGCGGCATCACAGACAACTGACCCGCGGCAGATCCCAGCGTTAAGGTCGCCACGTAGACCCCATTACCTTTCTCTGTCCAGTTTCCTGCTGAAGGACGCTCACTCCCCGTGCTGGCGGCACCGCTAAACACTGGTGCATCTGGCTTCAGCCCGGTGACCGGGTTCCCGTACGCATCCTTCACGGTGAAGGTGAGTTCCGTCGTCATTTTGACGGTCGGAGCCTTATTGTCCGCAACAAGCGTAGAGTTCGCTGATGACATCTCTCCGGCGATGACCGTCAACTGCGCGGCTTCGGTGGCTGCTGGCTGGCCGTTGAAGAGCGGCATGACACGAAGCTCGCCCGTCTTTCCGCCTGTAGTTAACGTAGCAACATAGGAACCGTCACCTTTTTCGGTCCAACTGGAAACGGTCGCCCCTTCAGAGGCGGTCCCCGTCAAACTTGCCGACAACGAAAGACCACTGATAGTGTTGCCATGTGCATCTTTTGCAATAAGCGTCACGGTTGTGCTTTCGCCGGCTTTTACGTGATCTTCTGCGACAGAGACTTTCGACTGGTTTGAAGATAACGCATCAGCCACCACGGTTACTTTTGCCGCATTTGCTGCCGCATCCTGTCCATTTAGCTTCGGCATAACTTCTAATTCACCCGCCGTAGAGCCGAGAGTAATCTGCGCAGTCCACGTCCCATCATCATTATTTGTCCAGCCAGATGCCGTAGAACCTACAGCAGCGGCACCCGCTAATGACGGCGCTTCCGGCGTGAGGCTGGTCACAGGGTTGTCATAGGCATCTTTTGCCGTCCAGATTGCCGTAACTGTACCGCCAACCACCGGTTTATCAGGATTCAGGGTGATGGACGAATGTGCTGCATCAAGCGGACCGGCAACAAACTTCAGCGTTTGTTGTAATGTGCCCAGCTGATACTGCTCGCTGAAAGCACGCACAACAACGTTTCCGGCACGGGTCGAAGAAACCGTGGCGCTGTAAACGCCTGGTTTTATTTCCGAAATGGCACCAACGGTTACACCATTAGTGTCTTGCGGAACAAATCGCAAGCGGCTGGCTTCTCCCGTCACCGGATTACCCTCGGAGTCCACCGCAGTCAACGTCAACGTATAGGCTTGCTGACCATCAGCAACCACATCACCTGACGGCTCGTTAGCGCTCAGGGTGGAGTTTGCCACATCCATCATCGTGGCCCGCAGTTCTGCAGTGACGGTTTTGCTCATGCCATCAACGCTAACAGTAATCGTTGCCTCACCTGACTGCGTTCCGGTAGTAAAGACAGACTGATACACCCCTGCTTCAGTTTCGGTGAACTCACCCAGTGTTGGCTTTGCCTGTGATTTAGTGGCCTTCAGGGAACGAGTCACAATATTTCCAGCCGGTTTGAAGGCTAGTTCAGTCTTGATCTGATCTTTCATGCCCGTGACTGGCTGCCCCTCGGCGTCGCGCAGAGACAGCACCAGCGGTCTTTGCTCATTACCGTTAGCAAGCATTTGAATACGGCTCTGACCGTCAAGCGTTAACGCCGTGCGATCGGCGCTCATACCTGCTCCGGTAATGACCACCTCTGTCTGCACGCGTTTTGAGGCATTGCCTTTGTTATCGTAGGCAACCGCAGAAATCGCATAATAATTGTCTTTGCCTGGACGATAAGCCGGGAGCGTTACTTGCCACTGACTACCCTGACCGGTAATTTTGCCACCCTCAGCCAGTAATGACGGCGCTTCCCACTGCACATTTTTCAGTCCGTGAGTTGCTTTGCTGACCACAAGCCCCAGGGAAAGTGTCTGACCACCCTTACCTTCAATACGTTCAGGCAGAGCAATACGGATCACTTCAGATTTGCGGTACTCAAGAACGATGTTGTTATTACGCTCAACCAGGTCATAGCGGCTGCCTGCCAGTACCCGACGCTCGCGAATGCTGTCTGTATCGAGTTGTTTCGCCAGAGGTTCGCCAATCCGATAATTAACTTCCAGGCCAAAGCGAGTGTCATTCTCACCACTCTTGCCCTGCTTATGCCCGGCGCTCAGTGTCAGAAGAGGCACTGGCGTATAGGTCACCTCGGCAGAAATAGCATGCGGGTCTTTCTGGCGCTTATCTTTACCAAACAGCCCGACTTCATCGCCATAATACTGTTCATACATCAGGCTTGCGCCAAGCTGCGGCCAGGCGGGTAAATAGCCCTCAGCACGAATATCCCAGCCATTCGCCGGGCGTTCCTGATAATCCTCAACATCCGGCGATTTTTTCCAGCCAGAAGCCCGGATATAACCATTGGCGCTCAGTTTCAGATAATCGCGCCAGTATTCCGCACCAACACCAATGCGGGTATGACTACGGGATAAATCATGGTCGATAAAGGTGTTCACCCCCGCCATCCAGTCATTTCCTGAAAAATGACGCCAGCCAAAACCAATATTTGACTGAGTACGATCGTCGGTACGATGTATTGCTCCCTGAGTGAACAACATATTTGTTGGCGTATCATAAATCGGATAAAGCATTTCCAGCGAAGAATCCTTCAGCGAGAAATCTTTATCGACATTCAGTTTGACGCGCGCAGTACCATATTTCCCGAGCCACTCCTGTATTTCCTGGTTAGCTTTAGCTGTGGCCATTCCGGTAATAAAGTTACGTGTCGCATCGCTATCTGGCTGACTGCTTAAAAATGTCCCGGCATTTGCGGCAAACGACGCGACATTTTTCTCCACGTTATTATCAGCAGTTACCGTAGTATTTCCCATGCTCAACCGTGGCTGAACCGCATGCTGCGCACGTGCCGCCATTACTGGGGTAAAGGTGACAGCGAGTGGAAAAAGAACCTGAACAGAGATATTTGCCCACGCCACGCAGCGGGCCAGAACTGAATAACGAAATCGTGGTTGTTTATGACCTGTTTTATAATGTGACATTGAGATAATTTCCTGATGAACGAATTAACGAACATAGGCAGACACAAATAATGGCGTCTGCTTGTCAGAAAAACCGGGGATTTCCCGATTTCCTTTTCCGCAGAAAAGGAAATACCTTTATGTAAGAAAGTGCACCGCCACCTAATATATCCAGTGCCTGTAGCCACTCATCAGGTGGTTGGGCGCGGGATTATATTTTTATTTATGGGGGAAAATTTAGCTTTTTGTGCAAGTCATTAAATAGATACCTAAGTTATATTTCTTACTCTGCGGACAGTGAATAATTCACTATTCAGAGTGAATAACAATGACCTGCCTTTAATTAAAACTATTGGAAATACGTCGAAATAGGTATATATGCCAGGATAAACCAATATATTTTTTATGGATATTCATTTTCCTTCATCGGACTGTAAATTGCGGAGATATCGAACTTGCACTACCCATCGCAACACTCAAACAGATTTATGAATTTCGTTCATAACCCCTGACAAATTCTGCCGTCTAATCGAGCTTTTCCCTTTACGTTATGCTTCTCATGAACGATAACACAACTTGTTCATGAATTAACCATTCCGGATAAACTATGGGATCAAATTCAGGCATCGAAAGGAACTGGCTGGTTTCCGTTAATGGATTAAATATCTATTATTCTCCCGAGAGTAAAACTATCAAATCAATGAGTAACCGATACAGCCTCACAAATTCTTTCAGATAATTAACCCGTCACTGCGGCACGTTCTCTCATAAGGCGTGCCTGCAGTGTAATCCAGTATGTATCCGGCATAGTTGACGGTTTAATAGAACTCAATTCCTCTCCCAGGTCACCAACAACGATATCTTGTATAACACCCCAGGAGATACGACATTATGATGAGATGCGATATGCTCCTCAGCACCAATCAACGCCCGGACTGGGCCAGTCTTGAGATCAGACTCATTCCCGGAACTGACTTCAGGCGACATATATCAATGACGTTGGTGCAATAAAAGATAGTTGATGTAATACATCTATTCAAATTTGTGATACATGTCAAAAAATTGGTTGACCAAACTCGTTATTTATATAAGGGCACTTACGAAGTGCACTCTTTTTTAAAGCGAGGAAGTACCAATGAAAGAGAATAAAGTACAGCAAATCAGTCATAAACTGATTAATATCGTTGTTTTTGTCGCAATTGTAGAATACGCCTATTTATTTCTCCATTTCTATTAATAACGGAAATAAACTGTTCACTTCAGTGATATTTAAAATATGCATCCTCTCCCTTTTTTGTAAGTAATTATTATATCCGTGGGAGAGGAATACACGCTGTCAGGTAATCAATCATACTGCGATAAATCATCGGCCAGTAAAGTGGAGATAACCTCCATTCTCGAAAAATCCATACTCTCAGCAAAACCATCATCAATCACTCATCCAGGCGTTTATGGGAGCGTCACCAATGGCTGCTAACAATGCCAGAGTTCCCCGTTGCGAAAATTCCACATCCACAAAGAGTCACAGGGATTGAGTGTTGAAATGATCCGGATGAGCATGTATCTTTATGGTTATGTTATAACATAACAGGTAAAAATGATGAAGCCCAATATCCATCCTGAGTATCGTACTGTGGTGTTCCACGACACCAGTGTTGATGAGTACTTTAAAATCGGCTCGACTATCAAAACAGACCGTGAGATTGAGCTGGATGGCGTAACGTATCCATACGTGACAATTGATGTCTCTTCTAAATCGCACCCGTTCTATACAGGGAAGCTGAGAACAGTGGCATCAGAAGGAAATGTTGCACGATTCACCCAACGTTTTGGTCGTTTTGTTAGCACGAAAAAGGGGGCGTGATGAAAGTTCTTAACTCTCTGCGTACCGCAAAAGAACGCCATCCAGACTGTCAGATTGTGAAGCGAAAAGGACGGCTATATGTGATTTGTAAATCTAATCCACGTTTTAAGGCCGTTCAGGGTCGTAAGAAAAAACGTTGATTCAAAATTCGACGGATTAACGATATTTGTCTGATTAATAATCAGATCGGATTAATGTTGGTGTGTTTATAACACCAACATTAATTTTCCTGGGGATATATTCTTCCTGTTCATTTGAGGCCAACTGCCTGACGTTTCTCTCCGAATATTCCATTATCTTAATGTTGACTTGTTGACCAGCTTCGCCCCTGTATGCTGGCATCAACCCTCTTTTAGACTGAACACGCCACTCAGTCTCCTCCCTTTGCGGCGCAGCCTGCATTTTCACTCAAACTGTTAAGATGATAAATGTGGTAAATCTGTTGGTACTAACATAAAAACGTTTACGCCACAGGAACAGTCTGATCCACCGGTAACCCCGTCGCCGACGTTCGAGTGCCAGTTAGAGTAACGCGCACAGATAACTGAATGCAGTGCCCTGACAAAAAGGCCATCGTTCCTGTGACAGCTGGCAGCCTTCGTTTAACTTCACTTAATCTGGCTCTTGGGGGCTTACCGAACAGATGACGTACATACGCCCGTTCAATTTTCCATTACTTATTGGAATGAACACCTGTAACCATTTTGTGCGGCATGTTAATCCATTAAAATATCTTACTGATTGGCAAATCATCTTCAATGACAGCTCATCATAGTTTTATATTCTATCCCTTACCCTTAAAACTTGTTTTTTTACTAGTCCATCACACAGCGCATTAAGACTATTCCTAACACTTCAGGGCAAAGTTCCTGACCAATATAAAATGCAAGTAAGAATTGAACGTTATATTGCCAATAACCTTATGAAACCAAATGTCTTTTTCTTCTTATCAAAAAAGCAATATTTTCAGTTTTTCTAAATATTGACTTAACCATTGAATTCCTTTTCCGTTCACATATTGACACTCATCGGGAAAAAAACATAAATTTAAGCCCAATCGAAAATAATTAAACTTAATCTCGTTTAACCTTTATTGATATGTACTACGTATCTTATTTACTTCCGGTTTACTAAGGAAACTGAATGCACCTGTAAAAATTACAGGTTTGGAAAGTAGTGACATGGCAAAGTGATTACAGTAGGGACTATGAGGTTAAAAACCATATGGAATGTCAAAACCGTTCTGATAAATACATCTGGTCTCCCCATGACGCCTACTTCTATAAAGGACTATCTGAACTGATTGTGGATATCGACAGATTAATTTATCTATCGTTGGAGAAAATTAGAAAAGATTTCGTGTTTATCAATCTCAGTACGGATTCTTTATCTGAATTTATAAACCGTGATAATGAATGGTTATCCGCGGTAAAGGGGAAACAGGTCGTATTGATTGCGGCCAGAAAGTCAGAAGCCTTAGCAAATTATTGGTATTACAATAGCAATATTAGGGGCGTGGTATACGCTGGACTGAGTCGTGATATTAGAAAAGAACTGGCCTATGTGATTAATGGCAGGTTCCTGAGAAAAGATATTAAGAAAGATAAAATCACGGACCGGGAAATGGAAATTATCCGCATGACGGCCCAGGGAATGCAACCTAAATCGATTGCCAGAATTGAAAATTGTAGTGTGAAGACAGTGTATACCCATCGGCGTAATGCTGAGGCCAAGCTGTACTCAAAAATATATAAGTTGGTTCAGTAAACTCCAGGCAAGTTAGTTTTAAAAAATGACTCACTGGGACATCACGTCCTCAATTCAACTCGGGAAGAAATGCAATGAAAAAAAAGGTTCTGGCAATAGCTCTGGTAACGGTGTTTACCGGCATGGGTGTGGCGCAGGCTGCTGACGTAACAGCTCAGGCTGTAGCGACCTGGTCGGCAACAGCCAAAAAAGACACCACCAGTAAGCTGGTTGTGACGCCACTCGGTAGCCTGGCGTTCCAGTATGCCGAAGGCATTAAAGGTTTTAACTCACAGAAAGGTCTATTTGACGTGGCTATCGAGGGTGACTCAACGGCTACCGCCTTTAAACTGACCTCACGTCTTATCACCAACACATTAACCCAGTTGGATACCTCAGGTTCCACACTGAATGTGGGCGTGGATTATAACGGCGCGGCAGTCGAAAAAACTGGCGATACCGTGATGATCGATACCGCCAACGGCGTACTGGGCGGCAACCTTAGCCCGCTGGCTAACGGTTACAATGCCAGCAATCGTACCACCGCACAGGATGGTTTCACCTTCACCATCATCAGCGGCACCACCAATGGTACCACCGCAGTAACCGATTACAGCACTCTACCGGAAGGCATCTGGAGCGGCGACGTTAGCGTACAGTTCGACGCGACCTGGACCAGTTAATCTCTCTGATGTACCAGCAGGGGTAGCCCCCCTGCTTTATTCCTGGACGGAATTGTTATGAAAAAGCACCTTCTGCCTCTCGCTCTGCTGTTTTCCGGAATATCTCCGGCCCAGGCGCTGGATGTCGGCGATATATCATCGTTTATGAACAGTGACAGCAGCACGCTGAGCAAAACGATCAAAAACAGTACCGACAGTGGTCGCCTTATCAATATCCGTCTCGAACGGCTCTCTTCACCGCTTGACGACGGGCAGGTTATCTCAATGGACAAGCCGGATGAGTTGCTACTCACTCCCGCCAGCTTGCTGCTACCCGCCCAAGCCAGCGAAGTGATCCGCTTCTTCTATAAGGGACCCGCAGATGAAAAAGAGCGCTACTACCGCATTGTCTGGTTTGATCAGGCCCTCAGTGATGCACAGCGCGATAATGCCAACCGCAGCGCTGTGGCCACTGCTTCCGCCCGCATCGGCACCATTCTGGTCGTCGCACCCCGCCAGGCAAACTACCACTTTCAGTACGCCAACGGCTCCCTGACAAATACAGGAAATGCGACGCTGCGGATCCTCGCCTACGGCCCCTGCCTGAAAGCCGCCAATGGTAAAGAGTGTAAAGAGAATTACTACCTAATGCCGGGCAAGTCGCGTCGTTTTACCCGCGTGGACACGGCGGATAACAAAGGACGGGTTGCACTTTGGCAGGGTGATAAGTTCATTCCCGTGAAATAGATAGCTGTGCAGATGGATAACGACAATGCCTTTACGACGGTTCTCCCCAGGACTGAAAGCCCAGTTTGCCTTCGGCATGGTCTTTTTGTTCGTTCAGCCCGATGCCAGCGCTGCTGACATAAGTGCGCAGCAAATAGGTGGGGTGATTATTCCGCAGGCCTTCAGTCAGGCGCTTCAGGACGGCATGAGCGTCCCGCTCTATATTCATCTCGCCGGTAGCCAGGGTCGCCAGGACGATCAGCGAATCGGCAGCGCTTTTATCTGGCTGGACGATGGACAGCTACGCATCCGGAAAATACAGCTGGAAGAGAGTGAAGATAACGCCAGTGTCAGCGAACAAACTCGACAGCAGCTGATGGCTCTGGCGAACGCCCCGTTCAATGAGGCCCTTACCATCCCCCTGACTGACAACGCGCAGCTGGATCTCAGCTTGCGCCAACTGCTGCTGCAGCTGGTGGTCAAGCGCGAAGCGCTGGGCACCGTACTACGCTCACGTAGCGAAGACATCGGGCAGTCCAGTGTTAACACCCTCAGCAGTAATCTGAGCTATAACTTGGGCGTCTATAACAACCAGTTGCGTAACGGCGGGAGCAACACATCCAGCTATCTGTCGCTGAATAACGTTACTGCGCTGCGCGAACATCATGTGGTGCTCGACGGCTCGCTGTACGGGATCGGTAGCGGTCAACAGGACAGTGAATTATATAAAGCGATGTATGAACGCGATTTTGCCGGTCACCGATTTGCCGGTGGAATGCTCGACACCTGGAACTTGCAGTCCTTAGGGCCGATGACCGCCATTTCAGCAGGGAAGATTTACGGCCTTTCCTGGGGAAACCAGGCCAGCTCCACCATCTTCGACAGCAGCCAGTCAGCCACGCCAGTGATCGCCTTTTTACCGGCGGCGGGCGAAGTACATCTCACCCGTGATGGGCGGCTACTAAGCGTTCAGAACTTCACTATGGGCAATCATGAAGTGGATACCCGGGGTCTACCGTACGGGATTTACGATGTGGAAGTTGAGGTGATCGTTAACGGTCGCGTGATCAGCAAACGCACCCAGCGGGTCAATAAGCTGTTTAGCCGGGGGCGCGGCGTCGGTGCACCACTGGCGTGGCAGGTATGGGGCGGTAGCTTTCATATGGATCGCTGGTCGGAAAACGGGAAAAAGACGCGACCAGCTAAAGAGAGTTGGCTAGCAGGTGCCTCGACCTCCGGCTCATTGAGTACGCTTAGCTGGGCGGCAACGGGATATGGATACGATAATCAGGCGGTGGGTGAAACCCGTCTGACGCTGCCGCTTGGGGGGGCGATCAACGTTAACCTGCAAAATATGCTGGCCAGTGACAGCTCATGGAGCAGCATCGGCAGCATCAGCGCCACTCTACCGGGAGGCTTTAGTTCGCTGTGGGTTAATCAGGAAAAAACCCGCATTGGCAATCAATTGCGACGTAGCGATGCCGATAACCGTGCAATCGGCGGCACACTCAACCTGAACTCACTGTGGTCGAAGCTGGGCACATTCAGCATCAGCTACAATGATGACCGCCGTTACAACAGCCATTATTACACGGCAGATTACTATCAAAATGTCTACAGCGGTACCTTTGGTTCGCTTGGCCTGCGGGCCGGTATTCAGCGCTATAACAACGGCGACAGCAACGCCAATACAGGGAAATATATCGCTCTCGATCTCTCGCTACCACTGGGCAACTGGTTTAGCGCAGGGATGACCCATCAAAACGGCTACACCATGGCAAACCTGTCAGCACGCAAACAGTTTGATGAAGGAACCATTCGCACTGTTGGTGCCAATCTGTCACGTGCCATCTCCGGCGATACCGGTGATGACAAAACCCTCAGCGGTGGGGCGTATGCACAGTTCGACGCTCGTTACGCCAGCGGAACGCTGAACGTCAATAGCGCGGCGGACGGCTACATCAATACCAACTTGACCGCCAATGGCAGCGTCGGCTGGCAGGGTAAAAACATCGCTGCCAGCGGGCGGACTGATGGCAACGCTGGGGTGATATTCAACACCGGGCTGGAGGACGACGGTCAGATCAGCGCCAAAATCAACGGGCGGATTTTCCCGCTTAACGGCAAGCGTAACTATCTCCCGCTCTCTCCCTATGGAAGATATGAGGTGGAGTTACAGAACAGCAAAAACTCACTCGACAGCTACGATATCGTCAGCGGCCGCAAAAGCCATCTGACTCTCTATCCAGGCAATGTCGCTGTCATTGAGCCAGAGGTGAAGCAGATGGTTACCGTCTCCGGTCGTATCCGTGCGGAAGACGGCACACTGCTGGCTAACGCACGGATTAACAACCATATCGGCCGAACCCGAACCGATGAAAACGGCGAGTTTGTCATGGACGTGGATAAGAAATATCCCACTATCGATTTTCGCTACAGTGGCAATAAAACCTGCGAAGTGGCACTGGAACTCAACCAGGCGCGCGGTGCCGTCTGGGTCGGTGATGTGGTCTGCAGCGGCCTCTCATCGTGGGCGGCGGTGACGCAGACAGGAGAAGAGAATGAGAGTTAACCTACTAATAACGATGATAATTTTCGCGCTAATCTGGCCAGTAACTGAGCTCAGAGCGGCAGTGAGCAAAACAACCTGGGCGGATGCACCGGCACGCGAGTTTGTGTTTGTCGAAAACAACTCAGACGACAACTTTTTCGTCACTCCTGGCGGGGCGCTGGATCCGCGCCTGACCGGTGCCAACCGCTGGACCGGTTTAAAATACACTGGTTCAGGAACCATCTATCAGCAAAGCCTCGGCTACATTGATAACGGTTACAACACCGGCCTTTATACCAACTGGAAGTTTGATATGTGGCTGGAAAATTCACCAGTTTCATCTCCTTTAACTGGCTTGCGCTGCATCAACTGGTACGCTGGGTGTAATATGACCACCAGTCTTATCCTGCCGCAAACCACCGACGCCAGTGGATTTTATGGCGCGACGGTGACCAGCGGCGGCGCGAAGTGGATGCACGGCATGTTGTCAGACGCGTTTTACCAGTATCTGCAACAAATGCCCGTCGGCAGCAGCTTTACAATGACCATCAATGCCTGCCAGACCTCTGTGAACTATGACGCCAGCAGCGGCGCACGCTGTAAGGATCAGGCCTCCGGCAACTGGTATGTTCGCAACGTCACCCATACGAAAGCAGCAAATCTGCGGTTAATAAATACCCACTCGCTGGCGGAGGTATTTATCAACAGCGACGGAGTACCGACTCTGGGCGAAGGGAACGCCGACTGCCGGACACAGACCATCGGCAGCCTTTCAGGATTAAGTTGTAAGATGGTCAACTATACCCTGCAAACAAACGGACTCAGCAACACCTCAATCCATATATTCCCGGCGATCGCCAACTCGTCGTTAGCCTCGGCCGTCGGGGCGTACGATATGCAGTTCAGTCTGAATGGCAGTTCATGGAAACCGGTGAGCAATACCGCCTATTACTACACCTTCAACGAGATGAAGAGCGCAGACTCGATCTATGTTTTCTTCTCGAGCAACTTCTTTAAGCAGATGGTGAACCTCGGGATCAGCGATATCAACACCAAAGATCTATTCAACTTTCGCTTTCAGAACACCACATCACCGGAGTCTGGCTGGTATGAATTTTCTACCTCCAACACGCTGATTATCAAACCCCGTGATTTCAGCATCAGTATTATCTCCGATGAATATACTCAGACACCGTCGCGGGAGGGATATGTTGGCAGCGGCGAGTCGGCACTCGATTTCGGCTATATCGTAACCACCAGCGGTAAAACAGCTGCCGACGAAGTGCTGATCAAGGTGACCGGACCCGCGCAGGTGATTGGCGGGCGCTCCTATTGTGTCTTCAGCTCCGATGACGGTAAGGCGAAAGTACCGTTCCCGGCGACACTTTCCTTTATTACCCGCAACGGAGCTACAAAAACCTACGATGCCGGGTGCGATGATAGCTGGCGGGATATGACCGATGCGCTGTGGTTGACCACACCGTGGACTGATATCTCTGGCGAAGTGGGGCAGATGGATAAGACCACAGTCAAATTTTCGATTCCAATGGATAACGCCATTTCGCTGCGTACGGTAGATGATAACGGCTGGTTTGGCGAAGTCAGCGCTTCAGGAGAGATTCATGTTCAGGCGACGTGGCGTAACATTAACTAAGGCCCTGCTGACAGCGGTCTGTATGCTGGCGGCACCTTTGACACAGGCGATTTCGGTCGGCAATCTGACATTTTCGCTGCCGTCCGAGACTGACTTTGTCAGCAAACGTGTAGTGAATAACAACAAAAGCGCACGGATATACCGTATTGCCATCAGTGCTATTGATAGCCCGGGCAGCAGTGAATTGCGCACCCGACCGGTGGATGGTGAACTGCTTTTCGCCCCCCGCCAACTGGCGTTGCAGGCTGGTGAGAGCGAGTATTTTAAATTTTACTATCATGGTCCACGGGATAACCGCGAGCGCTACTACCGGGTCTCATTTCGCGAAGTCCCCACTCGTAACCAGACAAGACGTAGCCCAACCGGCGGCGAGGTCAGCACGGAGCCGGTGGTGGTGATGGATACCATTCTGGTAGTACGACCACGTCAGGTTCAGTTTAAATGGTCCTTCGACAAGGTGACAGGAACGGTAAGTAACACTGGCAACACATGGTTTAAGCTACTGATTAAGCCAGGATGTGATTCGACCGAAGAGGAAGGCGATGCCTGGTATCTACGTCCGGGAGACGTGGTTCATCAGCCTGAGTTACGTCAGCCGGGGAATCATTATCTGGTCTATAACGACAAATTCATTAAGATTAGCGATTCCTGTCCGGCTAAGCCCCCTTCGGCGGACTAAGACTTATCCATCGGTCGAGGGAAGAATTCCACCTCAGAGCTCCAAAAATCGTTTAAATGATGTGGAAGCGATCGTCAATGTCACCTGTAACGATGGGCTTTCTCATATGCACACCATAGTGTTCAGGAGACACGGAAAGGTATCAGGCAGCCTGCTAACGAGTGGTTTAATCACGAATTAGTACGTAAAATCGGTAACGGCTGGAAATCATTCAATACTCACACTATCGAAAGTTCCCCAGCCAACCGCGGTACGTTCTTACATACGATGTACCGCTGTTCTCTTTACGATTTTTAGCTGTACTGGTGAATTATGAGCAATCTGAATCCATGCATGACGTGTGGTGCCTGTTGTGCATTTTTCCGCGTCTCTTTTTACTGGGCCGAAGCCGACGATGCTGGCGGTACTATTCCCGCCAGGCTCACTGAACAAATATCCCCTTTTCACCGATGCATGAGCGGTACCAATCAGAAAAACCCCCGATGTATTGCCCTTGCAGGAACCCCGGGCAAAAATGCCTGCTGCACGATATATAAAAATCGATCGTCCACATGCAGAGAATTCGCCATGTCTGGTGAGAACGGAGTCGTCAATGAGGCTTGCAATCGTGCAAGGGCTAAATACGGGCTGACACCGTTATAAACATACAATAATTAATTGCACTGCCCCGCCAGCGATAATAGCGGGGCTTCGTTTTTCAGGGGTAACAAAACCCGATACTTCTTCTATTTGCCAGCAACAATGCCTCTCTTCTGTAGCGTTCTTCGGATCTACATCATCCTGAAGTAGCGCGATATACTCACTGACTATCTGCATCAGAATATAAAAAGCAATGTTTTTAACCTATAAAAATGGCGCTGTATTTGCGCCATTTTTATCATTCAATGCATTATCTGTTTGAGCCTAAAGGGATCTCAGGGTCTGGCTCATGAGTAATTCTGTTTCGTAAATCTCTGCGAATAATTCCAATAGACCAGAACCAGACTAAATGTCCAAAAATTTCAGAAACATTCTCATACCACGGGAGATCAAACAGAGGTGGCGTCAGTCCCATGAGAGGGAATGAAATCATATGAACAAAAAGTTGGGCTAAAGCACCTGCCAGTAAGCCCTGCCAGAGTTTAATTTTTGGAAATACTTCAGCGACCACACAATAACCGACAGCAAACACTATCGAAAAGATAATGTGCGTAACACCAACCCAGTTAAAGACATGCCCGGCAAAGGTATAAACAGCCGCATTGGGATCTGTCAGCCCCAACCAGTCTCGAAGAAAAATATACGGTGGATTGAGAAAATTACGCGAGCAATCAATTTGGCCTGCAGCCCTGATTAATGATTCCGGGCCACACGCTGCATTAAACATATCCACCGGGCTACGTGGCGGCAATGGAACTTCAGCCCCCCACTTCACGAATGCGGAAACAACGCCAGCAATCAGCCCAATGAATGCAGCAAGACCATAACGTCTGCGGTTCGGTGGAGTTTGTTCAAATATATTCATATCTACCCTGCTTGTACCATTATGTTATACACCTCTTCAGGAGTATTCATAAAACAAGGCAAATGTAAAGAACTGTATTGTTTTGTATAACAAGATGGTTTCCTAATCGCCAATGAATATAAGCTCCATCATTTCTCCCTATTTTTATATTAAAAGTGACAGAGATTTGCAGGGTGATGCAGAGCTGAAAATCACAGGTTTCCTTATTGGTTTTTGCATCGTAAAACTAAAGCAATAAACCAGCTCCCATCATCATCAACATCCCGGCGAACATGAATTTATTAGCCGGGCTCATAGCTGCATTCGCGTTTTAAGAATAATCCTCCTGCTGTCGCCGACTATGCTTAACATTTAAAAAAGCATCAGCACTCTCGCAACGCACTCTTATTTTCCCCTTTAGAATACCGGAGGCCTGGTATGAGCAACCAAGGCGAATACCCCGAAGATAATCGGGTTGGGAAGCACGAGCCGCACGATTTAAGTTTGACCCGTCGCGATCTGATTAAAGTGAGCGCCGCAACAGCGGCGACCGCCGTGGTTTATCCTCATTCTACGCTGGCGGCAAGCGTTCTGGCAGCTACACCCGCGCCAGAGATAATGCCCCTGACACTGAAGGTGAACGGCAAAACCGAGCAGCTTGAGGTGGATACCCGAACCACGCTACTGGACGCTTTGCGTGAAAATCTGCATTTGATCGGTACCAAGAAAGGTTGCGATCACGGACAGTGCGGAGCCTGTACCGTGCTGGTCAATGGTCGCAGGCTTAATGCCTGCCTGACGCTTGCAGTCATGCATCAGGGGGCCGAGATCACCACCATTGAAGGCCTGGGCTCGCCAGATAATCTTCACCCCATGCAGGCGGCCTTTATCAAGCATGATGGCTTCCAGTGCGGCTACTGCACCTCCGGGCAAATTTGCTCATCAGTAGCGGTGCTAAAAGAGATTCAGGACGGCATTCCCAGTCACGTCACGGTCGATTTGGTTTCCGCTCCAGAAACAACTGCCGATGAGATCCGTGAACGTATGAGCGGCAACATCTGTCGCTGTGGTGCATACGCTAACATCCTTGCCGCCATTGAAGATGCTGCGGGGGAGATAAAATCATGAAGGCGTTTACCTATGAACGAGTGAACACCCCAGCCGAGGCGGCACTTAGCGCTCAGCGCGTACCCGGCGCAAAATTTATCGCGGGCGGGACCAATCTGCTGGACCTGATGAAGCTGGAAATTGAAACGCCCACCCACCTTATCGATGTGAACGGCCTCGGGCTCGATAAGATTGAAGTGACCGACGCGGGTGGGCTGCGCATCGGCGCACTGGTACGGAACACCGACCTGGCGGCTCACGAGCGCGTGCGTCGTGATTACGCGGTACTCTCCCGCGCCCTGCTCGCTGGCGCATCTGGTCAGTTACGTAATCAGGCAACCACCGCAGGTAATCTGCTCCAGCGCACGCGCTGCCCCTATTTTTACGACACCAATCAGCCCTGCAATAAGCGCCTGCCCGGGAGCGGCTGCGCGGCGCTTGAAGGCTTTAGCCGTCAGCACGCGGTGGTAGGCGTAAGCGAAGCCTGCATTGCCACCCATCCGAGCGATATGGCGGTCGCAATGCGGTTGCTGGATGCGGTGGTGGAAACCATCACGCCGGAGGGAAAGACTCGCAGTATCACACTGGCTGATTTTTATCACCCTCCGGGAAAAACGCCGCACATTGAAACCGCCCTGCTTCCCGGTGAGCTTATCGTTGCGGTGACGTTACCTCCGCCGCTCGGCGGAAAACATATCTACCGTAAGGTGCGCGATCGCGCCTCCTACGCCTTTGCCCAGGTATCGGTCGCGGCGATTATTCACCCTGACGGCAGCGGGCGCGTCGCGCTGGGCGGAGTAGCACATAAGCCCTGGCGCATTGAGGCTGCGGATGCTCAGCTATCCCAGGGGGCGCAGGCCGTATATGACACGCTGTTCGCCAGCGCCCATCCCACCGCTGAAAACACCTTTAAACTCCTGTTGGCGAAGCGAACGCTTGCCTCCGTACTGGCTGAAGCGAGGGCACAGGCATGAAATTTGATAAACCCGCAGGGGAAAACCCGATCGATCAGCTGAAGGTTGTCGGTCGTCCCCATGACCGCATCGACGGACCGCTGAAAACTACCGGCACGGCACGCTACGCCTACGAATGGCATGAAGAGGCCCCCAACGCCGCCTATGGCTATATCGTCGGTTCCGCCATTGCCAAAGGACGCCTCACCGCCCTTGATACGGACGCCGCGCAAAAAGCGCCGGGCGTACTGGCTGTCATTACCGCCAGTAACGCCGGGGCACTCGGCAAAGGCGACAAAAACACCGCCAGGCTGTTAGGCGGCCCCACTATTGAGCACTATCATCAGGCCATTGCGCTGGTAGTGGCCGAGACCTTCGAACAGGCGCGAGCGGCGGCCTCGCTGGTGCAGGCGCACTATCGCCGTAATAAAGGAGCTTACTCCCTGGCGGACGAAAAACAGGCCGTCAATCAGCCGCCGGAAGGCACGCCCGACAAAAACGTCGGTGACTTTGACGGGGCTTTCTCCTCCGCTGCGGTGAAGATTGATGCTACCTACACGACCCCGGACCAGAGCCATATGGCGATGGAGCCGCATGCCTCGATGGCCGTCTGGGATGGAAATAAGCTTACTCTCTGGACCTCAAATCAGATGATTGACTGGTGCCGCACCGATCTGGCAAAAACGCTGAAAGTGCCCGTGGAGAATGTGCGTATTATCTCCCCGTATATCGGCGGAGGGTTTGGCGGCAAGCTGTTCCTGAGAAGCGATGCGCTGCTGGCAGCCCTCGCCGCCCGAGCGGTGAAACGTCCGGTTAAAGTGATGCTCCCCCGCCCCACTATTCCCAATAACACCACGCACCGCCCCGCAACCCTTCAGCACCTGCGTATTGGTGCTGACCAGAGCGGGAAAATCACCGCTATCTCACATGAAAGCTGGTCCGGAAACCTGCCCGGCGGCACGCCGGAAACGGCGGTACAGCAAAGCGAATTACTCTACGCCGGGGCAAACCGTCATACCGGCCTGCGGCTCGCCACGCTTGATTTGCCGGAAGGGAACGCCATGCGTGCGCCCGGCGAAGCCCCCGGTCTGATGGCGCTCGAAATCGCGATCGACGAACTGGCGGAAAAAGCGGGCATCGATCCCGTCGAGTTTCGCATCCTGAATGACACTCAGGTTGACCCCGCCGACCCGACGCGCCGCTTCTCTCGCCGTCAGCTTATCGAGTGCTTGCGCACCGGAGCGGATAAATTTGGCTGGAAGCAGCGCAACGCCACACCCGGACAGGTGCGCGACGGGGAGTGGCTAGTCGGCCACGGCGTCGCGGCGGGCTTTCGCAATAATCTGCTGGAAAAATCGGGGGCTCGGGTTCACCTCGAACCAAACGGCACCGTTACCGTGGAAACGGACATGACCGACATTGGCACCGGCAGCTACACCATTCTGGCCCAGACGGCAGCGGAAATGCTTGGCGTACCGCTGGAGCAGGTTGCGGTTCACCTCGGCGATTCCAGTTTCCCGGTTTCTGCGGGTTCTGGTGGACAATGGGGCGCGAATACCTCCACCTCCGGCGTTTACGCCGCCTGTGTGAAGCTTCGCGAAATGATTGCCTCGGCAGTCGGGTTTGATCCTGAGCAGTCGCAGTTTGCCGACGGCAAGATTACCAACGGTACCCGAAGCGCCATGCTACATGAGGCCACCGCAGGCGGCAGACTGATAGCGGAAGAGAGCATTGAATTCGGAACACTGAGCAAGGAGTACCAGCAGTCGACCTTTGCCGGGCATTTTGTGGAGGTCGGCGTGCATAGCGCGACGGGAGAAGTTCGGGTCCGGCGTATGCTCGCTGTGTGTGCTGCAGGACGCATCCTGAATCCGAAAACTGCACGCAGCCAGGTCATTGGCGCAATGACTATGGGCATGGGCGCGGCACTGATGGAGGAGCTGGCGGTGGATGACCGTTTGGGCTACTTCGTTAATCACGATATGGCGGGGTATGAGGTGCCGGTCCATGCGGATATCCCAAAACAGGAGGTGATTTTCCTGGATGATACCGACCCCATATCCTCCCCGATGAAGGCCAAGGGTGTCGGTGAGCTGGGCCTGTGCGGCGTGAGCGCGGCTATCGCCAACGCGGTGTATAACGCCACCGGTATTCGGGTACGCGATTATCCCATCACTCTGGATAAGCTGCTCGATAAGCTGCCGGATGTGGTTTAAGGAGAAACAATGTCATACCCGCTTTTTGATAAAGACGAACACTGGCATAAGCCAGAGCAGGCGTTTCTCACCGATGACCACCGGACCATTCTGCGCTTCGCCGTAGAGGCGCTAATGTCCGGTAAAGGAGCGGTGCTGGTGACGCTGGTGGAGATACGCGGCGGCGCGGCGCGCCCGCTCGGGGCGCAGATGGTGGTGCGCGAAGATGGTCGTTACTGCGGTTTTGTCTCTGGCGGCTGCGTGGAGGCCGCTGCCGCTTTTGAAGCGCTGGAGATGATGGGCTCAGGCCGCGATCGCGAAATTCGCTATGGCGAAGGTTCGCCGTGGTTTGACATCGTTCTGCCCTGCGGCGGTGGGATCACGCTGACGCTCCATAAACTACGCTCGGCACAGCCTCTGCTCGCCGTGCTGAACCGCCTGGAACAGAGAAAACCGGCGGGGCTGCGCTACGATCCGCAAGCACAATCGTTGGTGTGCCTGCCCACGCAAACCCGAACGGGCTGGAATCTCAATGGCTTTGAGGTGGGGTTCAGGCCATGCGTCAGGCTGATGATTTACGGACGTTCTCTTGAGGCGCAGGCAACCGCGAGTCTTGCAGCAGCCACAGGCTATGACAGCCATATCTTCGATCTTTTTCCGGCCTCAGCCAGCGCTCAGATCGATACCGATACGGCGGTCATTTTGCTGTGCCATGATCTCAACCGGGAGCTGCCAGTGTTGCAGGCCGCGCGAGAAGCAAAACCCTTTTATCTCGGCGCATTGGGCAGCTATCGAACCCACACTTTACGTCTGCAAAAGCTCCACGAGCTGGGATGGTCCAGGGAGGAGACAGCGCAAATCCGGGCACCCGTCGGGATATTTCCCAAAGCCCGGGATGCGCATACTCTGGCACTCTCCGTGCTGGCAGAAGTCGCCTCTGTACGTCTCCATCAGGAGGAGGATTCATGCCTGCCCCCGTCGTCCTGATCCTTGCGGCCGGGCGTGGAGAGCGCTTTCTCGCCTCCGGGGGAAATACCCATAAGTGTATCGGCTGGCGTCAGTCCCCGGAGGTTGCGCCTTATCGCTGGCCATTTGAAGAAAACGGGAGAACTTTCGACCTTGCGATTGAACCGCAGATTACGACTAATGATCTGCGTCTGATGTTGCAGCTGGCTCTTGTCGGTGAAGGAATAACAATTGCCACTCAGGAAACTTTCAGGCCATATATTGAAAGCGGTAAGCTTGTATCGCTGCTTGATGACTTTCTTCCACAATTTCCAGGCTTCTATCTGTATTTCCCACAGCGTCGCAATATTGCACCAAAGCTCCGCGCCCTGATTGACCACGTCAAGGAATGGCGGCAGCAATTGGCTTAAATGTCTGCACCTGCATTGCCTGATGTCAGAACAGTATTTTGATGAATTGCCAGGGTTACAATGGCACAAATACGGCACAGGAGGAAACGTGGTGTATTTAAATATGGGGTAACTTATTGATTTAAATGGGATAATAGGAACAAAACATAAACAACAAATACATTGATATTTAATGATATTTTCATATTTCATTTTTATAGATACCCCCAAAAGTACCCCCAATAAATTTTCCCTTATCCCAAACCAGGCAAAAATCGACTATCTAGCACTCTTTTTCTTCGAGCCTCAGCCTCACCGGCAGGCAATGATGAAGGGCTGGTGGATGCCCAAGGATAACCACTAGCGTGAAGTATTTTTTATTTCGCGGGTGTGAAAATTTGACGAGGTGGGTAGTCACGAACAACTGGGTTACAGAGATTATACCCGCCACCACCTATGTTAATGAGGGCAATTATTAGTTGATATACCCACGCTCGTTTTCGCTTAATAGCAGAGCGTGCACAAAATTCACATATTTCCGTCTGCATTCATCTATCGACACAGAAATTCGAGATAGTGGATATGATGAAACAAATCAGTGCTGACATGTGAACATGTTTTCCCTACAAAAATGACTTAAAGCAGTCCATGATTCGGATCTGAAACGCATAAGTTATGGCAGGAATCTTGTTGCACATGGATTACATGTCAATAGCAAGCACGTCTCTGAATGAAGCGTAATTTAACGCAGATATTATTGAAGCTGCTTAAGCTCATACAGAAAAAATTGATAAAAAAATACAAATGCTCAACCTATCTCAAACAACGAGATGAATTAATAGCTTGATGGGCAATAAAATATATAAATAAAAAACACAACTTTTAATATTGTAAGACTATGAGCAAGGGTGTTGATAATAACACCCTTGCTTAATTACCAATTAAAAATATAATCTTTTATTTTAAGATACATATCAACTTTCCCAGACCATTTTGATGCACTCTCTTTCATATTTTCAATAACATCATCAATCAGTAAGTCTCTTCCTTTTACAATCAATTGATCATCATCAATACCCTCTGGTGCAAATTCATATATGTGCATGCTTAGATTAGACTTCTGAGTATGAGGGAATGAATCTTTTTCCACACACATATCAATAAACTCATTAATAGATAGTTCTTTCTGTTTACACATCATAAGTAATAATTCGAACTCATCAATTGTTATATAGTAAATTCTTTTTAGATTAATGGGGATACTATGATATTTTTCAGATAACTCAGTTGATAAATCAGGGTTAATAAAATCCTGCACAACCATTGCATTTGATATATGATGATCCCGATGCACCACAATTAACATTGAATCTTTCGAAGATGGTTTTCTCATCTCTATTTTATTTAAGTTAAAAGCACATTCCTGACCTTGATAAATCCCTTTAATAAAACTCTTATTCAACCTTTCCTTTAGCAACTGAGCATTATTAGATGTTTTAACGAACTTTGCAGGCTCTATTGCCTTCGAGTCAATATAAACTATTGAATCTCCCTCTGAAATAACAAAATCTACGGACTTGCAATTTTTTATTGCATTATCACTATAAATCCTCTTAACCTCCCTTTCAGTCTTAAAGTTATAATTGTACTTATCAAGAAAGCGAGAAATATAAAGTTCCATCGTCTTACCAAATTTTTCTTTATAAGATTCCTTATAGACCTGCTTGAACAATTCTGGAACTAGGTTGACAAACCCTGACTTCATGATTCTTTTGCATAATATCACTACACCATCGCCATCTAAAAACATTGGTTTACTGAGGAATGGTGTATCTTCATAATACTCAGCGGTAATGTTTTTATCCAATTTATATGGGGCAATAAAATCTCTCACACCATCAATTTTTAAGCATGTTAATTCCAAAAATCTTTTCACTTGTTCCGGACCAAATATCGGAACCAAGTTTATTATCAAGTGTTTAAATGGAATAACCTCTGATTCTATATCAGGATTAATACATGAAATAGCGGTAAAATAACATGCCATTTTGTAATAGTTTTCCAAATGTAAACCAGTACATTCTAAAAACTTATCTTTATAATATGATTCATCATTCAAGCAATACCAAATATACTGTCTTGTTAATGAATTGGCATTAAATTTATCAGTTGATTGATAAAGCAACTGATTTATCACCATTCGTCTAAGGCTTAGCATAACTTTATCATCAACGATTAAATTAGATGCTTCTAGTTGCAAGTTATAGATTAAGTTGATAATATCAACAAAATCATTTTTACTCATTTCTTTTGCAGGCTTTTTTTCCTTCATGCAAAACTTCCATTTCATTGCCAGATAGCAACACCAAGGGAAATTGGAAACAATACCCACCTCGACATCCCTTACTTTTTGGAAGTGTTCATAAAAATTTCTCAAAAAAGAAACATCACTAAAATATGACAATCTTTTCTTAATCGCATCAACTTTTATAGAATATGACACTGGTGTCATTGTTTTTATTGCCACGCTCATAAAAAACCTTTTATGATAAACATAGAGAAATATTTTATTTAAAAATTATCAAATACACGTTAATAAATATACATTTTTTAATTTTGCGTGCAACCCTATCCCCAATCAATACAAAATATTGTGCACACAAAATTGAAGAAGCCTATAACTATAGGTGCCTACTGACACCTATCAAGAAACTTGTTCACCCCCGACACAATTTAATTTGGCGTAGCTCACAATGTTCTCCTCAGCACACCTACCCCCCACTTTATAGGACAGTTTTCATGCAGTACATGCATAAACAAAAGCTCATCAGTTCTGGTGGTTCCTCACCACGAACATGCAGATAATACCTCAAAACATCATGTAACAATGTTGGCATTACGCCACCAGCCACAAAAAAGCCCTACCCTTAGGCTTAATGTTTGGCTTGGCTGTTGGCTTACTATAACGCCCCGCTCACCGTCGCAGCCTGTTCGGTTTCCGCCACTGATACGGCCTCACATCATCATGCTGATAGATGTCGACGGGCTACCAGTACCATTTGCTCACCAACCCCATATTTTCCATGTTAATCTTCTCTTTCCACATGCTTTGTATGGTAATAAGCAAAAGGAAAAATGATGAACACTAAGGTGAAAGAAGCAGTAAAATGTTGGGCTTCTAGTCCAACGTGGTTTAGCAGGCATCCAATGGATACGGCGGAGTTCCGACGGGCTGTTTCAAATCTCAAGCGCATTACCCCTACCCCATCTTTCGAAGAAATCAAAGAAGCGATCATGTTCTTTGTTTCCGATGCGCCAACAATGCTAGGTACGCCGTCGGATATTCCTCAGGCGGTTCATGACTTCGCTGGAAAAATTTATAACAAGCTGTGAGCAAAATGCGGGCTATCCCAGCCCGCATCCCTAATTAACGCCGTAACTTGTTTGGCTTCGTCCATTGGTACGCCTTTTCGTTTTCCCGCCGCTGGTGGCGTTCCTGTTGCAGCACAACGGAAACAGGCGCTGAACACCTGTTAATTTTGCTTGCTGGTTGTTTGATTCCGGCAATGCTGCGGATCATCTCCAGCATATCGGCTTCGGTGATGGTCATAGGTTTCCTATCAGCACTCATATCCAATTAATAAGTTCAATACAATGGATTATCCCGTTTTAGTGACTAACCATTGCAGAATAACGATAATTAAATATGTTAATGTGCCAGTTCCAAGAAGTATTAATAATTGATAGCAACGTAGGGCAATATTACTAATCGATTTTTGCATCACGATATTCACTGGCTCAGCCACACACTCTTTAGATCTTATCGATAGAATACTTGGAACTTCTCTATTTATTGATAATATTTCACATTGAATAGACTCACCAGGTGCAAGGCTTTCAAACTTGATAATATAGCGACCATCCTGTTCAATATTTTCTTCAAAATGGTGGACAGGCCAAAAATTAATATGCATTGGCTTATAGTTAAAAACCAATGAGATATTAGTAGCACTTTCTCGCCCTTCATTAACAAGAATAATAGATCGTGTATACACCAACTGTGAATTAGATATTACCTCACCATTGGCATTCCGTAAGGGTTCATTGAGAAGAAAAGTAAATCCATGCTGATAACCATAGGATAACTTTGCCTTGCTTTTAAATCTGTTATTCAGTATCCATGTTAAAATCGTTATAAAAAAAGAAAATAGTTCTTTCCCATAAAGACTAAAAAAACTCATCACACATTTCCTTCAGTAATCTGATTCTGCTGTCAAAGCTACCAGCACTATAGTCATTCATCCACATTGCGACAAGAAGGTTACAGCACGTCCAATCACACCTTAGGAAATCTTAGGGGGCTGGTTGACACTTTCCGGCTTAAGACCTTAATAAATCTTAATATCGCAGGTTGACACACTTGACACTTTTTCGCGAAAAACCTTAGCATTTCTAAGCATGGCAACTTGACATTTTTCGCGGTTTTTTCGGCTTTTTGACGTGGTAAATCTGGCACAAACCCAGTAATTGCGGGGCTTACAGCGAGGTTGACACTTTTTCGCGTTCAGAGTGTAAAGTGGCAAGCTGGCAAGCTGCTCAACTTGACACTTTTTGATGTCATTGATGGTCTGATTTTTCCCACTCAGCCAGGGCGTTTAACCCGGCTTCACTCCATGATTCCGGTTCATCGGGATAATCACCTGCAACATAGCAGAGTTCGCAACGCAGCATACGAATTGCCAGCCTGGCATTACCTCGCAAATTGTATTTTTCAAAGTAATGCTGCCCTTCATCATCCTCAAGGCAGATAGCACCATCATCAAGAAAGTGCACTTCCCAGCCTAATTCCCCGGCTGCATACAGCACACGCTGCTGTATGCCCTCGTCCGTTACTGGCGCAGGAATTTTACCGTCTCTGGCCTTAACTGCTTTCCAGAACTCGCCCCATGTCATTTCCAGCGTTCTTTCTGGCCACATTTCAGAAATGGTGTCTTTCCCCTGTGCTGGTGGGCTGTTCCGCTGCTCTGTCGCTTCCACATCAATTTTTTTACCGGACATGACCACTTCGCCTTTCTCGAGCCAGTCGTAAACTGTCTGGCGGCTTACGCCTTTGTATTTGGCGTATTCGGCTTTACTCATCAACATGTAGCTCACCTCATGCATATACGATAAAAAATAATTTCATGCGGAAAGGGAATGCGTTGTGGGTATGGAGGAAAGGGGCAATAACCGCCCCTTACTGATTCAGTTGCGCCAGGATGGCTGGCTAAGCGTGGTTTTCATTACACCATTGACGACCTGTTTTACGATTTCTGTGTTGGCAGTCGTGCTTTCAACATCAACAAAGCCATAATCGCCAATTTCCACCGTCAGGGATTCCAGTTTCTTCCCTAGAGCATCAGGCAACTCTCCACTGAACCGATGCTGAAGATTTTCCACCAGCAACGCCCTGAATGCCTCGCTGTTCTCTTTTTTCTGCCATAGCTGGCGTTTATCCACTCTGATATTTAATTTCACAGTCTCACCTCTTTAAGTGCCTTATCCATCAGTTGCCGAGCGATAACATGAATCGACGGTGCCACACCAAGCACAGATTTCTGACGCTCTTCGTCCTGGATGCGTTGCAGGGCTTCGATCTGCCTCCGGGAAAGTAAAACTGGCTTTACTCCGTGATTTTTCATGATGATCCCTTCTGAATGACAATAATTGCAATTATTGCACAAATTGAAATGATACCAGAGACAATTGCAATAAATGAAACGAAAAGCATCAATAAACCAACCTTCGGCACTGAATGCTCTGATTTTTCTGCAAAGGTATGGCAGATGTTGGTGCATGCAAACATAAAGGCAATAGCAGAAGAAGCAGCGGGGAGTGAAAAGGGGAAGTTTTTATAAATACACGATTGTCGCCTCACTGCAGGTTAACAGCCACAAGCTCCATGATAATAACTTGTTAATTATTTCATCAGATTTTTCATTATTTGCGCGATTGAGTACACAAGCAAAAACTCGGCAGCCGCAAGAGTATAAAAAACATAAATTCGCTTAGCCCACCGACGATGAAAGAACTCCTCAGCATGGCCGGATGTTCGAGATACAAGCCATGCACCTACTGCACACAGAGCAGGTGCAATGAGCACAGTTATAAACCAGATTGTGATGCCCATCCCATGCCTACTGATAATAGCCATTGGTATTGCAAAAATGAATGTTAGAGCAGCATTAGCTAATAGAATATCTTTTAAAGTATTTTCAATTAGTTTTGCTAGATTATCTTTCATCTAATCCCCCACGTTGAACATTAATATATAAAAGCCCCTTACTAAGGGGCTTTGCACGGATTGTTTAAAGGGAACTTTTTTTCGCCCCTTCAATTTCTGCCTGACAAATTTCGTCATTTGTAAATGAGTACTGCAGATAGACATATCCCTGAGTGGAATTGTTCGCTCTGGCCTCAATAGATATAGTATCAATATTGTTTTTTAATGGTATTTCTTTTGTTCCCTTCCATGTGGCAGATAAGAAGCGTTCTTTTTTGTTTAGCCCCCTCATCCAGTCCTGAGGATCTTTCCAAATTGAACCAGCCAGCAAAAAGTCTGTAGTATCAGCCTTTCCATACAGAGAACTTAAAGAATTACTCAATTCTTCAAACTTGGATTTAAGAGCCAATCCATAGCTATCAGTATCAATATTTTTTCCTAAAGCCCGTATTTGACATAAACCAGCTTTCGGGGAGATCAGCAAACCATACATTTCAAAATCTGCGTTTTGCTTCGGTAATTTATCAGAAGTATACAGATTCACACTGTCTGGTAGTGGCTTGAGCTTAGCACCGATCATATCTTCGATGTTTTTCTGTGTAAGACCGGCTTCTAAGCCAAACGGACCATCCGCTGGCGGGAGTAAAGGAAGTTGCTCTTGGGAATTTTTGGCTGTTACTTCCGTTTCAGTACTGTTTTTTGCGTCATTAGCTTGTACTGATGCCAGCTTAACTTCAGCGAGGCCATACTTGGCTGTGAGGTACTTTTGCTGCAACATTGCCATGGTCTGCTCTTCAGTGGCAACAGTAGATAATTTTAGTACCTTTATCAGACCACCACTATACTGACGAGCATCAGCTTTGGCTTCGTTGATTTTTGCATCTAAGCTGTCAATTTCAGTTTTAATTGAAGCCGCAAGCTCAGGATCAGGTTTTACTCCAGATACAACAACATCAATTTTGGCACCTGATTCAATAGCATTAATACGCTGTTCCAAAAGCGCTTTATTAGTTCCTAATATTTCCAGTCTTGCTGTTGTCAGATTTTTTATCAACCCACCAGAAAACTGCTGGTCAACTTCCTTAGCTGCTGATATTTCACCTTCCGTTTGCGACAGTTCAGCTTTAAGAGCAGCTACTTCCTGTTTCTGTTCTGGAGTTAACTCTTCTGGCCCACATCCGGTTAACATTACTATACCGACTAATGTTGCAATTAAAGTTTTATTCATATCCCTATTCCAAATGAAAATATTCAGATTAATCTTATCAGGAACCCAGATGCAATTGAATATTCATCTGCTCAGCAACGTAGTAGATTTCCTCAGAAAGCATCAACAAAAAACCAAGAGAATCCCATCCTCTGTTACTGACTACAATTGTTCTTTTTTTGGTATTTCCTGAATGCCTCACCATTGGGCTGATGTAATCCCATCCCGGCATGTGCCCGGCTGATGGTTTCGCGCATCTCCCCGAAATTATCCTGCCTTGCTGGTGGGCGTGCTGCCTTGTGGATACATTCCGCGCGACGTTTTGCCGCCTGTTCCCGTGCCTTGTCATCATTCGCCAGCATGATGACCTCAGCCCACCGCGCCGCCGCTCTCCGGTACAGACCACGCGCTTCCAGTGCTTCCGCTTTGCTGTCGTGAATCATGCGCCTATTGTCTCCTTTGCTGCCCGGCGCTGGCGTTTGCGCTTCTCATTCAGCGCCACCAGCCGCGTTTCTGCGTCCTGTTGTTCCTGTGGTGTCACCTCGCCGCACGGCTGGCCTTTCAGGTCGTAGCGTACCCCACCAGCCATTAAGGCGCGGTAATAGCGCGGACACTGCGCATAAGATGCCAGCGTCGCACGCAATGCCCCTGGCCCGAATGCCAGCCCCCTGACGGCGAGATCCTGCATCAGGTCGTCGAATATCCCCACCTTAAGCGGCTTCAGTGCTTCCCGGCTGAATAAGTCAGGCCACAACTCAGTGAGGCGGTTAACGCGCCTGCGGTTTTTGCGCTGGCGTTTGGTCATATGCCGCCACGGTGTCGCCCCTGTAGGCTTCTGCTGCGCTTTCTGGTTACCGGGCATCACTTTATGCGCCGATGTGGTTTTATCCTGCTCCTGTGCCGCCTGCGTCGTTTTCTGCGGCGTGCCGTAAATACCTTTTGGTTTTCTGTTAATGGTCAGCTTAGTCATGCTTTGCCCCATCGTTACAACTGTCTACCAACTGTCTACCGATATAATTGATTGATTTATTTAATGTTATTAACACATAACAAAAAAACAATCTGCAAACTGTCTACCAACGGTCTACCGCATTAATACATTGATAATTAATGATTTTTACTAAATGGTAGACAGTGTAGACAGTTAAAAGAGAAATTTAAAAAATGCCCCCTTAACTATCTGTTTTTTATATACCCCCCGTGGTTTAGGAATATAGAAATAACTGTCTACCTCTCTACCACATTGAAAATATCTTTATAATTCAAAATATTAATTGGTAGATGGTTGGTAGAGGGTTAAGTGAATCTGTCTACCAACCGTCTACCTTTACGTTTCAGCTTATAAATTTCGTATTATGTTCTGTCGTTAATCCCTGTAGCTGCTGGCAACCAGCCATCAGCATCATCATCTAACAGAACATTTGTTATCACTCGCCCTTTATCCGGGCCTTTAGTGCATTTAGCCCGCTTATACTCCTTTCCGTATTCCGCCATAGCTCCTGGCATATCAGTACCAAAGCGTGTCAGTGATACTGGTTTTCCCAGGCCATGCGCTGACATATAGGCTAAATAAGCATGATACAGGTATCGCCTCGGGCTAAATGGCACTATTTCCGCATTGCCCACCATCATTCCTTCACATTTAACCAACGACATCAGATAGCCGCAAAAGTCCACCAGTGAATCACCTTCGCGCTTTATCAACAGCGCTTCTTCTGATTTTTGCTGCTCATAAAGTAGTCTTTTAGCTTCGTCCTGGTCGGTAAATCGTGTTAGCAAATGGCGAATCACTACCGCCAGTTCGCCTTCTATCTTTTCCGCCAGCATGGGATCGCGTTCGTTCTCCGGTACGACCTCAGAGAAATTAAATATCACCCTACGACGCGAGATCCCCCCGCTTCGGTCACTGAATGACATGGCGTTATTGTTTACCGCAAGCACTACTGCCGGAATACGTGTGGAGTAGGGGGCTTTATGTTTCGGATCAATTGCCACCTTGTCGCCGCCAGTAATTGCCTTAATTCCTGCACCATCGCCAGCGTAGCGAGTCATATCCGGCATGATAATCAGCGAAAAGCCAACTACTAACGCGCGTTCCCTTGCGTCTTCCAGAGCCTTCATGCTTGCCGATACTGTGTTGGCCTTACCCGCCAGCATGGTACAAATCTCAGCCATCACACTTTTACCGCTTCCGCCTGGGCCTGTTACCTCAAGGAATAACTGCCAGTCGTACCGGTTCGCCAGCACCATGAATAATGCCGCCAGTACGCGATCAGCTTTACGATCATTATCTGCCACCGAACGACGCAGCCACTTCCAGAAATTCGGCGCATGTGTTGCCAGCGTTTCCCCCTCTGCTGGTGGGCTGAACGGTAATTCACTGGCATTTAACAACCAGTCATTTTTGTTATGCTCCCGAAAATTTCCCGTCCGGGTATCAAATACCCCGTTACTGAATCCAATAAGATTCCTGTCTGCCCCGCCCATAACAGGCAGGCTCAATTTCATTGTGTCTACGGCAAATTTAATGGCGTTTTGCGAATAACTGATTCCAGCATCAATAAAAATCTTCGCCATAGACCGCTGGAGTTCCTTATCAGATACAGGCACCCAGACAATTCCGTTGTAATGGTGAACTACATCAGAATCATCATTTATAGCCAGTGCTCTTCCATAATATTCAAGTAACACTTCCCCTCTCTGGCTGGCTCCCATCTGATTTAGTGCTGGCCTGGATAGGTCAATATTTTTTGTGGCTAATTTCATCGCTGAAACTTCCCCACTCTCTGCCTGTTCGCGGATCCGTTGCAGGTAGTCGCGCCAGTTTTCCGGCTCCCGGTCGGTGATACCTTTGTATAATTTCGCGTCCTGTACACCAGCCAGCGCCAGCTTTTCAGCAATAGCATTGATCTGGATTGGCTCTATCTCCCCCGCGAGATAGACACGCGCAAAGCGGCGTTCATCGTCGACAATGCGGATATTCGCCAGGTCTGCCAGTTGCTTTGGCCCCAGGTAAACAGGAGGCACGTTATCGCCGTGTTTTCGTCCTTCGCTTTCAATCCAGTGTTGAGCATGGGCGTAAGCATCCGTCCCGGCAAAAATGATTACCTCGGTGAATTTATCCTTCGGCTGATATTTTAAATTCGGTGCGTTTTTCACTTCTTACCTCCCGCAACCAACATTGCCCGGATTTTTTTAATATTCGTGGCTGCACGTCTCGCCACTGCCTGTTGTTTGTTTTCCACCAGAATAAAATCACGCTCAAACTGACGGCGCGGCATTACGCAGTCATATTCGTAAGCCTCACGGCGGTAGGTGATATTGCCTGGCGTAACGTGACGAATAACCACTCGTCCCCCACGTCTGGTGTCGCGGTAAATATCTCCGTGTCTGATTTCAGGCCGAGAGAGACCGCTGGCAGTAAAGCCAGAATTTTTCCTTTTCATGGTTTTATTTTCCTGTCAGCAGTTCCGGTTTTATTTCTGCACGAATACAGAGTTCAGAAAAAAATTCAGGAGAACCCACAATCTCATTACTTTTCAGTCGGCATTGTGATTTCACTTTTTCTTTATCAAGGTAAACCAGCACGCGTCCGGTGAAATCATCTGGCACATTAAGCACTACGGGTACATGCGCTTCATGATTATGCATGGCTTACATCCTCCAGAGATTTTCTTCTGTAACGCGTCTCTGCCACATATTCAGCATAGTCCGACGCAATACTAAGAATCATTTCACCCTCTGACTTGTAGCCACTGGTATTGATAAGAAAATATGCAGCTTTCATCATGTCAGCAATGCTCAACAATGCGCCCGATGTATCTTCCGGTGCGCCATCAAACTCCTGTTTCAGGGAATTAAAACGATCATCACGCATGTTTACCCCCCTGAATGACCTGATAACCGCAACTGGTCAGCAATTCGATAAATTCCGGCAGTGTGCCGAAACAGCAATCATCACGCAGACGTTCGCAGGATACTTCAACGCCGTTTTCGTAGTGACTCACCATACACCCGGTAAAATGCAGATCATCATCGTGATGGCACGTTGACGGCTTAATCAGTCGCGCACGTTCCGCCAGTTCCAGCAATGCTTCAACGCTTCCGGCAATTGCACCATCCGGCAGGTGATAATTACTTACCACGCGTCCATTCTCCACGTTGACCAGTAGCTGCCCGGAAAATATCTCGTCAAACTGAATGCTGTTAAGGTCAGAAATTGACAGGTTATGCATGGTGCACCTCCTGTACATCAGCCATGATAATTTTTCCGGCCTTATCCAGTGCCTGATCGGCTTTCAGCTGCACAAATGCTAAATAATGGGAGATGCATTCTGATTCTCTGGCTGCGTGTTTATGCGCCACACCAGCGATAGCAGAAATCTCAATAAGTGAATCCATCAGCGTTTTGATAGCGTCTACCGCTGCATCAGGCCATGTTGCATTACACATGCTCCACCTCCTGGCGAATACGGGCAGCGAATACCATCACGCAGCCATCAGGAGATTGCTGGCGTGCTTCCTGTTCGCTGGTGGCCTCGATGTGAATCACGCGCGGTTGTGCCGTACTCAGGGCGATAAAACGCCAGATAAAATTGTTTTCGCATTTCTGAATAAACAACGTGTTTTCTTCGCGCCCTTTCCATGTTGCCGAGATATAGCCCATGTCATTGAGCATCTCGCAGGCATCAACCAGCGTATCGGCGGCTACATGAACAGTGTTTTTACCGTCAGCCATGCAATCACGGTGCACCGCCAGGAAGGTGTATATAAATTTAGGGTGAGTTTGGGTATGCTGTGCCCCAGCCATAATCGTTACCTCATTTAACGGTTTGGTTAGACGCCCCGCTACTGCCGCAAACAGTTCGGGGCGTTGTCGTTTATATCCTCTTACTGAGGTGTGATTTAAATTAAATTTAACTGAATCACAGGTCAAGTATTTTTTGTGATTCTTTTTTGTGTATACTGAATCACATCTTTTGTTTAGGAGAATGCACATGGCAAAAAACACTATCAACGACAAATCAAAACAGATTTCAATTCGTATCCCACATGATGCTTTTGAAGGCATGGAATCCGTAAAACTGGACGGCGAAAGCAACGCCGGATTCATAGTAACCGCCATGCGTGGTGAGATCGCCCGCCGCCAGGCAGAAGGAAGCGGAGAAAATCCCCTGGTTTCTTCGCTCAATGCACTGGCGCAGGTAGAAAAAATCGGAGTCAAAGCTGTCGAGGAGATCGGGCAGCTCGTCACCGTCGCACGTGAAGAACTCCAGCGCCGCAAGGCCAAAGAATCAGAATAATAACTATCATCGCCGTGGTGTGAGGAACTCCGGCGCATTGCTTTACAGGTACACAGAATGACCAACAAAGAATCGACCAATACACCATCACCGGCACGGAAAAGACAGCGCAGAAAGATAGCGTACGAATATGAGTCAGACAGATTCGCGCCCTGTGCGTTTATCCTTGAGAAATTCCTTAAAGAGTACAGGCGCACAAAAATGGGGTCGCATACCTGGAAAACATCGCGGCATGGCAATGTTAAAGAGCAGGAATAGCCCACCAGCAAGCCAGCACACTGATCACATTGCCCACCAGCCGCAAATCTGGCATTGTTGGCGATGTGTTCAAGTGTGTAGCTTTCCCACTGGTGGCCCTCTGCGGTCGCCTTTGTTTTATCCAGAACGAAATTAGACATCAGATTGATCAGCACCTGGCGACCTGACAAAATCGCATCAGTCGCGCCACCAGCAAAATTTTTTGCTTTCCGGACAGTGTGACCAACGACATTTTGCAGCAAAATATTCTGCATTTCTGGCGTGCTGTAGTAACGGTGATCAGCGCCTTCACTCTGTGCGACCACAACGCTATAATCTGCCTCGTAGACAGTAAGCAATATGGCGCAGTAGGCTATTCGTTCACAAAGGCGCTCCGGCAACGGGGCGCTTTCTCTTTTTGTAACGGTCAGAGCGTTACACATGGCTGTTTTCCTCCATGCGACGGGCTAACCAACGCTGCGAAAGACGAATTAATTCAGCCTTCCGCTGGTGGTAGTCCTGGCCTAACTCAATCAGCGTGATATTGCTCTGCTCAAGGTAAGAAAGGTGCTCAAGCTGCAACGTGCTCATGTGGTCGCGTGGTTCGCCTGTAATGCCGTTCGCCAGTGCCCACTGTTTTGCAGTCATGCCACCCAGCACGATACGCGCCAGCATGTTCGCTTCCGTGGTGTAGTGGTGCTGGAGTGTGTTTTTACCCAGTTCAGCCCGGTACGCCTCCAGCGCGGCACACATTGGCTTAATGTAGCTCCTCCTCGCATTTGATAAAGTACTGGCGAACGGCGCGGCCCTGTTCGGTACGTTCGACCATCGCCAGTTCTTTCGCCATGTTCACTGTGATGATGTACTCAAGAGCGGTTTGCTGGCGAGATTTTGCGCTCACCGGATCGGGTCGGCTCAAATATTCAACAACCTCATAATCCACGCCTTCCGTGAACCCGTATTCTTCAATGCGCCCCTTGATCCACGAACGGAAAACGCGCCCTACACCTAACGCCTTATATAACGCTCTGGCGCTAACAATAGTGGTTTCACTCCCGCCAATAACGCCGGAAATAATCGGGATAATTTCGCCGAAATTTTGCAGATTCTGGTTTTCAGGCCGAACGAAGCCCCGCCCCTGTACGGGCGTTTTTGGAAATTTCATAAAAACTCCTGCTATCGAATTAAGTTACTTTTATTTGCTGGTGGATAGCTGGGGGCAATAGCCCCGTAGCCATTTAATCAGGTAGCTGTTCCGCGTGATTCCGCAATACGCTGATTAATCCACTCGTCAATTTCACTCTCAACGAAAGCAATAGCTCGCGAGCCAATTTTAACTGATGCAGGAAATTTACCTTGCCCCATAAGGCGATAAATCCATGCCTTGCTATATCCAGTTCTACGCTGAACTTCTGTTAAACGAATAAGCGTATTTGACATATATTTACCTCATAACGTCTACTCAATTTGACGAGGTAATCATGGCACAGAAATAACGAATATTTTCATACCCTCAGGCCTAATGGTTACCGGAAGGAAATCTACCCTAAGGGTGATGGTAATCGGGAGGAAATCTACCCTAAGGGTGATGGTAAAATTGACGGGGAAGATAAAAAAATACCCTCAGGGTAACAGTAAATCACCCTCAGGGTATGCGGTATGGTGCGTTAATCCGGCTTTGCGTTCTTTTGGCTGTTGTCTCGGTTAATAGGGCAGGCAGTCCTCTCTATGAGCGTTGCAAGTGCATTACTTGCCCCCCACTGCTTAAGCTCCCTGGTTATCGCTTCTTGATTTCCCCTGGTGGCAAAATCATTTTCTGGATCGTAATTGGCCCACTCTCTGTTTCTAATCTCAATAGCCTTAGCTAATGGGTCTTTATCCCAGTATTTATATAAGTGTATCGGGCGCTCTTGCTCTAACTGCTCTATCCTTGCCCTTAACTCTGCGTTTTCTTTTTCCAGCATTGCGATTTGGGATAATAAATCATCCTCTGTACGCAACTCTTTCTTTTCAATATCGCGTCCTTGTGCCTCGTCATTTTCAGAAGAGTTAGCGCCTTCCAGCTTCGTTAACGCGTCAAGGACATCGGGAAAAATTGCGAAAATTTCACCCCTTATAAATCCAATGTTCTCAAATTCGGGATCTTCCCAATAACCGGACACCAGAAAACCATTTTCATCCCTCTCACCAGGTAAACAACCACGTTTCCGAACCGCATTCAGATTTCTATAAAGAACATCATTATCAAATTCATCCCGATACGGGTTACAAAAAGATTCCAACAGCTTAAATTCATTTACTGTGTACAGGCGGATATGTTCTCCGCTTATTCTCCTGAGTATCCAAGTTATGACATCTGAAACATCATAATCATCACCAGCGACCTTAAGCACGACCTCAAGAAATTCACGTAAAGAAATAAAATCTTTTTTGTATTCGTTTAATTCGGCATGAATATCAATCATACGCACACCTCAGCGTCCTCTACTGTAGTGGCTGTACCAGTCCGTCGAGGTGTACGGATTTTCGGGAGCGACCCTAGACACAGCCTTTTCTTTCGTCGCTCAAAGTCTACTACTGTATACTCAACCAGTCACCCGCATTTTCCGAACTCACCATGCACCACATTTCCGCCATGCTCGAGCGAATCCATATAATCAGCGTACCACTGAAGCATTTCCCGCCGCCCATCCAGATATTGCGCATGGTTGTATGTGCCACGAATTGAGTTTTTATCGACGTGCGCAAGCTGTGTCTCTATCCACGCGGTGTTATAGCCCTGCTCATGCAAAATGGTGCTCATAGTGTGCCGGAAGCCATGACCAGTAACCTTTCCGTTATAGCCGATGCGTTTAAATACTTGGTTTATGCTAGCCTCGCTCATTGTTTTCCTTGGATCATTACGGCCGGGAAACATAAGCGGATAATTGCCAGTTAGTTCTTTAATCTGCCCAATAAGCGAAAGAGCCTGCTCAGACAAAGGCACTACATGAGGGCGACGCATTTTCATCCGTGAAGCAGGTATCTCCCAGATAGCCTTGTTGAGATCGATTTCATCCCATAATGCACCGCGCAGTTCGCCAGTCCGCAAACCGGTGATAATCAGTAAACGAGCCGCCATAACAACCAATGCACTTCCTGAGTAACTGGACAATGCCTTGAAAAAATCAGGTAATTCTTTGGCTGTGAGGAAAGGATAATGATTAGATTCATGACCTTGCATCGCGCTGGTGAGATCCGGTGCAGGGTTATACTCAGCACGTCCAGTGACAATTGCATAGCGGAAAACTTCCCCACATCGCTGCCTCACTTTTTTGGCTTTTTCGGTAGCACCGCGCCCCTCGATGCGCCGCAGCACATTCAGCAGTTCAAGTGGTTTGATTTCGGCGATTGGTTTTTTGCCAATGTAAGGGAACACATCTTTGTTGAAGGCTTCGAGGATGTCTGAAGCATAACCAGCAGACCATTTTTTTAATTTGCTGCTGTGCCACTCAAGGGCAATATCTTTGAAGGTGTTGTTTAACTGCGTTTCCCGGGCAATCTTTTCCTCTCGTTTCGCTTCCATCGGATCGATACCCCCAGCGATACCCCTTTTAGCTTCTTCACGTTTTGCACGAGCATCAGCCAAGGTAACTTCAGGATACACACCTAGTGCTAACAGCTTCTCTTTACCAGCTACACGATACTTGAAGCGCCAATATTTTCCTCCACTAGGTTTTACCAAGAGATACAGACCACCACCATCAGCCAGCTTGTAAGCCTTCTCTTTTGGCTTGGCAGTGTCTATTTGACGGGCATTGAGTTTCACTTGGGGGTACCTCCACTAAACCGAACAGCAAATACCCCCAAAAGTACCCCCAATTGACTGTAGATTTTGGAGTACTTAAGTAGACGTCAAAAGACTAAAAGGGGCGCTAACATGCGGATTATAAGAGGTTTTTAAATACTTGAGTAGACTTGGGGAGACATTAGAATGGTGCCGATAATAGGAGTCGAACCTACGACCTTCGCATTACGAATTATAAGAATCCGCTTCTAATTCAAAGTATTACCCCATCAATACTGCGCTCACACGTCCCACCACATCAAAACATGTAAAGCCTTGCAAGCCATTGCGAGGCCTTATGTGTCTCAGTTTTGTCCCACCTTGTATTACGACTTGCATAGCCAATGAAGATAAACGTGACGACAAACGGCGCAGCAGTCTTCTTTTCCTTCATACTTTCCCCACCCAGCATGCATACCTTTATGCCATAACTGAAGTTTATGTCTGTTATGAGCGAAGAGCGGAAGTTCGCAGTTGCTCTTATAACTTATAAAAATATGACTTACCTATCGCTGTCTTAATCAATAGGGCCCAAGTGAGTGCGTTACCATACTAGGGCTGACTTCATGGTATAAGAAAAACCTTTTTGCAAAAGGTAAATTTTCCTTTTGCATCAAAAGATATGATTGCTTAAGATGGTTTGCAATTTAATAGTGCGGTTGGAGTTTTCTTTCTACATATAGCAGAGGGTTTTATGTCTTTAAATTATATTGATTTGGATGATTCAACCAAAAAATTTATGCTTAAAGAAATTGAATTTGATAAAGAAAATAACAGTTTTTATTTAAGCAATTTTCTTACTGCTCAAGGTAAGACTGTGTGGCCTTCTTTGTTAGAAGAAGCATCTCAACATGATGATGCATGGCTTGAGCAAGAAATCCTAAATAGAGGATTACTGGCCACCCATTATCCTAGAAGAAAGCCTAATAGCACTGAGATAATTCAGGCTAAAGTTCCTCACACAGCCGCTCGAACTTTAGCTGAAGGAGAATTCAATCGTTTATTTGCCCGAGGCTTGAGCTCGCGAGCAATAGCAGAAGGAATTGAATTTGTTGAAGCTTACCGAGCAAGACACTCAGAAAATCCACGCCCTGAATCTCAAGCTGTTATCGGGAAAAAGTTCCGACCGGAAGAAATTCTTGATGATTTACGTAATAACCCAGGTGTAGATACAGCATTAGGCGTTCCTCCTGGCCCTAACTCAGGCATAACAATTAAACTTGTTAAGTAAAAAATTAATAAGAGGCACTTTCGGAATTTAAATCCCTAAGTGCCTTTATGATGACCTGTTCCCCCATTGTTCAACACACACTGATCTAAGAAAGCTTGGTTGCAGACAGGCCATGAATAACACGGTTACTGTGATCGAGCAGCGGACGGCTTAGGTTTTATGATACTGATCAAGGCTAATATCATAGCGATGAAATCATTCGGATAATTTTAATCTCACCTTTATATATCACTGCCCAGTCGCCAAAAGTTAAGATACTTATGCCTCGTCTGCAAACCTGTAGCGAAGTCCCCGCAGACGTTTAGTGAGCAGACTTCATTTCGGGATCTACTGGAGCGTGAGCATTTTACTGTGGATTACGGATACACTATTGCCAATTTTTGTTGATCAAGTGTTGCTCATCTCAAGTGGCTGATGCACTATCAGATGATTCTTAACGCCACACACTAGGGCGTGGTAGCAATGTGCTGGGAGGCGCATTCAGTTTCGCTTCCTTTATCGTCATGAATGAAGGAGGGCAGTAATGGATGTAAAGGCCGATATCATAGCCTGGCTGTTAAAGCAGCAGGACTGGTTTCAGGAACTAGCGGAAAGACTCATTCAACAGGATGACCTGACAGATAATGACCTTCAGCAGGTTATTGCTTTACTCAAGACCCCCCATGGACGAACAAAAACGACACACCATACTTTCCTAGGCCTAGCATCTGCAGAGCAGGGATCTGGAACACTCAGGTTAAGTCGGATCGAAGCTGTAAAGGGTATTGAGAACCTTGCTCCACGTTTACCGCTCGATTTCGGTTCAGGGAATCTGACTGTTATTTACGGCCATAACGGGTCCGGTAAATCCAGCTATACGCGTGTGCTCAAACGTATGTCCGGAAAACCTAGAGCAGCTCAGCTTAACTCTAATGTCTTTAATCCCTTACCACCTGAGCGAAGTTGCCACATTAAATGGAAAGCGAATGAAAGCAATGCTGAAGCGGACTGGTCAGCTGACAGCCCTCCGATCGATGCCCTGAAAGGCATTGATATCTTCGATACGGATGAATCTCTGCATTATCTCACCCAAGAGAGTGCCGCTACCTATATACCGAGTGTGGTGGGGCTTTTTGAAAAACTGGCCCAGTACCTGAAACTGGTACGCGATAAGCTAAGGGATGAACAGTCTCAGCTAGTCAGCAAACTTCCCGAACTACCTGCTGTTTATCAGCGTTGTCATATTGCCACTACCTATAGTGCACTAAGTACAGCAACTACCGAAAATATCGCAGTGATGACAAACTGGTCTGAGGCGGATGAGCAAGCGCTTAGTGCCTTGAATGAACGTCTGAACGTTAAAGATCCGGCTGAGAACGCCCGCAACAAGCTTGCGGTTCAAACATCTGTTAATCAGATCATCACTCAACTTGAGCAGACGGCAAAGACTTTTAGCCAGTCAAATATCGACTGTCTTCGGGCGTTACGTGCTGATAGCATCAGCAAGCGCAGAATTGCGCTTGATAGTGAACGAATAAAAGATGACTCACTGGAGGGCATTGGCTCACCTGTATGGCGTGCCATGTGGGAAGCTGCTCGCGACTATTCAAGGACGCCCTATCCAGACAAGGCTTTTCCGGCAACAGATGAGGCCTGTTGTGTTTTATGCAATCAGGCTCTATCCGCAGAAGCTCAGCAGCGTCTGAACAATCTTGAGGCTTTCGTGCAATCACGTCTTGAGAGCGATGCTGCCACAGCTGAGTGTCTGTATGCTCAGGCAATCGGCTCGATAACTATTCCTCCCTCAATGGCCGAAATTGCTACCCTTTGTGCAAGCGCTGCGATTCAGGAAGAATGGAATAAATACCTAACGGGAATATGGAGTTCCGCATCCCTCAGTCGTCAGGCGCTCACCGAGCATGAAGCTACCCAGACAGCAGTTCCTTTGGCTGATTTGACCGAAGCTATCACGAATTTACGTACTTACCGCGACCGGCTTCAGGGAGAAGCCGACCAGTTTCAGAGAGATGCAGCAGGATTTGACAGGGCCAAAGCTTTGCAGAATAAAAACGAAGCCGAAGCTCGACGGTGGTTATCTGGTCAAGCCGAGGCTATCAGAGCCGAAGTTGAACGCTTAAAAAAAAGAAGTGAATTTGATGAATGGATATCACTTGCCGCTTCCCGTGCATTATCAACTAAATCTGCTGATATTACTCAGAAAGTTGTCACTGAAGCCTATGCCGCCAGATTCAACCGTGAGCTGAAAGTTCTTGGTGCTCCTGGCTTGCAGGTTGAGCTTGTGAAAATAAGGACAGAAAATGCGAAAGTTTTGCATCAGCTACAGCTAAAAGGAGCGCAACGGGACAAGTTGCACAATGTTCTGAGTGAAGGAGAACGTAGGATTATCTCACTGGCTGCATTTTTAGCCGATGTCACTGATCGGCCGGGATCTGCTCCCTTCATTTTTGATGACCCTATTTCATCTCTGGACCACGAATTTGAGTGGCAAGTTGCTAAACGCCTCGTTGAACTCGCTAAATCGCGTCAGGTGATTATTTTAACGCACAGACTTTCCCTTTACGGGGTAATTGAAGATTTGGCAAGAAAAGAGGGAGACCCATGGAAAAAGCAGCACCATAAATCGATATGTATTGAATCATTTGATGGAGCTGCCGGTCATCCTGCCGATCAGGAGGTCTGGAACGCGAATACCAAATCAGCGAATAACATTCTCCTGACTAGGCTGGATTCAGCCTACAAATCTGGACAAGAACATGGCGCAATAGCTTTCCGTGGGCTAGCTCAGGGCGTTTGCAGTGATTTTCGTAAACTCATTGAGCGCTCTGTCGAGGAGGATTTATTTAACGGGGTAGTTATACGTCATAGAAGAGGAATCCAGACTGACGGAAGGCTTCCGTATGTACAGGATATAACTGCAGAAGACTGTAAATTGATTGAAAGCCTCATGACTAAATACAGCTGTTATGAGCACAGCCAGTCGACGGAAATGCCAGCTTCTATACCAGAGTATAAGGAGCTGCGAGCGGATATAAGCACGTTAAAAGAATGGCGTGATCAGATCAAAACAAGGCGCACTCTTATGAAATAACCCCTCATTGAATCCAGTATCTTTATTGTCTTAGTAAAAATCTGGGGTCAGTAGAAAGTATCATTTCCGTGCTGGATGGGAAATCTCATCGGTAAATCCGGATGGTATGCTTGAAGAGGCCTTTCTGCCAGCAGTTACTTGGCTAGCTAAGCCATACCAGATTGGGCGGCATTGCGGTAGCTGGAGGATAATATCAGTGAATACCGGGGGACTTAAGTACCTTCCCGGTATCGATGCAGAGCATAATAGTGGGAACTTCCGCTTCTGGCACATAGCAGACCAGAGACACTGGCGTAAAGCCATGGAGGATCGGTGGGAGGAGGTAAAAATCCTCTCATGCAAAAAATACGCAAAATCGATAACAGTTGGAAATCATTCAATACACGCACTATCGGAAGTTCACCAGCCAGTCGTAGCACGTTCTTGCATACGACGTGGCTACGGGTTTCGAGACCGATCCGATCATCAAACGAAACATAAAATTAGCTCACATTATGAGGAAAGGTATCTTTTTGCGCTATGTAAATTCAAAGGGTTAGCCTCATTTTCCCGATGGCTTTCTCAAAGCTACTGGTTGTGAGCCCTTGCAATGTTCATTAATATACGTCTCACAAATAATTCACAGATATTGCAAAATGGATATTACTGAGTTTCCTTCTGGAGTAATTGAACACCTTGGCTGGTATGTATACCGATTGATTGATCCTAGGGACGGAAGCACCTTCTATGTAGGGAAAGGCAAAGGTAACCGCGTATTTGCCCATATGCGCGGTGAAGTGGCAGCGGCTGATGATGACGAGTTACTGAGCAACAAGCTAAAGCAAATCAGAGAAATAAGATTAGCGGGACTTGAAGTTATCCATGTAATCCATCGACATGGAATGACTGATGAAAAGACGGCGTACGAAGTTGAAGCAGCACTTATTGATGCCTACCCTGGGTTAACGAATATCATGAATGGTGCTGGCAGCAATGAATTCGGCGCCGCGCATGTCAAAGAGTTGATAGCAACATATCAACCCGAAACCATAACATTTCATCATAAAGCATTAATGATTTCCGTTAACAGAAGTGCAAAGGATTCAGAGCTTTATGATGCGGTTCGATTTAGCTGGCGCATCAATGCCTCGCGCGCCAGTCAAGCAGAAGTCATTCTTGCCACTGTAAGGGGTATCGTTCGAGGGGTTTTTATTGCTGATAAATGGCTCAAATCAACACGTGAAAATTTCCCTACGATGAAATACTGGGACGAGGATCCTGACTTTGAGGCAACACAAAGTTCTCGCTATGGTTTTGAAGGTCGAGAAGCCCCACCTGAAATAGCAAATCTTTATCTTGGAAAAAAAATACCAGATGAATTAAGAAAAAAAGGAGCTATGTCCCCGGTCCGTTACTCACCTAATTTTTGAGTATTCAATTGATAAGATTAAACCGCAGCACGTTATTGCATACAACGTACCTGCGGTTTCAACTCCGCCGGCCCCCCCCAATCATGATTGGACAGCACTTGCAAAAAAAGAAATTAGTATTCTCAGCAGGACACCGGTCAGATAGTGCGGCAGATCAATGTCTGGTGAATATTGATGACCGCTGCCCGCTGATTCTATTGCCGAAACTGTGCGGGAAAAGATGTGGCAAGATATTGTTGGTAAAAAATTCTCAGTGACTTTATGCCAGCAAATCAGTTTACCTGGCATCCAGTATCGTGTGCGGTGGATAATGTCAAAAAACATGGGGAGTCGATTAAACAGGTATAATCGTTAAAAACCTTCAAACTCCAGGCAAAACCCTATTTCATAGAACATGTACTTTCATCTGGTATACATGAACGAATTATGACTGCGTTAGTAAAATTATCTTGGGTAAATTACAAGCAGAGATATATGTTCCAGTCCAGTGTTTTTTCGTTTACAATATTTATCTTTCATTATCACTTGACTTTATTAAAAGAGGTTCGTTGTGACGAATTTTTTTGGGAAGAGAATATATACCCTGGATGTTCTGAGAGGATTTGCCGCACTTTCCGTTGTGTTATGGCATTGGCAACATTTTTTTATGAAAAAGAATGCTGCATCTGACATAATCATAAACCGCCAACCTTTTTATGAATTTTTTTCCGTTTTTTATCATTACGGTTTATATGCTGTCGAATTGTTTTTTATGATTTCTGGATTCATATTTTTTTATCTATACGCTGACAATATACACAGCAATAAAACCTCAGCAAAAACTTTTATAGTTAACCGTGTCAGTAGATTATATCCACTTTATATATTTACATTTGCTGTCGTGGCAATATTACAAATTATTTTCTTTAAAAGTCATAATTATTTTTTTGTTTATCCTATGAATGACATTTACCATGCCATTCTGAATTTATTGATGATTCAATCATGGGGATTTGAGCGAGGTTGGTCCTTCAACGCCCCGACATGGTCCGTGTCGATTGAAGTACTTATGTACATGATATTTTTTATATTATGCAAGTTCACATCAAAAACAACATTCATATCAATTTTAATAGTTGCATTGTCGTACTACTTTTTCAAAATTAACAATCCCATAATGATCGGCGCATTCTCTTTCTTTATTGGTGGTCTGACCTATAAAATTACGATTGCGGTCATAAAAAATATTAGCGCAAAATTATTTTTTATTTTTGCTTGTGTTTTTCTATTGATCTCATGGGGAGTTATCTTTACCCTGCAAGTAGCAGATATATTCTCAATTATCTTATTCGGATTTACCTCCATAATCTTTTTCCTTGTATCAATTAGCGCAATACGAAACGATTTTGGGAAGAAAATTGAATGGTTGGGTGATATCAGTTATTCATCTTATCTTTTACATTTTCCTTTGCAAATCATTGTTGTTTATTTAGCTGACAAGATTGGCTATGGACGCGATCTTTTTTACAGCCCCAAGGTATTCATTTTATTCATGCTTACATTAATGGCAATTAGCTATATGTCATATATATTCATTGAAAAGCCATCGCAACAATTCATCCGAGATAAATTTCATTAAGTAAAGTCACTTTGCAATGATTAGAGTCAACAACTATTACTTTGACTCTAATCACACTGCAGTTTATCCGTATGCTCTATATTCATAAAAATCGACATCAATATATAGAATGGAAATAAACGAAACCGCGTCACATCCTCAATATAGAAGCGTTCAAAGCCTTGCAAACCATTGCGAGGCTTTATGTGTCACAGTTTTATCCTACTTTTATTACACAAAAAGAATTGAGTTACAATTAAACCGCTTCTCCTCAACAGATTTTATTCAGCGAAGCACGGTTCATCCGGCCACTCAATATCCGGTGCAATGCTGGTATCTGTTGCCGTCACAGCCTCGATATAATCCAGCACAACGTTAAGTCTGGTAGTTTCTTCTTGCGTCAGTTTGCGCCCGGCCTGCAGCTTTAACTGAATCACGCTGATATTGGCCATTGCTGCGTCTATCAGCGACTGTTTTTTCTGTTCAGCGTCAGCTACCAGTTCATCATGAGAACGTTCCGGAGGGAGCGGCGCAGTAAATACCCCGTCTGAATACCCCCAGCCGATTCCGGGATGCTCACTGATATCAGAAATATCAATGAGCTGCTGATTATCCGGCACTGTGAATTCAGCCTCGCCATCCCAGACAATGACATTCACAACCATCCCATTTTCAATAACTGCATATGACGCATTCATTATGCAAACTCCTCGATAATACAAATCCCAGCAGCACCTTTCCCGCCTGTCATACTGGTTCCGCTATAGCCGGCATCGTATGCGCCACCGCCACCTGAACCATATGCCTTACCACTAACACCACCGCCAGCGCCTGCGCGTCCACCGCCCCCCCAGTACGATGTTCCGCCTTCACCGCTGACGCCGATATTTCCGGACTGACCGTCGCCTCCATTTCCACCAATGATGTTGATACCGCCAGTACTCGGCACACCTCCGTTACCACCGTTTGTGTTTGTGACTCCTGACTTTCCGCCGCCTGCGCCACCAGGAGCAATTAACGATGCGAATAAGCTATTACCGCCATTGATGCCGTACGTCGCACTAACACCACCGGCCCCACCTGCGCCGATAGTGACTGGATAACTATTCTGTGTCGGGGTCATTATTGAAATTATTGTTCCACCGGCCCCACCGCCAGCACCGAAAAACGTTTCATTATTGGATATAGCCTTGCAGCCGCCCCCTCCGCCACCGCCGCCCGTTATTGTGACCCTGATCCGTTTTGTTCCTGGCGTCGGGGTGTACGTACCTGATGACGTGAAAACCCGGGTATTCACCCAGCGTCCCACGTATCCGCTTGTATCTCCCAAACCAAGGTTTTCGAGAGCCGTTTTCACCGTGCCGTCCGATTTGATATCGCCAAACGGATTCTTGCGGCTTAACAGCAGCGCGCGAAGTGCGGTAAGCAACTGATCGTGCCGCCCCTTCTCCAGACTGGCACCGGATGCCTCCACAACACTGCAAAGTTCCTCCTGCAACATGTCAAAGTAGTCATCATCCAGATCGGTGGCAGGTGTGCCGGTCTGGGGGTTACCACGGGTAAAACCGTTCTTACCCGCGCCGAACTTATCCTTCTGCGCGGTTTTCGTGTCTATACGATGCATGAATTACTCCGGATATTTAAAAATTACGTAGGTATGCGACGGGCAGAGTTTGTTAAGCACGCACTCGACAACGGTGTCCCCCCAGATACGCAGTGCGGAATCACAGGGATCGCCACATGTCATCCAGGTGGTGTTGGTGGCGGCTGGCATGTTGACCCGCCAGTAATACCGCCATTCCGGCGCATTCACCGCGTCAGTACAGGCAGATGAGCAGGTGAACGTGCTTTTGTCGTATCGCGTGATGGTAGCGTCTGGTCTGCCCAGGGCAGCAAGCTGTGCAAGGTAAAAATCCTCATTGATGCCGCCCGCCAGGTTAACCTTCGCATCCAGTCGTTGCTGACGCTGGCGAAGGGTCTGTGTCCCTGCGGGAATACATTCATCCGGCAGGCCGCACAGACGCTCCCAGCGATTTATCAGTTCGGTGGTGGTGCGCGGATCCAGCTCCCGCATCAGGGCATCCGCACGCTGATGAACGCGGGTTAATGACGGTGCCGCACCGGCAATCGCCGGATCGCTGGCTGACCACGCCGGACCGGGCGGCAACAGTGCTGACAACAGACGGATGTAATCATCGTTTGTCACGTCCATGAAATCGCCCCCAGAACCGCCAGTTCATTTTTCGCAATGGTGATATTGTCCGCCGGTGCAAGCAACTGATGGCTGTATTCCCCGTTCGCACCGGAAATCGCTTCACTAATACGTGACACCTTCAGTTCTCCCTGCGGATAACCATCACGCAGCAGGAACGAACGCAACTCCGCGGTGATGGCAGCCCGTATTTCCGGTGTGTCCGGCGTCACACGGATATGAAAATCCACCGTATGTGCCACCGGCCTGAACACATACAAATCAGAGCCTGCCACCGGGGCCAGTGGCCCGATATGTTGTCTTGCCGCCGTTTCCGTTGATTCTTCCGGAATGGGATTAATCAGGTCACTGCTGGCAATCATCACACCAACAGTCCCCGTTCCCATCCAGTGTCGGTATGTCCATGCGCGGGTAATGCCAGGCACTTCTTTAGCCCAGACGACATAGTCCCCGTCAGCCCCGCCCTGCGGCGTCCAGTAATACCGCTCAATGACGCGGGCGCGCCAAGTTTCCAGCTCTTCAGTATCAAATCCGCCTGTCAGGGTGTCAGCCACACCGGAAGACGGCAGACCATTCACCGGCGTGACCAGGATTAATGTCGTACCGTCGTCAGCGTTACCGACCGCACCTGCACTTGAGCAGGCGATCGGCACGCGCAGGACACCACCGGAGCTGATTGCATCGTCAGTTGTCGTGTACTGCACCAGGTCATCGCGCTGAATAACACTCCCGGCAGTCACCTTCAGGCCATCGCTGACACCTTCCCAGCGCATATACCCGCTGGCAACCGTGGCTCCCTTGCGCGGACACCGTTTCATCGCAGCATGTCGCGCCAGCCAGAACTCATCGCACAGGTCAGGCAGCATGTTCATTGCCAGATAATCGATGTACCCGTAAACCGTATGCAGCGCCGCCGCATACACCTTTGCCCGCACGTCTTCATCCATGCGCCGGAGCGTGTCGCTGACGTCCAGCCTGGCGAATAAATCGTTACGGAGCATACTGATATTTTCTGCCAGCGTCGGGCGCTGAAATTCACTGTCCGCCATGCGTTATCGCACTCCACAGATCATCAAAAGAAATCATTACCGGTCCGTCACGACGCCAGAGAGTGATACTGTTACCCAGTTCATTAATCCCGGTGCGGCGGATATCCAGATCAATGCGGGACACCACGCCGTCATCAATCATCCATTGCAGGCATTCGCGGATATACCCCCTTACCGTCTGCACCAGTTGATTGGTCAGTTTGCTGCGCTGAAGCAGCCACAGTCGGGAGCCGTAACGGTCATTCTGTACCGTAGGCCAGGTATCCCCCCACCATCCCATCGGGACGTCGGCATTGTCATCAGGCTCCGCCCGCCGCCAGGTAAACAGGGAAATCACCACGGCGCGGGTCAGCGGATCCAGCGGTGCGCTGGCGCAGGTGCGTTTACCGTTCACCGTCAGCCACAGTTCCATCATGCCTCCATCGCTTTATCAGGTTTGTCGGTGTTACTGCCCTGACCGTTCTCTCTGTGACGATGCCCGTTATAGGCAAGCCGCATCGCTGACATGGTGGTGCCGCCGGAGTCGCACAGGTCTTTCACCTGTCCGGTCACTTCAAGGTCCATTTCAAAACGTGCTTCAGGTGCATTGCGAAACGTGATCGTTTTACCTGCACCGTCCACCACGATCCCCTCCCGGGTCAGCGTCACGGACTGCCCCTGATCGTCATAGACAGCCACCTCACCCGTCTGCAGCCCTTTCAGGCGGTAGCGCCGGTCCGACACCGTAACAACCACCGCATGAGAACGATCGCCATCCGGAAACAACACCACCGCTTCCGCACCGCTGTTTGCCCTTGCGGTAAAACCGTAGGGTTCAAGATGTTCAACCCCGGCTTTGGGTTCACCGGCAATCAGGGACACATCCACGGTCTGACATTTCGTGGCGGCACTGATGCTTTTCACCACGGCCCGCCCAATCAGGCCGAGGAGTTGTCGCTGCATGGCTTCAATCGTCCTCATCAGAACGGGTCCTCCTGTACTCTGGCTTTTTTCTTTTTCCGCGCGCCGGGGGCTTCGGGTTCAGGCAGATAAGCATCAGGTGGGCCGACACGGATTTCCGTCAGGGTGCCGTTCTGGTCCTGAGTAAACGTGACTTCCGAGACAAGCAGTTCGGTATTGTCGAAACCACAGACCGGATCGAAGACAATCACCCGCTGGTTGGGCTGCCACAGCGTACCGTTACCCTGTCGCCAGCCCTGCACCACATAGGTGGTTTCATCCGTCCGCGCCGCCCGTTGCCGGGCTTCAAAGTCCGCACGGGCAATACAGCCTGCCCCCGTAGCCTGCCCTGTCTGCCTGATATACATCGGACGGTAACGGGCAATAAATGCGTCTTCTGTGCGGGCCCGCAGCGCGGTGGTGGTGGCCTCACCGAAATCATCGTCATTTCCGGCACGCTGCCCCGCCACCTGGTAAACTGAAAACCGCTCCCGGATACTCTTCTCCGTATCACAGGAAAGGATGTTTTCCCCAAGTACCAGCGCGGTATGTGCCCGCGTTGAGCCAATACCGCCAATCACCAGCCTGCCGTGCGGGTCGTCGTAAGCCAGTGCCTGCTGCTGACCGAGTATTTTGTTGATCACCTCGATCACCGTTTCGCCGTGATCAGGCTGGACATCCGGAATAACACCCGACGGCGCACCGTTGTTCACCACCTCAATGCCGAAAGGCGCAGCAAGCGCCTGCGCAATCTGTACCAGCGATCGTCCGTTAAACTGTGTCGGTTCGGCTGCACAGTCAATCAGGTCAGCGGTCAGACTGCGTCCGGCAATACCGGTGCTGACCGAACGGGCATCGTAACGAACGGGCGTCGCCTCCACCCAGCCGGTGATCACCAGCTCATCACCAATCAGAACTTCCACTTTTGAACCGTTTTTAATACGCGGCTGAAGCGTGGTGATACCCTCATCTCCCGGCCACTGGCGGGTGATCTCCATACTGAAATCCCGTGCCAGCCGTTCAATACCGGCACCGATGCGCACCGATGTCCAGCCATTCCACTCCCGGCCATTTACCCGTAGCGTGACATTGTCGTTCATTGCACTGGCACCTTCAGAGGGATCACCGGCACAAAGCCGGGATGCGTAATAGCATTACGCCGGATAAGGTCCACGTCACGCGCCGCGTTATCAAACCAGGTCGCCGCCAGCACCAGCGCGGGTAAAACCTCATCCGGCGTGCGCTGAATGATCCGCGCAGACTGTTCAAGGCGCGTGTTGATATCCGCATTCAGATCTGCTTTCACCCGGCGCAGCGCCAGAAACAGCGCATCACTGGTTGTACGGGACAACTCCTTATCAATTGCCGTATTCAGTGTGTCGCGAATGTCGGTCAGTTCTTCCCACGTTGGCAGGTCAACCGTGTTTTTCACCGCAGGTGCATTGTTCAGTGCCGGATGCGTGACGGAAGGCCAGCCGGTGCTCTGCGCGGGTGTTGTTGACTGCCCCACTGCGGCATTCTGCATCACCGCGGGAGTTGTTGGCGCAGGCAATCGTGTGACGGCATACGCTGCTTCGCTGATTGCAGTCGTACGAAGAGTGCTGGCAACCACGTTACGCTGCTGCGTCGCTGTGGCGGTGGTTTTACTGTCCGTTTTCCAGACGCCGCGCGGTTGCAAATCGCTGCCGAGGCTGACACCAGAAAGCATTTTGATCATGGTGACCAGGTCGCTGGCGTTACCATAAAGGCGTTTACCGGTACGCCACATTTTCTGCACCTGCTCAACGAAATTTTTTCCTGACGATGGCGGCGGCAGAAGTACCGAGATATCCCCCTGCAACAGCCTGGCGGCATCCGATACAGCAGAATCCACCACTTTCATCGCATCAGAAACATACCCAAGCATTGTGCTGGCATTACCGATAACGTCGTTCTGCACAAAATCCGCCACGCCATCGATACTGAAACCGCTGAAGCTGTCACTGATGCAGTCATCCAGTGCAGAACAGGATGACATCAGCGTCTGCGCCGTCGCCACGCCTGATGTGGGGTAAGAGAGTTCTCCCGCTTCGACAAACTTCAGGTCAAAGCGGACAATACGCCCTTCACTCTTCGATGTGCTGACCCGGACTTCCCCGTCAACACAGACTTTCACCTCACCGTATGTCGGGTGGACAAGCGTGCCGGGACCTGGTTTATTCAGCGCTTCAATCAGGAGATCACGCTGGTCAAAGCAGTCATCTCCCACCACATAAGCCGTGATGGACGGGCGGAAAGTGATTTTCCCCAGGTCTTCGGTATAGGGTTTGTCGCGGTTCGGGTATTCATGTGTTTCCACACGACGACCGGTTCCCGCACTTTCTTCTTCAACCTTAAACGGCACGCCGCGAAATGACGCATCCTGAAGTCTGTCTTTCCACGTCATATAAGTCCCATATTTATTATCAGTAGTAATATTTACTGGTAATGCCATAATTTGTAGTGGTAGCCATTACCATTTGTAACTATATAAATTATTAGCATTAAGGTGATAACATGAAGAAATTATTAAAATGGATTTTATATATTTTCATCGGGTTGGTGATTATTGGATATTTTGCAGGCAATAACGATAAAGGCTCTAATTCTTCATACTCATCCGATACGGAAGCTGCGGCACCGCAAAAAGAAATCTACAACACTACTGCTCGACAGCTGTTTAAAGAGTATGAAGAAAATGAAGTCGCTACCGATGAACAGTTAAAAGGTAAATTAATCGCCGTTAGAGGTATCGTACAATCCATTGATAAGGACTTTACTGACTCTATAATTATTAAATTCAGAACTGAAAATGAATTCATGCCAGCAAGAATGGAGATGCAAGACTCTGAAAAATCAACAGCTGCTGCTCTTAAAAAAGGAGAACAGGTAACTGTTATTTGCGAAAAAATGTCCAGAATTGTCGGCTCCCCATCAGGCCGAAATTGCGTGTTCGCACAGTAAGTTCAGGGAGGGGCGGCCCTCCCTGTTCGTCTTTACCTAAATCTGGTGTACCCAACATCGTGATTAATATCAATGTCACTAGAACGTGTTTCCATAACCCGCATACCCGGAGGCGAATTCACAAAAGAGACCTTGATCTCACCATCAACTTTTGGCGCAGAAGCTTTGTTAATCATGAAGGGATTCGGGGCTGTGGCATCGGAGGCGTTGTTTGACTGAGCCAGATCCACCGCCGGATAAGGTGTGTATCCCCGCGCCGGTATTCCCGTCCCATAAGCATCATAAGCACCCGCGCCCCACTGCGCAGAGTTAATGGCATCGACCGTGTCACCGGAACTGTCGGTAAACCACTCAATAATTGGCTTCAGCTTGTCCCACATATCCTGAAACCACTTAACAACCGGCCCCCAGTTATTGATCACCATCCCCAGCGGCGACCAGGCAAAAACTTTCTTAAGGAGTTCCCAGCCAGCCTCAAAATAAGGACCAATGGTTTCCCAGAGTTTCTTAAAATAAGGTCCGACAACATCCCAGTTAGTGATAATTAATCCCGCAGCCAGGGCTATCGCCGTCGCAATCATGCCAATCGGCGTCATCGACATGATCCTGCTGACAATACTGATGGCACCGCCAACGCCCATCAATCCCAGTTTCAGAATCGCAAGACCGGCAGCAAGCCCGACGACGCCGCGAATAACCCGGGGATTTTCATCCGCAAACTTCGTGAATTTCTCCCCCAACTCCCCCAGCCACTGCGTGATGTTCTTAGCGTCACCAGAAAATGCGCCGCCAATAGCCGCAAGGCCGTTAGTTGCGGTCCCCGTCATTGCCTCCCACAGGTTGGACAGCGTACCAAGCTGAGCCTGAACACGTTTATTCAGGCTGGCCTGTTTATTCATCTTCTGCTGGATCTGATCGTAGCCATCCTTTCCTTTATCGATCAGCGCATTGACCACCTGAAGGGTTTCGGCATCATCACCAAATATTGCCTTAAGTACACCTGTTCGCTTAACGTCGGTAAGTTTTCGCAGCTTTGCCAGTTGCTTAAACATGTTATCAAGACCGCCAAAACTCCCTTTGCCATCAGTAAAATCGAGCTGTACCCCGAGTTTCTGGCGGGCCATGATTTTATTGACGTCCCTGATTTTCTTAACGCTTAATCCGGACTGGATAACTTTTCGCAGGGCATTACCTGCCGACTCCCCGTTCATCCCCATCTGATCCATCATGACGCTGATGGGGGCAAGACTCTGTGCAGCCTGAAGACCGTCCTTGTTCACCATCTTCAGAACAGAGCTGGTTTTAGTGAAGAATGACAACATGTTGGTGTCGTCAACGCCCAGATAAAACGCCTTCTGAATTGTGTCGAACAGCCCCATCATGTCTTCTGAGGCCGTTCCGGTAGCATCCTGCATCTTTGCAGCAAACTCAGCAGCCGCTTCCGGTGTTTTTTTCAGTTGTACCGCAAGATAAGCTGTCGCTTTACCCACACCACCAAGAATGTTTTCTGCCGGGATCCCCTGACGCACCAGCATCTGCATCATGTTCTGGAAATCAGCCGTTGTACCGGGTAGCTGGTTACCCAGGCCAATAGCCAGTTTATTGATGTCCTGAAAGCTCTTTCCAACCTCGCCGTTCGCATCCATCATGGCGACTTTCAGCCCGGTGGCGGCGTTTTCCTGATCGGCATAAGATTTCAGGGAAAGCGTCAGACCCGCTGCCAGTCCGCCACCAAGCGCCAGCCCACCCTGTGACGCTTCTTCCGCCTGGCGTTTAAATCCCCGGATTTTCTTTTGCATTTTCGACAGCGCGGGAGAAAGCCTGTCGACACCGGTGATCAACGCCTTAAGCTCAAATTCAGCCATGTGTGCGTTTCTCCTGCTCTATCCTGTTTGCCTGACTGACCAGCAAGGGAATTTCACTGATCGGCATATTCAGCAATTCGAAGGGATTAATGCGCCAGTAGCTGGCGCAGTCAAAGAAGCGATCAGTGAGGTATTCAGCCGTCAGGCCTGGAGGAAAAAACCAGCCACAAGCCACGCCGCTGCATTCAGGTCTGCCGGAGACATCTGGTCGACAGAGCTTTGCGGCACTTTCGCCAGCCGCACAATGTATTTCGACACCACATGCGCCAGAAGTCTGACGGACTCATCCTGATTCATCTGGTAGGGATACCCCAGCTCGCGGACATCCTTCCCGGTGGGTTCATCAAACTCCAGTACGGAGAGTGTCTCGCCATGAGCGATAATCGGTTTCTTTAACTCAAGCTCTTTCATTACTGGTAATCCCCTTCTTCACCGTGGAACTCAAGATCAACCGTGCCTTCTTCGGCATTATGGTTCGCTTCGCCGTGCAGCCAGGCGGACGACAGTACATAGACCTGACCGTTCGCCAGCTCGGCAGTGATGGTCATCTCATCAGACGAGGTGATTTTGCTCACCGGAAAATTCTTCGGCACCTTGAAGGTCCCTTTGACATAAGGCGCACGGTGAGTTTCCTTGCGGTCCACTGAACCGTCCAGGCCGATGATGTCATCATTGACCGTCCTGTTCATGGGCACCTCAATGCCGCCGGTCAGCGATAGCTGCTGACCGTCAATTTTGAAATAACAGGTTCCCCCGATACGGGCCATTATGCAGACTCCTCTGAATACTGAAGACGGAACTGGTTAACCACGGCAAAGACACGCAACTGGTTAACATAGTCAGGCGGGAACAGCGTGTTCAGGCGGTTCGAATCGCTGGCATCACGCTCCACAACCAGGTACTGCTTAAACAGTTCGTAGTTTTCCACGATCCCCGCACGCTCAAGCTGACGGTAGGTTGCCAGCAGTTCCCCTTTGATCACCGCCGGGGTGACAATCGCCTGACCGGGACCAAAGCGGGTACCGTCGCTGGCAAGCTTGTGACGCCCGTACTTACTGGTAATGACGGATTTCAGTTTGCGCAGTACATACGCACTGGTATGCAGCGTCTCGCTGTCGAGGTAGCTGTTATCCGCAACCCCGTAAGCGTTTTTCCTGTACGTGGTGACATCACGCTGAATGCGCAGTACCCCGCTTTCGACATACGCCGTTGCCACGCCATGAGACAGCAGGGTCTGTTGTTCGGTCATCGTGAACCGTTTCCCCTTCGGCGCAGGCAGCATACCCACCAGCTCACCGGTCTGCGTGGGACGTGCCGGATCGTTGCGGATAAACACCGCTGCGCGGGCGGTACGGCTTGCCGCCAGCTCATCGGCAGGCGTCTGGGTGTCTTTTTCGTACCCCGCCAGGGTAATGTGCTGCTGGTTAAACTGGTCACCTGCGGTCACCAGTTCTGACAGCGTGCCGATCTTTGCCGTATACACATGGCCATACAGCTGACGCGCATAGCTCCAGCGACCGCTGGTATCGTTCATCTCGGTCACCAGCGTGTTAAGGGAGGCCGTGTCGTTGAACGGCAGACCGATATAATCAAACGGCTCATCCGCCATTGCAGCTACCGCGCCGGTGAGAACCGGAGCGCCCGTTCCGGTGGTCCCCGTCGCCACGGCAATCTGTACGCCTGCTGGCAGCACTTCGCCCCCACCGAAGCCGTAGTAATTGAGGCTGACAGGAATTTCATTCCCGCAAAGCCCCTTATGACGCGCGGTCAGCATGACCACGCCTGCCGAAGATGAGGCCGTAAACGGCAGGGCCGGAACGGCATTAATGGCATCTTTGATACTGCTGGCAATCGTCGCGACGTTATCGCCGTTGGTCACCGGTGCCTGCACGCGGGTACGTCCCACATAAACATTCACCGTGCCGGTTTCGGTTGCCGCCCCGGTCACCGTCAGCGTAACCGTTGCCGCCGCTCCTGTGGCTTCCGGAACGGCAATCACATACAGCTCGCCAAACGGGTCGGTCTGGCGATAAGCCTCGACCATACGCGCCAGCTGACTTCCCGCACCACAAATCTGGCGTGCATAGTCTGCCGACGGCATCAGTACCAGACTGTTGGCAACAATCTCTGCACCGTTATTGGCATGACCAATCAGCAGCGATGCTCCGCTGTCCTGTGCAGTATTCGCCGCCTGGTTATCCATTTCCGCATAAAACAACGGAACCAGCGTATTCGACGGAATGGTGTTAAAGCTTATCGTCATCGGTGTTCACCTTTTTATTCACGCGCCGGATATCACCCGCTGCTTCACGGCGCAGCCAGTAGTTGTTCTCGTCAACATTTCGCCCTTCGGCGGGCAAAAGGTCGCCGCGGGCAGGGTCAGGCACTGACCGCCCTTTAACAGGTTTGACAAACATGAGGATCCTCAGGAAGGAAGGGTTATTTCGGTGTGATGTTCGATATCGCCGTCAGGCCCGTTACCGGGCTCGAGATAATCAACATCAATCGCCAGCGTTTGCAGTTCATCCAGACTGTTCAGATCATCCTGCTGGCGGGTATCGTCTTCAGTCAGCTCGCTGATGACCGAAAAATCGAACTGATAAATCAGCTCATGACGATTCAGATCCAGCAGCGTGCCGCCGTCATAGGTAATCGGGTTACCGCACGCCTCCGGGTTCCAGCCCAGCAGAGCCTTAAAGAGCATCTGCCGGACATCGTCCACCACATCATACGAGGCAAACTGACCGCGCTCATCACGCCCGTTACTCAGTATGACAACCACGGAGAAACCCTCTTTCAGCTCCTGCCAGTAGTCGGTCTGGCTTTTGTTTTCTCCCGGAGAATCATCACCCGGTACAACATATGCCGCCGGGAGTTTCAGCTTTCCGACCTCCGGCAGATTTTTGAACTGGGCCGCGCCTGCAACCCGGTTTTCAAAATACGGACAACGGGCACGCAGTGCAGCAATAACAGGCGTCAGTTTCATCTGTGTCGTCGCTCCGGCTTCAGTGATTTACGCAATTCCCGCGCCAGAAAATAGCGTGTCCAGCTGCGGTTCTTTTCAAGCGTTTCCACCATGAAGTTATTACGTGGAGCCAGTCGCCAGCCGCTGCCACCGGATGCACCACGATGATGACTACGACGACGTTTTGCTCCTCCCCGGACACCAAAAAACAGAAACGCCGGATAGAAGTCACCAGAGATCATCCGGTTCCCCTTCCCGTTGCGCTGGTTAGGGGCAATGCGTGTCATAAAACCGGCTCGCTTTTTACTGGCTCTCGGCACCATATAACCAATCGAACGAGCCAGGCGTCCGGTCTGATAACCGGGGTTTTCACCCGGTGCCGACCGCGCACGGCGCATCACCAGCCGACGGGCATCACGCATATGACGCTGCCCAATCGTGACAAACGCCCGCCGGACACGGGCGCGGTTAAAGCGCATCTCGGCGGGCTGCTGAACATCAACGTGAAAAAAGGGAGTCGCCATTGCTGCCTCCGTGACTCTGCCTACATTCGCCCAGCTCCGTACACTCCAGCAGCAGAAAGCGCCGCGCCCCGTTCAGATCACGCTGACGTTTCACCCGGTACACACTGTCATCACAGACCACCTCATAATCAGCAGTGATCCCCCGGCGGTAACGAATGGTGATGTAATGGGTGATGGCGTCCCCGGTCTGCGCGGTTTCCTGCCAGGTGGTGGCACTGGTCTGGATAACCTTCGCCCATGTCCGGAACGTAACCGGGTATTGAGGCTCCACGCCAAAGTTATCCGCGGGCATATCCACCCGCTGGCGGATCAGGACGCGTTTATTCAGTTCACCGGGGTCCGGCAGAATGTAGGTTGCGCTGGTCTGCGCCTGACGAATTTTCATTGCGGAAAGTACCTGTACGGGCCGACAAGCCAGCCAAAACTCTGCGGCATGTCGAGTTTCTCCACTTCCGTAACCGACGAGCGGTTTTCGTAAAAATGGCTGATAAGCATCAGCATCCCCAGACGAATATCATCCGGCAGGTGCAGCCCGTCCGGATCGCTGTCCGGAATGGTTTCATCCGGTGCATAGAGCTTCCGGTTCAGATACGTTTCCGTCCGCTTTTGTGCCGCACAGGCCAGCAGTTGCAGATGGCGGTCATCAGCATCGAAATCCTCATCCAGCCGGAGTTGGGCTTTAATCTCTTCCATTGTCAGAAGCATACTCAGCCCTCTTTACTGGTCGTGGCTTTTTTCTCTTTTGTCGCTTTACTGCTTTTTGCACTGGTTCCGCGCTCTGCTAACCCGGCCTGAAGTGCAATCTCCTGCACCCGGGCAGGAAGCGCCCCGTCGTCATACTCACCGGCCCGAATGACCTCAACACGCATACCGTCCGGTGACCATTTCAGATCTTGTTTCAGGATCATGATTCTTCACCCGTCAGAACAGGGGCGCGGTTCCGCGCCCCTGAGTGATTACGCCACTGCAATCTTCAGCAGTTTGATGGCCTGCGAATCGACCAGCATGCCGCCGGTGCGTTTGGTGGTATAAAAACCGACAAACGGTTTATTGGTGTACGGGTCACGCAGAATGCGGGTGCCGATACGGTCAACGATGGTGTAACCCCGTTTGAAGTTACCAAATGCAATGGCTTTCGCATCAGCGGCGATATCGGGCATCTGTTCGTTTTCAGCGATACCGTAACCCGCCAGAGAGGACGGCTGCCCCAGCTCCAGCCCCGGACGCCACAGATAGTTACCCTCGCTGTCTTTCAGCAGACGGATGGCAAACAGGCTATTGTTGTTCATCATGAATTTCGCGCCGGTGCGGTGTGCCTTACGAAGCGTGTAAATCAGTTTGATAATGGCGTCTGCGGTCACCGCCGTCGCGTCGCCGGATACAATATGCTGAAGTTTGCCGAACGCCCGGACCTTATCGGTTTCATCCGTGGATTCATACGCCAGGAACCCTTTCGGCTTCTTGGTACCATCGCCGGTGGTAAAGGCAATTTCTTCCTGTTCGGCAAATTCGGTTGCCAGCTCGCTGTTGATCCATGCTTCCACGTTGAAAAAGGCATCATCCAGCATTTTCTGGGTGGCCTGCGGGTTACCGTAGATTTCCCCCATGAAAGGTTCAATCAGGCCCAGTTTTGAGGTGGCAGTCTGGGAGCGCGCGTCAGTCTCGCCAACCCATCCGGAAGCCGTGCCGCCCAGATTCACCAGTTTTTTGTAGTCGGAACCACCAACGGTGATCACCGTGGCTTCCTGGCGCATCACCACTTCATCTTTCAGCAGGGTGAGAATGTTGCGATCCAGTGCTTCCGGCACGGCATAGCCGCCGTCTTCATCGGTGCCCACCTGTAATGCCTTGCGCTCCAGATCGCGCAGACCATCTTCACGGCCTTTACGCAGGAAGCCCACAAACGCTTCTTTATGCTCGGTGGCCAGTTTATTTTGCGCACCACCTGCCGGACGTTTCAGCTCAAGCAGCTCTTTTTCAAGATCGCTTTTGAGGTTTTCCAGCTCGCTGAGTTTCCCGTTCAGGGTTTCCACCTGCCCGGCAAGCTTGCCTTTTTCCTGCTCAATCGCATCCACGCGCTTGTCGTTCTTTGCTTTGAAGTCGTCAAACTTCTGCTGCAGCTCCTGCGCGACCTGTTCGACATCTTTAATATCTACCGCCATCGTATTTCTCCTGATTAGAAGTTCAGATTTTTCAGTGCATTCAGTGCAGAGCTCACATCCTCAGCGTCGCGCAGGGACAGTGCGCCATAGCCCCCGGCCATGAATGCTTTGGCCTGGGTACGGGAGAGTCCGACATCACGCAGGACTCTTTCGATTTTTTTCTGTTCGGGGATTTCCCCGCGGGCCAGCGCGTTCTTGACGTCGCTGATCCGCGCCTCGTCGTTAGACGGGAACGTCACCAGACTGACTTCCCAGAGGTCGATTTCTTTCAGCAGAAAGGCTTCTTTCGTCCGGTCGTATTCCCAGTCTTTCAGGACGTACCCAATAGAAAGGCCGGTTAACGAACCGGCCTTCATGTGTGCATGTGCGCGTTTTGCGAGGGGATCATCATCAATAAGCAACCGTCCCCTGACGTAAAGCCCGACATCGTCTTCCTTCATTTCGGTGTAAACACCGATGGGTTCATCCATGCGGTGCTGCCAGAGCAGCGCAGGTAACGCTTTTCTGTCACTCCACGCCCGCAGGGAAGCGGCAAATGCCCCTGACATCACCACATCATCGTGGCTGTCCTTTACACCAAAGACGGAGCCATACCCTTCAAACTCACCGGAGTCACTGACAGATTTCAGACTCAGCGGTACATCAAGACGTTGTTTCGTCTGCATTGGTGTTATCCTTCTGCTTACCGGCTTTACTGCCATCGGAGGGTTTCGTGGTCATGTTCATCGGTGTGAGATAGACATCACCACCGGGACGCGGATTCATATCTTCCAGGTCGCGGCAGTCATTGGGAGAGTAAATTCCCCAATTGATCCCGGTAGCGTAGGCTTCAAAACGGGACTTCATATCCCCGCGCAGTAAGGCCCCGGCGTTAAATTTGGCGTAATAAACGCCCTGCTTACTTTTTCGTACCAGTCCGGTGTTGATCCGCTGCTCAATGCGGGTCAGATACGGCACCAGTGAATAGTTGATAAATCCCAGCCCCAGCTCTTCGATATTGTTGAAGGTGGCGCGATCGGTGTTCTGCGCCATGTGCAATGGCACCCGGAACAGACGACAGATTTCTTCAAGCTGAAACTTGCGGGTTTCCAGGAACTGGCTGTCCTCGGCGTTCAGCGCCATCGACTTCCAGTCCAGCCCCATCTCAAGGATCATCGGGCGGTGAGCATTGCCAAGCCCGGTGTGACGCTCCTCAAAATCTTTCTTCAGGCGCTCATAAGCCTGATCTGACAGCGTCTGCTCTGTACGCAACACACCCGACGTCACCGCGCCATTGCTGAACAGTCTGGCCCCGTGCTCTTCGGTCGCTGCCGCCAGCGATATTGCCTCGCGGGCATAGGCGATGGGATTCAGCCCCACCAGTCCGTCCAGCGTCAGCGTGCGCACATGCCAGATATCTTCCTGGCTCAGTACATCCGTGGAGCCATCCGGGAATGTGACCTGATAGACCGGCTCCCAGCTACTGTTAAGCTTCGGTACCACACAGCCGGGATCGACGGGCAGCAGTTCAGCCACTTCGCCAAATGCTTTCACTTTGTAGGCGTAAAAGTTTCCCCGCAGGCACAGACAGGTGACCACCAGCTCCCAGAACTCCTGCGGCGTCATATAGCCATTGGGATGCGTGGAGATCAGCTTATGCAGACGTTCGCCAGTGGCTCTCTGCTTCAGGCTGCCGTTCAGGTGATACAGGTTGCAGGGCAACATCCCGACCGACTCCGCCAGCACCCTGACACAGGAAAAAACCGCCGTCAGTCGCATGGCCCGCTGGCTGCTGATCTGCTTTCCGGTATAGGTGTCGTAGGACAACCCGATAGCATCCGCCAGCTCTGCTGGCGTGGTCACCGGTGCGTCACTTTTTCGTTGAAATAATCCCGAAAAGAACACTATTTACCTCCGCCGACAGACGACTGTGTACGGTCGAGATATCGCGCCACCAGCCACGACCAGAACAGGCACAACGCCCCGGCAACAACAAACCCCGCCGGGGGATAAATCAGCCAGGCACCATACGCCAGCAAAAGCACCCCCAGCACGCCCACCAGAGGCGCGAGAATCAGCATGATCATAATTACCTCAGTTAAAGCGAGCGGATCCCGTAGGACTCAATGTGGTCGGACAGCGTGTCTTCTTTCTCATACAGCATGGCTCTGCCAACCGCCATAATCAGCGCAACTGCACCATCGATTTTGTTTTCCGCCTGCTCTTTAACGGGCTTCACCACATCATCGTTACCCGGAATGGTTTTGCCGACCACGTTGCCGATACACCAGGTCATGATGGGATTGCCATCATGATGAAAGCGCCCCGATTCAATTGCCGCTTCCAGCTCTTTCATCGGGTCGGACATGTTGGTGTAGTTCTGAATGATGGTGATGGGATTCAGGTCTTCATCAGCAAGGTCATGTGACAGCCCGGTCGCCCCGAAGGGGTCGATGGGTGACTCGCTGACCGGGCTGATTTTGTTCGCCGCTTTGGCCTCTTCGAGGATGTAGCGATAATCCACCTCTGCACCATCGGTAACGGTCAGGACGCCCATTTCCACCCATTTCTGAAAGCGTTCGGCTGTCCGGCGATCTTCATTTTTCTCGACGCTGTACACCGTGTCATACGGTACCCAGAAACGCGGGGCCACACTGTAGTAATGCGTTTTACCGTCAATCTCGCGGGTATAAAGTCGCGCCATGCTGTTCATATCCAGCTTACGGGCCAGGTCAAAGGCCAGAATGCACGGCTGCCCCTCGAACTGCTCAAGGGTCAGTGATTTATCCTCGCAGCTCTGCCAGCTCACCAGGTTGAAATACGCCGAACGCGCCGACACCCAGATATTGAGGTGTTTTGTTTTAAAGACGTTTGCCAGACGGGCGTTATTTTTCGCACGCTGTTGCTGACTTAACAAAAACTCACGGTAAACCGACACCCCGATATTCGGGTTGGCTTTTTCCAGCACCTGTGGGTTGGTCCAGTCGTCACCTTCGTCAACGGTATAGATGATCCCGAACAGTTCATCGTTGGGTACCGAACCGTTGAGCATCTCGATAACTTCCCGCCGTTTGTCGTAGCACGGCCCCTCAATGTTGTACCCGGCAGTAGTAATGGCCCACATCAGTGGCTGACGTCGCGCCCCCATCCCGGTAAGCATTGTGGTATAAAGCGCATCGGTGGCATGCTCGTGATATTCATCAACCACGGCACAGTGGGGTGATGAACCATCACCTGGGTTGCCGATCAGCGGTTCAAACCGCGCGCCATCCTCCGGACGGTTCATGTTTGAGGCGTTAACCTCAATCCCGAACGCTTCCGTCAGCATGGGTGTGCGTTTACACATCAGTCGTGCCGGGCGAAAGACTTCCCACGCCTGTTTCTCTGTCGTGGCACCGGAATACACTTCCGCGCCAAACTCGTTATCACAGGCAAAACAATACAGGGCAACACCGGCAGAGATTGCTGATTTGCCGTTCTTACGGGGGATTTCGGTGTACACCTCCCGGAAGCGGCGCAACCGGGTGCCTTTATTGACCCAGCCAAACGCACAGCAGATCACAAATAGCTGCCACGGCTCCAGCGTGATGGGCATCCGTTTGAATGCCCACTCCCCCTTGGTGTGCGGCAACAGCTGAATAAATTTCGCGGCCCGTTCAGCCAGGTCCTTGTCGAAGCGGTAACGAAACGACTTACTTTTTTCCGCCATCAGGTCATCAAGATGGCGCTGGCAGGCCTGAATCACAAACTGGCAGGCAACAATCTTTCCGCGCACGACATCCCGGGCATACTGATTTGCAGCATTTACGTTGGGGTAAGATTTCCGGCTCATGATTCGATGATTTTCAGAAACGGGTTAGTGGCTTTCTTCTTCCCCGCCAGGCCAATCAGACGCTGGCGGCTGCTGGGGTCGAGTCCGAGCATTGCCCCCGTACTGCTCATCTCGGACTCCTGTTCTTTTTTGGCAGTCAGCTCCGGATTTTTGACCATACCGCCCATTGCACCGGTGATGGTGTTGCCCTGTCTGGCAATATTTTTCACGGCACGTCGCCAGAACTCGTAGGCCACGCACCACCGCTCAAGCACCGCAAGGTCAGTCACGCACAGCAGGCCCTGACCGCAGAGTTCTTTAGTTGTCAGTTGCCACATGATCGTAGCGAGAGGGAGATCTTCTTCAGCGAACCACTCCGGTGGCTCAACACCTTTGATGGGCGTAAAAACAGGTTCATCTTTGTTCAGGGCTCGCTTGCCGGGATTTCCGGCCAGCGCCTTGCGCGCCGTTGGCTTGGGGCGACGCCCGGAACGCCCCGTCGTTCCAGCCATATGCGGCACTCCTGGTTAAATTTCATTTTTCGCGGGTATAAAAAAACGATGGGGCGGGCAGTCCGGAAGACGTCAGGTCACAGGGATTTGACCCGCCCCTCCCCTCTGGCAGTGGGAACTGGTTCTCACTTCAGCCGTTCACGGGCCGTCTTCGCCTTATGACACGGCCAGCACAGGCTCTGCAGATTACTGTCGGCATCTGTGCCGCCATGCGCTTTAGGGATGATGTGGTCAACGGTTTTCGCCTCACGCACCACACCAGCACGCAGACATAACTGACACAGGCCTTTGTCACGCTTCAGCACACGTTCACGGATAGCATCCCATTTCGAACCATAACCGCGCTGATGACGGGATTGTCCTGGCTTGTATTGCTTCCAACCTTCGCTTTTGTGGCTTTCGCAATAGCCTGAAGGGTCCGTGGTTGTAGAGCGGCAGCCGCGAACACGGCAGGCTTTTGGGGTTCGTGGGGGCATAAATCTCCAATTAAAAAGCCATCGATGATTCATCGATGGCTTATATATTTCTTTGATAGCTAAACATTTAAAGTCTACTAAGATACCAAATCAAATTCGATGCAATTCGATATTCAACTGATTCCGGAAATGTCATATTTGGATTTATAACTTTCCATTCATAAATCGGAGTTGTATTACTGCCATCTGCACCAACTATTTCAACCAATTTATAGTGAATCACACGTTCCGGCTCTGCATGTTCCCCCTGTGCGTAAACTTCGTATTTATTGTCATCACGACCAAGAATAGTAAAAACTAACTTTGCATATGCCATATAAAGCCTCTCTTGTTTAATGATTAACCATTATGCATATATGGCAAAATATAGATATGTAAAATATTACAGTCTTTTTAATTAGTTAAACTATTTCTTCTTTTTTCCTCTAGTTTTCTGATACTTAGTTTATCTAAGTTGCACTGTTTAACAGCAGAAAGAAGATTAATATTCAAATCCAGACTCGCTCCATACGTCAGCGGATTTGGTATGTTCGGTACAGGTGTTTCAGCAGTCAGACTAGTTGGTAGTGGTGTAACCGGAGCGTTCACGTAAACCGTCCGCGAACTTTCGCAACCGGTCAGCAGCGACAACAGGCACAGGACGTGAAGCACAGTCATCATCTGCAATAGCCACTTTGATATCTGCCTGGGTTCTCTGTGACTCCAGTGCGATCTGCTGTTTTGCATGCTGGTTAGCCTCTATAACTGTATTGACGATTTGCAGTGATTGCAGGACGTTACGGGTAATTGCTGTTGCAGATTCAGCATTTTGTACAGCCTCATCAGCACGTTTCTTTTCGTGCTGATATTTGCTGTAGTAGTGGTTGGCAGACCAGATGAAAGAACCGATGACAGTAAAGAAGAATGTAGCGATAACCAGCTTATAGCTCAACTTCATTTACCACCCCACCAACCTCTTTAAACCGGGCAATCAGGTCACCGATTTTATGTTCATACTGACCGTAACCTGCACCGGGTAACGACGCCCAGATATTGCTGCAACGGTCGATAGCCTGACGAATATCGCCGCGATCAATCATCGGTAAAGCGCCACGCTCCTTAATCTGCTGCAATGCAACAGTGTCCTGGCTTTTGGGAGAGAAGTCTTTCAGACCAAGCTGCTTACGGTAGGCATCCCACCAACGGGAAAGAAGCTGGTAACGTCCGGCGGCTGTTGATTTGAGTTTTGAGTTCAGCGTGACAAGTTTGCGAGGGTGATCGGAGTAATCAGTGAACAGTTCGCCACCAACAATAACATCATAACCGTGGTTACGTGTCGGTTGTCTCCCGTTATCCGTTCCTTCTGACCAGGCAACCATATCGAGGAAAGCTTTACGCTGGGAATTTAGTATCTGCATAAATTACTCCTTAGAGCCACCAAACTTGTTACCGATCACTCTCATTGCAGCCCCACGAATTGCATCGACACCAATCAGCCCAACACCGCCACCAATGGCAACAGAAAGAGATTTAGGCCATCCGACATACTCAAGAGCGGATGCAAAAGTCAGCGTCAGAGCACCACAGAGCAAAATCTCGAGCGTTTTTCGCTTCCACCCACCACCACCGCCAAAATAGGCAATGCGCAATCCAGCCATAACAATCGACATAATCACTGCGCCCAGTGGTGTGTCTCCACGCCACCAGCTCTGGACCAACTCCAGCCAGGTATTTGGGTTATGAGGCATTTGTAGTTATCTCTCACCTCGCTGAAACAGCAGGTGCAAATTGAGGGAACATCATGTACCGCAAATCAGAAGCGGAAACGTCAAAGAAGCCGAAACAATGGATAACTGCGGAATAGGCCTAGACCAACGAATCCCCAGCCCCAGAAACGACAAAACCCGCTCGATGGCGGGTTTAAGCTGTGTGGCGAAGTAACCACTCTTAACAGATTACGATAGTTTTTGCGTACGCGTTATAGTTTTCTTACAATCAACTTTCAATTAAAGGAACGAAAACATGACTACACTCAAAGAACTCAAAGAAGAGCTTGCTCAGATACAAGATGAACACGCTAAGAACAGAAAAAAGGCTGAAATTGCAGCTTTAACCGCTTCCGCTGACAATGAAATCAGACTCGCTCAGAGAAACATTGGATACAATGTACGTGAGTGGACCGTTGAAGTCATTATTCAAAAGTATGGTGATAATATTGAAAATGACAAAAACGAGCTTTTTATTCCAGATTATCAACGTGATTACAAGTGGGATACAAAAACAGCCTCTCGCTTTATAGAAAGTATTCTATTAGACTTTCCAATACCTTACCTTTACATTGCTGATGTATTTAATGAAGACCCTGAATTAGATGGTAGGGTAGAAATCATTGATGGTTCACAACGGATACGCTCTATTTATTATTTTTGGAACGATCAATTTGAGTTAAAGGATTTGAAAGAGCTTAAAAGTTTAGAAGGTTTCAAATTTTCAGATCTTTTAGCTAGCCGCCAAAGAAGATTTTTAAGAGCTTCACTAAGATTTATTGAGTTGAAAGGTGATGTTGAGGAACAACATAGAAGAGATTTATTTGAAAGGATCAACTCAGGTGTTAAAAGATTAGAAGCGATGGAAGTGAGGCATGGCTCAGATGCTGCTACCTCAATGTTCTATAAAGATGTTGTGACCCCATGCTCAACAAACTCACTTTTTTCCCAACTAGCTCCATTATCAGACCGGAAACGGTCGAATGGCGATCATCGTGAGTTAGTTTTGAGATTTTTTGCATATTTAAATGATTTAGAAAACTATAAGGGATTTGTCCGTCCCTTTATTGATAATTATTTAAATGAACAAGCAGCAGCTGTGACTACTCAACAAGATGTTGATAATTTTAAACATGATTTTGAAATGATGCTTGCTTTTGTTGCTGCCCATTTCCCTATTGGCTTTAAAAAGACCGCAACAAGTAAAACCACCCCACGAGCCAGATACGAAGCCATTGCCGTGGGAACTGCACTTGCATTAAAAACTAACCCACAACTCCAGAGTCCAGCCGTACCTGTAGGTGAATGGCTATTTGAAGAGGAATTTGAAACACTTGTTACTGCTGATAGTGCAAACAATACCAGCCAGCTAAAAAACAGAATATTTTACGTTAAAAATAAGTTGTTAGGGATTTAAAAATGAGTCTAATTGATTTACGAGATGAATATGAAGAAAGAGCAAGAGACATTATGGAACTGCTTTCTCTTGCATCATCTATAGAGATTCATACTCAGCAGTTAGATCCGCAAGCGCATCAAGATGAAATAGAATCTAATATCCTAAGGGTAAATATTTTAAAATCATCCGTTCATATGATGCTATATAATCAAGTTGAAAATACTGCCAGAGGTTGCATCGAGTCAATTTATGATCATTTACAAGATAATGATGTGAATTACGCATCACTCAGGGAGAAGCTTCAAGTAAATATATTACATAGAATTGTTTCAGATAATGAAACAGGGCAATCCCTTTATAAAAAGATAGGCACTGACATTTCCAAAAGAATAATTTCAGCCTCATTGAATATTCGTAAAGAATTCAATGGTAATGTTTGCAAGCCTGTATTACACAAAATAACGCAGGCTTACGGAATAACTATCGCAAACTCACCTGAATGTAGAAATGGTATTGACTTAGACTTGCTTAAGGATATCAGAAACGAACTCGCGCATGGAAGTACTAGCTTCTCTAAAAAGGGGCAAATTGACCCCTTAGAAGAAGTTAAGTCTAGAGCAGAGAGAGTTGATCTATATCTTCGTTTATTAATAAACTCAACTGAAGATTATATTATCTCTAACGGATATTTATCCCCTCAACATGCCTAACAAATGTTCTCCCTATTACTTGGCCAATTATAGGGGGAACAGCATTACCAATCATCGTTCCTAACTTTTGGAATGAAAAAGGCGTATTTTTTCCAATAAATTTATAATCCATAGGAAAAGATTGTAAAATAGCAGCTTCACGCAAAGTTATTGCTCTATTTTGCTCAGGATGTCCGAATCGCCCATTACCATATCCATAACATTGGGTAGTTATTGTAGGACTAGTATCGTCCCAAACCATCCGTCCATAAACACTTTTATAGGTAGCACCTGAATGCTTTTTATGGCAATCCGCTCTAATTTCTTCAGGCCAATCATCCCACGTACCACCTGGTAAAGAGTGCAAGATTCGTTTAAGGTTAATATCCCTTAATTTAGGCGAACGATGCAATGGATCACTTTCGAGTTTCTCCCCTGCACCTATTTTTGGCAACTGACCAATAGCATCCTTTACTGTAACTTTACGGCTTACTTTTTTTTGATCAAGGCTGATTGGCCCCAATATGGACCCAATTAGAATTAATCTACGTCTATTTTGAGGCAAGCCATACTCGGAACATTTTACAACGTCGTACCACAGATGATACCCAAGAGTCTTTAATACACTAACAAACTCTTCAAAAACCTTATGATTTCTAAGTTGAGGAACATTTTCCATAGTCACAAGCTCTGGCATGACATCACTTACAATCCTCTGAAACTCAGATAAAAGACGCCACTTTGTATCATCTTTTCTGCTATTTGGATTACGATACTTGGAAAACGGTTGGCAAGGGGCACAGCCTGCAAGTAATCTAATATTTCCTTCCTTGAACATAGCAGACACATCGCTGGATTGCAGTTCAGTAACTGACTGGTTAATGAACTTCGTTAAGGGATTATTGCTCTCAATAGCGAAACGGCAGGACTCATCAATATCAATGCCATGAGAAACTTCAATCCCGGCTTTTTTTAGCCCAAAAGTTAAGCCCCCTGCGCCACAAAAAATGTCTACTGCTTGAATGTTCACAAGATTCTCCGTTACTTTACCCTGGTATTATATACACATAAAAGTTGGGAAAGTAGAATGATTTTACATAGCACTTAACTCATTGTATTAAATAAAAAAATGACAAACAGCCATCAATAAACCCCATAGCTGTTTGCATATCTTTTCGTACTGTTCCGTCTGAACATTTCCGCTTCTTTGCAATTGTACGGAGCGAAATGCCAACAACAAAGTGAGCAATTATCAGCTCATACTCTGCCGGCTTGTATTTACGCAACCTAGCGACACAACCGTCTATTATGATGCCCTCATCATCATCGCACTGAATCCGGGACTTTCTGCCATGAGGTAAAAGCCGCTTGAAGCCAGCAGCTACCGGTTGCCAGTCCACACCACTGTTTTCTGCAGCAGCCCATGCCCCCCAGCGGTCCAAAACTTCATACATATCACGCATCAACTTTCTCCGCAAAATCAGGCCAGCACGCCAATTGCCAGCGCACGATCGATAAAACGAAATATCAGCTCCAGCTGGGAGCCATACTTCTCTTCAAATGCCACGGTATCCGCATGCAGCTCGTCGTGATGCTTTCTGCACAAAGGCAACACAAAGAGGTCATGCGCTTTTGTACCCATTCCCCCCTGACCGTGGCCTATCAGGTGGTGGGGATCATCAGCAGGCTTACCACAACATGCACACGGCTGTGTCTTAACCCAGCGCGTGTACTTTTCATTAACCCAGCGGCGACGTTTTGGGCGTAACATAAAAGACTCCGGCGACTCCGGATCCACTTTCAGCGCCAGCACCTTTTTTGCCTTATCCTGGATGATGCTGGTGGCAGGAACCGAAGGCACAAGGTCACTTTCCCGGGTGACAGACGGCACAACAGGCTTCGGTAATCTCAGTGCCTTACGGGCTGCACTTTCCGGTAAGGCACCCGCCAGGTCATTACGAATCAGCCACCAGCACAGTTCCGGCATTGTCACAGCGTGACTATCATCAAAACCGAGATCCCGACGCACAACAGACAACACCCAGCGGGCACAGTTATCCGTTGCCATTGATTCCAGCCGTTCCGTGAACTGATCGCGCAGCTGGTTATCGCAGTGCCAGCACAGACGGATTGCGCCCGGCGCGTGTCGCATTGTGGTCATGTTCTCGCTGTGCCAGTCGGAATGAGGCCACTGGCAGCCTTTTTCACGAAGTAACCAGCTTTCAAGACATTCCACTCCACCAGCACGACGAATCACTGCCTCATTGCGGAACACGGCCCGAACGGCAGGATCATCCGCCAGCGGTTGTGATGCCGCCGGAACGGCACCACTGGCGAAAGATGAATAACGTTCCGGCTCAGGCTCCAGCAGGACACGCCCCTGCATAAACAAGGGCATCAGCTCTGAACCTGGTCTGAACAATACGATCCCCATACGCGGGGCAATTTCAGGGGTCAGTAGTGCTCTCACGGTCACCTCAATGAACGGTAGCGAGCAGCTTTAATAGCTCAGGGAATCGGGATTCGAAAAAGTGCGGCTGCGTCTCGCGCGGATTTGCGGGACTGGTGATGTTCTTGCCGAACATGCAGCCTTTCGCTGTTAGCGACCAGAATTTTTTGATGTTGTTAATCGCGGTACGGCTGTATCGTTCGCGCTGTTCGACGATCCCCAGCTTCACCATCTGGTGATATGCCTGATTAGCCGTAAGGCGGATACCATACTGCTTCAGCAGTGCACTCAATGATAGCGTAGGGCGGCTTGAGCCATCGAGTGCATCAGCAGGAGCATCAATGGCATAGCGCGGTGCCAGATTCGGTAAGCCAACAGCCTCCTGGAGTTTCTGACAGGCACCAAGCACAGATGAGTTAGACAGGTTTAACTCCCGACGCATAAAGTCCAGCAGAATCACACCAGCCTGCATCTTGTCAGCAGCCTGCCCGGATAATTTTTCCGGTGCGCTGGTTACCATATCGAAAGTACGGATCACCTTCAGATGGAATGACGGGCTGATCCACATTGCATAGGCATACACCAGTTCTTTGCAGACATACGTCCCCTGGTTATTTCCGCCACGACTAACGTTAACTGGCTCTATATTGACCGAGTTGCAAATCTGCAACTCGCTTATTAAACGTTCGGTTTGCTCATTGCGGAGCCAAAATGCAGGCTTATGCTTATCCTGAGAACCGGCAGCCCTGTGCAGATCGTTCAGGCTGTAACGCCCATAAGCATCACGACGAACTTCAATACCATCAATGACCATCAGATTATTCATACTTCGTTTCTCCTCTTAATCAGGCGGCTGCACCCGCCGTTTTCTCGTACTTACTGATAGTGATCTCGACCTTCCCTTCCGGGATAACCGGCCCCCACTCCACCAGCATTCTTTTCACCTGACTGTCGTCCTCCCACACACCCGCGTGGGTCAGGGCGTCAAACAGCGCCTTGTTATAGTTGTCCAGATCGCGGATCCGGTTATCCGGTGGAAACAACACGATCTCCACTGAAGCAGGTGCCGACGTTGGTTTTGGCAGACGACGTAACTGCTCAACTATTGCTGCACACGCCGCGCTCTGGAATTTGCGCCCCGCCGCGCTTATCAGGCTCTTACCAGCAAACGCCCCTTTGTTGGGGTGTCGCCAGTACGTGTTCACGCTGGGCGGAAAAGGCAGAATCAGCTTCATACTTTCAGGCCCCTCTCATGTAACCAGTGGGCTGCACGCAGCCTGGCGTTTTCCTCACCGGCAAGCAGTGCGCGGATAATCCCGACCGCCTCGCTGTCGTCGTCCTTCACAGCGGTATGAAGCGTTATCCCCCGTGCCACGCCACGCTTTATCGTGATGAGGCCTTTTTTCTCCAGTGCGCGAAGATGCTCCACCGCTGCATTCACCGAACGGTATCCCAGCATGGTTGCCACCTCCTGATTGGTTGGCGGAAAGCCACGCTCTTTCTGATAAGAAATCAGCATATCCAGCACCTGCTGCTGGCATTGAGTTAACGTCGTCATTACGCCCCCACGTAATTCCCTGACAGATACCACTCTTCACCCGATGCAGCGCGCTTGCTGCTTTTCTGTAAGCACTGCTCACGACGCGCCAGAAAATTGTTTCGTTCTGGCTGGGAGTGGCTTTCACGGAATGCCGCCATCCACACGGTTGCAGCACGACGGTATAAGCCCCTTGACTCCAGTTCTTCAGCCTGGCGGGTCAGGCACAAAATCACCCGGGGATCGTTAGTGCCGACATAGAAATTGCGCACAGGTCTGGTTTCACGAACTGGTTGTGGTTCCGGCTCCTGCGCTCTCTCAGTCAGGCGCGGGAAATGTCTGCGTGTATCTCCTTCACAACGGTGAGCCACACGCCCACTCTGACGTAACTTGCTTGCAGACTGCAGAACGCGCTGCCGTGAGTAACCTGCAAAAGCATCCGCAATGTCTCCGGAAGTACACCCAGGATGGGCTTCAATGAATTTCTGAACGTCATTTAACAGACTCATGATCACCCCCTGAATCCTGCCGGGATCTGGCTGTAGTCCACGTTGTCGTAACTGGATTTGAAGTACGGGTCTTCGCGTTTTTCGGTGTACGTGCTGACGGACGGCGATAAGCGCAGGGAAAGCTCATCCCATTTTTCCCGCAGCTTCGACGGGCTGAGCACGTTACGGCACCAGAACGGATCGCGACTGACGCGGCTGTACATCTCGCAGATTTGTTTATGATTACGACCATCCTGCACACACATCAGGCGAATTTCGTTTGCCCAGGCTGTCCAGTTCGGTTCTTTGGGACGAACCACCTCGCCGTCACATTCGGCGGCCTGCTCGTACAGGGCGATGATTTTTTTCCAGAGCCACTGTGCGCAGGTCAAATCATCCTGCGTTCCCCACTGGCGCTTTTTAGGGCTGAATACAACCGCATCAGGATGGCGAGTTAAAAAATCCTGTTCAGCCGTCTGCGTGTCCGGTTGCGAAGCGTCCGGACGAGAAGGTTTTTTATCTGACGGATCATGTTTTGATTTTACTGACGGATCCCCGCCAGATTCTGACGGGTGAAAACCCGCTTTTTTGCCAGATTTCGACGCATCAGATTTTGATGCGTCAGATTTTGACGGGTCAGAATCTGACAGTTGAGAAAATGCCGCTGCCTGAAGCTTCGCAACGTTAAGCTGATAAACATTCGACGCATTGCGGTTACCCTGGCGACGCGCCTTACGCGTTAACCAGCCTTCTGCTTCCAGCCGTGCGATAGCCGTTCTGACGGTACTCATCCCCGCGCCAATCTGACGGGCAATGGTTTCAATTGATGGCCAGCACACACCTTCGTCATTACTGAAATCAGCCAGGCGGGCCATAATTGCCACGCTGGATAACTTCATGCCTGATGCAGCGCAACCATCCCATACATAGCCGGTTAATTTAGTGCTCATGACCGACCTCTATTTCCCTGAATTTACGACGAAACTGTTCGAGCGGACTGAAGCATTCATGCTCATAACCTTCGCGGAGGTAGATAACCCGTTGTGTTTCCGGCTCCCAACGAATGACTCTGACGGGCACTCCGTAGTGATCTTTGAACCAGCGGTTAACTTGTCGCAAAGGACTGTCTCCTTCTGCCGGTTGAAATCACCCACAGCCCACTCTGCAAAGCTGTGGGTTACAATTTCCCTGTCACCTGGTACATTCACTGCATAGCAATATTCCACCTTCGCTTTTCCACCCGGTACAGGAAGCGCAATCAGTTGCGAGCGACGGTAGTGTGTTGTTAAACTGTTCATGCGTTAGTTTCTCCACAACCAGAAGCAATCGACGCCACGACGCCCGGAGCTGCACACTCGCGGGCGTCATTACTTTCTGAAATGCAAAAAATTTTGTAGACAAGTGCTGCATGCTCCTGCAGCTTCGAAATTGAGAGATACAGCTCGTCGTTAATTGCTGTCTTCTCATGCGGTTCCACTACACCGTCTTCGATTGCTGAACGAATCTGTTTTGAATAACTGCCGATCTGTTCAATGACTTCCAGCAGACGCTGGTTAATATCGGCGTTGTCCACATCCTCGACGTCAGGAAGAGACACAAAGACGCCATTTGCAGACTGCGCCACAGCGTCAGCAATGAAGTGAGTTCCACCAGCACGTTGCAAAATCATTGCCCATCCCAGCGGGAAAATCTGATCGCCATCGGCACGAAGGCGGTTAAATAATGCGTTCTCTGTTACATCCAGCCAGTCAGCAGCTTCAGCGTACCCCCCCGGCAACGCTGCGATAGTTTTTCTGACAGCTTTCACGTACCACTCAGGCTGTTTTTCTACTTTCCAGTGATGCTTACCCACGGTTCACCTCCTGTTCCTGTGGTTTAAACCCATTCTGGTTTTGGCTAGATTGAAAACGTGCCGGATAAAGAATCTGCATTTCGCTGACTTCACCCTTAAAAAAATTGGCTAAACGTTCTGCAAGCTCGATAGATGGAATCTGCTCCAGCCTCTCAATACGACTCAACGTCGCTGGATTGACTTGAACACCCGCAGCAACATGCTGCAAAGTGAAACCATGCGCCTTACGCACATTTCGTAATGGTGATTGCATATGTCCTCCAAATATTGCGCGTTATGCATGTTATTTCACGCAATTATTTTGCGCAAGTTGATTTGCTTATCACGCAATAAAGAAATGTAATAAACGCATGAACATAGGAAACCGAGTCAGACAACTTCGCCAAGCGAAGAACATGAAAATCGCCGATCTCGCTGAAGCAATAGGAGTAGATGCGGCGAACATCTCGCGCTTAGAAACGGGTAAGCAAAAACAATTTACCGAACAAACACTGAGTAATATTGCCAAGAGCTTAGGTGTTGATATTGCTGATCTCTTTACCTCTGCCCACAAAAGTAATACTGTATATAAAAACAGTAATAATGAGGATGTTGCGCAGGTGAAGGATGTGTTCCGTATTGAAATGCTGGATATCAGTGCCAGTGCGGGAAATGGCCTTATCCAGGGCGGTGATGTCATTGATGTGATTCATGCCATCGAATACAGAACTGATAATGCTGTATCAATGTTCGGCGGACGACCAGCCAATCACATCAAAGTTATCAACGTTCGTGGGGACAGTATGTGTCCAACCATTGAGCCAGGAGATCTCATCTTCGTTGATGTCAGCATCAATCAGTTTGATGGTGATGGTATATATGTCTTTGGTTTTGATGACAAAATATACGTTAAAAGACTTCAAATGATTCCTGACAAACTGCTGGTGATTTCTGATAACCAGATTTACCGTGAATGGGGAATTACTAGCGAAAACGAACACCGATTCATGGTCTTTGGAAAGGTCTTAATCAGTCAGTCGCAAACCCTTAAGAGACATAATTAACCTCAATATCCCATCCATCGGCCACCGAAAGGTGGCTTTTTATTACCTATAAATTTGCATATTTCGCAAACATCACTTGCATATTTCGCAATTTAATTTTATCTTTTGTTCCAGACCAACTACAGGATTACAACAAAATCTGGTTGCAACACGGTGCATGTGTCGTAAGCAGTCAGTAAATGTCAAAAACGAACAGGCAGGACGCCCACGAAGTAGCCGCCTGGGGCATATGAAGTCCAGGATGATTCGTTAGCAACAAAAAAGCGCCCTACAGGACGCTTAGCTCTTTAACAATCTGGTCCCCATCAACAAGTAACTGATAACTTGAGGAGATGTGAAATGCACAAAACAGAACCCAAAATCGTCGCGCCTGGCTACACAGATGAGGAAATTTATGAGTGGATGACAAAGAAGCTGGCAGCTATAAACCAGCTTCGTGAAGTGCTGTCTTATCGACAGGAAACAATAGACTCCTTAAAAAAACTGGATCAGGAAATCACGGTTTTATCACAGGATGTTACTTTAGATATTGTGCAGACAAATTAGGATCCCATTCATTTTCGTCAAAATCATCAAAGTGATGAATTTGTGATCTCCAGTCTCGATAATCTAAAAATTTCTGGGCGGTTACGCTTATTTTATCAAGTGTGAGTTCATCCTGAATTGAAAGAAGAAGTTCATCAAATTTCATCTCATTAATCTGTTTTGGCATCCAGTGATGCTTCATCAGAATAAGGTGAACCAGAGCCTTTTTCCCATTCAACTGATTATAGGGAGTGCCGAATTTCTTCCGGTGCTCATGTAAGACGAGGTCCAAAAGAGTAAGTAATGTTGCCCTTGATTCAACTTTGCTTATTTCGACTGATGACACTACCCCACTGATTTCAATGCCCCGATACTTTCCAACATTTTCACAGTGGGATTTGTACAGCGTATAGATATTACCGGACATTTCTTTTCCTTTTGCGTTGTTGGGGATAACCAGATTAACCGAATCCTTGTTGTTGGGGAATAACCAGGTCCACCTCGCCTGATGTGGCTAAAAGCAGGCACATAACAGCTAAGTATTTTCAACCAGAGAGAATTCTTAGCGTTGTGGTGAATGCGGCTCAGCGCACGCGGGTTAAGGTTGAGGCTGACAGTCGACCTTCTGTGGATACCCACCCGCCTGGTGTGCAACCTTCGCCAGGCACCGGGAGGCGCCCGGCACCACAACTTTATGCTGTGTGTAGTCCTGGCGGTACCAGCTTGTACCCTTGCTTCCGGCTGGTACCGTCCTTTTTACAAAACAGAGAAGAGCATCACCGGACGACGGGCTCATAACCCAATCCATCCGGGCGGCTGCCACCGCAGGTGTTCTTCTCTGTTTTGTGGAGAAACTAACCGCCCCTACGGGGGCATTTATGGAAATGTAATTGACTCAATAATCGCCGGACGGTGAGGGCTTCCTTTTACCCGAATTCAGCGCGGTGCAGCGCATATACGTGGAGAACAAAATGTCATTTATTAAAACTTTTTCCGGGAAGCATTTTTATTATGACAGGATAAATAAAGACGACATCGTTATTAACGATATCGCGATTTCCCTTTCAAATATCTGTCGCTTTGCAGGACATCTTTCACACTTCTACAGTGTCGCCCAACATGCGGTGCTTTGCAGCCAGCTGGTGCCGCAGGAATTTGCTTTTGAAGCTTTAATGCATGATGCAACAGAAGCATATTGCCAAGACATCCCCGCACCACTGAAACGACTTCTTCCTGACTATAAACGGATGGAAGAAAAAATAGACGCCGTAATCCGTGAGAAATACGGGTTACCTCCTGTTATGAGCACGCCAGTGAAATATGCCGATCTCATTATGCTGGCAACCGAACGCCGCGATCTCGGGCTTGATGATGGCTCTTTCTGGCCTGTACTGGAAGGCATCCCGGCAACAGAGATGTTCAACGTGATTCCACTGGCACCGGGCCAGGCCTACGGGATGTTTATGGAACGTTTTAACGAGTTATCGGAGTTACGCAAATGCGCATGAATGTTTTCGAAATGGAAGGGTTTCTTCGCGGGAAATGTGTACCGCGAGATCTGAAAGTGAACGAAACAAATGCTGATTACCTGGTACGTAAATTCAACGCGCTTGAAGCTAAATGTGCGGCACTGGAAAACAAAATAATACCAGTGTCAGCCGAACTGCCACCAGCAAATGAAAGTGTTCTGTTATTTGATGCTAGTGGAGAAGGCTGGCTGATTGGCTGGCGTTCTCTCTGGTACACATGGGGGCAAAAAGAAACCGGAGAATGACAGTGGACATTTCAGGTCGGGGACCTTGAAAACGTCAATATCACTCACTGGGCAGTAATGCCAAAAGCACCGGAGGCTGGAGCATAATGACCACTTTTACCGACAAAGAACTGATTAAAGAAATTAAAGAGCGTATCAGCAGCCTTGACGTGCGAGACGATATTGAGCGCCGTGCTTATGAAATCGCACTCCTATCTCTGGAAGTAGAACCAGATGAACGCGAAGCTTATGAATTATTCATGGAAAAGCGTTTCGGTGACTTAGTAGATCGTCGGAGAGCAAAAAACGGCGATAACGAATACATGGCATGGGATATGACTCTCGGTTGGATCGTCTGGCAGCAACGAGCAGGTATCCATTTTTCAACAATGTCACAACAAGAGGTGAAATAATGGAGCCATACAGCCTCACACTCGATGAGGCCTGTCATTTTCTCAAGATATCCAGACCGACTGCCATTAACTGGATACGCACGGGGCGTCTTCAGGCAACACGCAAAGATCCCACTAAGAATAAATCTCCTTACCTCACAACACGACAAGCCTGCATTGCGGCTCTTCAGTCTCCGCTGCATACTGTCCAGGTGAGCGCGGGTGATGGCATAACAGAGGAAAGAAAATGTCACTCTTCCGCAGAGGTGAAATATGGTACGCCAGTTTCACATTGCCGAACGGTAAAAGATTTAAACAGTCTCTTGGAACAAAGGACAAAAGGCAGGCGACAGAACTCCATGACAAGCTAAAGGCTGAAGCATGGCGGGTCAGCAAACTTGGTGAAATACCTGATATAACGTTCGAGGAAGCGTGTGTCAGGTGGCTTGAAGAGAAAGCACATAAAAAATCACTGGACGATGACAAAAGCCGGATCGGATTCTGGCTTCAACATTTCGCAGGAATGCAACTAAGAGACATTACTGAATCAAAAATTTATTCAGCAATGCAGAAAATGACAAACCGGCGTCATGAGGAAAACTGGAAACTCAGGGCAGAAGCATGCAGAAAAAAAGGGAAACCTGTTCCAGAATACACGCCAAAACCAGCGTCCGTTGCAACGAAGGCTACGCATCTTTCATTTATAAAGGCCCTACTAAGAGCCGCAGAGCGTGAATGGAAAATGCTGGATAAGGCACCAATTATTAAAGTGCCTCAACCAAAGAATAAACGGATCCGCTGGCTGGAGCCCCATGAAGCACAAAGGCTGATTGATGAATGTCCGGAGCCATTAAAGTCTGTTGTTGAATTTGCACTGGCAACAGGCTTAAGACGCTCGAACATCATCAACCTTGAATGGCAACAAATAGATATGCAGCGCCGGGTGGCATGGATAAACCCGGAAGAGAGTAAATCAAACCGCGCAATTGGCGTTGCGCTGAATGATACTGCATGTCGCGTATTGAAAAAACAAATCGGGAATCATCACCGTTGGGTATTTGTGTACAAGGAAAGCTGTACCAAACCAGACGGAACGAAAGCGCCAACAGTAAGGAAGATGCGGTATGACGCAAACACAGCCTGGAAAGCGGCGCTGAGACGGGCTGGTATTGATGATTTCAGATTTCACGACTTGAGACACACCTTGGCAAGTTGGCTGGTTCAAGCCGGAGTCCCGTTGTCAGTGTTACAGGAAATGGGAGGTTGGGAGTCTATCGAAATGGTTCGTCGATATGCTCACCTTGCACCTAATCACCTTACCGAACACGCACGGCAAATAGACTCGATCCTGAACCCATCGGTCCCAAATTTGTCCCAGTCAAAAAATAAGAAAGGTACTAATGATGTGTAACTTATTGATTTAAATGGTGCCGATAATAGGAGTCGAACCTACGACCTTCGCATTACGAATGCGCTGCTCTACCAACTGAGCTATATCGGCCCTGAAAGGACATGTTCACGAACGTGAATCACGGTGGACAAGGTTAAAACTAACCGGGCGATGCGTCAATGGCCTTGTGAATCAAATGGCTACTTTTGCATCACCCGGTTTTATTTACGCACGAATGGTGTAATCACCAATACCGATCCACTTGTAAGTGGTCAGTGCTTCCAGCCCCATTGGGCCACGCGCGTGGAGTTTTTGTGTGCTTACCGCCACTTCCGCACCTAGTCCAAACTGGCCGCCGTCGGTAAAACGCGTAGAGGCGTTAACGTAAACAGCGGACGAATCCACTTCGTTAACAAAACGCTGGGCGTTGCGCATATCGCGGGTCAGGATCGCATCGGAGTGTTGTGTGCCGTGTTCACGAATATGGGCGATGGCATCGTCAAGATCACTGACGATTTTGACGTTCAAATCTAATGACAGAAACTCATCGTCATACTCTTCCGCTTTAACAGCCACCACCTTCGCGGGGCCTGTCTGCAACTGCGCCAGCGCAGCTGCATCTGCGTGTAATGCCACGCCGCTTTCCTCCATTTGTTTGCTTAATGCGGGCAGGAAGCTATCGGCGATGTTTTTATTCACCAGCAACGTTTCTACCGTATTACATGTGCTCGGACGCTGAGTTTTCGCGTTGACGATCACTTTTAATGCTTCAGCAATCTCTACACTTTCATCAACATAAATATGGCATACGCCTATACCACCTGTGATCACCGGGATCGTCGACTGTTCGCGGCACAGTTTATGCAAACCAGCGCCACCACGCGGGATCAGCATGTCGATGTATTTATCCATACGCAGCATTTCACTGACCAGCGCACGGTCAGGATTATCAATCGCCTGCACGGCACCCACCGGTAAGCCACAGGATTTCAGGGCGTCCTGAATCACCGCCACCGTTGCCGCGTTAGTGCGACAGGTTTCTTTACCGCCACGCAGAATCACTGCGTTACCGGTTTTCAGGCACAGCGAAGCGACATCAACCGTCACGTTCGGGCGCGCTTCATAAATCACGCCAATAACCCCCAGCGGTACGCGACGACGCTCAAGACGCAGGCCGCTGTCCAGTACGCTGCCATCGATTACCTGCCCCACCGGATCGGCGAGGTTACACACCTGGCGCACATCATCGGCAATGCCTTTCAGCCGTGCGGGCGTCAGTGCCAGACGGTCAAGCATCGCTTCGCCAAGGCCATTGGCACGCGCGTCAGCAACATCCTGGGCGTTAGCGTTGAGGATGATTTCGCTTTGTGCTTCCAGTTCATCGGCGATTTTTTCCAGCACGCGATTTTTTTCGCGGCTGGAGAGTTGCGCTAATTTATACGAGGCTTGCTTCGCGGCAATGCCCATTTGTTCCAGCATCAGCCTGCTCCTTAACGGGTAATCATGTCATCACGGTGAACGGCAACCGGGCCGTATTCATATCCCAGTATTGCATCAATTTCTTGCGAGTGGTGCCCGGCAATACGGCGTAATGCATCGCTGTTGTAACGACTGACGCCGTGGGCGATATCGCGACCTTCGAGGTTGCAAATGCGGATGACTTCACCACGCGAGAAATTGCCAGTCACGCTTTTAATGCCTTTCGGCAACAGGGAGCTGCCGCGTTCAAGAATGGCGGCAGTTGCCCCTTCATCTACCGTGATTTCACCCGCCGGCGGCGCACCGAAAATCCAGCGTTTACGGTTTTCAAGCGGAGTCGCCTGGGCATGGAACAGCGTACCGACGGAAATGCCTTCCATCACATCACCAATAACGCCCGGCTTGCTGCCCGCGGCAATAATGGTGTCGATACCCGCACGGCAAGCCACGTCAGCGGCCTGCAATTTGGTACTCATGCCGCCAGTTCCGAGGCCTGAAACGCTGTCACCGGCAATCGCGCGCAGTGCGTCATCAATGCCGTAAACATCTTTAATCAGTTCTGCCTGCGGATTGCTGCGCGGATCAGCGGTATACAAACCTTTTTGATCGGTCAGCAGCAACAGTTTATCGGCACCCGCCAGAATCGCCGCCAGCGCAGAAAGGTTATCGTTATCGCCGACCTTAATCTCTGCCGTAGCGACAGCATCGTTCTCATTGATTACCGGAACGATATTGTTATCGAGCAACGCACGCAGGGTGTCGCGGGCGTTCAGGAAGCGTTCACGGTCTTCCATATCAGCACGGGTCAGCAGCATCTGCCCGACGTGAATGCCATAAATCGAAAACAGCTGTTCCCACAGTTGAATCAGTCGACTCTGCCCTACCGCCGCCAGCAGTTGTTTCGAGGCGATAGTCGCTGGCAGTTCCGGGTACCCCAGGTGCTCACGTCCGGCGGCGATCGCGCCCGACGTCACAATAACAATCCGATGCCCGGCGGCATGTAACTGCGCGCACTGGCGAACAAGTTCAACGATATGGGCACGGTTCAGACGGCGCGATCCGCCTGTTAGCACACTGGTGCCGAGTTTTACCACCAGCGTCTGGCTGTCACTCATGATTCTCTGCCATTCAATTTTAGGAAAAATGATATCAAACGAACGTTTTAGCAGGACTGTCGTCGGTTGCCAACCATCTGCAAGCAAAGCATGGCGTTTTGTTGCGCGGGATCAGCAAGCCTAGCGGCAGTTGTTTACGCTTTTATTACAGATTTAATAAATTACCACATTTTAAGAATATTATTAATCTGTAATATATCTTTAACAATCTCAGGTTAAAAACTTTCCTGTTTTCAACGGGGCTCTCCCGCTGAATATTCGCGCGTTAATTAAAATCAGGAATGAAAATGAAAAAGAGCACTCTGGCATTAGTGGTGATGGGCATTGTGGCATCTGCATCCGTACAGGCCGCAGAAATATATAACAAAGACGGTAATAAACTGGATGTCTATGGCAAAGTTAAAGCCATGCATTATATGAGTGATAACGACAGTAAAGATGGCGACCAGAGTTATATCCGTTTTGGTTTTAAAGGCGAAACACAAATTAACGATCAACTGACTGGCTATGGCCGTTGGGAAGCGGAGTTTGCCGGAAATAAAGCGGAGAGTGATACTGCACAGCAAAAAACGCGTCTCGCTTTTGCCGGATTGAAGTATAAAGATTTGGGTTCTTTCGACTATGGCCGTAACCTGGGCGCGTTGTATGACGTGGAAGCCTGGACCGATATGTTCCCGGAATTTGGTGGCGACTCCTCGGCGCAGACCGACAACTTTATGACCAAACGCGCCAGCGGTCTGGCGACGTATCGGAACACCGACTTCTTCGGCGTTATCGATGGCCTGAACTTAACCCTGCAATATCAAGGGAAAAACGAAAACCGCGACGTTAAAAAGCAAAACGGCGATGGCTTCGGCACGTCATTGACATATGACTTTGGCGGCAGCGATTTCGCCATTAGTGGTGCCTATACCAACTCAGATCGCACCAACGAGCAGAACCTGCAAAGCCGTGGCACTGGCAAGCGTGCAGAAGCATGGGCAACAGGTCTGAAATACGATGCCAATAATATTTATCTGGCAACTTTTTATTCTGAAACACGCAAAATGACGCCAATAACTGGCGGCTTTGCCAATAAGACACAGAACTTTGAAGCGGTCGCTCAATACCAGTTTGACTTTGGTCTGCGTCCATCGCTGGGTTATGTCTTATCGAAAGGGAAAGATATTGAAGGTATCGGTGATGAAGATCTGGTCAATTATATCGATGTCGGGGCTACATATTATTTCAACAAAAATATGTCAGCGTTTGTTGATTATAAAATCAACCAACTGGATAGCGATAACAAATTGAATATTAATAATGATGATATTGTCGCGGTTGGCATGACCTATCAGTTTTAATGATTATTGCCGGATGTGATGCATCCGGCACATTTCACTCACGCCGTTAACTTCACCGGCTCGTCACGAAAATCATCCGCCGGTTCCAGCTTCAGATTCAGCGTCGTCAGCAGTTCACGCAGCTTCTCGTGAAACTCACGCAGGGTGTGCTCCAGTCGTTCAACCACTTCAGTGTCTTTTACCGGAACGCTCTTCCAGTCGCCTGCTTTATCGAACAGACCAAACTGGTAGCTGTAGGTAAAACGGGATTCCTGCGCTTCCAGCTCCATCCACCAGCCCCAGAATTCACGCACTTCCGGTGCCGGTTTCACGTTGACGCATACAGCCAGACAATCGAAAAAGAATCGATTATCTTCGCACTTACCTTCACGAATATACGGGCCTAGTGCGGTAAATTTTTTGATCAATCTGCTCTTCGGGTGTCCACTCGGTAACGTCATTGCTATCTCCTGTTGTGATGCAACTGTTTTACCAAATTGGCAAAATTTAGCAAATTTTTAACACAAGCGTTTTTCGATCCAGCCGGTGATTTCCTGAAGACCTTTGTCAAAATTCCGATACACCGGGTTAAATGGGATCTCTAATAATTTACCGTCAGCAGATGATGAGGTGATTAAGCGTGAGTCCTCTTCCGGGCTGAACGGATCGTTCTTCCAGTAGCCTGATAACATTGGCGTTGGGCAGCGACGTCCCAGCAATCCTTGCACTTTTAATGAATAGCGATTCAGCTCCACGCGCAACGCGTCATCGGAAGCATCATGCATCCCCAAACGACTCGCCAGAACGTCAAGATACATTTCCGGCACCTGTTGCTGGCACTTAAAATCACTCAACAGGGTATGAACTACCGGACCAAGACAGGCAACCGCTTTCAGACGCGGCGATTCAAGGTATGCCAGACGCACGGCAACGTTAGCGCCGAAACGGAAACCAAAGGCCGCGACGCGAGTGTGATCCACCCACGGTACGTTAGGCAGCGCCTTTAAGACGTGCTGATGCAACAGGCTGGAGTCCTGGGTGAGCTTCCATTTTGAAGAAAAGCCCACCGACGGCATATCAATAGTCAGCATCGCAATGCCGCGCGGCGCAAAATAACGTTCATACAGGCTGTAATAGTCCGTCTGCATCGCATCCAGACCACCACACATTAATACTGTCGGGAACGGGCCATCGCCTTTCGGCATATGCAAAAAGCCGGTGATGGGCGCACCGCCGGGTACGGTAAACTCCATCTGCCGCATCGTGCCCGGCAGACGCTGGGCGGCCTCTTCATAGGCGCGGTTTGATAAAGCCTGCGCTTGCTCGGCCAGGTCATCTCCTTTCAGATGAGGATAGGCGGCAATGTTGTACAACGTAGCCGCATGCAGCCAGTGTCGACCACTGAGTTGCGGATCTTCTTCCGCACAGGCTTTTTGTTGCCACACCATCGCCTGGGTGGCCCACTCATAAATCCAGTTGCCACCACGGTAGCCAATCACGGTATCGTATAAATCATCATCGGTACGTTCAGCATCGCTCATCACAATACGTGCCTGGACGTCGAGGATTTCACGTGGGTCAATGCCGCGCCAGATCCACATCAGACGGTTAATCATGCGATACCAGTGAGGGATGGTTTTACCATCAAGGGCCGACTGCACAGGCGGTTGTGCGCCGTGATTAAAGCGGCGGACTAGCGTCGAGGTTTCAGGATGTTTAAAGCGGGGTTTGAACAGGGTTTCGCTCAGGTTTGCCTGTGTCATGGATGCAGCCTCCAGAATACTTACTGGAAACTATTGTAACCCGCCTGAAGTTAAAAAGAACAACGCCCGGCAGTGCCAGGCGTTGAAAAGATTAGCGACCGGAGATTGGCGGGACGAATACGACGCCCATATCCCACGGCTGTTCGATCCAGGTATCTTGCGGGATATCAACAACATAATTATCAACCAGCGGACGACCAGCCGGTTTTGCAAAGATGGTGACAAAGTGCGCTTTTGGATACATTTCACGAATCGCAACCGCAGTACCACCGGTATCCACCAGGTCATCAATAACGATGAAGCCTTCGCCATCGCCTTCTGCGCGTTTCAGCACTTTAAGCTCGCGCTGGTTGTCGTGATCGTAGCTGGAAATACAAACGGTATCGACATGACGAATACCCAGTTCACGCGCCAGTAACGCACCCGGTACCAGACCGCCACGGCTTACGGCAATAATGCCTTTCCATTGTTCAGAAGGCATCAGTCGGCTTGCGAGTTTACGTGCATGGATCTGCAACATGTCCCAGGTGACGATGTATTTTTCGCTCATGTGAAGTGTCCCAGCCTGTTTATCTACGGCTTAAAAAGTGTTCGAGGGGAAAATAGGTTGCGCGAGATTATAGAGATCTGGCGCACTAAAAACCAGTATTTCACATGAGTCCGCGTCTTTTTACGCACTGCCTCTCCCTGACGCGGGATAAAGTGGTATTCTCAAACATATCTCGCAAGCCTGTCTTGTGTTGACAACATTTTCTGCTAACCCTGTGACCTGCAATACTGTTTTGCGGGTGATCGACAAGGAGACTTAACGTGTCTGAACTGTCTCAATTATCTCCACAGCCGCTGTGGGATATTTTTGCCAAAATCTGTTCTATTCCTCACCCGTCCTATCATGAAGAGCAACTCGCTGAATACATTGTTGGTTGGGCAAAAGAGAAAGGTTTCCATGTCGAACGCGATCAGGTAGGTAATATCCTGATTCGTAAACCTGCTACCGCAGGTATGGAAAATCGTAAACCGGTCGTCTTGCAGGCCCACCTCGATATGGTGCCGCAGAAAAATAACGACACCGTGCATGACTTCACGAAAGATCCTATCCAGCCTTATATTGATGGCGAATGGGTTAAAGCGCGCGGCACCACGCTGGGTGCAGATAACGGCATTGGTATGGCGTCTGCGCTGGCGGTTCTGGCTGACGAAAACGTGGTTCACGGCCCGCTGGAAGTGCTGCTGACCATGACCGAAGAAGCCGGTATGGACGGTGCGTTCGGCTTACAGAGCAACTGGTTGCAGGCTGATATTCTGATTAACACCGACTCCGAAGAAGAAGGTGAAATCTACATGGGTTGCGCGGGGGGTATCGACTTCACCTCCAACCTGCATTTGGATCGTGAAGCGGTTCCAGCTGGCTTTGAAACCTTCAAGTTAACCTTAAAAGGTCTAAAAGGCGGTCACTCCGGCGGTGAAATCCACGTTGGCCTGGGTAATGCCAACAAACTGCTGGTGCGCTTCCTGGCGGGTCATGCGGAAGAGCTGGACCTGCGCCTTATCGATTTCAACGGTGGCACACTGCGTAACGCCATCCCGCGTGAAGCCTTTGCGACCATTGCTGTCGCAGCTGATAAAGTCGACGCCCTGAAATCTCTGGTGAATACCTATCAGGACATCCTGAAAAACGAGCTGGCAGAGAAAGAGAAGAATCTGGCCTTGTTGCTGGACTCTGTAGCGAACGATAAAGCTGCTCTGATTGCGAAATCTCGCGATACCTTTATTCGTCTGCTGAACGCCACCCCGAACGGTGTGATCCGCAATTCCGACGTGGCAAAAGGTGTGGTCGAAACCTCCCTGAACGTCGGTGTGGTGACCATGACTGACAATAACGTAGAAATTCACTGCCTGATCCGTTCACTGATCGACAGCGGTAAAGACTACGTGGTGAGCATGCTGGATTCGCTGGGTAAACTGGCTGGCGCGAAAACCGAAGCGAAAGGCGCATATCCTGGCTGGCAGCCGGACGCTAATTCTCCGGTGATGCATCTGGTACGTGAAACCTATCAGCGCCTGTTCAACAAGACGCCGAACATCCAGATTATCCACGCGGGCCTGGAATGTGGTCTGTTTAAAAAACCGTATCCGGAAATGGACATGGTTTCTATCGGGCCAACTATCACCGGTCCACACTCTCCGGATGAGCAAGTTCACATCAAAAGCGTAGGTCATTACTGGACACTGCTGACTGAACTGCTGAAAGAAATTCCGGCGAAGTAATTATTTGATTTGCTGCCGGATGGCGTTTAATCGCCTTCCGGCAGTTTCATCCTTCATTATCCTTCGATAAAAGCCATCCCTGTAAATGTCCGTCGCGGGTTGCCACGTTCAATCTGGTGATGGAACATTCGCCGCTGCGATTTCAGCGCCGCGCTATTTTCCTGTTGCTGCTGCTCCAGCTTCCAGGCAATCAGCAATCGCGCCAGCCGTTTGTTAGCATGCCCAGAAACCAGTTTTTGCGCCCATGATGAGACCGATACGGACTCGGACAAATCCACTGAATAGTGCCGCACCAGCTTTCGCTTAATGCCCATGCGTTATCGCCATCCAGAGAAACCAGCGCCGAACGCAGCGTGTCAGAGTAGCGGCCCGTTTCTGTTTCCAGCACCGTTACCGCGACGTCTTGCCGGATAAAAACGACCAACAGAGAAGAACGCTGCGCCAATCGGATAGCCGCGTCCGGGATGTAAATCTGGCATCCCCACTACGCGCTGCATGTTGGGTAAATTTGCCGTGGTGTGTAATTGTTGGATCGCTAAACTCTCGATCCACAGGTCATCAGATGCGATGGTAAATACCGCATCGGATAAGGGACGAATATATTTGCCCATGTACCATTCCATTTATACTCGTCATACTTCAAGTTGCATGTACTGCGACTGCGTTCGTTCACCCCAGTCACTTACTTTAGTAAGCTCCTGGCGATTCACTCGCTTGTCACCTTCCTGCAACTCGAATTATTTAGAGTATATAAATATTAAAAATCAGGAAATGGCAGACGAATCCAGGGCAAGAAAAAAAGAATTAATCCTGGAAAGGTCTGCAAAGAGTCATTGATAAAGGATTTGTCATGATTTACCTCCTTGCAGTTTGTGGAATAAGAAAACGCGCACATACCAGGCGGGCGTTATTTTCATTGCAAGCTGGATTTAATGTTGCGGTTTATATCGCATATAAAAATTAGTAAACCACGCTCCCCGGCATTCAACGTGCTGCTGCTTAACTATCTGAAAACCATAACGTTCAAAAAAGGGTTTTGCGGTTATGCTGGCGTCCACCGTAAGTTCGGATTCAGACTTAATCAAAGGTTTTAACAAGGCGCTGGCAACCCCGCGGCGGGTGTATTCAGGGTCAACAAATAACATATCGATATGACGTTCAATGCGGGAAATAAAACCAACCGGTTGTGCATTAATGACTGCAACCCGCACTTGTGATTTCGCGAGTTTCTCCTTCCAGCGAGATTCGTCAATCTGCGCCCAGGCGGCAATTTGTTGTGGTGAATAATGCTGACTGGCGGTCATCATAACCGCTCTAATGAAAATAGCGCATAGTTGCTGAAAATCGCCAGGCTGATAGTTTCTTATTTGTATGTTATTCATAATCCCAGCACCAGTTGTCTTTCCATTTGAGGGTCAAGCAACGTCACATGCAGCCCCACCAGTCGCACACCGCGCCCGCCGCGGCGTTCATCCCAGGTTTTACGCGCGGTGGCGATTAGATCAGCTTTATTCAGCCGCGGCCAGACGTGCTCCTGGGTGGTTTGCTGAAAATCGTCGAACTTTAATTTCACCCCCTGGCGAGCAATCAGTAAATCAGGTTTTACCTTTGCCAGACGGCGTTCAAGTTCCGGATACAGCCGCTCGATAATCGCTTCACATTCAGACCAGTGATGAATATCTTCCGCCATCGTGCGTTCCACACCGACGGATTTTCGCAACCGTTCGCTGTTAACGTCGCGTTCGTCAATCCCCTGACTACGCTCCCACAAAATGCGGCCAAATTTGCCAAAGCGTTTAAGCAGAATCACCAGATCACACTTTTGCACATCACCGCAGGTCCGCAGCCCCATCGCTTCCAGTTTTGCCGCCGAGACTTTGCCGACGCCGGGGATTTTTGCCAATGGTAAGGTTTGCAGAAATGCCGGAACTTCTGCCGGAGTAATCACAAACTGGCCGTTGGGTTTATTCATGTCGGAGGCGATTTTGGCGAGAAACTTGACCGGCGCAACGCCCGCAGACGCCGTCAGGTGCAGCTCGTTGAAAATCGTCTGGCGGATTTCCTGGGCGATGAGGGTCGCAGAACCGTGGCAATGGACGCTATCGGTGACATCGAGATAAGCCTCATCCAGTGACAACGGTTCAATGCGCGAGGTGTAGCGCGAGAAGATTTCACGGATATGATTTGAGGCTTCTTTGTAGGCGTCAAAGCGCCCCGGAAGCAAGGTGAGATGTGGGCATAATTTGAGCGCCATCCCAGTAGGCATAGCGCTACGTACGCCAAATTTACGCGCGGGATAATTGGCGGTGCTGATCACCCCCCGACGTTCGCGGCTGCCGCCAATAGCAATAGGGATATCGCGCAGGGCGGGATTGTCGCGCATCTCCACTGCGGCGAAAAAGCAGTCCATATCCACATGAATGATTTTACGCATTGCTCACCTCTCAACACTGGTAAAGTATACAGTGATTTCAGGGTTTGAGAAATGCGTAAAGATTCAGCATTTAGCGCATTCGCTGCGAAAGCACCTGCTGCTTATCCAGCTTTTGCACCAGCGGCTGCACCACTTTATCCCCATGCTGACCAAAGTATTGATACAGCGTATCGGACGCACTTTTGGTCAGCACCATAATCTCAATACGCCGATTGCCCGCGCTTTGCGGATTTTTGGCATCCAGCAGCATCTGGTCCGCCATTGCGCTTACCTGCATCACTTTATCTTCCGGCATTCCGGCCTCTTCCAGCACCCGACGAGCTGAAAGCGCGCGATCGCCCGAAAGGTTCCAGTTGTTGTAGATATTGTTTTTGTAGGCCATCGCATCGGTATGCCCGGTAATAATAATTTTGTTATCGAGCGAGTCGAACACTGGCGCGAGCTCCACCAGCAAAGTTTTAAAGAACGGCATAATCTGCGCGCTGCCGCGTTCGAACATATTGCGGTTCTGGTCATCTTTAATCAGCACGCGCAATCCCTGGGGAACAATCTCCATCTCCAGATTCGCTTCCATATGCGCATCACGGGCAATGGTGTTGATACTGGTTGCCAGCTCGCCAAGCTCGGTGGCGGATTTCTTCTTCAGCAGCGCTGTTTTCTCGTTGACGTCTCGCGCTTTTTTCTCCGTCTCTTCCGGCACCGCCACGGTGGCAGGTTTTGGCGGATGAGACGGGCTGATTTTATTTAACGGCGACAATCCGCCGCCACTGAAAATCGACTGCCCGTGCAGCGCGGCGATAATGCTTTCACGCTCGGATTTACTGACGCTGTTGACAATCAACTTTATCGTCGTCACCAAAGGGGCCGAGCGTATTTCCGAGGTTTCTGCCCGCTTTACCCTGGACGCGATGCCCGGCAAACAGATGGCGATTGACGCCGACCTTAACGCCGGGTTGATCAACCAGGCGCAGGCGCAAACCCGGCGTAAAGATGTCGCCAGCGAGGCCGATTTCTACGGCGCGATGGACGGGGCGTCAAAGTTTGTGCGCGGGGATGCCATCGCCGGGATGATGATTCTGGCAATCAACCTGATCGGCGGCGTCTGTATCGGGATCTTCAAATACAACCTGAGCGCCGATGCTGCCTTCCAGCAGTATGTGCTGATGACCATCGGCGACGGGCTGGTGGCGCAGATCCCTTCCCTGCTGCTCTCCACCGCGGCGGCGATTATTGTCACCCGCATCAGCGACAACGGCGATATCACCCATGACGTGCGCCACCAGCTGCTGGCAAGCCCGTCGGTGCTCTACACCGCTACCGGGATCATGTTCGTGCTGGCAGTGGTGCCGGGGATGCCGCACCTGCCGTTTTTGCTGTTCAGCGCCCTGCTTGGCTTTACCGGCTGGCGGATGAGCAAACGCCCGCAGGCGGCGGAGGCGGAAGAAAAAAGCCTCGAAACGCTGACCCGCACCATCACCGAAACCAGCGAGCAACAGGTCAGTTGGGAGACGATACCGCTGATCGAGCCTATCAGCTTAAGCCTCGGCTACAAGCTGGTGGCGCTGGTGGATAAAGCGCAGGGCAACCCGCTCACCCAGCGGATTCGCGGCGTGCGGCAGGTGATATCCGACGGTAACGGCGTGCTGCTGCCGGAGATCCGTATTCGGGAAAACTTCCGCCTCAAGCCCAGCCAGTACGCTATTTTCATCAACGGCATTAAGGCTGATGAAGCGGATATTCCGGCGGATAAACTGATGGCCCTACCCTCCAGCGAAACCTACGGCGAAATTGACGGCGTGCTGGGGAACGACCCGGCGTACGGGATGCCGGTGACCTGGATCCAGCCCGCGCAGAAAGCGAAGGCGCTGAATATGGGGTATCAGGTGATCGACAGCGCCAGCGTGATTGCCACGCATGTGAATAAGATTGTGCGTAGCTATATTCCTGATTTATTTAACTATGACGATATTACGCAGTTGCATAACCGTTTGTCGTCGATGGCACCGCGCCTGGCGGAAGATTTAAGCGCGGCGCTGAATTACAGCCAGTTGCTGAAAGTGTACCGCGCGCTGCTGACCGAAGGCGTTTCCCTGCGCGATATCGTCACCATTGCCACCGTGCTGGTCGCCAGTAGCGCGGTGACCAAAGATCATATTCTGCTGGCAGCTGATGTGCGCCTGGCGCTGCGGCGAAGCATTACCCATCCGTTCGTTCGCAAGCAGGAGCTGACGGTGTATACGCTGAATAATGAGCTGGAAAATCTGCTGACCAACGTGGTGAATCAGGCGCAACAGGGCGGGAAAGTGATGCTCGACAGCGTGCCGGTCGATCCGAATATGCTCAACCAGTTCCAGAGTACGATGCCGCAGGTAAAAGAGCAGATGAAAGCGGCGGGGAAAGATCCGGTGCTGCTGGTGCCGCCTCAGCTGCGCCCTTTGCTGGCGCGTTATGCAAGGTTGTTTGCGCCGGGGCTGCATGTGCTGTCGTATAACGAAGTGCCGGACGAGCTGGAGTTGAAGATAATGGGGGCGTTGATGTAAGTATCCGGCATTGGTGCACAACTGCCGGATGCGGCGTGAACGCCTTATCCGTCCTACTGTTCAGGCACGATTCGTAGGCCGGATAAGCGCAAGCGCATCCGGCACCAGCGCACAACCGCCGGATGCGGCGTAAGCGCCTTATCCGGCCTACCGATCCAGCACAGGTTTGTAGGCATGATAAGACGCGTCAGCGTCGCATCAGGCATCTGCGCATAACCGCCGGATGCGGCGTAAACGCCTTATCCGGCCTACCGATCCGGCACAGGTTTGTAGGCATGATAAGACGCGCCAGCGTCGCATCAGGCATCTGCGCATAATTATAAAATGATACGCTCGCCAGCATTTATATCCGTTACGTCCCCCGCCCAATCGATGGGATATAACCCTCGCGCGACATCGCGATGGAACGTTGAGAATGGCCAATCACTCACTTGCTTTACCCAACCATGCTTTACTGGATTTATATAAATATAATCAACATGATGCCTATAATCTTTGGTATTGCGGATGGCGTGCTCCCAAAAACGTGGTTGCCAGATATTTTTCAATCCACAAGCATGGGTAAATTGCTTTTTAATTTCCCGCCAGCGCGAGGAAAAATCATCATCGCCTTCAGGTAATGTCCAGATACAGTGCATATGCTCTGGCAAAACGACCCAGGCGTTGATTTCAAAAGGCCTGTCTCGCTTAACTTTAATAATGGCGTGACGGAGCATCTGGTACTGGGTGGTCAAGAGTTGGCTTCGACGATTGCGTAAATTCACCGTGAAAAACCAGGTTCCCCCCTTGATGTAATAACGACGATATTCAGACATGGCGACTCCTTTTTCTCAACGGTAAGAAGAAAAGGAAAGGTCGGTAATGAGGTGATGGAATAACAGGAAAGCGGCTCGCAAAAACGCACAGATTTGTAGGCATGATAAGACGCGTCAGCGTCGCATCAGGCATCCGTGCACAACCGCCGGATGCGGCGTAAACGCCTTATCCGGCCTACAAAATCGTCTCTTCCGTCAAGATCCGCCGCGCGCCCAAAAAATGATCCTGCCAGAAAGGTTCGGCTAACCGGCTTACCCGAATGTTTTCCCCGGTGCGCGGCGACTCGATAAACTGCCCATCGCCCAGATACACCCCCATATGATCGGCAATTTCACGGCTGTGGATATGGAAAAACAGCAAATCTCCCCGGCGCAGGTCGTTATTCGCCACAATCGTTGCCCGATGATAGTGATACATCTCATTGGCCGTGCGCGGGAGCTTCGCCTCAAGGATCTTGTTGTAGGCATAAAAAACCAACCCGCTACAGTCGAAGCCTTGATCGGGCCGCGTGCCGCCCCAGACGTAAGGCTTGCCAAGCTGTTGCTCCAGACGGTGAATCGCCACTTCGGTGATGTTATGCAGATGGTCGCTGCTTAAAAAGTGATTGTTCTCCGCCAGCGCCTGCCAGCGTCGGTCGCTCGCCTTGAGCGGCGCAGGAAACCATTCTGGATGCTGTTTTATCTGCTCCCGGTTGTGCTGGCGTAGCGCCCTTCTGCTTTCGGCATTGCCTTCCACAATATAGCTGGCCTGTTTTTTCAGATGGGTTTGGTACTGTTTTAATAAACGCGCACGGTTTTGCATCCGCTGGCGGGCGGCGTAGCTGAAAGAGATATGTGATGTGGTGGCGCTGGCGAATAAAGGGAGCAAAACGCATAACGAAAACACGCCTGGATGCAGAAATCTGCCGAGCAAGAACGAAGACATGAAAGACATAAACCGGCTGAATGAAGGTGAGAATTTTAAAAGACCGGAGGAGTAAACGGGATTATTAATTGCTTATTTGCATATTACTATTGAGGTTTCATAATCTTAGGAAATAAATGATACATGCGCTTTTCGGACTATTGAAAACTGCCCCTGTGCTAAATTTGTAAACCCTGCGCCGACAGGCTTGCGTAAAACTCTTTTGGTGATAATGTGAGCCTTCCAAATCCAGACTATTCCGATTTGGGATCCATTTTGCCGTCCTGGCGTGTGTAACCGTTTTATCAAGGAATAAGCAGTATGCGTAAAATCGCATTAATTCTTGCGATGTTGTTGATCCCGTGCGTTTCGTTTGCCGGTTTGCTGGGCAGCAGTAGCTCGACCACGCCAGTGAGCAAAGAGTATAAGCAGCAGTTGATGGGATCCCCTGTCTACATCCAGATCTTCAAGGAAGAACGTACGCTCGATCTCTACGTCAAAATGGGCGAGCAATATCAGCTGCTCGACAGTTATAAAATCTGTAAATATTCCGGCGGCTTAGGGCCAAAACAGCGTCAGGGCGATTTCAAAAGCCCGGAAGGGTTTTATAGCGTCCAGCGTAATCAGTTAAAACCAGACAGCCGTTACTACAAAGCGATTAATATTGGTTTCCCCAATGCCTATGACCGTGCGCATGGTTATGAAGGGAAATACCTGATGATCCACGGCGATTGTGTTTCCATCGGCTGCTACGCGATGACCAATCAGGGCATTGACGAGATTTTCCAGTTCGTTACTGGCGCACTGGTATTTGGTCAGCCGAGCGTGCAAGTGAGCATTTACCCGTTCCGCATGACCGACGCTAATATGAAGCGCCACAAATATTCCAACTTTAAGGACTTCTGGGAGCAACTGAAGCCGGGTTACGACTACTTTGAGCAAACCCGTAAGCCACCGACCGTTTCTGTGGTCAATGGTCGTTACGTGGTCAGCAAGCCGTTAAGCCACGAAGTTGTGCAACCACAGCTGGCATCAAACTACACGCTCCCCGAGGCAAAATAAGCGCCATTCGCCTGGCATAATTTTTTGCCAGGTTTCATTGCCCGTCAGCGGCTGTGTCGCAATCACCGTGACCACATCATTCGGTGTGGTCTGCGAGCTGAAGTCGATTTCCACATCCTGATCCAGCAACGTTGCCACGCCAAACGGCGCGCGGCGGGTGATCCAGTGTAAATTAGTCGAGCAATACGCCATTACATAGCGCCCGTCAGAAAGCAGCATGTTGAAAACGCCCTTCTGCCGCAGTTCATCCGCCAGTGAGGCGATATATTTAAATACCGCCGCCATGTTGCCCGGTGTGCGCGGGTAACGCTGCGTTAATTTATGCAGGAGCCAGCAAAAGGCTTTTTCGCTGTCGGTTTCGCCTACCGGGCGGAAGTTGCCGGTTTCCAGTGATTTGTAGCCCGTCAGTTGTCCGTTATGGGCATAAGTCCAGTTACGCCCCCATAACTCGCGGGTAAATGGGTGAGTATTTTCCAGCGCCACCTCGCCCCGATTAGCCTGGCGAATATGAGCCACCACCGAACAGGATTTTATCGGGTAGTCCTGGACAAGTTTGGCGATGGGGGAATTAAAGCTGGGTTGTGGATCTTTAAATGTGCGACAGCCTTTACCTTCGTAAAAGGTAATGCCCCAGCCATCTTTATGTGGCCCGGTTCCACCACCACGCTGTACAAGCCCGGTGAAACTAAAGCAGATATCGGTAGGGACGTTGGCGCTCATCCCGAGCAATTCGCACATGGGTAACCTCCACAACAGCGGGAGCGCATGGCCCCCGGCGAAGATTGATTTAAGAATTTTCAGGTCGGATGCGGCGTGAACGCATTATTCGGCCTACGGTTCGCGTACAGATTTGTAGGCATGATAAGACGCGTCAGCGTCGCATCAGGCATCGGTGCACAATTGCCGGATGCGGCGTAAACGTCTTATCCGGCCTACGCCAGACTTACTTAACCATCTCTTTTTCAATCAACTGGATCAGGATATGGATCACTTTAATGTGAATCTCCTGAATGCGGTCGGCATAACCAAAGTGCGGTACGCGAATTTCGATATCCGCCGTGCCAGCCATTTTGCCGCCGTCTTTACCGGTCAGGGTGATCACTTTCATTCCCTTCTCACGCGCCGCTGCGATCGCTTTGATCACGTTTGCAGAGTTACCGGAGGTGGAGATCCCCAGCAGTACATCGCCTTCGCGACCTACCGCTTCAACGTAACGGGAGAAAATATCATTGAAACCGAAATCGTTACCGACGCATGAAATATGACTAACGTCAGAAATAGCAATCGCCGGGTAGCCCGGACGGTTTTCACGGTAGCGACCGGTCAACTCTTCGGCAAAGTGCATAGCGTCGCAATGGGAACCGCCGTTGCCGCAGGAAAGCACTTTGCCACCGGCTTTAAAGCTGTCTGCTAACAGGACCGCCGCGCGCTGAATGGCGTGAATATTGGCGTCATCTTTTAAAAAGTTAGCCAGCGTTTCCGCCGCTTCGTTCAGTTCGTTACGAATAAGATCCTGGTACATGAGGATATCCTTCAGCATAAATGTAATAGACAAAATGCAGTGTACCGGATACCGCCAAAAGCGAGAAGTACGGGCAGGTGCTATGACCAGGACTTTTTGACCTGAAGTGAGGATAAAAACAGCAACAATGTGAGCTTTGTTGTAATTATATTGTAAACACATTGCTAAATGTTTTTACATCCACTACAACCATATCATCACAAGTGGTCAGACCTCCTACAAGTAAGGGGCTTTTCGTTATGATGATTTTGAGTATTCTCGCTACGGTTGTCCTGCTCGGCGCGTTGTTCTATCACCGCGTGAGCTTATTTATCAGCAGTCTGATTTTGCTCGCCTGGACAGCCGCCCTCGGCGTTGCTGGTCTGTGGTCGGCGTGGGTACTGGTGCCTCTGGCCATTATCCTCGTGCCATTTAACTTTGCGCCTATGCGTAAGTCGATGATTTCCGCGCCGGTATTTCGCGGTTTCCGTAAGGTGATGCCGCCGATGTCGCGCACTGAGAAAGAAGCGATTGATGCGGGCACCACCTGGTGGGAGGGCGACTTGTTCCAGGGCAAGCCGGACTGGAAAAAGCTGCATAACTATCCGCAGCCGCGCCTGACCGCAGAAGAGCAAGCGTTTCTCGACGGTCCGGTAGAAGAAGCCTGCCGGATGGCGAATGATTTCCAGATCACCCATGAGCTGGCTGATTTGCCGCCGGAGTTGTGGGCGTACCTTAAAGAGCATCGTTTCTTCGCGATGATCATCAAAAAAGAGTACGGCGGGCTGGAGTTCTCGGCTTATGCCCAGTCTCGCGTGCTGCAAAAACTCTCCGGCGTGAGCGGGATCCTGGCGATTACCGTCGGCGTGCCGAACTCATTAGGCCCGGGCGAGCTGCTGCAACATTACGGCACTGACGAGCAGAAAAATCACTATCTGCCGCGTCTGGCGCGTGGTCAGGAGATCCCTTGCTTTGCACTGACCAGCCCGGAAGCGGGTTCCGATGCAGGCGCTATCCCGGATACCGGGATTGTCTGCATGGGCGAATGGCAGGGCCAGCAGGTGCTGGGGATGCGTCTGACCTGGAACAAACGCTACATTACGCTGGCACCGATTGCGACCGTGCTTGGGCTGGCGTTTAAACTCTCCGACCCGGAGAAATTGCTGGGTGGCGCAGAAGATTTAGGTATTACCTGTGCGCTGATCCCAACCACCACGCCGGGCGTGGAAATTGGTCGTCGCCACTTCCCGCTGAACGTGCCGTTCCAGAATGGACCGACGCGCGGTAAAGATGTCTTCGTACCGATCGATTACATTATCGGCGGGCCGAAAATGGCCGGGCAAGGCTGGCGGATGCTGGTGGAGTGCCTCTCGGTAGGCCGCGGCATCACCCTGCCTTCCAACTCAACCGGCGGCGTGAAATCAGTAGCGCTGGCAACGGGTGCGTATGCGCACATTCGTCGTCAGTTCAAAATCTCTATTGGTAAGATGGAAGGGATTGAAGAGCCGCTGGCGCGTATTGCCGGGAACGCTTATGTAATGGATGCTGCGGCATCGCTGATTACCTACGGCATTATGCTCGGCGAAAAACCTGCCGTGCTGTCGGCTATCGTTAAGTATCACTGTACTCACCGCGGGCAGCAGTCGATTATTGATGCGATGGATATCACTGGTGGCAAAGGCATTATGCTCGGGCAAAGCAACTTCCTGGCGCGTGCTTACCAGGGCGCACCGATTGCCATCACCGTTGAAGGGGCTAACATTCTGACCCGCAGCATGATGATCTTCGGACAAGGAGCGATTCGTTGCCATCCGTACGTGCTGGAAGAGATGGAAGCGGCGAAGAACAATGACGTCAACGCGTTCGATAAACTGTTGTTCAAACATATCGGTCACGTCGGTAGCAACAAAGTTCGCAGCTTCTGGCTGGGCCTGACGCGCGGTTTAACCAGCAGCACGCCAACCGGCGATGCCACTAAACGCTACTATCAGCACCTGAACCGCCTGAGCGCCAACCTCGCCCTGCTTTCTGATGTCTCGATGGCAGTGCTGGGCGGCAGCCTGAAACGTCGTGAGCGTATCTCGGCACGTCTGGGTGATATTTTAAGCCAGCTTTACCTCGCCTCTGCCGTTCTGAAGCGTTATGACGACGAAGGCCGTAATGAAGCCGACCTGCCGCTGGTGCACTGGGGCGTACAGGATGCGCTGTATCAGGCAGAACAGGCGATGGACGATTTACTGCAAAACTTCCCGAACCGCGTGGTTGCCGGGCTGCTGAATGTGGTGATCTTCCCGACCGGACGTCATTATCTGGCACCGTCTGACAAGCTGGATCATAAGGTGGCGAAGATTTTACAAGTGCCGAACGCCACTCGCTCACGTATTGGTCGGGGTCAGTACCTGACGCCGAGCGAGCATAATCCGGTTGGTTTACTGGAAGAGGCGTTGGTGGATGTGATTGCCGCCGACCCGATTCATCAGCGGATCTGTAAAGAGCTGGGTAAAAATCTGCCATTTACCCGTCTGGATGAACTGGCGCACAACGCGCTGGCGAAGGGGCTGATTGATAAAGATGAAGCCGCTATTCTGGTGAAAGCGGAAGAAAGCCGTCTGTGCAGTATTAACGTTGATGACTTTGATCCGGAAGAGCTGGCGACGAAGCCGGTAAAGTTGCCGGAGAAAGTGCGGAAAGTTGAAGCCGCGTAATTGAATAACGGAGCCGAAAGGCTCCGTTTCTTTATCCGCTAATTATTTAAAATTAAAGCCATCCGGATGGTTTTCCAGGCTGCCGGTCAACGCCGCGAACAGCACCGTTTTACCATCAATCGAAAGCGCATCGTTCACATTCAGCCAGGTGAGTTTCTCTTGCGACGTTTTCTCATCAATAGTCGAGAACAGCCCCGTCATCTGATTAGATTTCTCGGACCACATCACAGCGATACGTTGCGAGCCACAGTCATGCGGTTTGCACGCGCTCATCACCTGATACGTCTCATCTCCCAACGTTACGGTTTGTGCGGGAGTATAAGTACCGCCTTTCATCACCCATGCAGGTAGCTTATGCCCTTGCACCATCTGATTAAACGCAGCTTTGGTGGTTTCGCCCTTTGCCAGGCTGCTAATGGTTAAATCATCCTGCGCCATTGCACTGGTGGCGATGACCAGAGCGGCGACTGTCGTTATTGCCTTAAACATCATTCCTCCCGAGCTTATCCTGCCCATGTTATTAACCTCCTAAAGCCTGGCGATAACACGATAATTTGCAAATCAGATATTTCCAATATCAGCATTTGTTATCAATTTATTCTGCGCTAAGGCAACTGCCTGATAAGGTGTTAAAGTTATAAAACCCTTCGCATAAAGGAGTTGTACACCGTGCCTGGTTTGAAGATTACGCTTTTGCAGCAACCACTGGTGTGGATGGATGGCCCTGCCAACCTGCGTCATTTTGATCGTCAACTGGAAGGTATTACCGGGCGCGATGTGATCGTTCTACCGGAGATGTTTACCAGCGGCTTTGCCATGGAAGCGGCAGCTTCGTCGCTAGCACAAAATGACGTAGTGAACTGGATGACAGCTAAAGCGCAGCAGTGCAATGCGCTGATTGCAGGCAGTGTTGCATTACAAACGGAGTCTGGTTCGGTTAACCGCTTTTTGCTGGTTGAGCCGGGCGGCACGGTACATTTTTATGATAAGCGTCATCTGTTCCGCATGGCAGATGAGCATCTGCATTATAAAGCGGGCAATGCGCGAGTGATTGTGGAATGGCGCGGCTGGCGTATTTTGCCGCTGGTGTGCTACGACTTACGTTTTCCTGTGTGGTCGCGCAATCTCAACGATTATGACCTCGCCATCTACGTTGCCAACTGGCCTGCTCCGCGCTCTCTGCACTGGCAGGCATTGCTGACGGCCCGCGCGATTGAGAATCAGGCGTATGTGGCGGGATGCAATCGCGTCGGCAGCGATGGCAACGGCTGCCATTATCGCGGTGACAGCCGGGTGATTAACCCGCAGGGCGAGATTATCGCTACTGCCGACGCGCATCAGGCAACGCGCATTGATGCGGAGCTGTCGATGGTGGCATTGCGGGAATATAGAGAAAAGTTTCCGGCATGGCAGGATGCGGATGAGTTTAGGTTGCGGTGAGTGGGGGTTGTGTTTAAGGCTGGGGGAGAGTCGGGGTAAGACTACGAAAGCCCGCTCTCCGCAAGGACTGACGCCAGATAGTTTCTGTCCATAGCTGCTTTTCGCATCTTACGTCTTAACCCTGCCTTGAATACCTTATCATTCGTCA